>Ga0163101_100086_pt1 | contig 28182 bp, 23 predicted proteins | sample TAMARWmetagpilot_2_FD_111548 | JGI IMG/M metagenome (GOLD analysis project Ga0163101, IMG submission 111548) | Phycosphere-associated microbial communities from TAMU algal ponds, Corpus Christi, Texas, USA - TAMU ARW1 11/11 metagenome pilot | ecosystem: Engineered > Artificial ecosystem >...
GGACCGCCGATGGAGCCTCACTCGGAACTGCCGAAGGCATAGCTGAGGGAACAGCTGAAGGTTGTGCCGAAGGCATCTCGGAAGGAACCGCTGAAGGTTGTGCGGATGGAGCAGCGCTGGGAATCGCTGAAGGCATCGCGGACGGCACAACCGATGGGACCGCCGATGGAGCTTGGCTTGGAACTGCCGAAGGCATAGCGGAGGGAACGACGGAAGGAACTGCCGAAGGCATCGCGGAGGGAACTGATGAAGGTAATGCTGACGGAGCCGCGCTGGGAATCGCTGAAGGCATCGCGGACGGCACAACCGACGGGACCGCCGATGGAGCTTCGGACGGAGATGCCGAAGGGAGCGCACTCGGAACCGCCGACGGTAGGGCGGAAGGAAGCTCCGATGGCTCTGCAGATGGGAGCGAGGTCGGAACCTCGGACGGAGATGCAGAAGGGAGCTCACTCGGAACGGCTGAGGGTACGGCAGAGGGTACATCCGACGGGAATTGCGAAGGAGCCTGCGAAGGAACTTCAGACGGAGCGCTGGATGGTGGAGCGCTGATAGTGGGGGACTGTGATGGAGAGTCCGACGGAAACGCGGAAGGGAAGTCAGACGGAGCTACAGAAGGAACTTCCGAAGGCACATCCGAAGGGACCGCTGATGGTGTCAGTGTTGGGGTTTCAGAAGGAACCCCCGAAGGAAAATCCGAAAAGACCCCGGTCGGTGTCTGCGAGGGGCTGTCAGAAGCATTTTGCGAGGGTGATGTCGATGGAGACCGCGATGGCGCCTCGGACTTTTTGCTTTTGGCACTCTTCTTGCTTTGCTTCGAATTATCCATCATACCCTTTGTACTTTTCGGATTCGGTACGGTAGGGACACGTGTGGGTAGAACCAGGCTAGGACCCCCCGAAGGCAACACGGGAGGAGCCTGGGTAGGCATCTCAATGGGAATAATCGTAGGCAGCGTCGAAGGTGCCCCCGAAGGGTTTGCCAAGGATGGAGAAGGGGTAGGAGCAAGCAGAAGCATGGTGGGAACGGACGACGGTACGTCCGACTTCTTGCTCTTCGTACTTTTGGCTCCTCCCTTTCCATCCTTGCCGCTACTCTTTCCATCCTTACCGCTACCCTTGCCTTCTCCATCGCCAGCTTTCTTATTATTCGAGGGAGGCATCGCCTTGCCTCCGTTATTGGAGACGACGTTGATGACGCTCGTTAAAACAGGATGCTTCCTCAGCTGCCGCATTGCTCCGATATCTTCCGCCGACTCTACTGAAGAGCAGCCAGCCGAAACGACACCCAGCAAGGCTAAGGTGGAGAATCGCATGATGCGTGGATCGATACAAACGGGAGACTTAGCGATCAATGGCGCTCTATTTTTTGCGTTACCGTATGTTTTTGGTTAGTCCAACGGCAAAATACGAGGAAAGTTCGATCCGCTTGGATTGGTTTGTTGGCTTGGTTTGCAAAGTGCTCCAACGAGCGATGCATGTGGTCTATTATGTCGAGAATCGTGTTTAGGAATAAGCGATTGACAACGGGCGAACGCTGCCCTCGAACACATAATTCGGAAGATTTAATACTTCTATGCTCCTCCCACAGAGTAGTTGCGACTTGATTTGAATATTGGGTTTACATAGACGATCAGTAGACTGACTAGCCGAAATAGAAAACGGTACAACATGACAACAACGGCAAATGCGTGAAAACATGCCCTTATCGCAATCAGACAAAGCACATAAAATGTACTTAGCAGAATGTTGGATCACTCATGCTTTTGTCGGAAACACTATCGGTTGAAAGGGGCGCTTTTTAATTGTTCCATAAGTAATTGTCTGCCGAAATTTTGTTTTTATTTCTGCTCGATGTTTCCAATTTATACTTCTGTCGGAGATGGAATCGCCGGCATAGCCCAATGAAACATGTTTCGGCGCGTAACGTTACGCAGTATATGTGGCTCCTGATAAATCTGAAGGGGTAGCATCGGCTGGCAGTAGCGCGTGAGTTATGGAATTAGGTTTTCATAATTGCTAGCGAGGAAGTCTCGCCCAACGGAAATAGCCCATAAATGTCACTGGATGCTTGTGAGACGAGAGAAGCCAACGCCGAGCTCGGATGTTACCAACCACCATCGTCGCTTGAGAGCTTTGGGCGTCCTACGTACGTGTAATGAGAGCGACCAACGCTATACAAGATTTATATCCAGCCGCGCAAGGAGTGTAGTTAAATATATGTCAAAATTTTCAAGTTCCGATCCGGTGACGAACGACAAAGTCCGAACCGACTCCTGATGATGATCTCGACTTCAAAAAGTTTGAATTTGAAAGATCCATACCGTCTGCTAGTCCACCGAGCATCGTATCCAAGATCCAAGGTAGAAGACATCCGTGTCGTCTTTTCATCATGACAATAGCCGTTCCTCGTTGTTGCGCCCACGGTATTTAGTTGTTCAACATTCCTTTCTGTTAGGTCAACCAAGGTTGTTGGTGTTGGAATTCCGGAAAGGTATTTGCTCTCCGGGCAAAGACGATAACACCCAGTCGCAGTCAGAGAAGTGGAGGTGAGAGCACGCGTATCGGAAAGGGTAGCGTCGTCACCGAGTGTTGGAATCGTGACCCTTGGACGGTGTCAACGCAAGATCTCACCCAATATCTTGCTCAGGAAGCATTCGGAACGTCCTTGTCCTAGCGTGTCTCTGGTAGCTAATAGCCCAACGAACGATACTCCCCGTATAAAAGTTCGCAAATCTGACTGTCGACACCAGTAAATTACGTCTACAAAGATTATTTTGTCGTCATCACTCACCATCGTTGCTCCGTTCCTCGCAGATGACGTCTCGCCTGTTGCGTGCCGTCACGCTGTCGCCGCCGACTTGGCAACGTTCGTACCGCGTAGTTCGGCACATTACGTCCAGCTCCGTGTATGGGCAAAAGTCGAGTACTCCGGTCGATGATACCCCACCGCTCGGCGTTGCCTACAATTCCTTGACGGTCGGTATTCCCAAGGAAACCTACGCCTTGGAAAAGCGCGTCGCGGCGACCCCGGAATCCGTGGCTCGTCTCGTTGCACCCGGATTTTCTGTCGTTGTCGAGGAAGGAGCCGGCCGGAACTCCTTTTTTTCCAACGCGGACTACGAAGCCGCCGGGGCTAAAATTGTACCCAGTATTTGGACCGAATCCGATATCGTTCTCAAGGTACGCCGAACGAATCGTGCCACCGACTCACCTCAACGCAACCCCGATGGTGGACTCTGCGGTAGGACGGGCAGCAATTCTCAGACCTACTCTATTATTTTTGCAGCTCCGCCCACCTACTCCTGAAGAAGCCACTCTGCTGGGCAACAAGACCTTGATCAGCTTTGTGTATCCCAAACAGAATGAGGCCCTCGTCAATCAGTTGGCCTCGCAACAGGCCACCGTCTTGGCCATGGACTGCATTCCTCGTACGCTTTCTCGTGGACAAACTTACGACGCTCTGTCGTCGCAAGCCAATATTTCTGGTTACCGGGCCGTCCTGGAAGCGTCCAACGAATTTGGCCGTTTCTTTGCCGGTCAAATGACGGCTGCGGGCAAAGTCCCACCCGCCAAAGTCCTCGTGATTGGTACGGGTGTAGCTGGCCTCGCCGCTATCCAAACGGCTAAAAACATGGGAGCCGTCGTCCGAGCCTTTGATGTCCGACCCGTAACCAAGGAACAAGTTGAGGCCATGGGAGCGCAGTTTCTGGAAGTCGATTACTCCGAAGACGGCAGTGCCGCCGGAGGCTACGCCAAGGAAATGTCCAAGGAGTGGCACGCCGCGGCCCGCGCCATGCTCACTAAACAATGCGCCGACGTGGACATTGTCATTACCACGGCCCTCATCCCCGGGCGACAAGCTCCGATCATGGTTACCAAGGAAATGGTGGCTCAGATGAAGAACGGATCGGTCACAGTAGATTTGGCCGCCGAAGCCGGGGGCAACGTAGAAACGACCGTGAAGGACAAAAAGTTTGTGACGGAAAATGGAGTCACTTGCCTGGGTTACACTGACTTGCCGTCACGCTTGCCTACTACTTCGAGCTCGTTGTATTCTAATAATATCTCCAAGCTACTGCTCTCCGCTGGTCCGCAAACTACCAAAAAACCGGGATTCTTTTACCTGGATCACAACGATGATGCTGTACGCGGCATGCTAGTCCTCGAAAAGGGCGAGCTGATGTACCCAGCTCCCTTGCCGCCGGCTCCTGCTGCCCCCGCTAAGGAGAAAAAGGACGCGGCCCCGGTAGTAATCGACTACAAGGCTCCTTTCCTGCAAGGAGCCAAGACAGCGGGAATATTATCCACTTCCATTCTGGCCTTTGGTGCAGTTGCACCGAATCCGGCCTTTTCTAGTATGTTCACGACGTTCGCCCTTTCCAACGTGATTGGCGTGCAAGTGGTAATGGGCGTAACCCACTCATTACACAGTCCGCTAATGGCCGTCACGAATGCTATTTCAGGTACAACCGCCCTGGGTGGTATGCACTTGTACGCACACTCAACGAGTGTCGCTGCGACCTTGCTGGGGGCCGCCGCCACGACCTTGTCGACCGTCAATATTGTCGGTGGCTTTATCGTCACAACGAAAATGTTGGACATGTTCAAGCGACCCGACGATCCTCCGGAGTACTACCATTTGTACGGGATTCCAGCTGCGACAACGATGGGTCTTTACGGAATCGGTACAATGACGGGAAAATTCCCCGAGCTCGACGCATCGGCCGCGACGTTGTCGGGACTCTTATGTATTGGGGGTATTGCTGGATTGGCGTCTCAGAAAACCGCTCGCTTGGGTGCCGTATCGGGCCAATCTGGTGTCGCCCTGGGTGTTGCATCGACTATGGGCCACCTGAATCCTACGATTGGTACGGCGGCAGGTATTACTGCGCTCATGGGCGTGGGGGCTGTGGCGGGTAAATACATTGGTGACCGTGTGGAACCAACCTCTTTGCCACAAACGGTTGCCGCCTTTCATTCTCTTGTGGGCCTCGCGGCCAGTGCGGCAGCAGTGGGTGACTACTGGAACTGCCCGGATACAACGCAGCTGGACGGTGTGCATTTGGCGAGCATCTACTTGGCGACTGTGATTGGTTCGGTGACCGCCACCGGATCTTTGGTGGCCTTTGGTAAGTTGGACGGCCGTCTGGGTTCGGCTCCCCTGAAGTTGGCACAGCGTGACAAGATCAATGCCGGCTTGGGTGCGGCTACATTGGGTGCAGGTGCTGTCGTCATGGGTGCGCCGGAAGTTGGAACCGGAATGGCTGCTTTGAGTAGTGCCCTGACGACCTCGGGAGTGCTTGGATGGCATATGACTGCCAGCATCGGAGGTGCCGATATGCCCGTGGTTATCACTGTATTGAACTCGTACTCGGGATGGGCGCTATGCGCCGAAGGATTTATGTTGGATATGCCTATTTTGACTACGGTGGGAGCCCTGATTGGATGCTCCGGTGCGGCACTCACCAAGGTAAGTTCCTTTTTTGTTGGTAAGGTTTCTCGAGTCTATGTGGCAGCGTCCCTTTGTCTCACTGATTCATTCTCGTAGATTATGTGCGACGCAATGAACCGTGATATTTTGAGTGTCATTTTGGGTGGATACGGAACCAAGGCCACCGCTGGAGGAGAAGCCATGCACTTTGAAGGTGAAGCCACGATGACCAACGTGGACGACACCGTCCGCCTTTTGACCGAGTCTGAGAAGATTATCGTTGTCCCCGGGTACGGTTTGGCCGTGGCACACGCGCAGTACCCGCTTAAGGAAATGGTGGACGTGTTGATCAAGGCCGGCAAGAAAGTTCGATTTGCGATCCATCCTGTTGCTGGACGAATGCCTGGGCAACTCAACGTTTTGCTTGCCGAAGCTGGTGTTCCGTACGACATTGTAGAAGAAATGGAAGAAATCAACGACGACTTCAAGGATACTGACGTGACTCTGGTTATTGGAGCCAACGATACCGTAAACTCAGCTGCCGAAGATGACCCCAATTCTCAGATTGCGGGAATGCCGGTATTACGCGTGTGGAATTCGAATCAAGTGATTGTCATGAAGCGCAGCCTTGCCGCTGGTTATGCTGGTGTGGACAACCCGGTCTTCATCAAAGACAACACGGACATGCTTTTGGGTGACGCCAAGGACACGGTAGAAAAGTTGGCAGTCGGTGTGAAGACGTTCTATGGAAAGTAAACGTAAACATCGCTATCTATTGCCGAAAGGTTCTATAAACGTTTGTCTAGCCAGTTTTGAGCTGCCTAGCGTAGTTGGCAGTGGCACACAGAAAGGGAATAATTGACACGAAAGCAATGACAAAGCAGCCGGGGTACGACTGACTACGAGTTTTGGTGACTCTCACGGGTAAGTAGCAATCATCGCAAAAGATTGATCGGCACGGCACTATTGGAAAGATGTTGTTTTGTTTGTTCTGGAAGACCAAATGCCTCGTACGAACCTTTGTCAATGTAGCGACCTACCCTAAAAAGCTATGGACCAGCTTTCTTCTACTGGGCGTGGATACCACTACCCGTAATACGTTTTCCTTTTCCAGTCGGTATGATATGAATAACACAGCTATTACTACTATAGGGTTTGGTTTCCGTTCGAAACGCTGAAATTACGCCGCGGCCGCCGCTTCTTCCGAGTGGCGTTTGGCTGGCTGCGTGCCGGTGTCGTCACCCACCACGGACCCGAGGAGACGAAGCTTTCGGTAAGCTTCTTCCGCTCCGTCGAGTTGTCCACTTTCCAATTGGATGCGTACGATGGTATTCAGTACACTCCCGGCGATCAAAACGAGGTTGGCTTCTCCCAAGACGGACTCGTCCAGGAACCGTTCGTGGTAGACCACAATGACGTTGGACAAGGCTTGGTGGGATAGTTTGGCGAGCCGCAGCGCGGCTTTGCGGAGAAAGATGGCGCGCAAGGCCGTGGGGGCGAACCGGGACAGGCACAAGTGTGCGGTAGCGAAATTGTGCAGGACCATGGCCGAGTCCAAATCCGCATTGCGGGCTTCCTGATCAAAGTTTTCGATCTTGATGGGAAAGCACGGCGGCAACAGGGCGGGACCGTGTCGATGGAGTAGAGACGAAATGGCGGCCAGCGTTCCGCTGGGCGACAGGATTTCTACCATGGAATGTCCGGGTGCTGGCTGGGGATGCGCCGTGCGGTGGTAGGCCTTCTCCAGCAACACGGTGCAGTGTCGAGCTCGATCTCGCTGGTTCCGGCGAGACAAGGGAGTCGAGTCGAAGACGCCCCTCATGAGCACCACGGCATCTTTGAGCGTATCCAGTGCTTGTCGGTACGCACAGCGTTCCAGAAGAGCCACGCCCATGTTGTTCAAAGCAACGGCACATCGGTACGAGTCCAAGTCGGCACAGGGCGTCGGCGTACTCCGCAACAAGAGCGACATTGCCAGACTCTGGAGCCGGCGATGGCGTTATTGGTTGGTTAGTTGGTGCTGGATGATGCAGGAGTGGCTGTTTGGTTGTTGTTCGTTGCTTGCTTGCTTGCTTGGCGGTTGGTTACAGTTAGCGGTTGGTTATTTTGCACAATCTTTCTCGCTGAAAGGGAACGACGGAACTATGCGAGAGGAATATCAGGAAACCAGACGGATTGTCCCGAAATCATGTATTTCTCCTGCACATTCGCTATGGTCAATCTAACAGCCTCGTTTGCTTCTTGTTATGGACAGACATCATCGGAAGTTGTACTTGGCCTTTGCCGGGAGTGTGCATGGATGTCCGGCCTGTACCCGATTTAAGGTCAGATCGGAGCTTGCGATCGTCACGACTTGGTTCGTTGCCGTTCCAGAAATCGGCACTTGCGGACGAATGACAAAGGGCATATTCAAAGAGATAGAAGGGTCGGTCCAGGAGAAAGCAGGGTTTGATAGGGAATCTTGTCTCCATAAGACAAGAAGTAAATTCACATTGAAATGAGGAGTATAGATCGGTATAAATCCGAAGAAGGTATAAATCCGAATAACTAATTATTGGAAACCGTATGACATATAATGGATTTCGATCCGGAGTGCAGCGATCATCAGAAACTGTTGAGTCACTATCGACAATCAATTTAAAGAGACCTTTTCTCGGGACTCCCGATGCGTCCGATTGGGGTTGGACTGTTACTGATCCTTGGATGCCTTTTCCCCGGGTTCTCCCCTAGGAGTTGTGTTCCGAAGGTTTTCCGGAGGATGGAATAGTCCGTCGCCACGTGAGCGAAACAGCACATCCGCCATGTACTCGAAACGAGACACGGCTGTGACATCACCTACGTCCGCGCGACGCGACGCCACGCGACTCAGACGGAGGATTGTCGCACGCCGAAGAAGGGATGCTTTCCTAGCGAAGGCCTCTCACAAAATACTGGTACTTGCTGCAATCGATGTGATTAGATGCACTTATTGTTGTCCTTACTCGTGCTCTCCGTGTTTCTATTCCTATCGCCGTCCGCATGAAAGCAATCACGCTCGCTTTACTCTCCTGGAATCTGTGGCTGGCGCCAAACACCGTCGTCGCCGACGGCACCGAAATTGTCCTGGAATCCTTCGACGACCCCGTACACCACTGGAAGCAAATGAATGATCCCGTCATGGGAGGTCGCTCCACCGGAAGCTTCCAGATTAACGATGGGGTGGGATACTTTGAAGGACAAGTCGTGGACGTGCCCTTTCTACACGCGCCGGGATTCATTCAGGTGCGCACCGTGGACCGACACGTCTTTCCGGACGTGTCCACCTGTACGGGTCTGCAGCTCACCCTGCGGGCGCACGTACCGTACACGGGCTACCGCGTTAGTTTCGGCCAGGCCCACGCACCGGGTGGCAAGCGCTACGCGTACGGATACAAGGCTACCCTGGAAAACGTACCGGTGGGCGAGTTCGGAACCGTCAACGTGCCGTTTACGGACTTTACCGATTTTTGGGACGACGCCACGGGAGATCCTATTCGTACTTGTCAAGAGAATGACTTGTATTGCCCCGACGAGCTGACACTTCGAAATATGATGACGCTCGCTCTCTGGGGTGAGGGTGTGGCGGGGACCGTGTCGCTTCAAGTCCAGTCGATTGTGGCGGTGGGTTGTTCCGCGGGTAATGAGTGAGCGTAGCTGTACTTCGGAATAAAACGCGGCAATCTAGCGAATCGCGAGTCCTAAGAAAGGTCCTCTAATCCGCCTTAATGGCCTACGGAATACTTGGTAGTGGCAGCATCCGTTCAAATCTTTGTCGTTGAGCGGCGCAAGTCTACTGTTGACGGTAGCCAAACAAATAGATCAAGAAATTATCTTTTTTTCTGAACGTAACAAGGCTTTTCAGGTATGGTAAGCTTCTTTTGATAAATCTAGTCGTAAAACGCATAGCTTACAATCTTGATGCCATATGACGTTCTCCACATTAGACTCGGATCTTTAAAGGAACCTTCAAATGTCGTTGCGATATTGACGTTTCCGTTGTTGACTTGGACGGAAAGCTCCCCTCGGTGTCCTTTGGAGCCTTGGTTCGCTGTACGTGCTGGCTAGAGTCCGCTTCGACCGCACCATGCATGCCATGTTTTCTACCCTGTACAAGCATGCCCAGCCAACTAACTGCCAGGTACGCAGCAGACAATACTCCAAGGTGTTGCATGACTCGAACATACCCCTTGTCTTGTAAGCCCAGCGCCTCCAGGACTTGATCACCATTTCGAACCATGGCCTGCAACGATTGCAAAAAGAAAACACCCGCGAGGATCAGTGATATTTTCTTTCGTTCGACGCAAGAGTAAACGTGAGACGAACAACAAACGTACCAATCCGCCCATTCTAGGCAAGTCCCTGATACGGCCGAACCAGCCTGACTGACGTTCGAATTCCATTCCGGGGTACTCCCCAAGACAGAGCGCTTCAATAGCGTAGGCAAATGGGCTACAACGTTTCAATACCTGCACGACCGCCGGTGGAGGGGTGGACTGATCTACGCCACTCGGATTGACTACAACGTTATTCGAGAGTATCCACCATGATTGAGAGGCTGCGGACAACACAAAACCAAATCGATTCAGTCAAACACACTGAACAGCACTTACTGATACCCACAACCATCAATACGACTAGAACTGGAATACTGCCCGTCGTAGCCAGTTTTTCGGTTGGAAGCCAGCTGCCCAGCATCAAACCAAGCGAAGCGCCAGACACCGTCAACAAACTAAAGACTCCAGTCAGCTTGGCCCACGAAATCCGGACTCCTGAGCACTTTTTTAGGAAGGCTGTAAAGATAGCGGAAAACAAGGAGTCCAAGGGAAATTCTGCTAAAACCTTGGCCACCAGGTACTCCAAGCTCGAGTACTGACGACGTGATTGTTCCCGTTGAACAACCGGTTTCTCTTCCGCGATTAACGTGACAGTCTTCATAAATGCAATAAAGCACATGTTGATTGCACCGAACGACAACAGTGCCACCCTGTCGGCTACACTATTGGCTTTGGCGACACTTCCTCGGACAGTTGGAAAGATTTGAGCCAGGAGAATCGCGTTACCCGCGCTGGCGAACGCTCGGAAAATATTGATTTCCCAGTTGCGAACATTTTGTCGCCACGACCTCTGTAGCAAGGCTCCCAATCGTGGAACCCACAGAAATTTCAGGAGCCCAAGTTGGCTTTTTTCTTGGAAAGCCCGTCTCATCGATTGACCATTTGAAGGTTGTTGTATATCAGTCTCGATATCCAGACTCAAATTCACTTGAGGTCGTTTGGCAGGCAGAAGCAAAGATGTTTGTTGGTAGTCACGAAAGACGGAAGCGAGTTTATCAATCCGTGCTTCGTCGATAGCGGCCACCTGCTCGTCTTCGGTATCGACGGAAACGAGATCGACAAAGTACTCGGCCGGGTTGGTCGCGTCGGGGCAACGGTACCCTTGGGTCGCAAAATATGCGACGGCTTCGGATTTCGGGCCGGCGTATACCACGCGTCCACCGGGGGCCATCAGGATGAGGGTATCCAATAAGTGCCAAATGGATGATCGAGGCTGATGAATTGCACATAAGCAAGGGATATTTCGCTTGCGACAAACGTCTCGGATATTTTGCATCACTTTGACACTGATACTGCTGTCCAAACCCGACGTGGGTTCATCCGCTAAAAGAAGTTGTTTTTCCGTCAACAGTTCCAACGCCACCGACAATCGTCGGCGCTCACCACCGGATAAGCGTGCAGTGCCCAAACCGGTAAGATCCGAGCCAATTGGTCGGTCGGCGGCGTGAGCTAGGCCCAGCGCATCCAAGTGAGTTTGAACCAAAGCGTCTCGTTGCGACAGGACTAAGTGGGGTAGCTCTAAATATGCCGCCAAATCTAGAGTCTCCCGGACCGTTAGCATGCTGAAAAAATCGTCGTGTTGCTGAAGCCAAGCAACCTCTTGTGTGGGTATTCGAGACAATTGTATCGGTGTTTGTGTGTCCTTGGAGCCGTGCACAACGGTATGTAGATAGTGCCAGACTTGCCCGGTTTGGTAAAGTTGTCGTGAAGAACCCGAGAGGGCCGATAGAAAAGTTGACTTGCCACTTCCGCTCGGTCCGAGGATCCCGCCAATCTGACCGCTGGTGATCCATCCAGAAAACGGGTGCAGAAGGGTGACATCCCGATTGGACGAAACTACACTCAGATCACTCCAGACGAGTCCGCTAGCAGTGGCGCCGTCCAAGCTATCTCGCGACGGAGACGAGGCTGCTGCAGCCTTTACCGTCTGGCGCAACAGCTGGCCTGCCACGTTGTCGGGTACTTCGCTCTCTGCCGTCACTCGCATCGATCCTTTCTGGAATGCCAGAGACTCCAGCAGGACGAATAGTACGACCAACCTTCGCGGCGTTCGGGATGCTTGGAGCCATTTGCGTAAATCCGTCATGCACGGTATCTGTGGTCGGTGTCGAGAATAAGGAAAAGTAGCGGCAGTGGTTCTCCCTTCACCCGAAGGCAGGTACACTGTGGCGGCGTCCGATGCTACCGATTCCTTTGGATGAAGGGTCGGATCATCGTTCAGTGTCATCATAGAGCAGTTGAACCCCTCCACTGGTTCGAAACTTTGATGATTCCCACGAAAGACAACAGTTCCCGAGTAGTTGTGCCCAGAATCCAAAGAAAAAAGGGTTAGGTTTCATGCATTCGTTTTACGGAATGGAAGTGACGTTGGCGACAGTCAAAAATCAAGTTCTCTGACATCGAATAATATTTACTGTTAGAAGAAGTTCTACCAGTAAGCCCTTTTCGTTCATCGCTGTCAGTTCAGTAGGAATACCGTCGAACATACTCCGTATAGCATCGCTCCAATGTGGTCAATAGGCTTCGAGCGTGAATCAAGGTCATAGTAACCATAACCGACACTCTGAGACGTCGTATATGAGCTTCTCTTTGATGTTTTTAAAAAACGTATTTACTGTGGCGTGTATCCTTAAACCGGTCGTGTTTACCTTTCGGGTTTGTACTTGGAGAGATCCCGGACTGTGAGTTTCAGTATCGATTCACGAATCATAAACTTCCATACGCATTGATCGGATATTTGCCATAGTCTGGTATAGCCAATCATCACTTGAAAGTCCGATAGGCATTATTGCCTATCTATGTGCCTTCAAAGCCCGAAATTTCCAGAACTTGATGACACGGCTATTGACCTTCCCCATCGTGACTGAAAAACCAAGGAAGTATGATCCTATTCTAATGTAAGTGAGGATTCATTGAAACCCTGGCATAAAATCGCAATCTTCCTTTCGCTGAACAAAGCAACTCTTTCTCCAGAGTCAGTTACACCTCGATGAGCCATGGGAGCAATCAAACGACACACACCTGAGTTTCGGCGATCCCCAATCGCGTATGCGAAATACTTGATGCTTATAGTAATTATGGTGGCCTTGGCCTACAAGACTCTCCAGGCTGACAACAATTTTGCCGGGTCTCCGCCAGAGCTCGATTTCATCGTAGAAGATCTCCCTTCGCAAACAGCTCTTGCAATAGACAGCTCTCTAACCCAGCGTCAAAAATTTGAGGTCTTCCGTCAATCCCAAGAAGTATCTCCTTGGGGAGGGAGTGCTACTGATGCTCCCCTATTCGAGAGACTTTGTAGAAAACACTCCGACATCTTTGGATTTGGACACGGCGGTCGAGACATCACGGATGGAATCATTCGTGAACTTGCCAAGAATGATGCTGTCGTCATTATGGAGGTTGGGGTGTGGCTGGGGCAATCGACGGCTCGTTGGCTCAATGTTCACCCTAATGTCCGCGTGATTGCCGTTGACCCCTTTTCGGCTCCTAACGGCACGCATAAAAAACTTTCAAAGGTAGCTGAGGAAGACAAGGTGTCCTTTGGACAGCCAGAGTTCAACCGAGCATTGGCACAGTTTGCGATTTCAAAGGCAGCCCCTGGCGCCCACGATCGAGTAGTCTTTGAGACTGGGCTCTATCCACAAGCTGCTCAGCCTTTGTTCCAAGCAAGCAAGGACGAACGTCCAGCGGTAGATCTTTTCTACTTGGATGGAGGAAAAAGAACGGATACGGACGCGCATTTGAATTTTGTCGAGGAAACGATTCGAGGAATTGTTTCTGAGTTCCCCGACGTTATCCTCAGTGGAGATGATTGGGGGTTTTCGAAACGGTTCAGAAGTTTGATCGTAGAGTTTGCGGAAGGCCGCAATCGTTCCGTTTACGTCGGCGAGGCTCGCACTTGGATTATGATTAATGACCAAGATCCTCGGTTCAGCAATGCGCAGTCATTGCTAGGAAAAAAGGTGGCTTTGTCTGTTGCAAGACAATGATGATGGAAAGTGCGAGTGTGATCTACCATTTGCAAGATTGCTTGCTTGGCAAATAGTTCATACTCTCTATTACTGCGTAAATTTCCTATGTAATTTTTTAAATGTGCGTTGCTACCGAGCCAAACATTCCGTTTGGTAAATTTTGGGTCGTCTCTAAATCGTCTGCTTTGATTTGACAAGGTCATGACAACGCTTCCGGGTCCTCCTCTCTCTAGAGGCAGCTCGTTTTGAGAGCCTCCACATAGGGCCGTATAGGCAATGTAAATGAATTTTTTGCAAGCCTACGTCAATTTTCCTGGTCTATCAACAGCACAATGGAAGTTCAGAGTCAAGAATGATAAAAAGACGTGTGAAGTCTGTCGAACTGCAAAAACCTTACATAGAATTCGCTCACAGTCACGAGAAGACATCTGTTGGAGAATTTAGTTCATACTGTTAGTTTGTCGTCTTTCTTACCATCAGATAACTACGATAATGACGGTACTCTTTATCACTCTATCTAGGCGTTCCGGATGTAGGGTTGAGAAGCCAGAGGGACGCCAAAATTTCAAAATGACCCTATGGCCTCATTTTTTGGTAGGGCGTCTTTGCACAGGTCATCAAGCGGGTCATTTTGGTTATCGGAAATGGGCATCACCCTGCCCTGCAAGGGAAGGGTACTTTCAAGCAAATAGTCAATCAATACAATTTGATCCCTTTCAAGTCACAACACGCAGTCAACTACCAAGACTTTGATTCCCAAAAAAACCTCCATTGACCGAGAGGCCAGAGATCTTTACTTTGGTGTTGTTGAGGTAGTAACAGTATAGTGTGCCGAAGTATCATTGCACAGACTACCAGTACGTACCGGCCTTCTGCAAAGCATTTACAGCACTATGGACAATTTGGAACTGCGCATGGCGCTCAACTCGGAAATTGCCGCCCAAGCCCTTACGGACGACCTAAAGAATCGGAATGCTCCGATGCAGTTAGAGAAGAAGAAACAGACGATCGCCAATACCACGCAAACCGAGTGGAACATAGGCTCGTCCGTCGCGGATAGCGGTAGTTCCGGTGGCGGTCGCTTTCGCGAGCACTGGCCGGAGCACTTGCCCCAACCTCCGTCACAGAGAAAACTCAATGCAGAAGAACTTTCGGCAGCGGAGTCGAGCAAGAATCCCAACATGCCCAAAGTTATTGTTTTTAATGCGAATACGCACGAAGGCTCTTCGATGGTGCGAGTCTTGTCGGAAAAGGGTTTGCACGTGGTGGCGATTGTACGAATCGTCACCTCCCGCAACACGAAGAATCTCATGAAACTACGCAACGTGGAAATTAAGGTGGCTGATCTGAACAACAAGGATACCGTCATGATGGCGGCCAAGGGCTGCTCTCAGGCATTTTTGCTGACGAAGTACTGGGAACGCTTCGAAAACCCCATTGAGGAACAAATGGCCCAAGTTGTGCTAGCGGCATCGGCTACAGTTGGTATCAAGCGTCTCGTGTTGGCAACTTTCGAAGACACTCATGAGCTGCGAACTCGGGGGCGTAAATCCCAACTTATGCCAACCCCCGAAGGAAAAATCTACCCAAACTTTGAACCAATGAACTCGATCAACACGGCAGCCAAAAAACTCGGAGTACAAGTTTCGCACATGTTCACCTCGTTCTTGGACGAGTCGGATTCGAAGAAGTCGCTCATTTTGATTAGAGGTGAAAATGGTAAGATTCTCAGTCAGCCATATATTCAAAATACACCGGGCACTAAACAGTAAACAATAGGAAACTGGTCTCCTTCAAGGCAATTGGCTACTAAAAGATATAGGCTCAGCAGGGACTGGAATTACCGCCTTGATCTAATTATCTTTATGTATCAATGTTACTCCTCGTAATGAGAACCCATAGTTTGGTCCGAGGCGCCAATAAACAGCGACCGGACTGCTGACATGGGGATGTGAGTTGCTGGCTGCTTCACTGTCAACCGAAGCAAAAAGCTTCCAAATCCCTGAGGTGACAGTAAGGTCTACAGCGGCGAGATCTCAACAACATAAAAAAGAGACCCGTTGACAACGGAAACTTAACTAAACATATATAGATTTTTTTACTTCTTTTTTCCACGGAACCACTCGCTAAACGGTATGTGCTGCTACCAAGGCAGAAACAGGCATCGCTTTCCAGTATCAGCCACTATTGGCATTTTCCTCGAAGTGATTGGCATTCAAGAAAATGGCCGTTCCCACCAACAAGGCTTTTTGCTCCACCGACGCATCGTTGGGAAATGCCACTTCAAAGGCATCCGCATCGGTAAAGATCTCCACCATGGCGGATTTGGGTTTCTTCAAAATCTGACCCACATACGGAGCGTCACCATTGGTGTTGGACTGGCCCGGAGCGTACATTCGAAAGCTCGCTTTGCAGCAGCCTTTGCGGGTGCAGGGATTGCCTTCGGCGCAACAGTTCACGCAGCAACCACCACAGCAGGTAGGCGGATGCACCGTGTACACGTCCTTGCCTTGATCGTCTCGGATCTTGTACTGCGGAACACAGTAGTAGCAGTTTTCCTTGATCGATCCCAATGGGACACCACCCGAGCTGAAGGATGCTGTCTGGTAGCAGCAGCACTTACAGGCTCCGGGAGCGCACGCGCACGGACGTTTCACAGTCAAGAGCTCCGCCTCCGTGTTGACTTCCTTGACGACTGTCACAAAGGGACTGATGAGGGGACAGAAGAATCGGCAGCAGCAGGAAGCATCGTCTAGAGAATGGGCAATCTGTTGGTCACCGATGAAGTAACGGAACTCCGTCTTGGCTTCACATCCAAGCATCTCTTGGCACCAACCACGGCGGGTTTGACGAATGTCCATCTTGTCACAACCGGACAAGTGGGCCTTCATGGCATCAGTGCCGCGATCCATCGTTTGGTTCTGCATCAAGAAGTTACACTACAAGGTGTGAAGCAGTGTTATCAGTTTTCGACTGCAATACACAATGATGTGCGTCCGTTCACTCGGAAGCTACAAGTCGGTCTTTTTGTGAAAACAGAGAAACTTGCTTTTCAACGGCGCTCTAACGATACGTTGGTTCAACCGTACCCTCGTGCGACTCCTTCATCCACCCCATGCGAACTCAAATAGAAAAACAATGTCTCACTCTCTAGCTGCACGAGTCAACATGTCCGAAACCAGGGTAAGGTCGAGCGATCCGGAGTTTTAAGTAACTCCTCCTATTCTTTCTTATTGAAGAGAAGGCACAAAGCGTGTACCAGTGGCATTAAGTGTTGAGGATGTTTACACAACTGTGATTGGCAAATAAAATCTTCACTAATCAATTTTGATTCCATGGTTCACCAGACGCTATTGCTTTCTGTTGTCGCAAGCCTGCCCCTTTCTATCTCTCGATGATATTGCGTCGCATCCTTGTGGGCATTTACAATCAACTATTCTAGTCTCTAGAGAGGAAAAAATAGCATACAACCGCTTATAGTTAGTCAACGGGAGGCGTATCCGTCCAGCTCCGATTTTCGAAATCGTATCCTGACGGGACCCTTGCCTGCTTTACGGTTCTCACAGTCAAGAACTCGAATTGATTCGCCCTTGTGGATTCTTCCGCCGGAAACCATATGTTTCTCATGGTCCGACCGAGCAATGCAAGCCAAAAATTCCTCAGGATTAACGGCTGCTACTGCTCTCTTTGGGGTTGCGTCCGCATGGGTTTTCGTATCCTCGAGTAGGGTTGGCCGGTTAAGGCCAAATGAAAAGGGTTCGCGTACCATTCGGGACGAACGGAGTTTCTTATCGACTCGTGCCACTCAACAATGGCGAGGCATGCTAGGTCAACGTGTTGCTTGCGAAGCAGCGGTTGTCCACCGAAAAAATTTAATGTCGGCCGTCGACGAGCCCACATTGGATGGCCCGGGCTCGCACTTCACCTTGATGCGAGTACCGGAGCGCGCTTGGATTCCATCACATGCTATTTACGGGGCACTGATGGGGCCAACACTGATCGAATCATACCAAATTTTTCGAAACAACGCATTGGATGCTCCAAAAGGCAACACTGTCCGTGAGAACGTTGTGGTGGCATCGGTCCTCATTGGATCGCACGTGAACGGCCACCCGGGGGTTGTGCATGGTGGTATCCTGGCGCTGCTTATAGACGACGTTTTAGGTGCCGGTTACGAAGCCTTGGGGGATGTGCCAATGGCGTATACTGCCAATTTATCGATCGACTACCGAAAATTCGTTCCCGCTCATACACATCTTTATATACGATGTCACCTCGTGGAACGAGTGCGGCGAAAACTGGTCTGGAAGGTGGTTGTGGAGTGTCCCGAAACCGGGACGATTTTCTGCGAAGCATCAAGTGTTTATGTTATTCCCAAAGCTGTTTACGACAACCTATGAAACGCAAAAGCTTACTTGTAGCCGCACAATCCGACATTTCTTCTGTTGTCGAAACACTTTTCTAGCTCGCTTCGCTATTCCTCCTGTCGCCGAGAGACGCGTATAGTACGGATTGCCATTGAAACTTTGGGTTCGCGAATATACTCTCGCAAATGAGACCGAATGCAATTTCCGTTAAAACATACAGAGGACAAATTGACCACGCGGTCTTTAAGGGTTGCAGATATTACTACCAGTGAGATTGGACGTTGAGATTTAGGGCGATACAGAAAGCAGAACTATGCTATTCGAGCCCGTAGCGGATAGGTGTTGGAAGGTGTGTGGTTCTGAGCAACATAACCTTGACGGCTCTTCTCAATTGTATCCGCGCTACTCATTTGAAGCTGCGGGAGTCCATGTTTTTGGACTTTGCACTTTCACCAAAGCGCTTCTGAGACTCCTCCTGAAGCTGATGAATGTGCTGGTGCTTGAAGGGAAAGTTCGATTTCTTCCAAGAGTCGATGACGGCCTGAAAGCTTGTACTATTAGGACGAGCTTTGGCAAACCCCTTTGCTGCCATGCGGTCCATGTCGAGTAGCAGCGATTCCCCCTGTTTAGGACCGTTCGCGTTCTTCCAGCAGAACAAAACGGTATTATAGGACCACGTGTCCGGGGCGATATGGACCGCTCTGTAGTTCCACATGCGATGCAGGAGAGCTTGGGCACGAGCAGCGGCGACCGTTGCGTTGTGGTAACGAGACCATCCAGAGAGAACCATGTTAAATGACTTCGCATCGGGCTTGGCCTTCGAATTTCCCTTTTGATAATCTTCGAGCATCTTCTCTAGAAGAGTCTCGGCGCTGCCTGGATTGCCGGAACGTGCGAGAGCACTGATAACTGTTGTGTATTTAATGACGTCAAGACGCGCCCCTTGGTCACCTTCACTGTGAAGGCTTTCCATCCAATACAAAGCCTGTTCGGCTTCCTGAGCAGAATTGTGACGATTACACGTCGTCCTAATGGGGAATAGGTTGTGTTGGTGAGGTGCCATGTCATGCTCAGACAAACTACCGTGGGAAAACTTACCAAGTCTTTAGAAGCAGCGAGTATGTGTACTGGTCAGATTTGGTGTCCAAGGCTCCCCATTTGTTCAACTCATGCAAGCGTCGGATTATCGCTTCGGAGCGTTCCGGAGCCTCTGCTGAACCAGATTTAGACCACACCGCTAAAACGGTATTGAAGTTGCGAATAATGGGTTTGGCACTTTCATTACCGGCAATAAAGTCATCCACCATTTCCCAGAGTAAGTCCTCAGTATGGGCGTATTCAATTGCGGAGTTAGCGTAAGCGTTTAAGAGATTGACGTAGCACACTGAGTCTGGTTGGAGTTCTGTGTCACCGTTATGATAGCGGTCTTTCATCTTGCGAAAGAGTTGCTCGGCTCGCTTCGGAGCGTCAGGGCGTTTTGAGTCGGCCCACGTATGAAGACACACAGTATACGCGTAAAGATCTGGTTTGCATAATTTGGCAATTCCCGAATCGTGGAGGCGATGCATTTGCTGAAGGATGGCTTCACAGCGTTCTGGAGCACTTTCCTTTTTCGATTTTTCCCAGGCATACAAGACACTGGTATAGATGCGGACATTGGGCTCTGCCAACTTGTGCGAAGAAAGAAATTGGTTAGAAGAGGGTATTGTAAGAGCCATGAGCACTCGAGTACAAGCGGTTCAAGTTACCTCGTTGCCTTGTTGAAAATCGGACCACATGAGATGCAAAATGGCTTCGGCCTTTGCCGGTTCCTTGAGATCGGCGTAGCCATGTACAATGTTGTTGTAGCACGATCCATTCGGAGCCTCCGTGATGCGTCCAGCATGGTATTCGGCGATAGCATGGCGAAGATAAAGCTCCGCTTTTTCCACCGTAGCGACTTTCGTGGTGCCACGGCATTCCCGACTCGCTTTGATGGCATCCGCCACAGCAGCGGGAATCGACGGATCCTTGGGAGCGGCTTCTTTGAGGAGCAAATGTTGATGGTGTTGATCTTGCAAAGTGTTTGGACTCTGGGGGGCGTTGCATCGGACGATGCTAGCAAAGTCGGCTCGTGGAGGAGGAATTTCGGCGCTCTTGACGTCATTGCGTGCGCTGTCACAGCCGCCGTGGTGTACGTTTCCGAAAGGAATCCTCTTCGGTGAACGGATACCACGACCGAGCACATCAAGCTTTTTGATACTGTCCTGCTGAGTTGTGTTGGAGCCAGCTCGGTTCCAGAGAGAACGGTTGAAGCGATGCTGCGCCAAGGGCTCAGACGACTCCGCAGCCGAGTTTGCTTTTTTGAGGGAGGTTAGTCGTACGACGGCGGGAGGATAGGCCGGAGCTAACCCAAGGATGGATCCTTCGACCCGACTGGGATTATCGCTACCATGGTTCAATCCGAAGCGATTAACACCTCGAACGAGCCGTTCCATCTCGACGTCGTGGAAACCGTGGACGCTAGGAGGCATAGGAGGAGAAAAAGAGGGAGGGATGTTTTCCTTGTCGACGAATTCCGATCGCACAGTCGGCTCCTTCTCACCGATCACCCCCACATCCTTCTTGTTAGAAACAGAAGGGTTGGGAGGAGTGATCACATTGGGATTGTGTTGCCGGAATGCCATGATCGCCTTCTACGAAGCAACACGCCAAGAGCCGAAAAAGATTTTGTGACGGCCGAAGTCCGAGATGGCGAAAATGATTTCTGACGGAGAACGATTTGGGCTCGAAGATGGTAGAAATCGCGCGGTTGTCGCGCGATTTTTCATTTTTTAAAGTATTTCATTGGGCGTTCGCAGTCACTCTCCAAACGAAATGCCGACCCGCGAAAGCATGTTCTTTCTCGCGCTATCGACCAGAGGCTTGCACAAAAATACACGAAGCGTATGTTCTTAAATCTTTTTACTACATGAACATCTCATTTGAATCAGAGATAGTAGTAAAAAGTCCTAAATTTTTCCACAACATTTGTGGTGTCGGTGATTTATCGGTTGCGGAATTACTTGACCGACACCGCTGTCGTCGCTACCAAGAGAGGATTGTCGCGGAGCACATGGTACAGACATCCCACATCATATCGTACGGCACCCAAGGCGTCAGCCCATTCCGACGCTTTACTTGTAGTCTGCGATAGTCCCCAAAATCCAGCTTTGTTTAGACCCAAGCGTAGCCGAATAGCTTCCGACAATGCCCAAAATGGTTCATCTTGGCACATTCCATCCAAGCACAACTCTTGTAGTACATGATTTGATTCTAGCACGCGCAATGCTGTTTGTAAAACTTCCTCCACAGATTGAAAGGACGGACGTTCGGCAAGGAGCGTGCAATCGTACAGGATACTCATCCGAAATTGCTTGACTGTGGGATGATTCGCCAGAGCTTGCAACAGAGCGAGCGCATAGTCGTGATGGGTCGCAGGGTTCACATCCAGACGACTCCGACAGAGTGTCAACTTTTGCAACCCGCGATTCATTCCGAGGGCGCGACCCAACGAAAGCGCTTCCAATAACAGGGACGAGTCGCTCACGTCTAGATCCCGGACTGATCGATTCTCGTCCAAACCAGCCAGAACACTACCGTGACTAGCCAGGTAACATGATGTAAGTGATAGTTCCAGTAGGCGCTCGTTCCTTCGCAACGCCTTGCTGACCTGCGGGTCGCACCGGGTGCTCCACACACATATGTTTTTGAGAAGAATCGTCTGGAGGCAGTCGTGGGAAAACAAGAGCTTGATCGTAGTCGAGGTCAAAAGTGGTCGCCCGTAGAATCTTGTGACGGCATCCATTCGTAACGTAGTTAAGTTGGGCAATGCGAGGATGACACGCACGAATCGATCCGCCTGAATCCAATCATTTGGACTCGTCTGGCTCGGAAAGTAAAAATTGGTCAAAACAATCTCACAGAGTCTTGGGTGCGACTCTAGTGTCCGCTCTAATGCGGTATGTTGTTCCCGCAGCGTATTGTTGTCGGCATCTCCCAAGATGCCAATCCAGTCCAGAGATAGAGCTTCCAGTCGTCGTGCCTGACCCAGAGCCTGTGTCAGTGTCGGTAGCGACAGCCCGAAATCCCCGGAACAGTCAAAGATGGATGAGACCTTTAAGCTTTGCAGATTGGGAATCTGACTGACGGCCAATATCGTCTCCGCTGCATGAGGTGATCGAACGATAGCCAGATTTACGTCGGTCACGTGCGTGTTCTGCCTCAAGGCTAGCAGGAAAGGCAGCGCATCGGCGAAATTGACGCCCTCGAGTGCGTTGCAGTCTAGCCACAGATCCAATGTGCTATTTCTACTTCTCAATAATGTATCGTCTATTCCTGAAGTAGTACACTCCATGATCGCTTCCTCAAATTGTAGTAAAAGTGGATTTCATCGACAGAAAGATTGAAGGTGCGCTCTCGCGGCTGTGAAAGAATAAGTTTGAGGTGATGGAAAACTGGATTGTTGACATGTAAAGCATCCGCGAAGAATTTTGGTCACCGGTATATGAAAGACTCTCCCAAGGATTGATATTTTTGCGATATGACAGAAAGCTCAACCTAATCTGAAGAGTCAATTTAAGTCGGGACGACTGAGGGGGCAATTTAGTGTGCGCGCCAGCAGGTTCGAAACGCAGCGTTGTGTCCCAACGGAAAAAGAGTGAGTACCAGATCGGAACAGAGTTCGGCCAACAACAAGCAATCTGGCCAAATACCGGCACATCGATCTGTCTTCCAACGTTTGCCCCGTATATACGCGGATCTGTTGCCTTACAGTTAGTTCACATCGGCGGTTGCACTTTTCAATGGTATTGTCCCTACGGGAGCGGTTGAAGACGAAATCTTTTTGCTCCGGTATCCAATCGAAACCGCAAACTATCCAAACCGATCATCGTCGCGAGAATACTTTCTTCCACAGTACCTTTCTCGACGTTTGTCTCGTTCCGGACTACGACCATGATACGGAGACAACGGAGTGTTAGCATGAAACTTATTATTACGGTAGCACATTCGCTAAGTTTGGTGCTAGTAACTTGCTTGTTGGCAAGGTCCGTAGCGTTCACGGCTCCGAGTCGCCCCGTGAGCGTCCCCCGCACGGTGGAACATGCTCGGTTCGGGGCTGTGCCGGTATCATCCGTGATGGCTCGTCACCGATCCGCACGACATCCTATGTTTATGACGGAGGATGCGCCAGAAGCGCAGCGGGAAGAAACGATTCCCGCGACTTCTCCCCAAGCCGTCCGGCAAAAGGTCGCCGCCGAAAAGGAAAAGAGCGGTCTTGCCAAGGCCGTCCTCCTCGCGGTCCCGCTCTTTTGCAAGTTTGTCATTGTGTTGTGTATCAAATTTTTAACCGATCTCGTCGTCTTTCCTCTTTTGTGGACCTATCGGTTGGCACGCCTGACAAAAAAGAAGATTCTCGGACTCTTTGGGAAACGATCCAGCCCCTTTGATGGCGCCAACGGAGACGTACAGGGGAATAAGGACGCTCCCAACCAAGCCCTGCCACCGAAAATGTCGAAAGGGTTGTAGTAGACATTTTTTGTGGAAATGAGGACCAGGATTGGGTGCCGAGCCGTGTTATATATGGAATACAATCACTATAAGTTTCAATTTCCTTTCGCTCTATCTCGACCCTAGCTAGGCCAGCGAAGTTAACGTCTTCGCGGAACGTATCCACAGGCAATTAGCACCCCGCATGTGGTTTGTGACATCACAATAGTCTTCTCCTTCCGATTTGCTGTAATCTGTTTGCCACATGAGCCGAGAGCGATGTTTTGCCAATTGTTCTGTAGCAGGAGGCTTCCATTGATTGACAGTTAGACCATTGGATACGCTGTATAGAGCCACAGCGAGAGTGCCGCCAAGGATCCACCAGCCCATTGCTGGCTCGTGACTTGACGTTCACTGCCTACAACATTCTGGAGTACACCACTCAGAAACATGCCAATAATGAGGGCAAAGCCCTTCCGCACGCTGCCAGCGTGCTTGGTCACTAATCCGACTAAGATACCCCCCGCCGCGTTTGTGGCCAACGGAATCCATGTTTGCCACGTCCATCCTTTAGTCCAGCCCTCTTTTCGAATCCGCCGCCCGTCGGGGGATCCTAGCACGGAGCTGATCAGCAGACTGACAGCGCTAATTGCCGCAAGCTCACCCGAGAACAAAAACGAGTTGCGCTCCTGTACTTGCAGTGATTTTTGGGCCAAGGCCCCAGCCAAACCCGAAATGCCGCTGGCAGCCAACACCGGCAAGACTCCGGATGCCCAGTGCACTCCTTTCTGGTCTGTATCAATGCTGGCGGTATGATCCTTGTGCTTTTCGGTAGCGGTACCGGCCAACGTAGGATCTTGGGGCTTGCCGATCCCTGGCAAAGGTAGGATGGATTCCATTACGAGCGCTGCCACCAGCAAAACTCCCAGGGCAACGATTTGGTACGGAGATTGTCTTTGACGCAACAAAAAGTAGCAACATACCGCTGCCGATAGTGTTTTGGTTTGATTCAGGACGTTGTACGTGATTGGGGGCAAATTTTGGTAGGCCACCAAACTGCAGTAGTTTTGGACGGCGTACAACAGGGCGGGGAGACCCGCCGCTACAGCTGCCGACGACCACTTCCATGAAGCGGTCGCGGAATGCCAGCTCCCCGTAATAATCAATAGCGTAACACAAGTGAACATCCGAAAGAGGTCTTGGGCGAGTACGTAGGTACTTCTAATGATGGTGGGAGGTGCGTAGCGCTTGGTGAGCAATGGTTGACTGGCAAATTGCACGGCCAACAATATCATGTAGAACGTTCCCGGAGCGGGCACAGAAATAGCGGGAACAGCAAGGAGTGCAGTTTTTGGTCTTGAGGTATATGTTTTTGGACGCGTTGCAATGTTTCTTGCAATGGCACGCCGCGCTATCCGATCCCGGATTGTTTTGCGTGCAGAGTTAGATGAAACATGGACTGACTTTGCGAAAGGAGGACGCCTCGGTTGAAACGCCCCCGTGCATGGCCAACTTGTAAGGAAGCTAGCAAGTGCCAGTAAAAGTCGGGAAACTTTCATTGCTGTCGCTGTTCGATAAAGTCGTTTACGCTGCACATGATACCTTCGGATTTGATTGACATCCATAGCAGTATCGTTTCGTGACGAGCGGCAATTATTTTCGAACCCAGTAGAAAAACTCTGCAACGAGGGCTTCTCTTCACGTGACACAAATTTCACTACCAAAAGTGACGACATTTTCCAGTCAGTTAGAAACTATTCTATGAGAAGGGAAATAAAAGTTGTCTTTTTTCGTACTGCTTACTCGACTGGATCATCAACGAAAGCGAAGGCCATCTTTATGAAGACGTGAGTCGCCGATGCTGAATGGAGTTGTTGCACAGCGGGCGCCTAAAACCATGAATCTAGACCAGCTTTAAAGGAAAGCCAGTTTTGCCCCTAGACACCTTCCTTTGACATTTCAATGCGTCGATTTTGAAGAGCTGCGTTACTCATTCTCGATATAAAGCTCTTTGTAAGTATAACATATTTTACTGCAATAGCACATGCTCGTTGAGGACTGTCAAAAAAGCACGGCTTGTTGCATCTCGACATCTCCATAGTGATTGGTTCGTCCGCACCAATGCCATAAGATCCGCAACAGTCTCATTCGCCACAATAAGCTTTGGAGCGCTTTGCAGTTTAGAAGGATCAACGGCGTCGGCACCAGTCAAGGAGTACATGGACGGAGCCAGGCCCGCCAAGAATGTAAGTGTGGATTGATCGGCAAACGAAGTTGGCAAGAGGGATGCTAGCAAGGCAATCGGGATGGAACGATCTTGACTTTCCAAACCAAAGCTTGTGTCTTGACCGGCCTTTATCAAGGCATACAATAAGTATTCATCATCGGGGCCATCGTGTGACAACAGTTTGTCGACGTATTTGGGGAGTGTTTCTTCCGGTAATACTTTTCGATATGCAGCGTCGAGTAAGAGTGATATCGTTGCCAAAGCTGCGTCATGAAAGTTTCCGGTTTCCATTAAGTTGGGTTCAAGTAGGCCAATCGTTCTCGGGCAGCTTGCGGATTGCTGTTGCTCGCTACCATTCCAAGAATTGTCATTATGAGGTAGAACGAGAGTTTCTTCTTTGGCATCCAAAAGGAGCGCATGTGGAGTTGAGCTTGCTAGCACACCTCCGTACGTTGCCGGTATCATCAGAATTTCGTCCACTGAAGTCGCCAACGTTTTGGCTAAATCCATGGCGGTACCGCTACCGACGGCCACCACCGTACCAGCACCAACCCTGGCGGCCATCTCGAGCTGTTTGATCACATCTTCAGATGTTGGATAGGCACCAGCGGGGCGTCCTTGGACGACTCGGAAGCCTAGTTGTTGGGACAACAGAAATTTGACGTGTTGGCACGCTTTGGCTACATGCGGATTGGATGCCTGGTGATGGGGGGTGCTTTCCAGTAGCAAAATGGGGGAGGCGGAAAAACGTGACTTTTCGACTTGTAGCCACTTTTGTAATGATTTAAAGCCTCGGGGGAGGACCGTCGTGCCCGTCATCAGCAAACGTATCCTTTTATAAGCAAAGTAAAAAGATATGAGAATGTTTCTCGTCATCCAAGGTTTCGTAACGACAGGGGGTTGCTTGCATCATGAGAATGAACGGCTGGTTTCTTGCGATCAAAGCGCCACCCGACATAATTTCGATGTCCGAACAATTCAAATTTCAAAGCTATTTGCTTGTGAAAGAGCGCAACTCCTGTTCGACTCATATTTTGGTCCAATACTTCTTGGGCCAACACGTACAAACTATTGGTAATGAGATAGCATAGAGGCGATGAAAGCAACCATACAGCTAAGGCTTTTTTCGGCAAACGTGTAGGGATCACGTCGGTTCTACGAATTGACACAATGGGTGGGTTTTCAAGCGAAGCTAGCTTGAGATTAGGTGACAGCATCGTTTCAAGATACACATGACTGGGCTGGTGCCGACAGAACAATGCCGCCTTACTCGATTCAGAAGGCAAGGACTTGACAGGGGAGCCCCTACAAAATGCTTGACTCTTCTACCGGTGCTTCAATCACGAACAAACTGGGCGTTTCCATTACTCGGAGTAGCTTTCGTTTGCCGCTCGCTGGGTCCGTCATAACACCCGCAAATATATACTTCCACGTGCCACCGCCTCCAATTTCTTTCCGGATCAGCTCGTTGCCAAAAACGCTCACAATAGACTCTTTGAAAGAGACTTGAATTACGCGGTCGTCCATTACCTTGCGTTCGGCCCGTAAACTCAGTTTGAGTGGACCGATTTCGACGGCATTCAAGAACGTCAAGTCGTCGACAAACTCCTGCGTCACTCTGCCGAATATCGGCCCGAACAATTTTCCGGAGGATCCACCCGGTGCGGCTGAATAGACTAGCTCGTGTCGACCGGATAGACTTTTTAGTGCCGGAGCCGGATCCGAAAAATCGGCCAACTGATCAGCAAGTTGTTTCAGCTTGCTCTGTTCTTCCTCCGAATTGTAGACCCCCACGGGACCTAATGTACGTGCCAGCAATACAACAGACAAAACAAGTTCATCCTTCTCGGTCAGGGTCGATGCGGCGAGCGCAGATGATCCGAGTCCGAAAGCGGGAAGTAACGGGGTCCCCGAGGGCGGTGCGAAAGCACATCCACTACCGGTAGTCGCCGCCAGGAATCCTACATAGCACAGGGGTAACGCCTTTACCATGATGTGAATATGCTAACAGTAGATAGAAAGATTGTAAAGGGAAATAGAGAATCTTCTCGAGGCTGTATACTCTTCGTGACGAGCGCCATGTCAATCTTCACAGTCAGGAACACGAGCCTTGGAAGGCGAAAATATGTGTCTACCGTTAGGGATAGGGATTGCCAAAACATAGGGAGTTTCGGAGAAGCTGTTGACAATGATAAAATCTCGAGAAAAACCGCTATTTCGGCCTCTGCGACATGAAAAAATCGCTATTTCGGCCGAATCTGAAAATTTCTAAGTACTTTTGATTGAGCGCGAAACGGCTTTTAAGTAAAATTAGCAATTAGAAA
>Ga0163101_100088_pt1 | contig 27924 bp, 24 predicted proteins | sample TAMARWmetagpilot_2_FD_111548 | JGI IMG/M metagenome (GOLD analysis project Ga0163101, IMG submission 111548) | Phycosphere-associated microbial communities from TAMU algal ponds, Corpus Christi, Texas, USA - TAMU ARW1 11/11 metagenome pilot | ecosystem: Engineered > Artificial ecosystem >...
ATAAGGTCGAACAGAAAAAGGAAAAAGAATGCAGTCTGACGGCCCCCCCCCCGGTGAAGTAAGAAACAAGATGAAATACACCCCGCCCCCCCCCCCAGGCCACATTTACAGTGACATACAGTCAATACTGTCACTCATTGTGAGCCAAACCCTCCACATACGCTCCACGGTACACGAAAGGAAAAAGGCCCGCTGTTTTCCTAGGATTTGGAAGCGTGCCGCATAGATTCCAAAAAAGATCTCTCTCTCCCCCCTTGTTTCCTTCCGCATAAAAATGCCAGTAGACGATTGACTGTTGGAGCTCACAATAACTACCGGGATTAGTCCTTGGTTCCCTACCATCCCGGACCATGATCGGATGGGACCGGGAACATCGCGTACACGGACAGTGTCAAGTAGATAGGTTGACTGCGGGTACACTACCTAGTAGGTAGATGCGTAGGCACGTACGACGGACCGGGAAACCCTTCGTAGTCGAAGGGTTGGGTCGGTCCCTGCGCATCCCGTCCACACACACGGGATGGGATGCCTGCCCTCATTCTCTCACGGTCACTCCCACACACTCACTGACACCATTCGGTCGTGAGTCCTTCGCTCGAGCAACGGCTCCATGGACAACAAACAATACACACAGTACCTCGTTCTCCATATTAACCCAAATATTCCCCCGACGCCATTGTTCACTGTTATCCTTTTTGGATTGTTCGTACGACTGCTTTACACCGACAGTGGGTGTAACATGCGGCGGTGGGTCTACCAAACGGGACGGACGATTTCTTCGCAAGGGACTCGTCGGAGATACACTCTTACTAGCCACGTCCACGACACGACTCTAGTACCCAGTCCTCGTCCCGGACAACTCGGATTGCTCACACCCCACACTACACACACTCATTCCTATACAACAATAACAACGACGATACCAACATTGCAAAGACGTCGATTTGCCGACAAGTCGTCGACGGAACACGAAGCCGACGAAGATGCCAACCAATCCGTCCCCCCGTGGGACGCCACGACGACTACCGGTACTAGTAGGACAACAACAACGAAGACGACACCGCCGTCCGACACGGCACACCAACGGGTCTGGACGTCCCAACGAGAAACGTACGAATGGCATGACCGCATATTGGACGAAAAGACGCTCCGTCGGGAAAGCTTGTACGCCATGATTGAGGCGCAAAAAGACCACAGTGACAAGAGCAGTGGTGGACGCATGAAATCCCGACAGCTCGGGGTGCTTCACGAAGACCCTGCTACCGATATGCAACTCTTGACACAAAACTACACACTCCCCGCCGTCGCCAGTGCCTTGCGGGATCGGGAAGACGTCCTCCAGCAAGCGGCAGTCTTGGCGGACGAAGCAGACTGGCCGGCCCTTCAACGACTTTTGCGGATTTATCATCCGAGACTGGTGCTGGAACGACGACAGTCCGGCGGAAAACTCAACGTCACCGCCTTGTTGGATGATTTTGCCCTCGAACGATTGCGCAAAACGCTCGGGCGCATGCCCCGGACCGTCGTGGCGGCACATTCGCAACGAGCCGCCGTCGTCATTCCACTCTGTACCGTACACGGTGTACCCTCGCTACTTTTGGAAAAACGAGCGTCCCATCTAAGGGCACATCCCAACCAAGTCTGCTTGCCGGGAGGGAAAGTTTGCGAAATTGCGGACCGGACGATTGTCAATACATGTTTACGAGAAATGAAGGAAGAAATTGGTGGGCTGGAGGACCAAAATATCGCCGTACTGGGCGTGTTCCGCACTAATTGGGGCGAAGTGCACCACTTGGTCGGTGTCGCTGTTACACCCGTCGTTTGTTATCTAGGGGAACTACCACCGGACCTGTACCCCAATCCGGACGAAGTCGCGCAAGTCTTTACCATACCGCTGCGATCCCTCGTCGACCAAGATGCCTGGGTGTATAAGGAAGGACGCGCACCCATCTTTTTGGGGGGTCCGCACGTGATTTGGGGATTGACGGGCTACATTCTTGATCGCTTCGCCAAAGATATTCTCGTCCCCAACAGCCGACCCGATGGTACGGAAGAAGTCGTGCAATCGGAAGACTTGCTGGAACGAATCTAGTACGCCGGTGTGTAAATATACGATACCCGGAGCCGCGTGAGCCGCGTTGGAGATTCATTCACTGTCAACGCTCGGCCACGGCAATTTGCCTTAATATCGTAACACATAAAATGGCGACGTTTCCCTGCACGACCAAAATTTCGTTCACGGCAGGGATTTTGGCGTCGAGATTCATGGGACCAAAACTAGCAGGAGGATTGGTTTTTCAGCATAATAGATTCGTGTCCCCGTTTCGATTTTTCTCTGCGGCCGTCCCCACCGGACGCTGAAAAATTTCAAAGCTGAAGCATTTGGTGAAGTCGTACGCCAAGTTTCCCACCAGAAATAATGTGGACCAAGAAGGGTTAAGTGTCGCGCATGTGCGAAGAATGCGCTGGGAGCTGACTTCCCGGCCGACTGTAATTAGAGAAGAACATAGATTAAAAAAGACTTGTCAATTCGGAAGATACACAAGTAGACACAGAATACTAAACAAGAAGAGAGAAGCATGACTCATCTTTTTAAGCATCATAATAGATGATTTGCAGGGCGTTTGTATGAGTCAGCCAAGTGCAAATATGTTTTACGTGTCAACGAATCTTAAAGATCCATGACAAAAACGCCATACACCAGAACCATGAAATGGACGCTTCGTTAATGTAAAGTGTCGAATCTTCAGTACACATTTTTCAAGATTCGCTAGATTCGACAGTGATAAATCATCTTTGTCAAAACAATCTTCATGGTTGTTGAACGATATACGGTCTATACGTCCTAAATCAGAGAACCGTTCACAAATTACAATTAGATTCTTTAGAGAAACCATGACCAGGCTCACGTGTACTTTCTTACAATTGATGGGATCGGATGCAAGACCGAGGAAAAGATCTCATCTCTTGGGCGCACCGATAAAGCTCATAATTTTGTGAGTTGCCACCAAGGATTTTTCTATCGGCATCCTAACATTATCGGACCTGCAAAATGAAATTCTCTACTGCCGTTGTATCACTCATAACCGTCGCACCACTGGTCGTCGGCGCCGCTGAGGAATCCCGATACCTTAAGACCGGAATGGTGCGTCTCTCAATCGGCTCGCTGCTTGTTGGATCTCCCGGGTGCTTGTTACCTCAACGATTATCTCTTTTACTGTAGAAATCCAAGTCTGGTAAAGGCAAAGGTGTCCGCCAGCTATCTGGACATCGAAAGAGTGAACATCCTGCGTCCGATAATGGCAAGGGAAAGGAAAAAGGAAGTAATCGCATGAATAGCTCTCCTAAGAAGAATAGAGCGAAGAGCAGTGGAGGTGAGGCGGACAAGTGTGCGGGAAAGAATGGGTTTTCTCGGTTCCCCTTTAAAGGGCTGGACAACTCGCAGCGTCTTCTGCTTCGCGAAGGTGTCGTTGACTCCATCAAGCCTTCTTTGTGTGGAAACGAAGGCAACAAGAATGTCATCTTGGTGGTTGGAGATGGTATGGGATGGGAGATGGTCCGATCCGGTGCTATTGCTAAGCAGGTGGTGGATGAGCTGGAAGGTCTCGGTTGCGATACCACCACAGGTTGCCCAGACAACAGTGCTGCGATGAATGCTTTCCGTGGACGAACACTAGACGACTATTATACTGAGGGTAAGCTTTCTTGCTGCAAGTTATTGCTGTGTAAGAGTAAACAACCCAAAGCCTCACGACCAACTCCTGCTCTCTCTTAAGGTAAGGGAAGTGGTATGTCTTTCCAAGAGTTGGATGGCTATGCTTTGATGACAACCACCACCACTGTCACTCAAGAACCCAACCCTGGAAACCACTATGCTCCGTCTCGAAGTCTTCTTGAAGGTGATGTCTCTGAGCACGAGAGTGGTCAGGCTGCCCTTGCTCTTGACGAGTGTGGTTTCCCGATCGATTTCTCTCCGCTTGACTTTGAAGCCGACGGCGGCAACATGGTCCTTTGGGACAATAAAATGGGAGGAGAATTTCCTTGGGACAAACGCTACTATCAGGAGCGTCCCGATACTTCAACCGGATTCGACCCGGAGTACATTATGCGTCATGCGACGGATTCGGCTTCTACAGCTGGAACAATGGCCACTGGTCACAAGGCTGCCGTGAACATGATGTCACAAACACTTTACGAAGAAGACGTTAGCACGCTTGTGGAAGACGCCATGTATTGCGGTATGGCTGGAGGTGTCGTTACTTCCGTTCCCATGCTCCATGCTACTCCTGGAGCCTTTGTGACGCATACGAACTCCCGCTCCGATCGCGACTCCTTACGTCGTAGCTTCATGCAGGTTCGTCCCACAATGGCCAGTGGTGTTTGTGGAGGCCGCTACTATCCCTTCGAAGAAGACCTGGAGAGCATGATGAACGGCGCCCTTTCCAGTGAGTGGACCTTTTTGTACCAGAATAACATGACAACGGCCGACGCTTTCTACGACCCGATTGCGGACCTTGATCCTGACAATGGCGATCATCTCCTTGTTTGCTTGGGTGGCGACTACACCACTAGCGGCCAACAAAATCTTCCGTACCGTGGTGTTGACGGTACATACTCGAATCGTTGGTGTAGTTCTGGTGAAGGACAAACAGACCCCGATACTGGTGCTGTGATCGGAATCACTGCCACAACTCCAGATGAACTCTGCAACCATTACGAACAGGAAGAAATTGAACAGATTCCCCATATCTCCGAAAATGTCAAAGCTGCTTTGGACTTTCTCGGCAAGGACGATGATGGTTTCTTTCTAATGTATGAGCAGGGAGATGTACGTTGTGTTCCTGTCTACCCACCCCTCGCTTTCTCCCGGAATCTCACGTGTTTCCACTTTGTATCTCTTAGATTGATTGGTCCGCTCACGCCAACCACATGGACGACATGATTGGAACCATGTTTGACGTTTCGGAATCGGTGCAGGTCATCATTGACTGGATCATGGATAATGGTGGCTGGGATAAGAACGCCCTCTACGTCACTGCCGACCACGACCACTACCTTACTCTGAAGGACAATTTTCCCGAGGCCTTGGCCCACTTGCTCATCCGCGGTGAATCCCACAACATTACGCCTCAGAGTAATTCCGGCGTAAACCCGTGGGACGCCGGTATCGGAGTCGGTCGTCACGAAGATGACTCCCAGAGTGTCACCGAGCATATTAACGACTTTTCTACCTGGTCGGAAGACGACGTTGACGCGGTGGGCCACTTCTGGGGCGCCAACGGTTCCGGCGGCAACGGCTGGGGTAGCCACTCGACGCGCCCCGTCCCGGTCAGTTACATGGGAGACGATGGCTGCATCGAAGCGTTGACTGGTACCGGCTTTCAGGTTCTTGGCCGCGACGTGAAGGGGCATCACGGTAAAATCGACCAGATGCATTTGCACGCTTGCATGCTCAAGAACCTGTTCGGTCTCTAATCGGATTCTTGGTGATTGGAGCACAGGAATTTGAGACTTATATATGTTGCGTCCGAAATTTACAGTTAGGCTTTCCTCCGATTTTGCTATGTAGGCGGAAATAGCATAGAATCATGTTACACAGTTAAGGCACTCATAGTTGTACATAGTGTGGTGCATTTTAGAGCTGTTTGGAACAAGCAAACATTTTGAGTGCAGATTCCCCCACCCATGGAATGTGAGCGTTGCTCGCGCAGAATGTCGATTTCAGTTGGAACGGTGTGCCCGCTGGAGCTGACTTTTGATTGGAAAAACTGTTCTGTACTGGTACACGTCGAGTCATACCCGGCCCTTCTTACATCCTATTGAGAGACGATGGCACTTTGCGAACAAAGTGGTTGTGATGTTCTAACAGTAAATATAAAAGGCTGTAGGTAGTTTACCTAGCTCTACACGCAAACGGAGGACCGCATCAATTCCGTCGGAGGCCGTTACCGTGTTCGCTTAGGCTACCGGACCGGCCCATCCTTACGCACTCGGTTCGCTTTGGACCGTGTCGATACGATTGCCCTGTAGTTTGGCGAGAATGGCGTCCATATGTTGAATATGGTCGGCGAGAATCGCACGTTGATCCAGTAACTGATTGACCAACGCCTCGTGTTCATCCAAGTCACATTCCCCGCTCGCCATCTCGTCCGCTTGCAGGCAAAACTCGGCAACGTTCTCGATTGCCATGAGATCCACGTCGTTGAGCTTTTGTCGGGAAAGGTTCAAGCTGGTAGCGGGAACACCGGTTGCGGTTGTCGGAATGCAAGCACGATGTCCGTAGTGCTGAGGAAGAACAAACGCCGTGGCGATGGACCGCAATTCCCCGAAACCAGCCAGCGAGAAAACGAGGTATTTCATGTCGGGGTTTCGGATTGACAGATCGCTCGAGAGTTTCAATTCACAGTATTTTGTCTGGATGTCGTCGATAAGGTGGCGGTACCGTCACCGTGTGCCACCAAATACTATTATTTTATGTTGGCAATGGGTGGTGTCGGGACGAGAGAGTACGCAAATCTCTCTCGCATTTTGGGGAGGATTTCAATTCGTCACATTTTCGGAGCGCGCCAGTCCTTTGCCTCCGGAAGCCCAAAGATCTGTAAAAGGTGCGATCGCTCTATCTAGCGTGCAGACTAGCCAAAGTCGACCCCGTCTCTGTAGTAGGACCGGGTGGGATTTGGATTCTCGCGAAGACCCCAGCGCATCCTATACCGTATCGGCCATCCTTTTGGTCACGGCCTGGACAACGGTGGGATCTTGCTTCCGGAAGATTGCTTTTTCCGTCTGTCTATACTTCCGTTGGAACTACCACGGGGGGATAGACACCTTTTTGGCAAAACAGCAATTGCTGTTATTATGGAAAGAGCACACTCCACTGAATTGATTATACGAACAAGGAACTGGAAAAGCAAAAGTGTATTCAGTGACAATCAGGCCGAACGTTGGATTGTTAACTGTAAACAATCACTCTGCTAGCGAGCTAAAGTAGCATTGCGATGGTAGTACAGTATTTGGCCGTTCCCCGGTTGGTTGGAATCGTTCGGCCGCCACTCTCCCAGTCTCCGCCAGAAGAAATGAGGTCTTGTTGTCTATTCGATCTAACTGCAGCCGGTATATTTGAAATATATATTGGAAGATTTGAAAAGGTTCTGTTCCCTACGTCTTGTATTTGCATACCGCTGCAAATACAGACGTCGGATGGGTAGGACAGACACTCACCGTCAGTCGAGACCGTACGGTATATTACCTGCCGTCTTGCGGTTCGCACCTTTCAAGGTCTAATGGGACTTTCGTATCTTCGCCATCGCTCGTTAGTGAGTGCGGGTCCATTCCCAAAACCAACCTACACATACTATCGTTGCCCTTGTTGATTTTTGCTTCTTTCTTTCCTGTACGACATGTTGTTTACTACTCGTTCTACTGCGAGGCTTCTCCGAGTCTCGTCTTCAACGATGGCGACACAATGGACGCAGCGATGCTTCGCTTCCGGTATGGCGGACGCCGTCGGAACACTGGAGGGACAGCACTTTATGTCGATTGATCAACTAAGGTACGTATACGCGTATGTAGCGTCCACTCACACCTACGGCTATCGATCCACTGCCGTTCGTCACGTGACGATCGGTGGGTGTTGCCAGTGAAAGTAGAAAAATATCAATTGTCTCACACTTTCTTGTTCGTCTTCGCGGCACTGGTTCAGCAAGACCGAGCTACAGGGTCTCTTGGACGTTGCGCACCACTATAAGGCACAATACGCGACACAAACCGCCAACACGCCGCGTCCATTGGCTGGACATTCCATGTCCATGATCTTCCAAAAGCGCTCGACGCGCACGCGGGTCAGTTCCGAGACCGGCATGGCCCTGCTTGGCGGACACGCGCTCTTCCTGGGACCCTCCGACGTACAACTCGGCGTCAACGAATCCATGCGGGACACCGCCAACGTACTCGCCCGTTTCAATTCACTCATTCTCGCCCGAGTTTTTGGACACGCCGACGTCACGGAACTCGCCAAGTACAGTGCCGTGCCCGTCATTAACGCCCTTTCCGATCGACACCATCCGTTGCAGACCTTGGCGGATCTCATGACCCTCCAACAGCATTTCGGGAAGGACAAACTCCGGGGCAAGACTGTGGCCTGGGTTGGTGACGGCAATAATGTGTTGCACGATCTCATGCTCGGATCGGCCCTTTTGGGTATGAATGTCAACATCGCTACGCCTACCGGCTACGAACCCGACGCCCAGATACTGGAAACGACTCGGGGCTTTGCCGCCGCCGAAGGCATGAAGGTGCAAACCACGACGGTCGCTGCCGAAGCTGTAAAAGACGCACACGTGGTAGTCACCGATACTTGGGTCAGTATGGGACAGGAAGAGGAATACGCCAAGCGCGTAGCCGAATTTGACGGCTACCAGGTCAATAAGGCTCTCATGAGTCACGCTTCGCCGGATGCCGTCTTTTTGCATTGTCTACCGAGGCATCCGGAAGAAGTGGACGATGAAGTCTTTTATTCCGAACGGTCCCTCGTTTTTCCAGAAGCAGAAAATCGAATGTGGACCGTCATGGCGGTCATGGCGGCGCAATTGGGCAAAGTCGAGTAAGCGGACACCAAACGCCGTTGGTGAGCGTTGGTGCTATCTATGCCGTGACCTGTTTAAGGACGGGGCAAGGGATAAACGGTACATAAATTGCATTTACAGTTAGAATACCGCGTTGGTGAGATGGAAATTTGCAATCGTGTATAGGAAGAAAGATATGACGATGCCAGCCAACGTGTTTCTACAGCCTAGAGTGAAGCAACTCACCAATAATCCTCGTTTTCCACGTCGGCTTTGGAAGCGATCGTCAGAATGATGTGCTGTGAAAAACGAGACACTTGATGGCAATCCGGTGAACCGGAGAAAGGGGTAGTAGTTGCCGCCGGTGGAACAAACACCATTTTTTCAAAAGAACTAATCCTGCTGGAGATCAAGGAAGTCAACCAAGCCATTTACAGTCAAAGCACAAAAACGGGAAGTAAAAGACACTTTAATCCAAGATGTTATATTCTCCAGCAGTGTGCGCAAAACCACACACAACGAGAAAGCTCTCGGCACAGTATTTATTTGGCTAAACAGAAATATGGGAAAATAGAGGGGACCTCAAACCGATCAACGGTGATATCGACCTCTCGTGATTGAATGCTTAAGCTGCAACCTCATCTGAGTCCGAAGTATCCGGTGAAAGATCCTTTGCTTCACCAGCTTCTTCGTCCTCGGGAAGACCGGTGTGCTCAATAAGGCGCTTCATGTGTTCCTTGAGGTAGATCATATCTTCAGGAAGCTCCTTGATGACCAAACGTTTCTTTTCACGTTCCGCCATGCAGTCCGAGCACTTCTGGCTACCGTCCTTGTAACGGAACCAGTAGACCGAATAGAGCAGCACCAGGCCTAGCAGGATTGTGAGGAACGAACCAAGCACAGTGAGACCCTTGCTGCCGTCATCGAAAAGCGACGAAAGACCCAACAAAAGCAGAGGGATGAGCAAAAACATGACCGCGATGTAGACAAGCGGGAACCCACGCCAGATGCGGGTCAACCTTCCGAGACGTCGGGCGGCACTCAACGGAACTTGACGCATAATAGGGACTGGATACCAGATGAGAATGCCGGTCAAGTTGAAGAACAAATGGGCGAGTGCAACTTGTAGAGCATCCTGACTGGCAGAGACAAGGGCAGACATGATGGCAGTCAAGGTTGTTCCAATATTCGCTCCGAGCGTCAAAGGAAACATTTGTTCGAGACGAAGGGCACCCATACCGACCAAGGGCGTCAGCGCAGACGTAGTGATAGAGGAAGATTGGACAATCATAGTCAACCCAGCACCGATGGCAATGGCCAGATATCCGTTGATATCCGTGGCCTTATAAACAACACGGGTAGACATACCGAGGAGCATCTTTTGAAGGACTGTCACGAGACCGGCAAGACACGTGAACAAAATCACAATCGAAATGAAAAAAACAACACCCCCAGACACCTTGTCATCCTTGGCACTGGCATCAGCTTGAAAGAAAGCCGGGCATTTGCCGCTGACTTTGTTGCAAGAGATAAGACCGAAACTCTTACCGCAGCCCAAATACGAAGAATCGGTACAGTTCATAGGATAAAAGCCACCGCCTTCGTCGCAGGTGCCGGTGCCCTTAGCCACAGCAGTGATGATCTTGCTGTTCGAGATGATAACCATATCGGAAAGAGGATCAACCATTTTCTTAATGGGTCCGTCCCAACTCTCTCCGTCCTCAAGGTTGACGTTCTTGACCATAGCCTTGGTGAGGCGGTAGAGGTATCCAGTGATAACCTCAACCGGAAGCAGGACAGCAACTGACAAAAAGTTGAACATGTCGTGGACAGTTGCTCCAGCAAAAGCGCGCTCGAGTTGATCGCCATCTCCCATCTGCCCCATAGCGACAATGGTGTTGGTGACCGAAGTACCAATGTTGGCACCCATAATCATGTAGATTCCTTGACGGACCGAAACGGCCGATCCAACCAAAGACACAACAATGGAGGTTGTTGTGGAAGAGGACTGGAGCAGAACAGTGGCAATAATACCAATCATGAGACCGGCGATAGGGTTAGTGTCATCCCCAAACAGCTCTCCAGCAGTGCAGCCGCACATACCTTTGGCACCGTTACCCAGCATGTCGAGACCAACGAGGAAAAAGTAAAGGAAGAAAGCGACCAAAAAAATGCCGACTGCGATCATGCCCCACTCTTGTCCAGAATGCACACAGCAAGCTTGGCAAACCTCGGACCACGTAGCATCAGCGACTTCATCTTCGACGTCAAAGTCCGTATCTCCAAAGTGAATGGAGCCGGTGGGACGATCCTTGCGAGACTTGACTTCCGCCTCGGTCGCTTCCATCTTCAAGTTTTCGACCTCAGGATTTTCTGCAGACTGGAATAGAAGGTCACGAAGAAAAAGTAAGAGCTTAGCAAAAGAGGAAGGCTAGCGTGGCTACTGCAAAAACGAGATCAATGCGACCAATGCGACTTCTGTCAATTCCCAAAGATAATCCCGGCTTTTCCGATTTGCAAATACAAAAATTACGAAACGAAGCCTGTGAGTCTTCGGACCGCAGCCCCTGCGTCGCTTCAGTCAACTTACCATGGTTGATTTTCAAACGATTGCTCGAGCTCGCAGTATGTCAGAATGTTTCACGGTTGCTGCTACTGCTAATTGTGAGCAGACCTTCAAAACAAGCTCCAAAAATCTCTTAAATTTCGAGCTCGCAAGGATTGAGACATCACTATTGATACTATGAAGGAACATAGCCAGGCCACCTCGGCTCATCGCAAAGGTATAATCGACAAAAGATCTCTACGTAAGAAATATACCACTTCTACAGAAATAAACATGAATCTTCCAGATTCATGACGCTTCAAAATCAAAGCTCATTTTCGCTTTCGACGTTATGAAACTTTTACGTCAGTATATCTTCAATCGACAGTGCTCACATATATGAAATTTTATTGAGGAGGGATGTCAACAACCCTCTGGGTACTCGTCTTGTCTACAAAGAAGAAGCTTCTACGTCATTGTATCTTCAAGCGAGTAAGTATCACGTTTGCACCAGAAACATTGTACAGCTACTGCCTCACGATCAGAAATATGCTACTGACCACTACCGGTATACCCCCCTGACGGTGAGTCATGGTCATCCAGCTCGTAATCCTGGAAGTGTGCGATTCATATTTGTGGTTGCTGCTAACATAAATCATAGTATCTTTGACATTTATGAAATCTATTGACCTCCAAAACTCGATTCCCACAGAAAGGATAGTAGTAGAAAGTCACTTTGTCCGACTTTCGCCGAAGAAATATGCATGTAACATAAGTCCCTTTAACGTTGCAACTTGACTACACCACGTAAAATCTTTTTCGCTGTCATTGTTAATTTGGTCTTGTTGTAAAGATCGCCGGACTGCCGAAGGACTTCCGCGGTGGTTGGGTACGGATGAATTACGTTGGCCAGTGATCCGAGTCCAGTCGACGATTGCATGGCAAGCGTAACTTCCGAAATCATATTTCCCGCGCCAACTCCCACAATACTGGCTCCCAAAATTTTGTCCGTTTTGGCGTCCACCCGGAATCGTACCCATCCATCAGTAGCGTCATCAGCAATGGCACGGTCGTTGTCCTTGAAATGCTTTTCAAAGACTCGGAAGGCAATGTTCTTGGCCTTCAAGTCGTCTTCGTAGAGACCAACACTGGCAATCTCAGGACTTGTAAACGTAGCATATGAAATAAGTAGTTCCGACATTTTTTCTTTTCCGAAGAATAGCGCATTTCGAATCACAGCCCTAGCCATAAAGTCGGCTGCATGGGTGAATTTGAAGTCGGAACAGACATCACCAACACCATAGATTCGTTTATTCGACGTTTGGAGGTTGTCATTGACGTGCACCCCCATTTTGTTGTCAAACTGGACCTTGGCAGCTTCCAAATTCATACCAGAAACATTAGGAGCACGCCCAGCAGCAATTAAAACTGCGTCGCAATACAAAACGGTTGGTTCGTAATTGCCCTTTTCTTGAAGCGTCAATTTCATCTCGGGATACCCGTTTTCGAGAACTTTGCCGGTGAGCTCAATTTTTTTGTAGTCTTGCACTGTCAAGCGAAAGTCCACTCCGTCTTGAATCATTTGATTCTTGACCACTAGACCCATGTCTTCATCCTCTTTAGGAAGAACTCTCCCAGAACGGCCCAACACGGTCACCCCAACTCCCAAGCGCTGCAACGCTTGGGCCAGTTCCAATCCAATCACGCCGGCGCCAATAACGACCATATTTTCGGGACGTTTGGTCAGATTGAATACTGTTTCGTTAGTCATGACTTGTGGCCGCGATTCGTTGGTGACGGCGCCGGAATCTTGCGCTTTCTTATAGATTTCTTGAAGACCCGGCATTGGCAAAAGGACTGGATATCCGCCCGTTGCAATGGCCGCTTTTTTAAAGTGCAGCGTTTTGCCGTTGACCTCGACCGTGCGTTCCGACGTAAACATGGCCCACCCAATGTAAATTTCAACTCCGAGTTCCTTACTGTAGCGTTCGGCTGAATCGTGGTGACTGATTGTACTGCGAATTTTCCGGACGCGTTCCATGACTTTTTCAAAATCAACCGTCACGTGGCCTTCTACCGCAATTCCGGCTTCGGCCAAGTGTGTTTGATTCTGGACCTGGTGAGCGAGATTGGCAGAATGAATAATCGTCTTGCTAGGCACGCATCCGACATTCAAACAGTCGCCACCCAGCATGTGGGCCTCAATCAAAGCAACCTTGGCACCAACCCCTGCACTACCAGCAGCGGTGATGAGACCGGCCGTGCCCCCACCGATAACAACCATGTCGTAGTACAAGTCCTTGTCGGATGCGACTGCAGGGTCTCGCCAGCCCGGAGGGTGCACGTTATTCAGCAAAGTGCGGTTGTATTCGTCGAGGGGCCATACTTGGTTGACAACGTGCTGGTCCTTGTCGGGGAGAATGTCGTTCTTGGGGAAGGAGGGTTGGAGGCCGATCTGGTTGGTCAGACCGTCAGGGGTGCCCAAAAAGTTCTGCCAGCGAAGGGAATTCCCGGATTCATCCCGGGACAATCCACCGCGCTCGTTGTCCGTCAAGAAGCGGAAAAAAAGGCCGTCGTCGGCAAAGTCGTGATCGCGCGTGACGTGCTCAAATAGGTGAAAGTTGACCTGCAGAACTTGACCGAGGGACACAGCTTCGGTACGCGTGGCAGCTTTTCCGGACGAGACAAGATAGTCGACCGCTTCGCTACCCACAAACGTGTCCTTGTACGTTTTGAGACGATACTTGCGGTCCTTAATTTCGATTTGGGCTTGAAACTCTTTAGCGAGTTCGAGTAGCGTATCGCTCATTTCATCGTGGGCCTGTGTCGGAGTCGGGGACATTGCTGTACTCAGTGTTTTTGTATAGGAAGAGAGTTGGGAATAAGGGGATGTAGTTGGAAAGTATGAGCGCTTTCCGAGTCCGGAGAACGCCAGTCCAGGATCGCGCAATGGACATTTTTGAAATTCCTTCCTGAGCAAGGATACACATCACGCTTGGGCTCGCTTTGCTGTAGCTTTCCGTGTCGTTCGGGTTCGCCCTGCTCCAATCACATTGGCTAAATCTTTTTGGGAACAACCAAGAAGGAGAAGTGCCGTGACCGCAGAATATCATACTTCGCGATTGTGTCGTAGAGCGTCGAACTAGATAGAAAAGTCTTATTGGGTATTTGCAGGTATCTTTTTCTCACGGTGAACGTGAAGAGAGCAAACACAGCAGTAAACGATGCGGGCCGACGCTTCGACTTCACACACTCAACGATTTCGCTTCTCACTCGTCATCGACCATCTAAAGTGTATCGTACTGGTGATGGACAGATAGAATTTGACCGTGAAGCGTGCGACACCTCAAAACGCACACGAGTTGAGCCAGAACGCTTTCTGGGCCATGCTTCTGCGTCGCAGCTTTCCGATCCACTTTCGATTCTGTGGTATTATTTGGGGTGCGAGTGGGACTATTCGAAAGCTTTTCCAAACTCATCACACAGCATATTCCTAAAGGCTTCCGTCATCCAAAAGAATGACGGTGCTGACAAAAGCAAAGACTAATCCGTTTGGAGACCCCACCAGGCCGCACAAATATTGTTCATCCCGCGATGTCTGCGCCTTCTGACACTCGTTTTTTTTGGAGCCAAGCAACATTCTACCTACACATATGGTGGAACGATACATTGCTTGTCGACGTAGACCAATCGATGGTGCTACCATTCTCTCCAGTAACGTCTGACGCACAGTTTGGATAGTAAGAAGATATTCTCTTGGATGGTCTTACATCGCTTGGTCAAAAAGAAATTGGTTTCGGTTGCCGGTCACGTGGCGTTGAGTACCGAAAGGGCAAGAAATGTAAGCGCTACCCTCGTGACAACTATCCCTTCGTATTCCCACCAATCAACTCCTGTATCTACGAGTCCGCTAAAAGAGACGGAGTACCTGTCCGTCCTCACAAACACGGTCAACCACAACGAGCATGTAGCTCTGTGGTCCTTGTCTGTGGAGCACAGACAGCAAGCCTGCTTTATTGCGGAGGCCTTAGTCCGCATCCTGACCGCCAATACTTCCATCCGTCGCGTCCACCTGACACAATACGGTATCCACAGCCACACTGCAAAGACGGAAATAAACTATTCGTTGATATCGCCACACATTTGGAATGGCTTTCTCAGCCATACCAAAAGTCTCACTTTCCTTCGATTGTCCGGAATCCGTAATATGAGCTGTGAGAGCTGCGCTAGTTTGTCTCACGCTGACGGAACGTTCAATACTTTGCGATCGCTAGTGCTGGACAACTGCGAGCTGACCAACCGATTCGAGGAGGCTCTTCTACAACTTGTCCAGGCACCGCCCTTTCGACTCCCGTAAGAAATTACGTTTGACAACGTTCGAACATCGAATCTTGTCCAAACGACATTTCTTGAGCGACTCGCAAAGAAAGATATGACGCAACTACGCATGCTCAACATGAAACTCTGTCCATCCGCAATCGAAGCACTCATTCACATATTTGGAGAAGACAACTGTCTCTATGCGTTGTCGTTGGCCAACAATGCTATTCCGGACGAGTCCTGGCCAATCATGGTCACAGCCATTGGAACACGATCTAGTCTGAGATTGGTGAATCTAGAGCATACCTTGCCATTTGATCTTCCCGTAGAATATTTGGCGGAACGCAGACACGCACGGACACAAGCCGTTTTGGACGCCATTTCTAGGAATGCTTGCGTACGCCGAGTCATATTGACGGCGAATGAACATGATGAAATCCTTCTAGAAATGATACACCAAAAGCTTAGAAGCCGCCCTGACTCCCCCGTATCCTTTCGAGATTGAAGAGAATTTAGATCCAAGTTCAGAGTTGGTCTACCTGGAAAGAATCCTTGCGAACGAGTTGAGTCGGCAATGTTCTCACTTCGCAGAAGTTCCTAGCAGTATATTATTAGACGATACGACCGGATAAAACTAGAATTGGACGTGTAAGCCCGCATCGAATCACGAAAATTTCTCGATCACTTACATTCACATAGGTGGTAAGTCAAAACACGCCCTAATCACACTCACTCACTTATAGTACGTTTAATAGTTTCCGTTCAGTTTCGAATTTTCTTGTTGGATTTTAGATTTCCAGCAACAGCTTGGAGGGATCCGCAATCTTCTCGGCGATGGACTTCAAGAAGGTGACACCTTCTCTGCCATCAATCAATCGATGATCGTACGTCAAGGCGAGGTACATCATGGGGCGCGCCACCACTTCGCCTTGTTCGTTGACGACTGCCCGCATCTTGGTCGCGTGCATTCCCAAAATGGCTGATTGTGGCGGATTGATAATGGGGGTTCCCATCAGCGATCCAAAGACACCGCCGTTGGAAATGGTAAAAGTACCACCAGCCATGTCGTCCAAACTGAGGGACCCTTCCTTGGCTTTTTGTCCGTAGGCGGCAATGTTGCGTTCCACGTCGGCAAAGCTCATGGTCTCGGTATTGCGCAAGACGGGCACAACCAACCCGTTGGGCGAGGCCACGGCTACGGAAATGTCCACAAATTCGCGGTAAACAATTTCTTGCGTGTCGTTGTCGATATAGCCGTTAACGGCGGGAATTTCCTGCAAAGCCGCCGTGGTGGCTTTGACAAAAGCGCTCATGAATCCCAACTTGACGCCGTGCTTTTCTTGGAAGACATCCTTGTACCGCTTACGGAGTTCCATGAGGTTACCCATATCGACTTCTTGAAAGGTGGTGAGCATGGCGGCGGTATTTTGTGCATCCTTGAGTCGAGCTGCGACGCGCTGACGCATGCGACTCATTTTGGTGCGACGTTCGTTGCGGGTCCCCAAAAAGACGGGTTGGGACGCGGGGGCGCCGGAGGGAGCGGACGGTGGTGCAGACTTGGCGGGTGGTGGTGGTGGCGGCGGTGACGCCTTGGCGGCGGACGCCGCCGCCACGGGCGCGGACGTTGGAGTTTGGGACGGTGCGGGTTCGGCAATGTGTGTCGCGACTTCTTCCGGAGTGGATTCAGGCGCCACGGGGGCTTCCGGTGCATCCGCATCCGTGTCGATCCGAAAGAGGTTGGTACCCACTTCGACAACGTCGTCAATTTCACCGAGGATTTCGACCAAGGCACCGGCTTCCGGGGCACGCACGTCGACGGAAACCTTGTCCGTTTCCAAGACGACGACAACGTCGTCCACGTTGACGAAATCACCCGGCGCCACGGGCAAATCTACAATCGTGCCTTCGGAAATACTGTCGCCCATGGTAGGAACCTGCGTGTATACCAAAATCGAGACAAAAAATAAGGATTGAAAACCAAGTGTGTAACGTTTTGTACAAGTATCGTCGCTAGTCGTGACAACATTGAAACGAACAAGCCACACAAAATGCACAATGACATTCGAACGCTCAACCAACTATCCTTTCGCACTATTCCGACTCGTGCCAACAACTATACCATACATTCACAACAACAATAATAATACGCACACACACACACCGTCAGACCGACGCAAGCATGTGTAAGTGCGCGAGTTTCTCTACTTACATCAATAGTCTTGATGGGCATATAGCACACGGGCGTGGGAGCGACAAAGAGCGTGCGCATGGCGTGGCTGCGGTTTACAGGGTAGAAGCCGGGAGTCGCAGCGCGACGATGACGCGCCGTACGGTCTCCGGACGCGAGGGTTGCCGTGGGCAGAGTCCCTACCCGACGACTGGCGGCGACGAACGATAATCGGACACGCGGCAACATGACGAAAGGGTAACGTAGCACGCACTACGGAACGAAACAGAACAGAATGATACGGGACGGGTAGCGTCACTCTACTGGATTCAAGGTCGGCCCTGAAATCCTTGGACACTCGCGCCTCTACTAGTCAACACGTCTCGTGGCACACGCTCACCCCGTAATTGGAAGTATTGGTGTGTTGTGGGGGAAGAGTGTTGTGTAGTAGTAACGTAGGTAGGACGGTAGGTAGTAGACGTTGCCGTGAAGTGTAGGGATCACAATCCGCAAGGTGCTCTACTAGCGGAAAGCAAGCCCGAGTCGGGGAGCGTCGAAAAAAAAAAAAAGATCGGTCGAGGGCTCGTGAATTTTCAAGTGACTTTTTATTAGGATTCCGATTGTTCCCGTCGAAGCGGCCGGCTGCGGTTCGCGAAGTTGGCGAACAAATCTAGTAGAAGTACCTTTTCTATGGTAAGAGAGAAGGTTCCCGATAGCTTGTACGCCGAACTGTGTAAAGCAAACTGGAAAACTCCTTCCACACCAATCCAAAACGGAAGCGAGACCCAGGATTCCGAGAATTCTCCCAAACATGCGTACCGTACAAACATACATACACACACTACTATTATGCTTGGCAGGACCACGGGAAACATGCCTCCTTCGCCTTCCCTACTGGTCTACTACGCCTCTCCAAAAGCACGCCCTTTTTGACAATCCCTCGCCCTTACTCCGTGACAGCGTATTGGCGGGTTGGCCTGGATTCTTTCTTCCTTTCGATCGAAACGCTATGGAATACAGCAGGTATTACTAGAGAGGGGACAATCACAGTTAAAGGCGAGTCCTACAGCTACCAGTTGGACAGTAAAACATGATTTTTTTAGAAATGCCATCCCCAATAAGTAGACACTTTCCGAATTAGCTAGGTACAGGTACTATCTCTCTTTAGTATTACCGAAGAAACTAATCAAGGACTTTCGCACTACCGTTCGTGTGGACGACCAAAGCGGCAACCAATCAGCGCCAAGACAACCACCACCATGACCACTTCCTCCAGTTTCTCCATCTTGGGTCAAAGTATAAATTAAAGAACATTGCTGCAACTCTATTCCATCTTGCCCTTGCCGGTGGACAATCGGTAGAACGCCGGAACGAGCTGGATCATACCAATCGTCACGAGACCGATCCCAATCAGGTTGGCCACCTTGTCTTGCGGTTGCTTTTGCCACGTATACACGGCACGGCCTCCCGCCTGATGCGCCTTTTTCATTTCGTTAATCTTTAAAAAATTCACACCGGACCCACAACAGCGTCAGAACGATCGTAGCACAAGGATATCGCGGACACCGTGTCCCTACTTCCGGGTCTCCCACGTACCTTATCGGGGTAATTCACCATCCAGTTCAAGAAAGTACGACGTTGTTGTACCGCTGGTCGGGCCTTGACCACCATACGAGACGAAGCTGTCGCTACAAAAGACATGATCGAAATAGAGTTCCGGAACTTGGTACCGAAAACACTCGGGCGATCGGATGGGCTGTGTGACAACAGTATGTTTGTGTGTGGCGTCGCTTGTTGCCGTCGCTTGCTGTGCGGGGGAGGTAGAGGTACCGCGGTCGGTCGACCGAGTGTCGCGGCGGCGTACACGAAGGACTCGGGCGGTGGGTGACCCGTGAGTTCGCATCGTGGTACATCGTGCCGTCGATACGATTTGGATTTTCACTAGCGACAATTCGAGATTCTTCATTCCAGAGATACGTCACTTACACTAGCCGCTCTAGCGAACGCGTACGACCCTACCTCGGTCAGGGGTACAACCCCGTTCCCTGTTCGTCCCCATCCCTACCAGCCCATAACGCAGACACATTCACTTGTCACTCACTCACTCACTCACACCAACACACATATCCCTCAAGTGCCGGTTGACTACCGGTATTCGTCCGAACCCGCACGGTGTCAAATCCCAGCGGACCGGTTGGGAAGACGGGTTGGAGCGTTTCCGTTGCATTCTTGCTCGACCATCATCATTCACCACAAGCAGTACTCCTACGTTACAAAAAGAAAGACGGCATACGGCCAACGAAAGTGCGCAACAATCAAGAGGGATTGTCGTGCTGGACTGTGAATCCGGTGGATAGATAGATACCTTTGTTCCGTAAGCGGACCTTCGTGTCGTGCACTGCAACGGCGACGTCAACGGCAGCAATGGACGACGAAGGGATGCCACGGGAAGTGATTCCGGTTGGAGTCACCATTGCCTACAAACGAAAACAGGATGGATTCGGTTTATGCACCCCGGGAAAACCGGAAGAAACCTTGAGATCCAGCAGCACGACTCGTCCCGTCCAGCCGGAATCCTCACCGCCAACTTCCAAAAGTGTCACCAAAAGCCCGGCCAAGCAGTCTACCTCTCTGTCGGTTTTCGTAGAAGGTGCGACTCTGTATACCGCCTGCTTAATATTGCCTACGGTCGCTGGATTCTTACTGCGCTCGTATGAAGAAGCTTGGTGGTGGACCAGCGGCCCCGATACTCTCACGAATAACCCCATGCATCATCACTCTCGCGAAACCGTCGTGGACCCCAATTCTTGGTCTCTGTATGCCTACGATACTGCTGCGTACTACTTGTGTCCGCACGGCGCGTCCTTTTCCACAGAAGAACCTAGTGTTCTGTCTACTTGGGTAGGGACCAATTGGTATTGGTGTCCCCAGTCCAACGTCTTGAACCTGGATGCCTTTGCGTCACCCTTGTCTCCGGATGCTCATTCCACCGATTTTGCTTACATTGCCATGATGAGCTTGATACTCGCCATTGTCCGCGTCGCTGTCGTTCACTACTTTGTCCCCTTGGAAGATTCGGAACGTGTCGTTGCTTGGGTGCGTTGTAAGTCACTCCATTTATTGTCGGCGGATTATTCCGCCACACTTACACCCCGGGAAGAAGCATCTCCCCGACCAAAACTTCGTCTGTATGCCAACGATTCGTCGGCGACGCAGACTGATACCCAAGCAACTCTCCAAATTCCCTCCTTGTTTTCGTCCAGCACGGATCATCGAGAGTCGCAAGCCAATCTTGGACTGAGTTACGAAGACTCCGATCGGGAAGCGGAGGATTTTGTCCCCCCACAATCATTCTTTGCTTCCAACAATGATTTAGGGCCGACTCCGGACGAATTTTTTGAGGAATTGTCGTCCCGGATCCAAACCACGACTTCGACTCCGCCATCAGCACTGGAACGCCATACCTCGAGTCGGTTGCACGCGGCACCGCGATACGCTACGGCGGTATTTCGACTCATTTACACCACCATTGTGATTGCCTTGGCCTTGATCTACTTTTCCGACGCCGACTTCTGGCCGTGGTACGTGGGCGGACACGGATCTACCCGAAATTGTTGGGATCTCAGTGGTGGGCTGGCCAACGTTTTGGACTCGGATTTTGATCAGCGCAACACCGTGCTACGCCGGTATTTTTTGTGGCAGGCATCCTACCATTGGCATTCCGGAGCCTTTCACGTTTTGACCATTCTTATACTGTTAATGCATCCCAAGCAGCAGGAAGCGCCACGACGATTCGTGAGCGTGCAAACGAGTACGACGGCCTACATTCGTAGCTTGTTTCAACACATGATTGCCTTGGCGTTGATTGCGTCGGCCTATTTCTTTTCCTCCCTTCGACGGTTAGTCACTATTGGCATGTTTGCCTTTGACGTCTCGAGCTGGTGCTTGCATTTGTTGCAAATATGCATCAACGCACCGGAAACTTCCCGGTTGCGGCGTGTGCAGGTCGTCACAATCCTGCATCGTTACCTCGTGATTCCGGTCTTTGTCGTTTGTCGATTCGGTATTTGGCCAGCCTTGTGGTATTCCGCAACTTTCGAAAGTCAATCTTGGTTGCGACAACTGGAGCAGACTTTGGTGCCGGGCGCGGCTCTGGTCATGCGCGCCTTTATGCATATTTGGTTCGTACTCACCATGGGCGTAACCGTCGTGTATGTTCGACGCCTTTTGTTACACCCACACGTGCGGAGGATTGCATCCCATACCACGACAGCTAAATGGGAATGAGCAAATGTTGCATTGTCCTGTTTGGCAGGCTCGGGTGTACGTATCAAAACTATGCCATGCTACCCATAGATCTGATACTGCAATGCAAGTGTCCAATCTCAAGGGTCGAAAAATAGAACGTTGGTGTGCTACGAGTCTACATTGTTCGACACAAGACGAGTGAGACAAAGTAAACATAATCTCAAGTGTTAAAATATAAAAGGGTATTGCTTTCTACCCAAAAAAATGTCGTTTAACTGTTTTCACATTCCGTACAACATCCTTCGCAGGCGATACGGGTACAATCCGCTGATAAGGTTTTGAACTGGTAGTCTGAGGCCGTAATGGCGTCGCACACACCTTGAGGCATGTCTCCGACAAAGTTGTTTCCAGACACTTCCAAAACTTGCAAGTCGACCCAACTCGACAAAGCTTGTGGGATTGTCCCAGTCAACGCATTGTCGTACAACCAGCAACGCTTCATTTTGGCCAAATTGCCCATTTCGGAGGGAATTTTCCCCGTCAAAGTGGCATTGGTGAGGCTGAAGGATGTGAGTGTGGTCAGCGTTCCAATCTCGCTAGGAATCGTTCCCGTAATAGGGTTGGAGTCGAGCCACAACGCGAAGATCTTTGGAAATCGGTTCGGCACGATGAGCTTGTTCAAGTTGAACGAAAGACTGTTACGGCGGATGTAAAAGTAGACCAAATCGGGCAGAGTTCCAAGTTCCACGGGAAGTTCACCAGAAATATAGTTTGATTCCACTTCCAGATGTGACAGACGCTGCATATTGCCGATAATCTCGCCATCCAGAACACCCTGCAGTAGATTGTAAGAAACAGACAACTTCTGAATCGATTCCAAGCTCTTCATTTGGGATGGTAGTCCCGTGGTGGCAATCACAAAGTTATCGTCCATCATAAGGTCCTGTAGGTTTGGCAAATAGCTCCAGACGTCGTTGCTGGCACCTTCCCCGAATATATAGTTGTTTGCCAGATTCAGACCCACAAGCTTGTCCAAAAGTGCAAGTTCCAGTGGAAGCGTCCCGGACAGATAGTTGCTTGACAAATCGATCGCTGCGACACGACCACTGTCATCACACGTGATGCCCTCCCACTCACACTCGGGAGTACTGCTCATCCAGAAATCACTGGAACCCCAGGGACGGGTGTCCTCGGCTTCCAAGTACGGATGCGCAACCGCAAAGGTAGAGTAGTAAAAGACTCCGAGGGCGTAGCGCTGGACACTACGAACGCGGTCCAACGAAGCGTAGAGCTTTGTACCCGCCACAGCTTGCAAGGCCCTGCCCTGAGGAGTAGCGTCTTCGTATAGTCCATTCCACGGAATGTCCAATCGATCGTAAAGTTGGATCAGGGCGGCTCCGAGTTCCGCTTCGTTTTCTTGAAGAGTAGATTCCGAGACTTCTATTTCCGGAACACGAGGGGTGGAGGAATTTCCTAGCGCTGCAAACTCGGATCCCTTGTTCCCGGAAACTACCACGGCAACGATCGCAATCAGTAGCATGACCGAAAGAGTGACTCCGATGAAAAACTTGCGTGTGCGGTAGAAAGGGACGCGGAAGGCATTGTACGAGCCGTCATCGTAAAGACTGTTGGACATGATGAACAGTAGCGATGGGGGCTACAAGAAAAGAAGCAAAGGCAACGCTTGACTGTGAGTCTCTTCAATTGGTGAGGGTGTGCTTGGCGTCACAATCCGAGTTTTTGTCGTCCTGTAGAAGCGTTGTTTGTGTGTGGACGGGGGTGAGTTCCTCTAACCTGTATGTTGTGGTTTCGATGTGGGGTAAACCTAAACGGTCGTGTAGCGTCGACTCGACTCGGATGCGGCGACTAAAACGGTCGGTTTCGTGACAAAATGGGTTCGGCCGGCAAATATGTAAGGCCCGCGAGAAGAAACGTGTCCTTCACACACACACATTATCGTACTAACTGTAACCGTGACGCTATACTCAAGGAAAAAGACGAAACGTGAAATAGATTTCTCGAAAGGGTTATCGCGCATGCCGAACATCGGGTGTATATTATATGCGTTGAGGCACTTCCGAGATACGGTTCCGTAAACATCTTTAAAAGACATAACGTCCGCGACCAACGCGGGACAGCCGATGAACAGCGATATCGTATTAAGCTAGATCGCAGTCCCAGCCCCTAAACGGACGGCCTCTCACAGTCAAACCATCTGCTTACTGTTTCATACAACATGCCTTAACCCCGTGCCCCAGATTGAGATTCAACCGTTGACACAATTAAATCTTGGCGGTTACGCAGAAATCGATTGCTAGCCTTTCGAAACAAAGAAAATGATTTCGTTCCCGAACTACCATACCATACTACTAATTGTACGTGGTTCTCTTCTAGCATCAACATTCTAGTAAGAACCTTTTACATTTGTGGTAACTGCAACTAGAAAAAAATGGCTCGTTTTTCGGCAAGTTGGCGTAGAGAAGTATTTACAACATGACATAGCCACTAATCGAGGAGAGTCCGCCTTGTCAACAGAAGCGATTGAAGCTTGTCATGGTATGGAAGATATGGATTGGGCCATGTACAAGCAAGTAGTAGGCGAATGTTCCGAAGCTGAATTCCCTGAATAGCCCATTTGTGTGTGCAAGCATCGTTTTTTGCTCGAAATAAAACAAAAACTACGACAAACTTACTTGTAACACCGCTTTCAACTGGATGCATTTGATAGACAACCAGATGCCAATAAAATGTAATTCCGTTTTCCTTTGCGGGATTATATTCCCAGGAGACTATTATTCGGTCGCTGTTTGAGCTGCCGCAGAGGCGGTTTAAAAATTTTGGAGGTCCAAATTAGACGTTTAGAGTGATCCGAACGCGAAAATAAGACACCAGAAAAAAGCTTCTGATAGACATTGTCAGCCTTTCTAGTATTTTGGTATAGGACCGAGAGCTGCCTTAATATATACTAGTCTTATTCACAATTGACACACCCACACCCAGCTTTGTGAAGTATGCATGGTTTGTACTTCATTCTGGCAAACAATTGGATTATATTAACTATTCTGGCAATCCGTACAACATCCACCGCAGGCTACACGGGTGCAATCAGCTGACAAGTTTTTGAACTGGTAGTCCGAGGCCGCAATCGTGTCACATATACCTTGAGGCATGTCTCCAACCAAATTATTTCCATACACCTCTAAGACTTGCAAGTCAACCCAACCCGACAAAGCTTCCGGGATGGTGCCAGTCAATGCATTGTTATATAACCAGCAGCGCCTCAAATTGACCAGATTGCCCATTTCGGTGGGAATACTTCCCCTTAGAGTGGAATTGGTAAGGCTGAAAGATGTAAGTGTTGTCAAAGTACCAAGCTCGGGAGGAATCGTTCCGGTAATAGGGTTGTGATCGAGCCACAACGCTCGTGCATTCGGCCATCGGTTAAGCATGATCAGGTTGTTCAAGTCGAATGAAAGGCTATTTTGGCGAATGTAAAAAGACTCTAAGTTGGGCAGACCTCCAAGTTCTGCGGGAAGTTCGCCAGAAATGCGGTTCGATTCAATTTCCAGATGCGTCAGGCGCTGCATATTGCCGATAATCTCACCATCCAGAATACCCCTCAGCAGATTGTAGGAAACGGATAACTTCTGAATTGCTACCAAACTCTTCATTTGAGTTGGTAGCCCTGTGGTAGCTATAATATAGTTATCGTCCATTATGAGCTCCTGTAGGTTTGGCAAATAGCTCCAGACGTCGTTGCTGGCCTCTTCCCCATATATATCGTTGTTTGCCAGATTCAAGCTCACCAATTTGTCCAAGAGGGCAAGTTCCAGTGGAAGTGATCCGGATAGATTATTGCCTAACAAGTTAATCGCTACAACGAGACCACTAGCATCGCACGTGATGCCTTTCCATTCACACTCGGGAGTACTGGTCATCCAGAAATCGCTGGAGCCCCAGGGACGAGTGCCCTCAGCTTCCAAGTACGGATGCGAAACTGCAAATGTGGAATAGTAAAAGACCCCAAGGGCAAAGCGCTGGATGCTACGAAGGTGGAATAACGAAGAGTAAAGAGTTGTACCCGCAACAGCTTGCAAAGCTTTGCCCTGGGGAGCTGTGACGTCGTACAATCCCCTCCAAGAAAGACCCAACTGATCATAACGTCTGATCAGTATGGCCACGAGTTCAGCCTCGTTATCTTGAAGGGTAGAGCCAGAGACTTCAACTTCAGGAACACGAGGACCGGACAAGCTTTCTGGCACAAAAACTTCCGATCTGCTTTGCCTGGTGACCACCACGGCTACAATCGCAATCAGTAGCATTGCCGAAAGAGTTACCCCGAATATAAATCTGCGAGTACGGTAGAAAGGGACGCGGAAAGCATTGTAAGATCTGTCATAGTATAGATTACGAGACATGATGGATGGCAAGGCAAGGCAAGGAGCCACTTATGGTTCTTTTGCGACGCTTGATGCAACGATGAGAGATTCTTTTTTCAGAAAAACGATGGGCAAGGGAAAAGTATGCCGCCATTTGCGTCCTCACGACTTTCCAAGACTTAAAAATTGCATCAAGACCAATGATTAGCTTTTCCTCCAAAAAAATATCTCTATATAAGGATCAAACTTATTTAAATGCAGTGTCTGTCTTTGGCGAAACATGACAAGAAGAGGTATATACTGCGACGTAATAGATGGCAAATTTGTTTAAGCTCCGTACGTTGAGGCTTTGCTGGCGCATATCCGCGGAAGATAGTATCATGTGCAGCCAGGACTAACCTTCTATCAAACAGCGAATGAGAATCACGTGACTGGTCTCATACAGCTAGCCGGTCCTGCTTCGATTTGACTTTGAAGATTCATACAACCACCTAACTCAAAACAGAGAGCGAATGAAAATTACGTGATCATTCGCGTACAGTTAGCAGTTCCTGCTTCAAATTTCAAGACTCCCACAAGCCACCTACGTATTATGCCTTACAGATAGAGGACATAGGTTTCTATTATCCTTCCAGAGAGGCATTCATCAGGTCTCGCACCGCAAGGGAGTATTGACTGTCCAAGGAATGCCTGCTAAAGAATCCTGTACAATTGTGTGGAGGAATCAAACTCTAGCCTTCGAAACGATTTAGCAGTACACTCACTGACAGTAAGTGACTTGTAGCCTAATAGCTCAGCTCAAGTATCGTCGAAACCCGCTCCAATGAAATTTATTATAATACATTATAAAAAACAGACTTCCTTCCTACACTGATTGCGCACCGGAATTCTCCGAGTGAGGTATAGAGAATGTTAATGTGGGAAAACAGGAACAGCCACGGTATCAAGAGAGTTTGTGTTGTTTGCCCAAGTGACAAAAGGCAGTAAAGATATATGGGCTTGACTATTCCGGCCAGACCAAAGAATGGGAGCAATAGGTATTGCAAGTCAAATTACTGGGAATACGATCTTCCCGCGGTGTCGCTAACTGTGAGTGAATTGATGGAAATAAATGAGCAAACAAAAAAACAGAACGAATCTTATTAGCGTTTGATGCAGTGCCACCATACTCGGGGCTATTGGATATTGGTAGACGGCAAGAATTGACAAGAAGTTTGTTTCAGTTAATTTGTTTTTCGTTGCGGTTAGACAATCACTTCTTCGTATGTTAACAGTCAACCCTGTTACTCCGTCTTCACTGCTTGTTTCCGGTGTCTTTGTGTGATTCGGTCAAATCAAATATATTCCGTAGGAAAAAATCAGTCGTTTCTGAAAATGACGAGGAACGTTCCCTATTTATAGATGTCTTCCGACTATAGTATTTAAATCAAAACGAATAATTGCAGTCGGACGCTTCTGGCTGTCGTCAGACCTCGCATATTCTTTGTTCTCTTCTTAAGACGTCCACCATGTACAAGTGTTATCGAATCAGCTAACTGTAAGACCTCGTAATTCGAAATTTCTGCGAAAGTGCCACGAAATGCTAGTGTCTAGTCTACCGGCCGTTGTCCTAGATATAGGACATCATTTTGTCCTATATATAGGACAAGAAAAGAAGCAAAAACATAAAGTAATCCTGTAGCGGTAGTACAAAATTCTACACAA
>Ga0163101_100098_pt1 | contig 24721 bp, 19 predicted proteins | sample TAMARWmetagpilot_2_FD_111548 | JGI IMG/M metagenome (GOLD analysis project Ga0163101, IMG submission 111548) | Phycosphere-associated microbial communities from TAMU algal ponds, Corpus Christi, Texas, USA - TAMU ARW1 11/11 metagenome pilot | ecosystem: Engineered > Artificial ecosystem >...
CGGATAGTACGCTGGCACGTAGAAGCACACCATGCGTTCTGTGAGTTTTCTGATTACTGACGGCCTGACTTTGCATTGCTTATTTGTTCGAATCAGGCTATCCAACGCATTTCGGTCAGCTGGAATGTATGAAGCTCACGGCCTCCCCTCATTTTCCGGAGAAGCGCATCGGTTATCTCGGAATGATGCTGCTCCTCTCCGAGGATGCTGACGTTCTGATGTTGTCTACGAATGCCTTGAAGAACGATCTTACGTCGTCCAATAAGTTCGTTGCGGGTTTGGCACTCTGTGCCATTGGAAATTTGGCCACGGCTGACATGTCTCGAGATTTGGCTCCCGAAGTAGACAAGCATCTCAAGTCTCCCATGCCATACATTCGCAAGAAGGCCTGTTTGGCCATGTCGCGTTGCCTCTCCAAGTGCCCTGACATGGTGGAAGACTTTATCGATCGCGTCATTACCTTGCTCAAAGACAAATCTCACGGAGTTTTGATTACCGTGGCGCAGCTCATGACACAGATTCTCATGATCGATTTTCGGAACGCCGAAGAAGAAGGTGAAGATCCTTTTGCAACGCCTTGCCGTCAAGCCTTTTTGCGATTGGTCCCAACGCTTGTCAAAATGTTACGCAACTTGTTGAGCACAGGCTACTCTCCCGAACACGATATCGGTGGTATATCGGATCCATTCTTGCAAGTTCAGCTTTTGACTTTGCTTCGCTTGTTGGGTGCCAATAATGAAGAGGCTTCAGAAGAAATGAATGATGTGCTGGCACAGGTCGCGACCAATACCGAAACATCTAAGAATGCGGGCAATGCCATTCTCTACGAGTGCGTACAGACAATTATGGGGATCGAAAGCGAAGACGGTCTCCGTATTTTGGCGGTCAACATTCTTGGACGCTTCCTCCTTAACCGTGACAACAATATTCGTTACGTTGCACTCAATACCTTGGCACGATGCATTATCGAGCAGAAACGCTCCGGAGACATGATTGAAACGGGTGACGGTGAAGAGACCAACAGTGCCATGTCCGCTTTGCAGCGTCATCGTACTACCGTCGTGGAATGTCTAAAGGATCCTGATGTCAGTATTCGCCAGCGCGCGCTAGAGCTCATTTACCATCTCGTCAACGACGACAACGTGGAATCGTTAACAGCTGAACTTCTGAACTACCTTGTTCTTTGTCCACGTGAACATCGAGGCGATATCTGTAGCCGCATCCTTCGTGTCGTCGATCGATACAGCCCTGACGACAGGTGGAGAGTGGATACGCTCATCACTACCTTGACCATTGCAGGACGAGAAGCGGCGAGAGATGTCCAGTCTTCAGCAGTTGTCTACATTTCTCGAGGAGGTGAAGACATCCATTCTTTTGCTACACACAAATTGATCAAAGCAATCAGAGACGACGACGGGTCGCAACACGGACTGTTAGCCGTTGGTATCTGGTGTATTGGTGAGTACGGCGACCTGCTTTTGAAGCCATACACCTATACACATCAGGCTTCCGATGTAGCTAATTTTTCTTCCAACGGTGGGCTAATCACTTTCCATGCACTCGACTCGTCTTCGGTCATTGACACGATTGAGCACGTAGCAAAGCGTCACGCCTGTCCAGAAATGGTAAAGCAACGAGCGTTGACTGCGTATGTAAAACTGAGCCAGAGACTAGCCAACAGTGGTGATCAGGCAGCACTGGACCGACTGCGGCAATTGCTGAAGAACCAAAACATGTCACACTCGTTGGAGTTGCAATTGAGATCCTGTGAGTATAGTGCTCTGGTTAATGCCAGCAGAGGCATGACAGCGTCTGCTCCTGCTCCTGTAACGGACGATATATTTGGCATGACCAACGATAACGCAGGTGGATCTGTAAGCGACGGTGTTATTAATGCAGCAAAGGAAGCTCTTGCCCGAATGCCAGTTATAGACATGAAGGTTCTTCAAAAGCGGCTTTCTACCTCAGATTGGGACGATGACAGCACGCCTCGGATTCCACGAGGTGCTGCCAAGAAGGATACAAGCGGTGGTGATTTATTGGATCTTAACGATATTTTTGGAGCTGCACCAACGCCAGAGACTACACAGAATGGAGCAACCTCTGTTTCGGGAGCTGGAGAAACAGGAAAGAGTGATTTGGATCTGTTGTCTGACATCTTCGCTGTGCAGGCAGCCACTGGTTCGGCCGCGGCACCAGTGAGCAATGGTACCTTTGACTTGTTTGCAGCTCCCGTTTCACAACCTGCCCCGGCTCCCGTCGACCCGATGGATTTGTTTGGTGCGCCTCCGGCTTCGACGAATATTCCTGCCTCGACCAACAATGTGATGGACCTTTTTGGTTCTTCCGCTCAAGGCCAAAGTATCCCTGCCCCACCCCATATGTCCCAACCGATGGACGACTTGTTTGGATCAGCGCCAGCTCTTGCGGGACCTAGTGGTGTGAAAGTTTCTGGACCTAGCCACGCAGGCTTGTCGATTGAATTTGAGTGCACGAAACCAGATACATTTAATCAGCAAAAGTCGGTGTTAACTGCCCACTTCAAGAATACGTCAGGTGATACAATATATGGAATGAATTTACAGTGCGCTGTTCCGAAATACGTGACAATGGAAATGGAGCCACCGACCTCCACTACGATTCCCGTCTCCGGTGGTTCAAGTGAGGAAGTTACCCAAAAGATTACGGTAACAAATTCGATGCTAGGCACAAAGAACTTGATGCTCAAACTCAAATTGAGTTTCACTGCCACGGGAGAGAGGATAGAGCACATGGCCACTGCTTCTGGATTCCCAGCTGGTCAATACTAGATATTGCTGCTTACATTAGTCACACGAATCAGTCCTAGGATATTTGTGAACTGGTTTGCACGAGTCTTTACGGATAGTAGACAACTTTCCCTCGCAAATCATCAGGCACATCCTTCAATAAAAGCTGACAGGTTGTAGATAGCAATGGTTTTTTATTTCTTTTTAGCTGCTTTTACTATAAACAATGGATCGGAACGGCCTGGGTTTGGAGAAATATCTTTCCCCGACGGAGGGTCGAACTTCTCAGCGTAGTGGAAGAAACTCCCAGCAATGAAAACGTGTTCCAAGTCACTCGTTTGGAGCCAGATACGAAAGGCCTTGGTGGGAAAACACCTGTTACTCATGCTAAGAATGCATTCGCCACCTGGTCGTAGCACACGACCAATTTCCTGGAAGACTTCCAACGGCTTGTTCAAATAGTCGACGGAGACCACGCAAGTTACCTTGTCGAAACTGTTATCATCGAAGGGAATCGTTGGCTCCTTGTTTAAATCTTTGACAACGTACGAATCTAACACCGGATTCTGGCTGAGCTCATACTCGTTCATTCCCAGACCCACGACCTTTCCTCCTTTCCATTGATTCGGGTAATGACAGACCCAGGAGGAGCAAATATCGAGGACATCATCGCCGTCTTTAAACTCCTCGGCGTAGTACTGCGTTAGGGCTCCGACGGCGGCATCGTCAATATGATAGACTAGCCTTGGACTTTCGTAGAAAAGTTCATCGTCGCTTTCGTCTTGACGAGCGAAATCTTCGGCGGAATACGGCCATTCCGGCGGCCACTTGGGATTTTGGAGAACCTTTTCGGTCATGCTGCTCATTGTGAGTGCAAAGGGCATTCGAAAGCCGGGAACTTTTCCTGGGAAGAAAGCGGAGGCTCCCGTAAATAGAGTAGCCGAAGCCAAACATCTTGTGAGGGTATTGCGCATCATGTTGACTCCCAAGGATTCTCCGTAGTACTGTAAAGATGCTTAACTACTCCGATCACCACACGGAAATGATCATTTTCTACTTTTCTCTTGCTCTCGACGTTCATTTCCTAGAGTCAATCTACTAGTAGGACAGCTTACTTACTACCTTTTGTTTTGCTTGCTGGCTGGCTCACTGGCGTTTCCTGACGTGTTTGTTTCGAAAGAGGCTGTGTAACGTAAAGCAATTTAGAGTTAGAACGTTTAAAATTCAAATGATACTTTGGCTTTGAAAGGTTATTTCACAGTCAGCCAATCCTATCAGTCGAATGAGTCGTATCGTCAACATCGGTAAGCTTTGGACAGCCTGATTTCGCATATTGCGCGAATAATTGCTGTTCGGTAGGTCTCGCCTCGATCAAACAAATACATTGGTGCATTTTCGCCCTAGTCGTATCTGTGCTTCCTTGAAAGGTCGTCTATACAGCTGCTCAATGTCTGGACCCTTGACCAAGATAGCGAGGCAGGTAGCTTTTCCACATATAACAAGCTGGGAAATAGCAGCTTGCTATGGCATGAAACAAGCATTGCCGTGATAGCTCCCATTAAAACAAGCGGCTAACGTATCATGCCACATTTGGGAAGATTCGATCCGGTATTCATCTAGAGAGAATGCTAGAGAAGAGCGTCAAGTACACGTCTGGGTACGGTGCCAATGTTACTTGCATATTTTTAATTCTTGGCGGCATTGACAGAGCAATTCCGGGCAACCACGACGGACCCCATGCTTTACGTCTGAAAAGGCTCTGGATGGCTTTCAATCTTTACACGCAGTTGGAAAGATACATCCCAGCCAGTGAAGAACAATAAAGATCGACAAAAATGAAAATAGCAAAATTCTACATCTCGCATGTCTTTGGAAAACAGAACTTCAGCTAGCTCTCTTATCTTGGGGTGCAAGACCGACGCCTTGTATTAAATTCCTTCGTTGTTGATAGATGTCGCTCGGAGATTCTCAGAAACTTCATTGTAGGCATCGATTGTTGATCCACGATTTGTTTTTGAAAGATGCTTGTTTCGCTGTTACTTTGATAGATGTTAGCTCACGTCTTGTGAGACCTGTGAATCCTGTCGTGCCGTGTGCAATCCATTTTTGGACTAGAGATTGCACTTAGATCTAGAGCAATTCCGGTGGATTCCAGACAATTTCGAACCTAAACGTCATTAGTTTGCGCACTGTGTTGGTTGGCAACTTCAGAATTGCTTTCATTAACTCTCGCGTTATTTCGCCAAGCCTAATCTGAACGACGGAGCTAGACACCGAACGGTGCAGCATCTCCCTAAAATAGGAGCAAGGAAGCGAGGCTCAACGGTAAATGGATTCGACTTTTCGTGTTGGACTTGTATATCGCTACTCTCACTGTCAGAAGCTGTTGTATGAAGAACTGTTGAGCCTATCGTCCTGGTTGTAACGTCCAGTCATTATTTCTTTAATTGCGTCAGTATACGATCTTTCATGGGTTTCAACATCCGAATATGCTCGTCCACCGTTTTGGCCATGCATGATATAAGCGCGTCTTCTACTTTAGCCATTTTCTTGGCGTCGTTTTCGTATCCAGGCTGCATCATGTCACGAGCCTTGTCTTGGCATTCTTGCATCGATCGGTTCAAACGATTTTGAAACTGCGCCACTTCCTGTGAGTATCGAAAAGTGACGAAAGAATGAATTACGAGAGTAGCAAGACGTCGTCGATTGGGCTTAGTGGCAGTTGGGAACAAACTATGGATGGGAGCGAACAAAAAATAAATCCTTACATTTTGGACGTAGGCATGTGCTTGCTGATGGGGGATTTGACAATTCTGCACACAGACTTCGAGGGCATCGGGACTTCCCGATGCTCCGGCCTTGTCGTAGCAAGAAACGGCACAGGCATACGCCGATCGGGCGACCTTGCGGACGTGTTGCTTGTCGATTTCATCCAGAAGTACCCGTGCTTCCGTCTCCATTCGGGCGTTGAGGGCTTGAGCCTTGGATTGAGCTGCGGGGCTCGCCATCCTATTTATTGGTTTCTCAGTCAATACAGATTGCAAGTATGGTGGGCCCAGTCGATCGCTGGTACAGGTAAATTGGCTGGGATTTGTGACGAAGCCTATCGAGGACTGATTGGAGACGAACCACAACTGACAGAGAGAGTGTAATACGTTTTCAGAAAATTGGTTAACAGTCAGAGACGTCTTGCGTCACGTTTCAGATATTTATTGACAAATCCAATAGATCACCGAAGCTTAAAGTTTTAAGTAAAAACACTACACGGCACTGAAAATGGATTTCCAGGTCCAAGTTACGAATCTTGATTCCCAAATAGGTACTCTTCCGTCTCATCCTGGGAAAAGCGCACCATGGTGAAATCGAAAAGCCACGATCATTTCTTCTACCGTATAAGTCCGAATGATGCATAATGGGTACGACAGAGTCGGTCTTTGCTGATGATACAGTAGCTGACGAGAGTGTGGGTAGGACTTCGACGCATTCGTCTGTATCGGGAAACGTTCTGGTACAGCACACTTCGTCTCGAAGACGTGTGCGTAAAAATATTGACGCGTCTAGACTGGAAACTCCTAAAGGTCGAAATCCCCCGCCGCCAATTTTGAAACTGTCGGGCTTACTGTTGGGGCTCCCGGGTACAGGCAAGCAAACTTTGCTGCAACGACTTGAAGGCAAAGACCCATTTGCTGCATCTTCCGCCAAGACAAGATCCAACCGAACCGTCGCCCCCTATCAAGTGCCGTCAGGAAAAGCGAGATGGGAGCGCCTACAATTACAGATAAATAGCTTTTCTGCGCCAATGTCTGAGTATGAAGCTGCCGATTTCTGCGTAATTTTGATCGATCCTCGCAACGATCACAGCGTCACGCGAGAATTCATCACGACTGCAATTGAGACGCTACTAAAGACAACAAGAGATGAAGAAACGGGCTTGACTCTTCCTTTGTGTCTCTGTCTTTTATTGAATTTTCGGGATTTACAAGGCAAAGAGGATGAACGCTGGCTCGATGAGTCTGATGTCAAAACCTGGACCATGGAAGCGCTGCACGCATGCCCAAACTTGGAACCCAGTCGACTAGTACTTCAGTGCGGAGCGTCTTCGCTTTTGAACTGCTACGGCCTTGCCCTCCTACATCATTTTATCTACCAGGCTTACTTGCAGCGCAAACAAAATGAAATCGAAAGACTACTGCGTACGGTCCAGGATGCACAAATAGATGTTCGCTCTACGACATTGCAATCGTACGAGGATTACTTAAGTGTAGCAAACGGGGGGCAACTACCATCAAGTCGGCAGCAGCAAGAGCATGATGTGTCGCAGCCCGGAAAGCCAAGTGGGATGGGCGAGTCTACTTCTGAACGTGGACCCAAAGGAGAAGATTGTTCTACAGGACGACGACGTGTCGTTGCGAACAATCCCTCTCGACCATCTCCAGCGGCACCTTCCAGATTTGCTGCCATATCCAAGGATGCTTTGGAAGAATTCTTGGCCAGTGATGACGATGAAGACGCGCAGCTGCCAGTTGGGAAGGCGGACAACATAGCCTCCAGCGACTTAGATGATGAAGACGGTTTCTACTTAGATGAAGATGGTCGTCATCTTGGGGGTGTAGAGGACTCTTCATCAAATGAAGATGGCGTCGAGTCTCAAAATGTCGCGTCCAATGATGATACTAGAGGCGTACATACCGATCCAGGATCTCAGAACTCTGCCGACAAAGTCGGACAGACTCAAGGACGAGAGACGGGGCTGATTTCTGAAGTTGTTACAAAAAGAGGAAATCATGTAAACGCTTCGGAACAGACTCCTGTTCCTTTGCCAAACGCTTTGTTGAGAAACGTGGACGGCAAGAGGTCATCGAACGACCTGGCACGGAAACTGACAATGGCTGATAGCAGTCTTGGAAGCGAAGAGAGTAAATACGAGCAGAACGCAAGATCCTCTGAAAGCACTGACGTCGACAGTAAAAAGAAATTGGTACATGCTATCCCTGTTCACACTGAGAAGACCAACGCACTTGTAGCTGGTTCTAACGCACGAGGTGCTGTCAGTAATATTGAGCGTTCAACTAAACAGGATTGCATTCCTAGAGCAGGCGTTGAGTCAACCAAGGCCGTCAATGTAAAACAAGATGCGACACTGTCTCGCATTCCGAAAAACGAAGTTTCGGAAGAAAACGATAATGACTGCAAAGTAGAGAACACAATGATTAAAACGACCAAAGCACCAGCCGGAAATGCCCGCGTTTCTCAAATTGAAGATGCCACTTCTACTGCGGGAGGATTGAGCGCCGCTGCAATAGCTGCCATTGCTACAGCAAAAGAGCAAGCACAGCTCATGCTGCAGCAGCAGCCAGAGGTAGCAATCGACAAGCGCAGCAAAAAATTAAAGAAAAGCAAAAAGGAATCCAAGGATCCAGACCGTAAAAAGAAAAGGGAAAAGAAAAGTAAGCGCAAAACCGAGAGTGCAAAGGATTGCTAGCAGTGACGTGTTTTCCATTGATCAATTTTGAGCGTCTTGCAATTGGGTGCAAACCCAAGAGCCTGAGACATGTTACATTCTTCCTATTTTTAAGTCTTTAGCTGGTGCTTTACTTCGTTTTCTCTTGTTGCTTTTTCCATCGTTTCAATTGTTTCGGTGTCATGTTGGAGGTGTTTATATCACCTTGTGGTGCTGGAGGAGCCAGTAGCTTGATTTGGTTTCGTTCCAAGCCTGTTTCTCGATCACCGTCAAAAAAATTTACGTCAAAGGTGCCTCCCGAAGCTCGACTGACTGTAGCTGGGAAAAAAGCCCCTCCAAGATCGGCTTCTACTTGGTCCCCAACTTTTACAGGCATGGTCAAAGCCCAGTTATCGGCCAAATCCCCCTCGCCCTCTGGCTCGACGCGAGCATAAGACCACTGCTGAAGAGCTTTCTTGCTCGCGTCAATTTGATCAAAATATCGTTTCACGCGGAAAAGACTAAGCCGCTGCATGCGTTCCGGAGTCATCGCGCGACGGACCGCTTGGCCCAAGTGTGCTGTCATAGCGGCTTCCTCGTCTCGAATTTGACCCTCCTCTAGGGCAGCTAGATACATGTCGCGATGAATGTCCAACAATTCCATCCCTTGAGTTCGAAGCCTTTCCACTGCTTCGCGCCATACGGAGGCACCAACAGCGGACGCAGTTGTTTCGTCCACTTCGCGGCTGATACGTTCCAATTCGGCGGCAACGTGTTCTATAACAGGAGCCGCGTAGTCGACACCACCAAGCAAACCTAGCGGCAACTCTGCAAACAGATCGTTGATTAACGGCGCTGTAACTTCGTTGGCGGCCCCTATATACGGACTATCTTCTTCACCTGTTTGGCCGAGCGCAGTATCTTTCACATTGGCCCGCCGGAGAGCCAAGCGACGGCAACACAAATAATCTAACTCCCAAATGTGATGGTCAATGCCCAGTGTCAAATGAATACTTGTCTCATCGGCGTGTGTGCTATCGTCCTCAGTCACGGTGCTCGTTGTATGCGGGAAGGCCGCTGGGACAAACATTACATCGCCCGGGTTTAGCGTTGTCTCCAACAGCAATTGACAGCCCAAATCGGATTCCAGTATGTATAGAGGCAAACTGTCATCGCCCTTCCCACGGGCAAAGATATCAACGGTTGGTTTCATGGCCGGATTAGGCGGAGAATATACTTTCCAGTGCTTGCGCCCTGAGGTTTGAACCACCGCTACATCCTGTTTGTCCGTATGCGGCGGAGCACTTGTGCGCTTGCCCGCATCCGTCACGTACAAGTTCAGAGCGCATGGCAGGAGAGTGGATTCTGTACAGGCCAACGATGGACCCGCTAATTTGGGGATGTGCGCCCCGGCAGCGTTGAAGATGACGGTCCCTTTTTCCAATGCCGCTTGCACGTCCTGAAAAGTCATGCGAGCTTCTTCGAACGATTGCCCCCGTGGAACCGAAACATCCGTGATCTAGAAAGGCAGCTAATTGTGAGCCAATACTTGAAACAATCAGAAGCGGCTGGTGTTTGGGGAAACTGTGCCTACCTGCCATCCTTTGCGATTATCGGTTGAGCCTCGCGCTGCATCTAGAAAGTCATCGCTGAGGGCCTTTTCCAAATCCTTCATGGTAAAGAATCCAGGCCATTGGGATTCTTGGTGCATGGCCTTTTCAATTTCTGCGTGTCGCAAAACAAACGGTTGTCCTTTAAGACCGAGTGGAACAGCTTCGCGAATAGCGGCAAAGAGGCTATAAAAGGCAGCTTCTGCCGGAGTCAATGCAAACATGTCGGCGAATTCAAGAGCCTTGTCCCGAGACGACTCCATCTTTTGCAGGACAACTTGGCCGAGGGACGAGCTCGTTATACCTTCCGTCGCAAGGGATGCCGATTGAGGAATGGAACGATCGAATGCATCTGCTCTAGATCTGAATGGAGCCGAAGCTGTACGAAACCCGACTGGAACTTGACGAGGAATAGTAAATCCAGTGACCCGAAAGGAATGCTGGCAAGCGACGATGAGCGCGAGAAGAGCACAAACTGCGAAACTTTTTTTGGACATCGTATGTGAATTCGTCCGAGGTTTCGCCTGTAGTTTCAGGAAGTGAGGGATTTCGTGTTGTCCACCATCGTTCCGACAGGATAGAATGGACGTCTCACACAATCAGTTGTGCTTGTTCTATCCGTGCAAGATATGACATCGTGGAAGCCGTACGCTTGACAGACGGGAGGTTGCGGGTATACCACTGAACCCGCCGCGCATTGTAAAAAATACATAGTCTACAAAAGCATGTCTTGTAAGCTAATCCATCCTTTATAGATCAGGATTGGAATAACCTGCCAAAAACCTACAACCTATAGAGTTCAATTCTGGGTCAGCTCCTTTCAATGGTGACAGTAGTTCCGTCACATAAAGCGGTGGCTACTTGTTTCTCCCTTCGTGGTGTCCGTGACTCTCAATTGTGAAAAACCCTCACTCTCTGGTGAAAAGTGAAGAAAACCAGGGTAGAGTAGGAACTAGCAGGTTTCTTGCTGACAGCGAATCCATTCTTACGCTCATGTAGAGATGTGCAGTCTGAGGGGTTGGTCAAGAGAATGTTGCGGGGCTATGTTACACTCGTGGCGGTGTGTAGCGAATTTGTTTCCACTCATTGTAGAGAAAAACAACAAAGATAAAAAGGAAAATCCACTATATGGGATACTACGATTCGCAGTCTTTTGAAGACCCGGAAATGAGAATCTCAGCGTCCGTTGAGCGAATCTAACGTTAGGTTTCGAAATTTTGAAGTGATCACGCCGCGTAGGAATCAGCAAAAAACAGCCTAAGAAGATCCAAGCTGCCGACGACCGCTCGGCTAGCACAAGGAACGACCGAGTTCAAGACAGAACCAGCAGCCAGAATGTTATGTAGACCTTGTTGTGACGAAGACAGCGACAAATCTGCTTCTCGTAGCTTGTTCTCACCACATATTCAAGCTATGGACGAACTTCCTATTACCGACCCTTCCATCCATGCCAACCTCCTACTCGAATCGAAGGAGGATGTCTTCAAAAAATATTCCGTCGTCCAAGTGCTCGGCAATGGATCAATGGGAACCGTTTCCAAGGTCAAAATTAAGAAGCACAAGGTCGGGGGAAGCGCCTTTCAGCCGAAATCCAAGGGAGTTTTTGGCTTTTTGAAGAAGCAGAACAACAAAAGGAAGGAAGGTGAGACCAGAGAACACAATAGTCAGGACTATATATACGCACTCAAGTCCATCATTCTGGATCGGGTCTCTTCTGTCTTCCTGGACGAGCTCCGTAACGAAATTCTTATCCTTAGATCATTGGATCATCCCAATATTGTCAAAGCGCACGAGGTTTACTACACGAGGAAGCAGATTTATCTCGGTGCGTGATGAGGAATGTGAAACGTGATTGGTCAGAAGTCTGAACTTTTTCTCTTTGGAAAGAAGACTAACGCATTTCCGTCATCGTTTTCTTATATCCGTGTGCTGTTTCTGGAAGTATTGGAGTTGTGTGATGGCGGAGACCTTTATACCAGGTCGCCTTACAGTGAAAGGGAATCGGCAAGGATTCTGCAACAAATATTGTCGGCAGTGCGGTACATGCATGGTACGCTATACCGATACGCATATAGAATTCCAGCAGCAAAACTTTGGGAAGCTAACAATTCTTGTTCTGCTTTGTCTAGATCACGGAATTGTTCATCGGGATCTCAAGTTCGAGAATATCATGTTTGAGAACAATAGCCCCAGTGCTCGGTAGGTTACTGATCAACTCTCGAGGCTACACGTAGATGAAGCGCTCTTACAGTCAATAATGTTCTATTCATTTTGCACAGAGTCAAAATTATAGATTTTGGATTGTCTAAAAAGTTCCTTGGCAAACCGTCGTACATGACCGAACGCGTTGGTACCGTCTATACGATGGCCCCGCAAGTCCTGCAAGGAGTCTACTCATCGCAAGCTGATCTTTGGTCCGCTGGAGTGATAGCCTACATGCTGTTATCGGCTTCAAAGCCTTTTTATCACAAACGACGGCGCAAGATGATTGACCAAATCATGAGGGCCGACTTCGGATATAATGCACCGGTCTGGAAGCAAATATCAGAAAGTGCGCAAGATTTTGTAAGTCGATTACTAGTGGTGGATCCAAAGAAAAGACTGAATGCAGAAAAAGCATTGGACCATTCTTGGATTGTGAATCGCGAACGCTTGCCAGATGAGACACCATCCGAGGATTTGTTGGCCGCTGTCGATGATTGCCTCGTGAATTATCGACAAACGTCGGAGCTGAAAAAGCTAGCTTTAAACATGATCGCCCATCGTTCTACCGCGGAAGAGATCATGCAACTTCGGAAAGTTTTTGACAGCTACGACACCTCGAATGATGGAATTATTACATTTGATGAATTCAAAGCAGCTTTGCACAAAATGAAATATCCGGATGAGATTGTACAGGAAGTTTTTAGCAGTATTGATGTCAACCGAAATGGCCATATACAGTACACGGAATTCATTGCATCGACCGTCTTGGCACAGGGGCATATCGCAGAGGATCGGGTCGCAGTAGCTTTCGATCGCTTGGACTCTGATGACACCGGCTTTATTTCCAAGAAGAACTTGCAAAACGCATTGGGCAAGGAATACACTCCAGAACTCGTCGAAAACATACTGGAAGAAGTTGACACAGATAGGGATGGCAAAATATCATATACCGAGTTTCTGCAATACTTTCGGAAGGAAACGAGCAATCTGGCCGACAGGGCCTCTCTTTTAGAGCAACAGTCGTCACATGTAAGCGAACACGGTCTGGTCGGTTTGGACGCCAAGATTCCTGGAGGACCGTACGATCCTAACCGAACTTGAGACTAGATCTTTGAGAGCAAAACACAGAAGCAACGGAAGGAAAGTAAGGTACAAATAGGAGGACTGTATTTTGCGCCATTGCACACCTGTCCTCAAATACCCTATCTGTAAAATAAATTATTATGTGCGAGCAACAACACATTGATGGCGTTGTGCAATGATCTTTTATCTACATTACTGTACGTGTGAATAAAGCTACAACTTTTTCCACGTGAACATCAATTATCTACTACTACCTCTTGAGCTAAGGCGTCGTCTAGAAATGCGCTCGCGCGAATCGAAATGATTTGACCTGCGCTCTCTCGAATGCAGCCTTCTTCTGGACCCTGGCCCTCCATTAGTCAAGAGATTGGATGCAGAAGTGATACCCCGTCTCAGGTTTCCAATGAGACCGAACTTTTGCAACACCTCCTCCTCCGAGTGAGTCGAAAATGCCATCTCTCGATTGGATTCATTTACGTTTTCGTATATTGCTGACGCAAGTACTTGCTTGTCTTGAGCAAATATTTGTAAGAAATCTTCATAACTTATTTGGCCGTCCTTTCTGAAGTCCGCTTCGCGAATTAAACAATCAATGTATTGATCATTGCTACAGAGAAAGAATGAAATTGAGAGTCAGCGAGGTCTTATTTCTTTCCAGACGAAAGGCGTTTTGTTCAAGTCGTACCAGCGTTCTCCCAATATGTGCCGCAAATTTTTTTTGGAAATGTATCCACTGTCGTCGCAGTCCAAAAAATCGAACGCTTCACCTAAACGATGCTCTTCTATATGACCTTGCGTCTCTATGCAGGCAGCAACAAACTCTGTGAAGTTGATAACATTGTTCTTGTTGACGTCCTACCCGGTGCGACAAACAACAGATCAAACGAAGTATTAGAAAAACGGAGATGTTATCGACGCTCTAAGGTGGTGGTAGCACGTACCACTTTGCGAAAAATTTCCATAAGATCTCCTTCGGAATAGTCGAAATGTTCCAATGCAGCCTTAAACTCTGGCAGCGTAATCGTTCCTGTATTATTTGTATCAAACTCTTCAAAGACTTTTCGTATCTCAAAAATCTCCGCGGAGGTCGACTTCTTAGCGACCACATTGAGAGCAAGTTTCCGAAAATCCCCGAGGTTGGAATACCGAATAATACCTTGCTTGACGCGCTGCCGAAAGTTATCATCCACGGACGAGTGATCCGAATTTTGTCGGGTGGCATGTGTCAACCAACCGTGACGCATTGCGTCCGTAGCGGATGATCGATTCTCTGGTTGAACAACCAATAGACTGTGAATAAAAGAGATGGCTCCAGGTGAAATATCCTTCCATACCTCCGCCTCGAAATCATATTTGCCCATCAATATCTTAGCCACCAACTGCTTGGGTGTTTTGCCTTCGAAAGGCTTATCCCCTGCCGCTAACATCATGTATGTACAAACTCCAATGCTCCACAAGTCAGCTTGATTGGTGTAAATGCCTTGCAAGGTTTCCGGCGACATACTGTAGAGGGTCCCCACACGTTCCGTCAAAATATGGTTGTTAGGTGAGTACTCCTTGGATAAACCAAAGTCAATTACTTTTATGGCCGCTTCGGGATGTTTGGATTCAAACATGATGTTTTCAAACTTGAGGTCACGGTGAGCAATATTGTTGGCTGTTAAAGGCGAAACAAGCGTTAGTATCTCAAAAGCACGAGACAAGAAACGTAAAATCTTGTTTGGAAAACAGGCGTCAACTTACAGTGCATGTAAGAAATGGCAGACAAAATTTGTTTAATGCAAACAGTAGCGTGTCGCTCACTGTAGGGTAACCTCGCAAATAAATCACCCCCCGTACATAGCTCCATCACTATCATTAGCTTTTTGTTGGCTCTCATTTGAAAAGTTTCGAACGCCTTGATAATATTTTTGTGATCCAGTGTTTTTAAAATCTCAATTTCGTTCTTGAGCTGATCAATCTTATCCTCCTTCACCATAGCCAGGTTGATGACTTTCAGAGCGAAGTGCATATTGGTTGGTCCAGCGGCGTTACTTTCCGAGGATGGATCCTGCGATAAGAAACGTTCGTTCAGTGACATCGCCAACGGAAAGCCTTTGTTGCTCAAGGCACGCGGCAATGGAGCCGAATACTTCCGAATGTGCAATCTCCTTCTTACGTGCTCTGGTCGGGAGGATCCGCCAATTTGGTCGTCCTTTTTCCGAATTTTGTAAATGGAACAAAGCCCGCCTTGACCGATGCAGTCACAAATTTCAAATATATCGTCAAAGTCGTGCCGTAGATCGTGCTCGCGTACGAGCGCCTCGTGAAAAGACCGCATTGGGCGACCTTCCGGAAGTTCGGATCGGCGCGATTTGCTACCGCGAGCACCCATAGTTTTGTAGTGCTACTCGGCGGAGTATTTTTAATTATCTGGTCTGAACAGAAACAGTACGGAGAAGTTGCTACGGCAGCAGCAGTTTAAAGGGAGGAATAAACTATCGTTCACAGTCAGTAGACGTGATGCGTGATGTACTGATTGACAACAACGAATGCGCCATTTAGCCTGATTTTTTATCTCACTTATGCGTGCCTCACAGTCGATGATGGCTAGCTAGTCGATGTCACAACTTCTCTTTGCTGCTGTGTCGTCGGAGAAAGAAAAATCGAGGGGTGCTATTGTGTCAAGAGAAATTGCAAGATTCCTTTCGGATACGGTGCCGTTCTGGCTTCTGCCAAACTCGGCTCGGGTATTATCATTGTGGCCACTTTTGCGGTCAGAGATGCCGTGTCTGCCATGAAGAAGGAACTCGAGGGAGGACGAGATGACGTCATCCAACTCGGATTGGTGGAACCGTGACTTTTCAGAATTTGCTGACTATGTCCACGTAGCAGCTCGGATAGGAATTACTGTTACTGATAGGTAGGAACACAGCAATATAAGCCTAAACCTTAATTTTCCTGGAACTAGAAACTCAATCGCAGCAATTTGATTCACTGTCACGTCAACCGAGCAAGCTCGCCACTCTAACAGGCAATGTAAATTCCATAGATCGACTTCGATCAAACAAAACGCGTGCGATCGAAGATTCGCTCGCTGGCATCTCGCTGATTAGTGTGGACCCGAAGCATTGTTAAGCGCTAGAAGCCGCCATGGAAGAAACAGAACAAGGGCACCCCACAAAGCCCGCAGACGTTGCAGGGCTCCGTGGTTCACAGGTTTCTGATTCAGAGGGAATTGCGGAGTCACCTGAGAACCCTGCTTTGGCTCCTGTGGCCTTATCCGCAGTGCCAGAGGAGGCAGTGGCTAGTCTAGAAATCACATCCCTCCCCAAAGCAAAGGAACGGTCAGGCTCAAAAGCGACCTCCCGTCCTTGTCTTGTTTCTCGGCATCAATCGCGTGACAGCTCACACGATTTGGATTTGGACGCAATGGATGCCATATCGGAAACTAAGAAGTCTAGGCATAGCAAGGCCAATACCCCCGGCGCTAACGCAACCAAGCCCAAAGCGTTGCCGAACATTCCGGCCGCCGACAATCACGATGACGACGAGTCCTACAAAGACCGGATTCGTCTAGGAATCTGCGCCATGGATAAAAAAGCTCGTTCCAAGCCTATGGCAGAGATTCTTTCGCGACTCGACGAGAGTCTCTTTCAAGTAGTCTTCTTTGGAGACGATGTAATAACCAATAAGCCCATAGAAGAATGGCCGGTTTGTGACGTTGTGGTGGCCTTTTTCAGTAAGGGTTATCCCCTCGACAAGGCGAAGGAATACGTCAAATTGCGCAAACCTTTTATCCTGAACGATCTCGATACACAGGAACTGTTGCAGGATCGACGACGGGTCTACGATTTATTGGAAGGTTCAGGGATTGATGTACCTCGACACGTTTACTTGAGCCGGGACGGCTACATTTCGACGGGTACGGGGGACGGCAATGGAAGTCGCCATCAAGAAGTTATTGAGTTTGATGACCACATTGAAGTGAACGGTATTGGTATTCACAAACCGTTTGTAGAGAAACCCGTCAATGCAGAAGACCACAATATTGCCATTTAGGTACGTAGAATTTCCACCAGTTGCTGCTTTGATGGAGATAGCAGTCGTTGGCCAGATCATTCTCTTACCCAACTCGTATTCCTGTCTACTTTTTCCCAGTACGTTTTCATTTTACGTCAGTTGCACAATCGAAACGGATTTAATTGTAAAGCGAGATTTGCCGCTTTCTCATGAACTGCTTTCCTTCTTGCATTTACAGTTACCCTACTAGTGCTGGTGGTGGGTGCAAGAAACTCTTCCGAAAGATTGGCAACCGCTCGTCCGAGTTTTACCCTGACATCAACGAGGTCCGACGTGATGGAAGCTACATATATGAGGAGTTCGTCGAGACGCAAGGCACGGACGTAAAAATGTATACAGTAGGACCGGAATATGGACATGCTGAAGCGCGCAAATCTCCAGCAGTTGATGGTAAAGTAGAACGGAATTCGGACGGCAAGGAAGGTACGTTGCAGCGGGTCCTTCCTGCTATATGTCACGACAAAGCAGAAAGCAACTTTACGTCACATGCTTTACTAAACGCTACTTTTTCTGCTCAGTTCGATTTCCTGTTATTCTAACCTACCGAGAAAAGGAAACGGCGAGACGCATCGTTCTGGTTTTTAAGCAGTTTGTTTGTGGATTCGACATACTTCGTGTCCAAGTCGGGCAATCTGTCGTCTCGTATGTGTGTGACGTCAATGGATGGTCCTTTGTGAAAAACAGTCGGTACGCAAAACTCGATGGGTTGTGGATGTGAGAGGCTTCTCTTGATTGTTTACGTCGAGCAGGAGGTACACTTTGCTTACCGCCTCTCACTTATCATTTTGGCTACCAAATGTATCACAGCAAATACTATGATGATTGCGCACAAATTCTTTCGGAACACATTCTTGCGCTCATCAAGCCAGCGGCGCTTAAAACGTTTTCAACATTAGACCCATTAGTGACCACAAGTCTGAATCGGCTGGACGAAGAGATTACCGAAGGGGATGTGCCCAAACGGAAGGATACTTTTATGTCTAGAGCGAGTCGCATGTTACAAGGCGAGCCAGCTGAAGACGATGATGAAGAGGAAGACAGTAAATACAAAGCTTTGTTACCGCACGAAAATACCCATTCCCCACCCCGTTCAGAAACAGGCGAGCTTCTTTCCAACGCTGCGACGACTCTGGTCGAAGGAGCAGTTCCAGTCCGTGAGTTTCCCAACAACCTAACCTCGGAGCCTGCTTCGTTGACGCATTCGGCGAATAGTTCAGTAGTTGATGAGAAGGACAGGGATACCCCCCGTCGCCGGCGATCAACTTCTCTGAGCATGCCCGGTTCGCATCAGGAAGAACTTCGCTGCGTTCTTGCGATTGTTAGACACGGGGACAGAACCCCAAAGCAAAAGTTGAAAGTGAATATGACGGAGCCACATATTCTCAAATACTTCCACGATAACAATAAAGGAGATTGCCAAAAGGACCTCAAGGTGAAGGCTAAGGCTCCTCTTACTGAGTTCTTGCAGACGGTGAAGAACACTTTGAAAGAACTGCCAGGTACCGATCATGAAGGCGTGCGATATCAAATGATGCATATGCGCGACATTCTGGAACGTTGGAAGATTCTCGGATTGAATCGAAAGCTGCAGATCAAGCCTCGGAAGTTTGAGGAGTATGAAGACGAGAAAGGAGAATTAAAGAAACGATGCGTGGAAGTGCAACTCATTTTGAAGTGGGGAGGCAACTTGACTAAGCTTGGCGAGAAGCAATCAATTAACCTCGGCAGGCGTCTTCGGCATGAAATGTACCCGGTAAGAAAAAATGAGGAGGCAGCGAAGAATAATTCGTACCTAGCTCATCTCCTTCTTCGCTCGTTTGGCAAATAGGACGCTCCAGGGGGAGGAATCCTTCGTCTTCATTCAACATTTCGTCACGACCTAAAGATAAAAACCAGCGATGAAGGGAGAGTGATGAAGACTGCGGCCGCTTTTGCAAAGGTAGGTGCGGCGGACAAGTGAATGGGTGCATACTTCGTAAACATGTGGCGACCATTCTGACCTGAATATTGCTTTGCTGTCGATCTATAGGGTCTCCTCGAACTAGAAGGAGATCTACCCCCTATTCTAGTCTCGCTGGTCCATAAAGAGAAGGGCAGCCTGCACATGCTTGATCCGTCAGGTAACAAAGAGGTGAAGATGGAGCTTGATGAATGCAAAGAAAAGATAACGGCAAACCTACAGCGAGACATCGACATCGGCACTGCAAAGGAATCCGAAATTGAGCAGCTCGTTGGGCCCATGGCTCTGACTTCTCTCCGAAACGCGCTCGAGAATGTGGGGAATCCGCGAAAGACATTATTTGCGATTCATCAAACCATGGGTGAATTGCTTGAGCAGCTGGAGGAGATGCTCGGAGATATGGGAAGTGGAGACGAGAAAAGGATTGAAGGAGGTGAAGGAATAAAAGGCGAGAACGACGACGATGTTGCGCTGAGCGGCGTCAAACTTTACAAAGGAGAAACTCTTTTGGAACTGACTGAGCGTTGGCGTTTCATTTACGATCGTCTCTACGATTCCGACACTGACCAATTTGACTTGTCTCGCATTCCCGATGTTCACGACAACGTTCGTTTCGAGTAAGTAAACTTTTCTATATTCTATTCTTTCCTCTTCATTGTGGCTCACAGTTAAAGCATTTCTCTTTTAGCGTGTTGCATAATCCACACCTTGGCTTGACCAATACACTCCATAAACTTTATGAGTGTGCCAAGTACATGGCCGATTGTGTTGTTCCTCAAGAATACGGAACAACTGTAGAAGAGAAAAGGAGCGTGGGAGTCAAAATTTGTAAAGGCCTATTGGAAAAAATCATGTACGCGATCGTTGCTAGTTCAGACCCGCACGCACGCATTCACATGCCTAACACATTTGAATGCGTTTTAGGTATGATTTGAGTGTAGCTCGAACGGACAATGAAGGTGAGAAAGCGTGAGCCCACATGAGCAAAGCTGTTATCCGTCACTCATCCTATTTCTTCGTTTTAGTGGATATGCGCTACATGATCAATATGGATTATAGCGCCGACCTTCCGATCAATACTATGGGACGCCGTATTCGTACCCGTTTGTATTTCACGTCCGAATCTCATCTGCACACCGTTTTGAATGCCCTTCGGTTTGCGGGCGACGGAGGTGCCAATCCTCTTCTATCTGAGCATGGCGTGTCAATCATCAATGGCACCCCTGAGCTTTGCTATCTTACCCAAATTGTCATGAGAGTGTTTGAGGATAGCAGGAGAGAGATGCATGATCCTCGGCGATTCCGAGTTGAAATTTTGTTCAGTCCCGGCGCTACTGCTACTCCATTCCATCTGCACGAAGGTGATCGGGAGCAAGATACATCACGTTTCGACACAGCACCTTTGAAAATGATTGGCCGAGAAGGATTGACTTGTGCCGAAGTCGAGGAGTTTTTTGAAAAAGTGATCATGGCCGGGCGTACGGAGGAAGACGAGAACGAGCTTGCTTCAACATCAACAGCTACTGTGGATGCCAAAGCACCGAAAGACAAGTCAAAGAAGAAAAAGACTGTCAACTTGGACAATGGAACCGCGCGCGAAATTGGTAAGACCTCCGCCGAGATAAATTCTTTCCCGCCGTCTGCTTCCGTCGAGCCAGATACAGTGACTTTGCTAAAAAGTCGTACAGAAAAAGGTCTGCCTGAAAGCAAAACCGATGTGCGTCCTGGAGAAGCGGAGTCTGTGCATTCGACCAACGAAAAGCCAGCGGATTCTATCGCTATCCCAGCCGATAGTCATCTCAATGTCCCATTTAAAGATCGAGAAGCAGAAGCGTCCAAGATTGTGGCTCGTAAGTACTTTTGGAGTACTGTAGCCGTTGGGAGCTTTACCCTGGCGGTCGGATGCCTGTACATGGCTTTTAGTATGGGAGATGACACAAGGCGCAGGCGACGATGGGCGTCTCGTCGTTAAAGACACGGTGGATTTACCGTCAATTCCTACTATACCGGGCATTTCGTCATCATGCCGTACACTAACATAAAGAAGATTTTGCAACGCAGCTTACTGTTAGAAAATAGAAGTCATTCTTTTTGTCGCAACTTAGACAATCAAGGCAACGCTTTTGACGACATGTTCTGCCCCTGTAGGCTCCTCCACTACATAGATTCAAGTGTCCTTCCGTAAGTGTGCGTACAGGACAGCCTTCTGTCCGGTTATTCTATTGCTTTGGAAGCTTTATGCCGCTCAATCGCGGTAAATACCTTCTCCAAAACGTGACGGGGTTTATGACTCCACGTACAATTGGCCTAATTTCCAGCACTCTCCTACGTAGTTCGCGGTCTGCCGTGACCACTTGTACCTCACGGCGCGGTAAAAGATTCAGTGTAGCGAAAATCTCATCTCGAATGTAGTCGTCGGCTGAAATTCCTGCGCCGAGCGAAACAGTTCGGACGCAGCCTTGGCATCGAGTTTGTGCTTTTTCTCCAGGTCGTCCGTCGAAGACCAGAATCATAGTATTTTCTCCTTTCACGAGTTCAAGCTCATGGGAAACTCTATTGCGATCCCTAGGGGTTCCCTTGTGTGCTATAAGGTTGTTACCGTCGATATACCACGTAGCTGACAATTGCGATCGGCGTCTCGGTGAGGTTTTTCCGGTCGCAAGCAGAAGTGGCAGAAAAGCAAATATATTCATGAAAGTCAACCTAATTGCTCGGTCGTCGAGGGAATTTGCTTCCGAGTACCATAAAGCTGCTCTACTTTCTCCCAACCCAAGCAAGCAATGTAAGAAATATTGTGCCTATGGTACAGACGAACAAAGCAGTGAAGACAGAATTGCCAGGATGCTGGGCTCTCAGAGTGATCTATTGGTACACTTGCCGGTTTTTATCGTAAGAATTGATGTCTTACAATATTCCATTTCCTATTTCACTTTGTCACTTCTGTTCTATTTATATTAATGTAAAACAACCGTGGATCAACTCCCACTTTCACAGCTCTATTCTGCCAGTAAACACGGTTCACATTGGAATGGCAAACATCGAGGAAAAACAGCAAATCATCATGGATAACAGCAGCCTTCGCGACTTAACCTCTTTCTAATAAGAAGGCAAAAAGCCATGAATTTGAAACCTGTGCATATTCCACGATCAATATTTGGTCAGGGAAGTAACTGGTACTTGGGCAATATCACGCAGGAATGTCTTCTACTTCCGCGACAAAATCAACGAGATCGAAATCACCATGAGCTTTCCGTTCCGACAGTTGCTTGGATTCAATGAAGTTTACCCTTGGTACCACGCCTACCTCCTCATCGGTACTCAAATCGCTAGAAAGTCCGCTGCGTTCACTATCGCGTGTGACCATGAGGCTAATCTCTTTGATCACTTGATCGCGCTTGGCTTCATTCTGATCCTCCCACAAGGCCAGAAATTCAGCATACGAAATCTTTCCGTCCCTGGTAATGTCCGCCTCTTCAATAATCTCGTCAATTTCCTTCTCGTTAAACTCGTCGCCCAACATGGCCTTGAGATTGGCCGCAGATATATAACCAGAGTCGTCGGAATCAATGCGATCAAAAGCTTCCGCCAGCCGTTCTTCGCTAATCGCTCCATGTGCTTCAATTGTTGCACTCAAAAACTCGGTATACCGGATCTTGTTCGAACCATCCATATCGATCGCATCGAATATCTTGCGGTATTCATTCTCGTCGTAGCCAGCGTCCGATAGAGCGGCCTTGAATTCCTCATAACTCAACTGACCGTCTCGTTTCGTATCGTACTTTTGAAAGACTTTCCGTAGAATACCAATTTCCGACGAGCTTGAGCGGTGAGCGACGACCATCAGAGCGACCTTTTTCAGCTTGGAGTAGTCAGAGAATTTCACCAAACTACGATGTACTGAATCAATCTCCTCTACGTGAGCCTCACGGGAAGTTGCACTAAATCGTCTGTTCAACCAAGATGCACCCAAGGCTTCATCGGCGGTCACTCGATCGCCCGGGTCTACTATCAACAAGTCTTGCACAAAGGCTTTGGACTGTTGTGAGAGTTTTTTCCAACGGCGGCCTTTAAATTCGAAGTTGCCCTCCATAATTTGTTCCACAATGTGTCGCCGCTTGCGACCGTAGAAGGGCATTTGACTCGACAATAGCATATACGTAATCACTCCTATTGACCACAAGTCAGCCTGTTTCGTGTACTTTCCCTTGAGAACTTCGGGTGCCATAGTGTAACTGAAGAGCAACAAAAAATCAACAGGAAATGGAGCGTGCGTGAGACAAAATTTGAGGGCACACTATTCCTAGTCATGTACCATAGCCGAAAAGTCTTGCAACATACATTGTTCCAACGCCTTCCGTAAGGTCATCGTTACTAAACTTAGCTGACAAACCTAAGATTTCCAGAGGAAACGAAATCGTGTGAGCCATAGGAACAAAAACGATTGAAGCACCGCAAAGTCAAGTAAAAAAACACAACCCGAAACGAACAAACAAAAACATACCAAAGTCGATCAGTTTGATTTCCGATTGTGGGTCGTTGCTCATGAATAAGATATTCTCGTACTTGAGATCCCGATGAGTAAATCCTTTTGAATGCATGTATCCGATTGCACTCAAAATCGAGCTGGTAATTCGAGCGGCTTCTTCCTCTGTGTAAGGATCCCGACTATACAGATCCCCACCACTGCACAGCTCCATGACGATAAAGATTTGGTTCCGATGTTCATACGTTTCCATGGCCCGCACAATATGCGGATGATCCAGAGTTTTCAAAATGGCGATTTCGTTCCTGAGCTCTTCAACAAAGTTGACGTCCGTGACGCGGGACAGGTGTATTGATTTCATCGCGTAAATGATACTGCTCACAGTAGTCACGTCGCTTCCTTCACCGTGCAAGTCGTTGTAGTCTTCGACGCCGTCCTTTGCCTTGCCTTGCAAGATGCTACTCGTATTGCTCAACTGGCGGTGAAACGATCGCCTCGATGACGACGATTCGGATCGCTCGGAATCGAACTGACTGTTAATAAAGGGCTTCAAACAAAACTGAAAGATACCGCCGACAAACGGTAGCTGAAAACATTCTTCCAATCTCTTTTCCCGACGAAAATGATCTTGTACTTGTTTGCGAGCGCTGCCACCAACAACGTTGTGTCGTTTCCGAACTTTGGCGACGGATCCCATACTGCCGACGCCAAGCACGGAAATAATTTCATAATAGAAAAGGGGATCACGATTGACCAGTTCCCGCATAAGATTTCCGCGCAGCTGGGCCGACTTGAAGCTACTCGTGCTACTGGTGGTGCCGGCTCCAGAACTCTCCGCTCTCGTAGCCAGCGTGATTGCTGACTTGGTGGGAATTGACGGTGAGGCTTCAACGTGTTCCACTCCAGTTTGATTGCCGTTGCTTTCATGCTCTTTTAAAAGTACCGGGGTCGTAACAAAACGAACATGATGATCCGACATGATACTGTAGTAATTTTGTTATCGGTGGACAACGTGACCAGACAAGATTTTAGAGCTCTTGACTATTTGCCTTTGTCAACACGAAGACAGGAGACTTGCGACGAAACTCCCGAAAGTATTGTAAGCAACAG
>Ga0163101_100115_pt1 | contig 20921 bp, 22 predicted proteins | sample TAMARWmetagpilot_2_FD_111548 | JGI IMG/M metagenome (GOLD analysis project Ga0163101, IMG submission 111548) | Phycosphere-associated microbial communities from TAMU algal ponds, Corpus Christi, Texas, USA - TAMU ARW1 11/11 metagenome pilot | ecosystem: Engineered > Artificial ecosystem >...
AATCGAATCCCCGCTAATGGAAAGATAATCGCCAAATAGTTTAGCGTCGGCGGTTAATATGGTCGACTTGGTATTGTTTTCAGACTCCCAAACCGAGTACATTGATTTCGAGTTGCCTCGTGCCGCAAAAGATCAACTTGTGATCCTAGTGTTATTTTTACCTAAAAGCTACGCGTTCCATTGAATTCTTGCTTTGAGTTCTACTCGTAGTAACAAATATTTTAACAGAAGTGCTTGTCTTGCGACTTCCACTTACGATAATTTATTGTTTCCGCTAGCTAATATTTGAGCAGGTCTGCTTCATGCACATTCAATCTTCCTGCTTCCTTCTCAATGACAACTCAGCATTTGACACTTAAACTCAGGACATGAACCTGCGGACAACTAGCCCTTTCGCGGCATCCCTTTCATAGCGCAACAAAGGAAACGCCGCTACAACTTACTCTTACATTTTAGAGAATTGATTGATTTACTTTTTCACAAAAGGATTGCATTTGTCCAGTCAACGTCTGGACTCTTACATTTCGGAACGTTCTCCAATTTGTTTATCTATGCCTCTATAATGGCATGCATAAGGTTATTCATTTGGAAGCCGCGCTCTATCAAGTCTTCTCTCAAGAGGTTTGCGACAGCGTTGCTCGCACAGTTTTATTCTTCCTTCTTTTCGTCAGTATTGTCGGTTTCGACATCAACCGCACCCGGTCCTTTAAAAAGTGCATCAAAGTAGTCGGGCTGGACGGAGCAAACATAGAACTTCTCGCTAGGAGTAAAACCGTTGAACGAGCTGGCAGCTGCCATAGTGTAAGCTCCCATGTTTTGAAAATACATGTAGTCGCCCACCTTGAGTTTGGGAAGTAGAACCGATCGGGCAATCACGTCAATCGAGTCGCATGTAGGTCCAAACACTGTCGAAGCGAAGAGGTCGCGGTAGTTGGAGTCTGAGAAGTTGCTGGACGTCTCGAGTTTGAGGAAACCATCCTCTTCCGTGGCTACAATCTTTTCTCCGGGTCCAAGAATGCGAGGACGCACCGTGGCATGGTCGAACATACTGTAAAATAGGAATGGCAATCGTTAAGGGGAAAAGCAAAAAGTTGCAGTCCCAATCTCACGGTAGACGTACATGTTGTTGAAGGCCCCGTACACACCATCGTTGATGTAGTAGGAGTAGTCGTCCTGGAGAGGGGCTGCATCGGCCACCGCTTGTAAGACAAAACCGTTCACGGCGGCTTCGCCAGCCGCGGCCAGCGTGATAAGGCCACTCGGGTCGGCTCCTTCATCATTGATGTTGGCTAGAGAGTAGGTCATACCTTCGACCGAATGTTTGACCTTGTGCTTTTGATCTTCGTCGGGCGGGCCCAATAAATCGGCCGCCGATTCAAAGCCTTCCTTGTAGAAGTCAAGGGCGTCATTGTAAACATCGACTTCTTGCTGCGCTAGCTGCTGTGTAGCGTATAATTTGGAGTAATCTGCCAGTTCCTCCTGAATGGTGGTAAGAATAGCGTCCGCATCCTTGTCTTCGGAAATCGACATCCCACGCTGGCGAACAAATTCACCTTCTTCTTCACGGCTCATGTCACGCAGGTTTTCGGCGGCCTCCTTGTCATCAATCGCTTCGGGTTCGAAGGAAGAATTCATTTCATTCGTACGAGCCGCAATTACGGAGCAGCACAAAGTAGCACAGGCAGCGACAAAGTAGCGTCCAGGTTCACCAATGATGCGAACGGAGGGAGGAAACATTTCGTCAATGAGCGGAGCCACTTGTTCGGCAATTTCAGTGAAATACATAAAGTGGCCATCCCCTTCTTCTTCGCTGTCGCTGCTGACGGGCGATCCGACGTCCTTGGTATCCACTTCGTCGACCACGTCTTCGTCAAGATCGGCCGGATTCCACATACTGTGTGTTTCTCCCGGGAAACCACCGCCAATGTCCAAGACTTGCATATTCATGCCGTACTCTCCAGCAAGGTCGAAGATTTCCCTGGCGTCTTTCAGGGCTGCTTCGTAGCGGGAAGCGTCGCGGCAGCCGGAGCCGACATGAAAGGACACCCCGACCACTTGGAGGCCGTGCTTTTGTGCAGCGGCCAGCAATAGGCGCCATTTGTGACGAGGCGCACCAAACTTGGAAGAAAGACGACACTGGGATCCCCGGTCATCGGTGATGATGCGGAGGACGAGTTGAATGTTTTTCGAAATGGAGGCACACTTTTGAACTTCCATTTCGTTGTCGAAGGTAACCATTTTAACGCCCTTGCAAACGGCTTCGAGGAGCCCGAGTCGCGATTTGCAGGGATTGGCGTAGATGATGTCGGGCTTGGTGGGCATGTCTTTTGTGGCTTCCATCACCAGACGTATTTCGTTGCGACTCGCACAATCAAAGTTGCAGCCTAGCGTCGCTAGGGTCTTGACAATTAGAGGGTCGGGGTTGCACTTGACAGCGTCTAAAATGCGTTGCAAAAGGAAAATATAGGAAGTAGCAATGAGAATAGATTCGACGAACGATTGTCCCTGCATCTTCCGACCGAACTTGACTGCTTTACAGAAATTGTTGCTCATACTATGTCGCCTTGTCGCTCTGGCTGTCCAAGTGTGATTTTGACTGTCCCTCGCAGTTGGCAGTGACACTTACAAAAAGGCTCCACACGTGGAAAGACTCGTCTCCATTGGTAGACCTGAGAAACGAGGACACCAATGTCGACAACGTAAAAAGAGTCTTCCAAAGGCATTAAATCGGCGGTAGGCTCAAGATCCGCAGCACCGGGAAGATTCAAAAACTCGTGCTGTTGTTCGCGCCGTTGGTGAAGATGGTAGCGAGCGGCGTTTTTAAGACCCCTACCGACCGATGCGCCGCCCAAAAAGACGCCTTCCTCACGAAGCACATCGGAAAGACGAATCGCAGCTTGAGAGGAATTCATTTTGGAAAAAGACTTGGCACGATGATGGTGCTGTGGTCGAGTCACCGCGGCGGTTGTAGAAGACATCATTTGCTAGAGGGGTGATTTGGGGTGTCTTTTTTGTGTTTTTATGAATTTACAAAATAGCCCACCAATTTTTGTGTGACGAAATGTGATCGGAGGACGAAACACACTCAAAAACGTTTTTGCGTGTGAGTTTCCGTGTCTCTTGGGATTGCCTACTCACAGTCAGTCCCATTCACTGTCAACGTCAACGAACGAGAGTTCCCTCGCCGATGATTTCCGGAGACCTCTTGACTTCGACTGTGAAATACGAAACTTTACAGTGCAACCAACTACTGTAAATGGTTTTGATGCTATGAAAGCTTATCTTGTAGTGGTACTGGATCAGCTAAAAATGGAGCTCGTGAAAAGAAACCTGCTAATCTGGTGCAGACTGACGGGATTGATTTCCCAATCGAGCTCGAGGTCCAAATAAAAAAGTGACTACTTTTTCCGACTAATGACCCGTAGGAGCCAAGGAACACTGCTCTTACTGTGTCAATGCCGTTTCGTGGCAAAGCTCAGCTCTTCTCGTGCATCTTCGTAGAAAGGTTAGGTAAGAAGTCTTTCGACAATTCGAGAGGTCTATCGACAATTATAGGGTGGTGCTGGCTATGAGTCGACAAACGCACGACCAGCGGTCGCGCCTCCAAATCACACTTTACTCCAAGACTTCAATCCTCGCTACCCCTAGTTTGGAAAGTATTACCCAACAAATAGCACCTTTGGTCATTTCGTTACTTGACTTATCGGATGTGCGTGGCGATGTTCCAATATTGCAGCAGAACGAGTACGGTGCTCGCGAGTTAAAACGTGCCGATGTAAAACGAATATACACTTGATTTGTCAACGCCTAGCTTATATAGATAGCTATGACAAGTTCACGAGTCAAAATGAGCTCCTACGACGTCCACCTGCCAGCCGAAGCCTTCACTCACAGTCGAGTGTTACTTACTGTTAACATACAGGATTCATCTCGGCCTAATTTGAATTACTTCAATTTTAAAATTACTTTCTCCCTTCCAAATAGAGAGTCTCTCGAAAGACATAATAGACATTGCCCTTACAAAACCGGGCGAGTCAAGGAATACCTAACTGCAAAAGACACATCTTATCCCCGCTCGCTAACGAAGTCCACATGGAGCTTTCAAATTTGTTTAAAAGAGTTTTGCAGTGAGTCACCTCCCACTTTTAGATTTTTGATGAATCAATGCACAATCAGGTTGCGTGTCAGAGGATTGGGACTAAGTATTGACTGGAAGATGGGATTCGCCCTCTCCGAATATAGACAGCCGGGGCTTTCTGTTTTTCTTATTAATGTCAATTAGAAGCCGACACGTCAGTTGGTCTGGTCTAATGGATTGTAAATGGACAACTCTCGTTTGCCAGACCTTTGTGGCTAACTTCAAAAAGACCTTTCACCCACTCATGATCCGCCATTTGCATTTTCCAGACGATTTCTTCGTTAAGCTTTGATGAGTGAATGGTGTTGACGCAGGCTAGGATTGTATTATATGTTCGCCACGAACACTGTGTTCATCAGCCAGTCGTAAATGGAAAATGTGACAGCGTGGTTGACAGCTGCCCTTAGCATTTTAGCGTCGAGACCATCGAAAAAGATCCCTATTCCTCCATCTCGGTACAACTCACACACAACTTGCCAAGCTGTCGGATTGGCGCCTTCGCCGGTCAAGTTGGGTTGCATACCACCTTCTGTGTTTTGCAGAGTGGTCTTAACAACGTCAATAGGATAAACAGGCAGCCAGGACGACATTCCCGCGATTGCCCCGAAGATCAGTGGCGCCACCGTGGCGGGTAGTAAGGAAGCGATAGGGCTCTGGGATAGAAACCCGTACAGCCAAAAATAAATTCCATAAGATGGTATTTCTCGGGCCAAAGTCGCCCCAAGCCCACGGGTCAATAGCCCCGCAATACCTTCATTGTGGAGCACTACCTGAAGGCAGTACAGCTCGTTCATATACTTGCCGGGTGACGATGATTGCATCATAACTTTAATACGTTCAATCGGAGCCACGACAAAACTGGAGACGAAACCTGCAAAGCACGCAGCAACTAGCAAAATGCTACCCGTCGAAAGGTCTTGCGACCAGTCGGATGCTTTTAGACAAGAAAGCGCATTCGCGTTTGCCGAAAACGCCAATGCCTTAATGATGGCTTGACCTATCATCATGCCCTTCACTCCCGAAAAGAAACCATCGAGACCCTCACGATTCCATATGACGCCAATAAGCTGGATCATGTTGAGTTTTTCGGATTGAGGAGACCACGTCCCTTCACCCGTACCAGTAGCAGTCGTAGTAGTTGCAATAGTACCAACATCATTTCCGAGAGAGCGCATGGTCTGCGCTTTGGTTTTCAACGTGTCGAGTGGGAAGGCAACCCCGACCCCAATCGCACCAGCGGCACTGCCTGCCAATACACTAAGCAGCGTTGGGCTCAGTGCTGTCAGCTGAGTACCGGCGTCGGCATTCCCTCTTTGGCCTATTGCTATTCGGCGTACTGCCCCTCCACGAAGGATACGAGACACGGATAAGTTCATTTGTTTGATGTATCGCCCTTGCCTGGAACCAAATCTACCCGCCGGGAACGCGACGGTGATGTAAGGCAAAAGGAAACATAGTCGTGTGAAAAAGACATCTTTCATTCTTGAGTATATATACAGCTCTAGTGCAGATAGGTTGTCCCCTTTTCAGACCAAGCTTGTCGCACTAGACGCGGAGGCGATTGCTTGCGTCGTTACCGAGTTGACATTTCGTCGGCCCAACTAATAGAGACTTACGCGACGCAAGCAAACAGATGGAAAGCATTACGAGCGTATACGGGTAGGCCCCGGGTGAGTGACATGCGAAGGATAGGTTGTGAACGCACTGCCAATCCACAGGAGCGGAATTACTCTTTAAGGAATATCAACCAGGGAACTGTTTTCCTTTCTCGTGAAACGAAAGACAATTCCACAAACAAACAGTGAAAAATAATGATCACTCCATTCCCACATTGATAGTGACTGAGAACTCGGATACCAACTATATGACACTCTGGAGCACGAGATCAGCCTTCGTTCTACAAGCAGGTTTACGTATATAGGGTAGAATTCAGAAAGATTGAAAACGGGTGCCTAACAAATACCAATAAAATCGTTGCTGTTTGGGAACAGCAGTTTGTGTACAAAAGAGACTTCATTTACAATACCATGCCTCATACCACCTCATGATTACGAACGTAAAAGCACAAGGTGCGTGAAAAGTCCGTGATTTGTGTGTACACAATACAACAAGGTTGGAAACAACGACCAGGATTTGATCTCTTCTTCACGGGAAAATCTCAGGAGCAAACAGGGTTGTTTTTTAATGAGAGGCGTGTCGAAACATATCCATGACTATTTCGAATACGGCTAGAAAATAACAAAGGAATTGGATGAGTCAGCTAGCAGAAGGTCAACATACCAGCAAACATGGGCCACTTGTATGGCGCGATTCCAGGCAAAACTGTTGCCGAACAAATTGGAAGAACGTACCAAACGTAAAAGCGTGATGCACAAACGCTCGCAAAAGCTTGGCGTCGAGCCCATCATAAAACGCCGCCACACCGCCATCCCGATACAGCTGTTGCGTGACGGACCACATGGACTTGTTCTCTGCTTGTTCATCATCCGTGTTTTGTATAATCGTTTTGACTTGATCCACAGGATAAATGGGCAACCATGAAGCCATTCCGGCAAAGCCGCCAAAGAGCAAAGGTGCCAAAGCTGCCGGAACGAGTCCAACGTACGGACTGGCCATAAGAAGACCGTACAACCAGAAGTAGATGCCGTCCGAAGGCACCTCTCGGCACAGTGTGGCTCCGAGCCCGCGTGTAAACAAGTCGCCGGGTCCTTCTTTTCGCAAGACTGACAAAAAGCAGTCCATTTCAGACGCATATTTGTTTGTCTGCTGGGCTTGCATGAGCACCGAGACGCGTTCCACGGGAGTCACCACAAAGGATGCGACAAACCCAGCCATGCATGCGGCCATTAAAAGTGTCGCGGAGTGCGGCAGATTGTGTGTGAGGGGGTTGACTTGCAAAAAGTCAATCATGTAGGCATTTGTTGAGAAAGCCATGGCTTTGACAATTGCTTGGCCAATCATCATAGATTTGACACCGGAAAAGAACCCCTGAGGGCCTTCCCGTTCCCAAATATAAGCAGTAATTTGCATCATATTGAGGTTAGCGTTTCTGGGTGTCGATTCGTCGGTTACTGAAGTTGAGGCAGAAGAAGTAGAGGGTGAAGATGATGTACTGGTAGCAGGGTTGGAGTGGGTGGTAGATGTAGATGTGAATGTAGGTATAGGCAAGGTAATAGTAGAAGACGACAAGGATTCCATCATGTATTCCGCTGTCGAAGACATGGAAGCGGACAGCGACGTGGAAGAGAAAGCTTCCGATCGCTCGGCTTCGGACGCTGTTGTCGTCGAGGACACTGGATATCCGCTTTGCACGTTTTGCTGTTGAAGTTGGAGTTGCTTTTTTCGATTCGCTGCCGAGTTTAGTATCACTGCGTTTGTTCGAATGGTATCGAAAGGAAACGCCACGCCGATGCCAATGGCACCCGCGATTCCCCCTGCAACGATCGTTTCCAGAACGGAACCATCCGCTACGAGCCGACGGGATGAGGCGCTATTGGCGGAAGGGCGTCGGTGGGACAGCTGCTGCTGCTTTCCCGCTACACAGTGGTGCCGCTTCCCGCAACTGTAGGACTTATCGAGAGTAAAGCTCAACGCTGAACATGGAAGCAAACAAAAGCACCAGAGAAGGAACGAATTCATTAAGCACACACGGAAGAGCAAAATCTAAAGATGTTTCCGCAAGCAATAAATGCAAATGAAATCTCAATACTCGTTCGTTTGTTCGTTCGTTTGTGCAATCGGAGAGCTAACTGCGTTCGCTTTTGTCTTCTGTGTGCGTGTATATTTGTTGTTGTGTATGTGTGGGTCGAATGGTGTCAGGCAGGCAATTCGAAAGACCTCTTGATGGAGGAAGTAGTCGCTTGTTGGCGTGCAATGGGATTACTGACAGAGAATTTTACTCTGGACGTTCGCCGTTGAAGTTATGTTTCTCTCTTTTTTCTTTTTTTGTCTCGATTGGGACTTCGTGAGACGCCACACAACGGAACGAGATCGAGAAACCCGAGCGGGCCCGTCTCGAGAGGAATATCCACCGTCTGTTTATCCTAAACCATCTTTCTCACTGCTGACGTGTTGTCCCAAATTCTGACATTCTCCTAACTCCCCACTGGTAAAATTTGTCGCAGTAATGACGTGGGATCCGACACGCTGGAACTTCAAACCCGTACTGTGGCAGATTGGGGACTCACCTTCGGCGGACCGTCACACACGAATGACGCACTCGTCGTCCCTCCGTGAAAAAGTCTTTTCGTTTCCAACACCGTCTGGAAACACGGAAATGAACAATCCCCAATAACACCTAGCCCTACCAAGCGGTGTGACCAATTTGACGGTGACCTTGAATTCGTTCCTTACGTTTTTATGTTACTGTTAATACTCCCATCGGCGTCTTTCAGGTTACAGTTCGATCACGTGACATTGATGGGGATTTTCATTCACAGTCAGTTAGATGGCTCCGACTGACTCATGGCCAATTCGAGCTTGTGAGGAGACCATTCCCAATCTTGCTTTCAACCGCTTTACAAAATTTGAGCTTCCTAAACTCCCTCGCCTTGCAATTCTTGTTCACTGTCAGTTAGATAAGCTGTAAATTACCTGGACTCAGGAGAAAATCCGAGAGGCTTCCAAAGATCACGGACATCATACCCCAACTGAAAGACATGGTCGCCGTCCACAGTTAGAGCGATAAAATCCCGCAAAGTGACCATGCAGGCACATTCTCCACTAATAAAAGCGTAATTTGCTGCGTAAAAGTCGGGAATGGAAGCGAACAAGAGCGGTCTGGAAATGCGGCAAGAGCTCTTTTTTCTCTCGATTAACAACATCATTCAGAATAGAAAAAATGACAACGATATTATAGCAAGAAAATGAGGGAAAGTACACGCACTGAGATTAGCTGGGCCAACTGATTAATTGACTCAAATTTACATCATAACTGGAACTGGATGAATGTGAAATTCGAAGATATGCCTTACGATTTTTTCCTTAATGAAATCGCTATGAATAATTTGCAAAACGGTTAAAACGAAGTGAAATTACTGAAGCGTAGTACCTCAAAGAACTCCTTAGCTCCTTTCATAAGGTCAATGTGAGACGGTCACTTTCTTCAGTCACGTAAAATTTAACCATATAGCGCTTGATAAAAATTGCCTTCTTTCCAAAATACATGTTTAAGAAATTGATTTTGATCGTCTCGAGAGCAAGGTATATCATAAATGGATCGGCATGAATGCGACCCTCGAAAATATTCCGGAAAATTTTTCCCTTCATGGAATCGACATAGCGTGAATTATTTGCAAAACAATAAAAATAGCGCAAACTTTAGTGAAGCGTACTATCTCTTTAGCTTGGTATGTGCTAAAACAGCTATTAGCCATATGATAATTTTAGCGCCTTTCATAAGGGCAGTATGAGACGGTCACTTTCTTCAGCTACATGAAATCTACCCATATAGCGCTTAAAAAAATTTCTTTTACCTCCGGAATGAAAAATGAGAATTTTTTTACCAAAGTATTTATTTACGAAATATATTTTGTAAAATGATTCACCACTTGTTTAAATAGGATCAAAGCTCCTTCTGTGTCAATCTTTGGATATCAAAGAAAATGGTGACACGAAATCGATTCCAAACTAATTTGCAATGTTCAGTACTTGCCTCCTTTTGCTTTCTCGTAAGGAATGAAATAAGGATATAGCCATAATGATTTCATTTGCATACGTATTCACAAATCATGAACCATTTGGGAAAATTATGTAATTGCGTTCCCTTCACAGAATCACACAATTCTGTTTCTTCAGTTATCAAATTAACTTGAGTCTCGGTGCTGTGCCTTCTAATTTCATGTTATTAATTTATCCGACGCGATTCAATTCTAAGCAAAATACGAATCATCTAACTCTTTAAAAACTTGAAGATATTCAGGTTGCACACTTAGTTAAATTTCTTGAAGAGTATATTGGCAAATCATCAGTAAATGTGCGATACAACAATTTTGTTGACTTTACCCTTAGAGCCGTATCCGAGATGTTGGACATGACGATTTCACGGCTGGAACCATTTAAATGTACTTTTGAAAACCGTCTTAACCCCGAATACTTGTGAAGTATGTTGAAATTAATTTTCACAACGTCCTTTCCTTTAGTTTCCGATTTTATATGTTTTGAGTATGAGATAAATTCTATGTATATGGATGATGTTGAAGGGGGGAGCATGGAAGATTGGAAATCGTGTCAGCCATCGATCTTAGCTTTACAACATTCTAGCAAATTAAGACTTGAGGGAAATTGCCGCATCAACGATTTTTAGCTCAGTCGAAATAATTCAAGAAACTAAAAGAAACATGTTTAGACAACATAGCAAAATTGTCAGATGTAATACAATGAATTCAATCAATATTTACTTCATTTCAATCATTTTCGTAATGTTAGGTCAGAAAGCAAAATGGTTTCAGCTCATAAAAGTAGCCATCCATCTCCTACTGTCGGTGCTTTTATTGAAAGCCAGTCTTTATCTGGGTTTGAATGTTTATATAAAACGCATAAAAATTGCCGTACATAAATTATTGCCTTCGAATCTAAGCTTTCTTCTCTAAAAAGTTGATTCCTGATGAGATAAATAATCATATCCAAAAAAATTCGCAGCCTCGAAAAGTGAGTATCAATAGCTCTTAAGCTTTTTCCTTTGAAATACATTTCCTGACGACATAGATAATCACAACAAATGTAAATCCACAGCCTTGAAAGTGGGTTTCAATAGGTTTAGCATTCCCACTCCCAGTCAGCCACCTCTTCCAAATCAACACCGTTGCCATGGATATACTTTTTGTGTTTGGCAAGGAGCTGTCTCATGTCTTGACTGACGTAAGGTGCAAGCCAACGGGTTTTTTCGGTCACCGTCCTGCAATGGTGCTCAATTATATTGCATATATCAATTACCAGATGGAAGCGATCAACTCCGTTCATCACACATCCATCGAACGGTGTACTCATCGTTCCTTCTTCCTTGTATCCTCGAACAGTGAAATTTCTGTTCGATCTACAAAATATTAGCTGTTCTACCAGCTCTGGATAAGCATGAAAATCGAACAAAACTGGTTTGTCAGTTGTAAAAAGCGAATCAAACTTTTCATTGCTCAATCCATGCGGGTGATGACTCGTGTTGGTTAATTTCATGAGATCGACGACATTGATAAATCGAATACGGAACTCTGGCATTTTTTTACGAACAATAGACACCGCGGCAAGAGCTTCTAGCGTCGGAACGTCACCCGCACAAGCAACAATTATGTCAGGTTCACGACCTATATCATTTGATGCCCACTTCCAAATACCAATTCCCTCTGTGCAGTGCTCACTCGCTTCTGCAGGCGTAAGCCATTGATGGGAGGGATGTTTGCCGGCTACCACGATGTTGACGTAGTGTCTCGAGGAGAGACAATGGTCCATGACCGATAGAAGACAGTTCCCATCCGGTGGCAGATAAATACGAATTATCCCGGGTTTCTTACTAGCCACATGCTGCAAGAATCCCGGATCTTGGTGTGTAAATCCTACGAAAAATTGAAGGAGATAAGACTGGATAAGAGCATCCGAATCGATCCAACACCGAACAGTAGGAATTGCCTTACCATTGTGATCCTGACGCCAAACGTGCGACGAAAGGAGAATATTAAGGCTTGAGAGCTCGTTTCTCCACGGAGTTTCTTTGCAGATTTTCAGCCACTTCGCATGCTGGTTAAACATGGAGCTTACTATGTGGATAAAAGCTTCATATGAATTCAAGAGGCCATGACCTCCAGTGAGTAGATATCCTTCCAACCATCCTTCGCATTGATGTTCGGAGAGCATTTCTATCACACGTCCGTGGTCAGCAAGAGTATCATCGTCGCTATTCAGCGAGCCCATCCATTGCTTGTTGGTGGCTTCATACACTGCATGAAGGCGATTTGACGCAGTTTCATCGGCTATTAAAAAACTCGGAAGAGATTAGAAACATGTCACTCCTGTCTTTCATTGAGACAATGTACCAAACTTACGCGAAAAAATTCGAAAGTTCTTGTGCTTAACATTCTTGATGATCACATCGCGCAAATATGTTCCTAAGGTAAAAGTATCGGAGGCTTTCGCTTTCCCGCGTGAATTTTTGTCAATCTTTACCCCATACGCTTCGTAACTGGGTAAGAGAAGGGGGGAAATAACTGGGTTCGTATAGGGGTTGGATCCCATTCGGAGATGTCGTGGAGGAACCAGTGCTTGTAGCTCGGGGAGCAATTTCCCATTGTCGTCGAATGCATTTTCTGGCTGATAACTCCTTAACCATTTTTCCAAAATATCTAAGTGCTCTAAATTTTCTGAGGGATTTGAGACAGGGACTTGGTGGGATTTGTAAGACCCTTCGATCTTGACGCCATCAACTTCACTTGGTCCTGTCCAGCCTTTCGGAGTTTTTAGAAGAATTACTGGCCATGTCGGTCGTCGAAGCTGGAGCCCCTCTTCTAAATGAGTTCGTGCTTCCTTCTGTATCGATAGAATAGTGTCCACGGCATAGTCTAGCTCTGCCGCGAATTTTGGATGCATCTCCGCCGGATCAGAACCCTCGACAATGACTGGGTTGTACCCATAGCCTCGAAAAAGAGAAAGCAACTCTTCCTCTGGTATGCGAGCTAAAACGACCGGATTCGCAATCTTAAAACCATTGAGATGAAGGATTGGTAAAACGGCTCCATCTTTTGCAGGATCTAGGCACACATGTCATGTAAAGCAGAGCGTTAGCTAGAAAACTTAGGACTGTTCCTGCACGTTACCAGGTTTGACTTACTTAAAAATTTGTTGGAGTGCCAAGACGTAGCCAAAGGGCCAGTCTCGGCTTCGCCATCCCCGACGACGCAAGCCACAATCAAATCAGGCTTATCAAACACCGCGCCGAAGGCATGCGACAAACTGTAGCCCAGTTCGCCTCCTTCATGAATGGATCCAGGTGTCTCGGGTGCCGCGTGTGACGGAAATCCGCCGGGGAAACTAAATTGCTTGAACAATTTTCCGATACCTTCTTCGTCCTTCGATATGTCAGGGTAGCGCTCTGTAAACGAGCCCTCAAGGTAAGTTTGAGCAAACATCGCAGGGCCGCCGTGACCGGGCCCACAAACGTAAAACATGCTGAGTTTTCGTTCACAAATGATACGGTTTAAGTGGACGTAGATAAAGTTCTACAAGAAATGAATGGCGGCGTCAGATTCAAAAACTAAACGTAAACGCTCCTCTCATAAATCTTACCTGACCTGGGCAGGTACCAAAGTGTCCGAGTAGTCTCGACTTCACATGGTCAGGTTTGAGCGGCTGCTTCAATAGTGGATTTTTGTCCATTAAATAGATCTGAGGGTTCACAAATAAGTCTAGTGAGAGATATTCCGATGAAGGAGCGAATGAGAACTTATAAGGTTTTCATGGACCAAAGCATACCTGTCCAACAACAAGGTAGTTGGATGCCATCCAATATCTATCCACCATCAGAAAGGCTGATGGAACAGTTTTTCTTCGCGTCTTGGTCTCGTTGTAGGAAGTCTTTTCGTTCATCGTGTCGTCGACCAGTTTGAATATATTTTGTGAAATGAAATTTTCTATGCCGGTGCAGCTTTGGCTCGAAGCGTGGAAGACACTTTGGGATCACAAATTCTGTCAGAAGTCTGAAGAATTTCTCCCTTTGGACGGTTTTTCTGTTTTTCCTCTACACTCATCGAGCGAAAGAAAAAGATTTCTCCAGATTTTAACATGCCCCAAAGGTTGTGAAATTGGATGAGTACAGTGCCGTTTCTCTGGGTATTGCCAGATACAACAATGGTCCAAGACTCTCGAAGATCTCCGATGGCTGATTTCCATCAACATAAGTAAATTTTTGTTCACCATTGTAATAGGTCAACTTGTCTCTATGCAACAATTGCTCGTGCACGGTGCCTAAACCACATTTTTCATCGGAAACGAATCTCAAGTATGCAGTGCTTTATAGTTGTGAACGCGGGCTCATCCTCGTTGAAGCTTGCAATTTTGGAAGAAGAAAAGCAACTTGCCGGGTTTTCTGCGGAGCATCTCAACTCGAAAGAATCCAAAATCACTGCTTTCGTTTCCCCGTCATACAAAGACACAAAGTACATAGCAAACTTGAACTATGAGGAATCTTTAAGGCAAATTTTTGAAATCATCAAAGCAGAAAAAAAGGAAGTGTTAAGGAGAATTACGGCCGTGGGTCATAGAATAGTTCACGGGGGAGAACACTTTACTCAAGCTGTGGTGGTCGATAAAGCAGTCATGGAAAAGATTGATGCCCTCTCCCATCTAGCCCCGCTGTACGTATACGTAGATTTTGGAGGTGTACATTTTGCAAATATGCGTGTCTTACCTTCACAACGTACAGTCACAATCCAAACAGCCTCACGGCTATAAAGCAGTGCAGACGAGAGCTCCCGAACATCCCAAACATAGCCGTTTTTGACACTTCGTTTCATCATTCATTGCCGGCGAAGTCTTCAACGTATCCTCTTCCCAAGGCGTATCGCGACGCAGGGATTCGGAAATATGGCTTTCATGGTACGTCCGTGGAATTCGTCGCTGACAAAGCCGCGAAAATTCTCCGCACGCGAAAGGAGAGTCAATCCTACAACATTATTGTATGCCATCTCGGAAGTGGTGCGTCGGTGACGGCCGTAAGTGGCCAAAAGTCCGTAGAAACTTCTATGGGGTTTTCGCCGCTGGCTGGGTTGATGATGAGTACGCGAACTGGAAGCGTAGACCCTGCGATTGTGTCTTACGCTGTGGAGAACTTGGGAAAGTCCGCAGACGAAGTCTTGCTTGACCTAAACAAAAATAGCGGCCTTAAAGGAATGATGCAAGGGGCCGAAAGGTCTATGGTACGCCTCCTCGAGAAGAAACGTGAAGGAGATCAAGACGCTATGTTGGCCGTTGAAATGTTTGTCTATCGACTAGCTCAGTATATAGCAGCTAGCGCGGTAGCTTTTCAAGGTTGTCTCGATGCCCTCGTCTTCACTGCAGGAATAGGAAGAAATTCGGCCCACATCAGACGTCGATGTCTTGAACAACTCAAACCACTAATTTCGATTGAAATCACGAACGACCTCAATGCTGAAAACGGAAAGACTACAAATGGTGTGCTGAGTCCCTTGGACGTATGGCCGGTTTGCCTCGTCGTCGAAAGCAACGAAGAACTGGCGATTGCAAAAAAGTGTGACCACGTGTTATCAGATTTATAGACTATTTTAAAGCGACTTTTCGTCCATGGCTTGTTGCAAGGGGTATGAAAAGAAATATTCACCGATTCAATCCAGGACCTAGCAGGTGTAGATTTGGTCAGTCATTGGACGCCAGCGTTCAAACCCCTGAGCCCACATTTCGTTTAAATTCATTGTTGCAGAAGGAGGAAGAATATTGCCACAATTGACGCTAGTGCTTCAGCAAAAATGGTAAAAGATTGGCTGCCGAAAGAGCGCATAGCCTCTCCATATTCCTCGACCTTCCCGATGATGGTCGTAGGTGATGCGGTTGGTGGAGTGTCAAGGATGAGATCGCCGTTTGGATAAGCACATAAGCATGGCTCCAAAACGAAGCGCGGAAGTTCGTCGAGGCAGAAAGAGCGAGAAATCGCAACAGGATTTTGTACTATGTTTTGGAGTTGTGAACATCCAAGTTTGAGAGGTCTGTCTTGGTAGATGAACTCAACAGACCCCGAACTAGCCAGGATTTGACAATCTTTACATCCGCAAATGTTACAACCTTCTTGATCAATTGCTGTGACCAAAGTTATGACAGTGAGGAAGAAAATCCGCTTGTATGAAATCATTTCTCAGGTGTTCCAATTTTGAGAAAAAGTAAAGAAACAAAAAAGATCGTGGCAAAACATGAAAATCATGTATGAGAATTTGAAAGATGGTGAAGGACTTGCATAATATGACCCGAGAGCCCAAGTGTATTTATTAAATCTATCGAAACTAAATGACTGTTTCGTATTGGGAATGTCTTTTTATATCGTTTTTCTGAACTCACATGTTATGCCAAAGGAATGGAGTTCACTCTAATCGTTTTCCAATTTGCCAGTCAGCATCGATTCAGCTCGATTGGTACCTCTAACGATTGAAGGTTAATTTCCATTCGAATCGCAAGAGGCAACAGTCATCTTCAACAAATAGACTCACAGTCAAGACTTTCGTTGACATCCCAGAAAGATCGCACGAAATCGATCATTTTAGTCGCCGACGACTGAAAATAATCCGAATAATGAAGAATGTGGACGAGCATAACCCGTATGTCCAACGCTGCAATGCAAGCGAAGACATGATGGGACAGAAAGTTCGCTTCTTTTCAAGAGCTGGTTGTAAAAGCTGAACTACCTCACTCTACTTTCAAAAAGGAGCAGAATTTTCGAAAAACAGTAAATTCTTAATGTGCAGAGCTTGAACCAGGTTGCATAGAAGAGTGCATGCAAAGAGATTGATTCGCAACATGTCAAAACCGAACACCACTCAAGATTGAATTGATGTTGTCGCTAATGTTGGCCGCTCTCTCCGCAATATCCAGCGGTGTTTCTCCGTTTCTATTTTCGCTGTGTATACCATCAGGGAAGCATTTGACCAAAAATTTGACGGTTTTCAAGTCTGCACCAGCCAGCACGCAAACATGAAGGGGAGTTTGCCCCAAATCGTCAACCATTTCAAGCGCCGAATGGTGTGCCTCCACCAAGGTTCTTATAACACCAAGTTGCGCGTGTTGACCCAGCGCTAGATGAAGAGGGGTAGAGCCGATATTGGATCGAGCAACACAGCCTAAGCTGAATTCGTTTGTGAGGATCTGAATTACCTCGAGTTCTGCATCACTATCACAAGCGAGATGGAGAGGCGTAAGACCCTCCTTGTCCCCGAGCTGAGTAGCTAGTGGATTTCTGTCAATCAGAAATGACACTACGGTTTCTGGAGCGTTAAAAAGACAAGCCATGTGCAGAGGTGTTCGACGAAAACGATTCAGTTTCGCCACTAGATCAGGACACTCCTGAACAATGAATTGAACAACTTCATGGTGCGCCTTGTAGGAGCATGCGTAGTGCAGTGGAGTTCCAAGCCAATCGTCCGCTTCTTCCATTGCATCGGGATTTGCTTTGAAACAGGTTTCGATGGTGGAAAGAGAGGCGCCTAGTGTACAGAGCACAGATAGTGGATACAGAGGCTCAGCGAATCCATCGATCTCGTACATGACTCTGCACGAAGCCGGAAAGTCGACTATTAAGCGACGTACCGCGTTGTCGGAAAAACAAGTGTTCTCACTCCATGGATCAAAGTTCATAAGCTTGAAAAGCTTATTTGCTTGAATGCGGTCCATAGTGTCTTTAAGTTCTCCAACATACTTATTCTCCTTGCACATGCTGTTTGCTTTCTTTTTTCCTTTATGTGTGTCAATACATTGCTTCAGCTGGTCCATCTTTTCCTTTTCTCTCGCGATTCTGTTTGCTGCTCTAGCCGCAGCTTTATCCTTTCGTCTCTCGCTTTCAATATCGCCTCGAATATTGAGGGCTCCTTTTGCCTTGCTGTCCTCAGGGCGAAATAACCAATCCGGTGGCTCACTTATATGAGGAATCTGGGATTGTTTGATTTTCACAACCTGGTTTGACAAAGTGTATTTTTTTCTCTTGGGACTTGTTACCTCTTTCTTCTGATAGCTGCTCTCAGGTACTTCCTCGTCAATGCTGCCGCCTTGTCTGCCGCTTTTCCCTTTTTTCTGTGCTTGTATTGGATTCAATTGCCTTTCCTTCTTTGTCCTTTTCTTCTCATAGTCTGCGCATACTTCTTTCTCTTCTGTCCTTTTCTCAAGTCCGAGCTCGTTGTTTGTAGAATATTCGGCAATGGGGCCGCCATCCTGTCCGTCCCACCGCTGGTGCCTGGAAAGTCCTTTTGCCAGTGCCAGTCCAAAATGCTCTGATTTTCTAAACTTTTTCTCTTCAGCGACTACCCCGGCCGCGCTTTCCTGGCGACTACGTTCTTGCTCTATAATTTCAAAAGTCTCGTCTTCTTGCGATTGGACTCCTGAGTTCCCTCTCGTTAAAGAGCCGCTGGCGGTTGTCTTGGGCGTCGCTCCAATTTTCGTGTTACCAAGGCAGTCAAGTTTCAAAGCGAACGATTTGTTTGCGAGAACCAAGGGATCGCATGAACCAGATTTATTTGTTTCTGAGTCGATGATTACTTTATTTTGAATTGTCACTCGATCGTCTGTAACCGTGTGAGCCTTTCTGCTTTCTCGATCAGCAAAAACATCTTCTTGCTCATTATCAATAATTGTTCGCGATATCCCATTGTCACTTTGCTCGTTTGCATCATACCCTGCAGTGGCTGCGTCGTTAATCAAGCTAGAATCAACTTCGCTTGATACTTTCTTTTCTACTCCTAAGACTCCAAGATCAGTTTTTTTCAAGTTGGCATGCCCTACCTAAAGCAAGCATCAATCGGAAGATGACACAAGGCAGGAAGCCCCAGAAATCAGTAAGTGGATAATTTTGACCTAGTGAAATGAGGATACCCGATAGATACCAGACGAAAACGGGGGACATCTTACCTTTGATGAAAGAACTGGAATCGTCACTACGGATAGGTCATGTGGCACTGCAAGAATTGGTGTGGGCAATGCAGCCGTCTCCTCTGCCGCCAGCTTCGAAGAACAGCATCCCATGGCACGACTGAAGCGCACTTCCTTGAGCTGTTTGAGTGATCGTGAAGTGGTCTTCCACCCTTAAAGATGCATTTGAGTGTGAAAACGGGCTGCAATCAAGAAAACACAAAGACTGACATTCACGGCCTAAGGGAAATCTTGAAAAGGACATAGATGCGCGGTGGCTATGACCGCACGAGGATCTCTATGTGTAGAATAATATTCAAATATCGTAAAAAGGATCTAAATCTGAATGACAAATTTACCGTGAACCATCAAAGCTGCCTAACATAAGTATAAATCTTTTCTCATCCGTCGTTCATTGTAAATCCGCTAGTAGCCGAAGCGACATCGTTAAATGTAACACAAGTCGACAAATTCTGCTGACGGTGAGGCACCCAGTGATCAGCGGAATCTGCACGAGACCTGGTCACAAGCAAAATGGTCACTCGTCAGCCTCTTTTTTCTCTATAGTTCGCTTTCCCGAAAGAGAGATTTTTGCCGCTGACAGTGACTGTGAATTTCACACAACTTTACAAATCATAGTAGAGGAGGCTACAACTTGTGACAGTACGGATTGGCTCAAAATACTCTATGAACTTTGCCAACTAAAAATGAAATGGAAAGCTCCTCATACAGAGCAATTAACAAGAAATCAACGGGAAAGGCTTATCAGGTCCTTTCTTATATCAATTATAACATAAATTCGTTGCTTTGTGAATCGACATTACGAAGTGTATCGCATCATGACAAAGACCGACAGAACCAGAAGCTCATTTCTTTTTGCCCTTTTTCTTGTTGTTTTTCTTCTTTTTCTTTTTCCCGGCGCCCAGAGTTGATCCGTCGGATTCGGCTGGAGTCACGGTGCCTTGCGCACTTATCTCGTTCGGACCGTCATCGGCACCAGTACTCTCGCTTTGGTCATTATCAATTGACGCCAGGTTCTCGGAAGTGTTCTGGCTATCCACCGTACTGTCAACTATGTCTTCCTTGCTCTCTCCCTTCAAGCTGTTCGAGCCTTCGTCCTCCTTGTCAGTAAGAGGCGCAACAGTTCGCTCCTTGTTTTCTACTTCCCCGTCGACATTTACGTTCACGCGGGCAATTTCGTCTCCTTGATCCTCCACGACGCCTACTTGTTTTGTTCTGGATTGGCTGCTGTCCGATTGTTCATTCAAGCTCTCCGTTTCTATGACAGGTTCCTCAACCTTCAATTCCACTGCTTGCTCCACCGGCAAGAATTCATCTGCCTGTAGCGAAACACTGTCACTACCTGGGGCGAGTTTCTCAGCGCTTTCAGTTTTTTCCTCGTCTACGATCAACGGGGCAGCAGGGCTTTCAATGGGTACTTCTGTTTCGGGAAATGTCGCGTTCTTGACGATTGATCCTAAACTTGTGGCTTCCGCTACGTCCATCAATTGAGTGGTTGTATTGGAGGTGACGACTGTACCTTGAACAGAGTCTGCAACACTGGACAAATCCGATGTCTCTTTTGGGCCAGCTGCGCTTGGCTCCACCGCGACCGCCTTCGATGACGACGGCGGGGGTACCGACGAAAGGTCGGCCGTAACCCGTTCGTGAGGAGCTTCTACTCGTATCTTTTCTAGCTCCGAGGAGCACTCCTCCCCGGTCACGTCGCCTGCGCTTTCACGTTTGGAGTCATCCGTCTAGATTGGAAGGTTTCAAGAGAAATCGCCGGCGTGAGAAAAGAACCGAAAGATTGGCACCGCGCTACTGACGCCCTCAAGCAGTTTTTTGGTTCACTGCAAGAGAACAACGCTTCTCGATACGTACCTTACTCGTCGGCGAGGGAAGATTGCGGGACGCACTGGCCGAGACAGTAGTCTTGGTCGTAGGTACCGGAGTAGCGGACGCTGCCGCCTCTGTCGATGCACCGCAACCCATACTGCTGCCGAACTCGATATGTGAGAGGGTGAGTGGGAAAGAGAGTTCGTTGCTCCCAACGGTACGCCTGAGGACGCCGGCACGACAACGGCTCAATGTGCTTCCTAGCTTGGCACACGCGAAGTCCCGTTCGTGTGGTCTAAAACTGCCAAAAACCCAGAAAACGAGAACCCTATTTCCGGCTCAT
>Ga0163101_100116_pt1 | contig 20776 bp, 15 predicted proteins | sample TAMARWmetagpilot_2_FD_111548 | JGI IMG/M metagenome (GOLD analysis project Ga0163101, IMG submission 111548) | Phycosphere-associated microbial communities from TAMU algal ponds, Corpus Christi, Texas, USA - TAMU ARW1 11/11 metagenome pilot | ecosystem: Engineered > Artificial ecosystem >...
CCCTTTTCCATTACTATCTCCGTCAAACTTACTTGTTGGGGAGAGATACACCAGATTAGACCTAGCTACCGTCCTGCAGTCGGCACTCGATATTGTGGAAGAAGACAACTACGAAGACTCCGCGTTTGGTGACAATTTTCGGTGTTGTCCACCTGGGCAGTAACATGTCAAGAATGTACGGGAATGCCCCATATTCCCCGCGGAACATGACTCCGGTTGTATTCAATTTCATTTCAATGCATACTAGAAACACTTCAACATTTTGACTAGCCTATTCTTCAACTTGTTTGACTAGCCTATCTGGTTGTATCAACCTAGCTGTTTACTTTCATTTGGTTGTATTTCAAGAATGGCTTGAATCCAACCGAGTTAGTGCAACCATCACCTTGATCCTTGCACCTTGATCCTTGAACTCCTTCCAGTCAATGCTGCAATTAGCAGCTGATAGACGCCTCGTTGCAGTTCGAGTTCTATGGCATCCACTTCGTGTAGGTGGTGCAGAGGAGAGGTTTTCAGCAATCGTTCCAATTTGGGAAGTAGTAAAAAGTAGTCTACGTGGATAGATATGTGAACACTACCAGAGCTGAGAAAAGTCAACAAGAATTGAAAGCAGGCAAGACGCTGAGGCTTGCCTATAAGATTTTAGAAAGGATTGCATTTCAGACAGGGCGTTGACGAACCATCGAGCAAAAATTGAGTTGTCTTAAGCTGAGATACGATTTGCTTTGATTTATATGGACGACTTCATTCGATGAAGCGGATGACCCATATCTCTGGATGCACATCTGTAGCCATGTATGTAGAATTGTCGTGTCCTCATGCAGCTCTTGTTATTCTATGTGGAATGAAAGCATCATTTCTTGACAAGTTGGACTCATATTTTTGTACCTCCAAATTCCTCTTTTCGGCAAGGTTTACATTAGCTTCCCACGTGACCTTATTTGTGTCACAAGCAAAATATGCTATCAGTAATTCTACAGAGGACACGGCCAGGCTATTCTTTGGGTAGAATAAGGAGACGAATAAATGAACGGCAATAATGAGCAAAAATGAATCACATGAGAGATTTTATGGGACACTTTTACTTATGAAAGAGAGGTTATCAGGACCATCTCTTTTGATCAATGCACATTTTAGCACCTCTTAGATAGACGCTTACGCCCCTACTATACACACCATGTGCCACTTAGTTTCTCCACTCCGAATAACTAACTCCAGAGCCGGGAAAAGTCCTATCAAGATTTCCGAGTTCATTTTTCCCGAGATTCAAATCCAAGTACCCAAGTGTTCACAAAAAAAAATATCGACGAGTTCAATTTTCAAAATCAGAGAAACACGAATGGTTGATCATGAAAGCTGCTACTCCATCTCGAAGAACTAACCAGAACCGACAGGCACCAGATACTGCGCTGATGAGACTTTTACTATGTCCAATGATCCGTTCCAACCATGCGCGGTCGTCGTTCGTAGAATCAACTCGGTCAATACCGGCTTCACAAGAGCGACAGAGATTCCCAAGGCCTTGTTCCAGAAGTTCAAGAATAGTGGATATACTAGACGAAGCGCTTCGTATTGCCGAGGAAATTGACTTTGAAGAGGATGATGAAGACGAACAGGGGTAAAACTATTTCGCAGTACGGAGCGGCATCTCCACCTGGCACTCGAATCTGGCTAATGGAGTTGGGCTTCCAAATAGGTTGGGGGTTTGGGATGAGGGAAATCATCCGTGTGGCGAGCCAACGCCTTGTCCTTCTCGACGTTCGCAAACAGCAGCCGCATTACCGTGGCCTTCAAAAGTGTCTTGTTTCATTTGTTTTAAATTAATTTGTTGTATGCATTGATGGATAGCTACAATTAGTATCGAGCGTAGTCGTCCAATCGCCAACATCTTTCACTAGCCAAGTCAAATTGGAATGAGGCGTTCAATACAATCGATTGGCAGCGTTCAACTCAGTGAGCTTGCACAACGCGTTAACGTGCTGTTACAAGAAGGATGTAGATAGGTGTCGCAGAAATTCGAAACCCTTCCTATCGAATGAATAATCCTGGATTTTTTTAACTTTTCGAATCAAAGACCAATCAATCAGGCCTCATCACTTGCATTGACAGTGAGAAAAGCGTAGCAAGCAGGACCTGAAGTCCCAGCTTAGTCGGGGTTTGATTTATGTTTGACATGGTCTTTCCGTTGGGCGTTTCCAGGAACAACTATAGTCCCACCGAGAGTTTTCGAGGTGTCGCGTTGTCTCCACTGAATTTGCGGTACAGAACCAGTGAAATGGACGAATCGTCGAAACACATTAGCCAAGAAATAGTGCGAGACTGTTCGCTGGGTAGTTGAATTCGGATCTTGGGAAAAACAAAGTATAGGTTCTTAGCAGCATTGGGAAATACTGTTAATTAAATCGGAATATCTGCGGATGGGCAATTCTAGATAAATGTTGATCGTAAATCTCAAGCGGATCCCGGCAATGGAGTAGAAAGAGCTGCTAATATATGCGTACTTCCAATCATGAAACTGACGAGCTAAATGGTAGATCGATAACATGTCGATGCAGTTTCGAGGCCCCAGAATGGAGTCTTCATAGGGACTTGTGCCATCTTACTTACATTCTTCAGCCGAATCAATGGAGCAATTTCGCCTTCCAAGATTTCATTGTATTGTATGCATTTTACATGTGCAAAATGAGCTTGTCAAATCATATAAATTTAGAAACAACGTGGTCCTTCCTGGGTGATAGCTTCGTCCTACTATGCGGTATTCCCAAAATTAACTGTAAATCGCTGTCACAGTCAAATGAATGTGGATGGGGCCGAAGGGAACATTTTTTGCGGGGTTCTTCTCATTCGATGTGTCGTGTACGACTCTGATGTGACGTACTGAAAAGAACCACATCGGCCGCGGTCGCCGGAAACCGTACGTCGCTCACTCACCGTCAGTGCTCACAACAGAAAAGGACCATGTCGACCTTCCGTTCTTTGCACCGGCTGTCTTTAGGAGCCTTGCGGCCATTAAGGCAGAGCTCGAAGCCTCTCATTCAGCTCGCATGGCACCGATGTTACACACCAATTACACCTGACGAAGAGGAAAAGGAAAAGGCTCGCGTTGCATCGCTCACTCCGTTCCAAAAAGACCAAGAGCTACGTCGGTACAATCGCGAGATTGCGCGTTTGGAGGCTTTGAAAGGAATTAACACGGGTGAGCGCTATACGTGGTCCGGCCGATACAAGTCTCTGGCTCGGGATTACGGAATGCCGCTCGTAGTGTGGTACTGGGCCGTTTGGGGCGTTACCTTTGTTGGGTGCTTCACCGTCATTTCCGTTGGTGGAGTCGACGCCATGGCGCTAGTCGCTAAAGCCGACGCCATGACGGGATGGGACTTGGTATCCAAGATCGATCCATCGTTGGGAAGAATCGGACTCGCAGTTGTTGTGAACGAAATGGTGGAGCCGCTGCGGTTGCCAATGGTGATTGTTACCGTGAAGCCTGTCATGGATCAAATCTTCCCTCCCAAGTACTAGAGCGAGAGCTGTTCCTGGTTGCACGGTTGAAGCAAGTACAGCACCGTCTCTCACCGACTACGCGCGTCGAAATCTTGCCCATAGCCGTAGAATTAACTAGTAGTCAGGTGCGCAAACTGTAGTATTCACAATGGAGATAGTCGTTCGATATTGTGGCGAGGTTTATTATCCAAACGAGAAACCGAATCCAAACTGTGCATTTTGCCGGGCGTCCGCTGGTCCATATCGCCAAGGCCAAGCGTACGTTGCCTCCAACCGTGGACCCAGGGCTGTTGTGGCCAGCCCAACGCCCAAGCTTACCCTAGTACTACGCGCAATCGCTGATAGCGGTGTGTGTGCAACGACGCCGACGCAGGTGCCTGCACTGGCGAACGAAAACAACCGGACCCCTAAACTTTCTACCAGGCTATCGACAGATTGGATTCCACTCGTCGGTGTAATCGAGGCCATAGCGGTGGCTGTGTAGAAAAAGTCACCACCGACGGCATCACCGCCCGGTGTGCTGCTGCCGCCGTGTTTGGTACGGGGGCCAATGCCCGCCGGGACAAAGCCTCGGAACCGCAAGGGGCCACCCAGGTAATACCGATCCGACAGGGTCGGTGGCCGACAAAGGCCACCAAAGGAAAGCGCTTTGAGGTAGCCCGCATTGAATATAGAATGCACCGAAAGGCTTTCCAGAAGAGGCATATGAATGCCAAACCCACCGTTGCACCTGACGAACCCAACACTACCTGGTGGCACCGCAACTTCAGCCGACCCGTGCATCTCAACGCCACCTGTAGGGCTGTAGGGATGATCCAACAGTTCGCCGTTACTTCGAAATTCAGCGAGAATGGAATGTTTCAATGACGGTCCGGCTTGGGAAACAACCTCAGGTGATGCATCCATGGCGTACGGCATTTTCGACTGTCGGCGTGGTACCAAGTCGCGCGATAACAACGACCATTCGACGCCGTAATATAAATCGGGCGTGTAATCCGGACTTGCAAGACTGTGCTGATTACAAACACGCAACGACAAGCTTCTTTGGAACTCTTTGTAGCTGCGAGTGCGTTCAAAATCCAGCGTATCGACCATGGCTTTTGCAACAAATGCATACTTGCTTCCGTAGTCTTGTTCAAGCAACCAACCACGCAACGACCCGGGCAACATGCGGTAAAGGGGTTGCTCGTGAGATAGAGAGAGGGTGGCGAGTGACCGTGTGTCCAAAGTGTACTGAAGGTCGGTCTTGTCGAGACAGCCCGTGAGATTCTGCAAGCCCACACTTACGTCGATTTCAGCAGTCGGTAAAAAGCCATCATTGACGGCCGTTTCTGGTCGCAGCCAACCATCTGTTTTCACCCCGGCACCGGCGTTGACTCGGTACCACCGTTTTTCATCCAACGTAATTTTGAGTTGTTTCTGTACACGAGTCGAAGCGTCCTCGTCCGAAACACCTTGTCCGACCTCCACACGAACGCTATTAAAGCACCCCGTCTTTTCCAAGTCTTGTATAAACGCGTTGGTGGATTCGACCGTGGCGCCAACGCGTACGGGAACTTCGTACAGGACACCGGATTCGAGTAGGCGATGCTGTATCAGTTCATTGTTGGTGCGCGGGGCATTTCCGTTACTGTCAACGATCCGTGCAGGCCAGGCAAGCTCCACTTGATACGTCGCAGCGTGTTCCTGTACCTGCAGTTGTAGCCGCAATTGTCGTTCTTCCTCTTGCAGCTGACGAAGTCGCTCCTGTTTTTGCTGGAGTTGCGCTTGGTTCATGTTCCTGTTGCAATCGCAAAGCGCGACGAGGAACCAGACAAACGTGTATCAATCAAGACAAGCCAAACTCGATTGCTGATGACGGCTTGGTGGGGCTGCGTTCTGTGGTCGTTAGATGGTTTCGACTAGAACAGAGTGCCAACCCGGATTGCCATGGTGCGCCAATTCCTTTTTTGTGGCTCTCGAGGGTTTGATCCCGCTTGGTAGCGATTGAAATCAAAACATAGACCACGGAAGGAAGGACGATCGGTCCAGCCCTCCTAGCACCAAACCCTACCCAAATTTCCGAGGTGGACAGGAGGAATTTCATCGCCACCTCAAAAACAAGCTATTCGTACTTTTCTATTCCTCATGGGCAACATGGATACATTTTCACATAATTTAACTAAAGTACTTGTTCATGTTTGGCGTACATGGATGGATGGATAGAGAGATAGATAGATATGCAATGTAGTGTCGAAAAACCTTGACGGACACGCCGTTCCATCCAGATAGTATTTTCCTGTTTGTGCCTCACCCGAGATCATTGGCTAGCGTTTCTCGGCAAGGGTCGAACATCCAACATGAATAGGATCCACTTTCTCGGGTGCAACCATCGCGCGCTCAACTCGCCGTTGTGGCTCCAGCTGCGGGCGCGCCCGCGGGTTTCGTCAGTGGGGCACAAAAAACGAGGGGCAACCGCGGGGCGGGTGTACCGGGGTAGGAGAGCGACGGCGCCGGTCGAATACGGTGCGCACAGGCTGTATGTACGTGGTGTCGGCAGTCGGGGTTGCCGCACTCGCAGGCCTTCATGATTCCGTGACTTTGTTTGAAACACATGCTACATTTGGAGTGGTCGATGGCGTCGGAGATGACGGCGGGTCGGGGAAAGGCGACTCGACTCGACGGGAGCGACAAGTCGCTACCAATAACGGGAACGTAGGTACCGGGACCGAAGGACACCCCGTAGGCGGTCTTTTTGAGCTTCACGTTGAAGCGAGAAGCGATGGGGTCGGTTCCCGCAGTCCCCTCCACCACTCCTCCACTGGGCACAAATATGCCAGACGAAGATTGTATGGCGTTGTTTTCTCCCGATTTGTAAGGAATTCTCGTTGTACTTGTGTTGGGTGTTGTTTCCACCACTCCTCCACTGGGCACAAATATGCCAGACGAAGATTGTATGGCGTTGTTTTCTTCCGATTTGTAAGGAATTCCCGTTGTACTTGTGTTGGGTGTTCCTTCCACCACTCCTCCACTCGGAACAAAGACAACCGACGAAGATTGTATGGTGTTGTTTTCTCCCGATTTGTAAGGAAGTTCCGTTGCATTTGTGTTGGGTGTTGTTTCCACCACGCCTCCACTGGGCACAAACGGGGTGGTGGGCATCCCGCGCCGCACCGGCGAACCCCCGAACTTACTCCCGGTGCGGGAAGCGGAGGACGGTGTCGTCGACGGCAAAGCGCCTTGTTCCGGAAAGGCTTGTAGTCTAGCGTCTACGCCTTTGCGTCCAAACTTGCCGGAGACCCAAGATCCGCGAATGGTAAAGCGGGAAGGGGTGTGGTTGGTAGGATGCGGGTCCAGTACGGCGGCGACGTCGTCGTCACGATCGTGCGACGCCGTCCCGTCGGTGACGTCCGCGTCCGTAGTGACGCTGCGCAAGGTTTCCGGAGTGTGCGCCGTTTCCGGGCGTCCGGAAGACTTGCTCGGACGTGAGCCCCGTTTGGTTGTCGACGAGGCCTCGACGATGTCGTCGATGTTAAAGTCGTGTGCGGTACTGCTGTGACACTGACCCATGATGACAACGACAAGAGTACGGGAGTGCTAGGTTGGGTAGTAGTCGCAGTGGAAGTAGCTAATGTTGTTGTTGCCGTAGCACCAGACTGTGCAGACTCGATACGGTGTCGAACAAGAGTGCAAACTGAAACACAGGTATCCAAAAATGGTTTTCGAATACGAACGACTCTTTACAGAGCAACAGACAGAGCAACGACGACTGTACTATAAAAAAGGCAGACCAAGGAAGGACGATGGCAACAACGAAAAATCGGTGCGGGTCGAGTCGGACGGCTGTGTATGGTTCGACCAAAACGTGTCAAGACGTTCGACGCGGAGGATGCGATTCAAGTATGTAGAGAGTTAGATGGGGGAATGTGGTTTTGTATGTGTGAGTAGTATTTGTGTGAACATTCACGCGAGGTGGAGGGAACGGTTATTCAGTACCGAATTGGGTCTCGACGGCTAAACAAGATTGAATTCTGGACATGACTCCGACAATGTTATCCAATCCAACACTGCAAGTTGTAAAAATCCGTTGATTCCCGTGCGAATGCCTGACCGGCGCGCACCATTTACGCCAAAATCGTCCCCTCTCCCGTTTGAACAGTTGCGATTTTCTTGTTCATTGGTCGAGAGAATCTCCCCGTGACATCACGGTTGCCCCAACGTCAGAGGACGGCCCAAGGGCCTTTTGGTACCGATCGGTACCGAATACGGAAAGAAGGGTTAGGGGACGAAACCCCGGTTTGGATTTTCGGTTCTAGCTGGTTTGCGTGTTTTGGTAGTTGACTGTGACTTGACAGTTTCGTCCCGATTTCCGGAAACCTCGGGGTTTCGACGCGCATTCTTTGCGACCATGGCGTGGAAATCGCGAGCCCATCGAGTTTCCTTTGCCGCAATTGGAGTACTGTTGTTATCTATTGTAGGGTACCAGACGAACTGGAGCTCAATCCAGTATCAGCAGAAGAACGTGAGCGTAAAACATGAGCAATCACAAAACACCAGTCCGAGCAACGCAACAACATTCCTGGCGTCCTGGAATCGCTCCACAGAGTCCAATGACGGAACGATCTTACCTAGCCACCCAACAAAGCAGAATCCGACTCTAGAAATACCTTCCGTACTAGAATCCCACGCGACTCGAACAACTTTCGGAAATAAGTCCCAAATATTGGAGGCTGCATCCGGCCCCTTCGGGCACTCACCCATTGCGAGCAATGCGTCCCATTCGGACGACACACCGACTATTCTGGTCCAGCTAGCGGGAGAAATGGCCAACAATCTCGGATATCTGGCTCGTGGCTTGGGTATGGCTTGGTGGCTCGAGCGGGAATTCCACGTAAACGCCACCATTGTGTTGCGCCACCAGAACCATGACAAATGGATACGGGCGTACCAGGATGTGACCCGCTGTTTTCCCAATGTACGCGACTGGAACTTTACCGCCGGGAATACGGATGCGGTTACTCGGGAACTCCAATCTTCTCCACCACTGATCGTGACCGGCAGCGTGGTCCCACAACGGCGCGTCGTGTACGCCCTCGAACCCTACAATGAGACGCTCCAGTCCTTTTTGACTTTGTACAACGAGAACCACACCCGTATGGCAGAAGGAAACGGCCATGTCAGTATCCCGTTTCTTACAACGAAGGCCATGAGCTATAACGACCACATTTTGGACAAGTACTATGAAGACTTTCGCAGAATCTACCGCTTTGACGAAAGCTGTTGCATAGATAGACCCGATGAGGACGAATCTGTATATGTAAGTGACACTTTTCGTTTTTCAATCTAGGTTATCTAGGTTCTATCTCTCATCCAACCTTTCGTATCCTTGTGTAGCATTTTCGCAATTTTATTGGCGAAATGCCGAAAAGCACCAAACGCTTGGGTTACGAAGAACTCGCCCCTGACGCCGTGGCGAATCAGCTCTTTGCGCACTTGCATGCGGGCGACAAAGTAGCCATAGCGTCGCGCTTTGGTGAAGATTTCCGTACACAACTGCTGGTGCAGGCCTTTGCCCGACGAGGGATCCTTGCCCGAGTGCTGGAACCCCGCTCGGGTGTGGCGGACTTTTGCTTTTTGTTGCACGCCCAGAAAGAGCTCGTGGGAACCGCCCAGTCCACGTATTTCATGTGGGCTGGTATTCTCGGAAACGCCCGCCGCGTGCGAGCGTACTCGGTCCGTACTCCGGAAGGAAACAATTTGTTCCACAACAGCAATTGGACACATCCGGACCTCCAACGCCGGTTTCAGTTTGAGCTCTACAGCGTCAACTCTAGCGCCACCGACCTACTGAATCCCAACGCAACCCTACGCACACTTTAGACGTCAATCGTAGGGGGGCAACTGATGCCCGCTAACTGTAACCCAAAATTGGTAAGAAGAGGAGAATTGTGCCGTTCGGGTAACTCATCGGTTACATTAACTGTAAATGCAAAGGGAATCCTTGTAGTTGGGTCCTTTATGACGTCACTATCGTGAAAAGGGCTTTCCGAGCCAACTACCTACCTACCTACTCAGTTCGTCTGTTCTTCATCGCCCTTGACAACGTCACAGAACGAGGAAAGCTATCCAACGATGACGGGGTGGACTGTGAATTCCAAACCCATCACACTCGTCCCAAACCTGCAACCTCAACTGACCTAAGGGTCAGGAGCGACAAAGTATCGTAACCCGTTCTACAACCATCACTGTGAAACGTTCCGATTGCTCTACTATGAGATTCATTGGACCAATTGCTCGTTTCCTCTTGTCGTCATGTGTATGTGTCTGGATGCCAAATGTTGACGCCTGGTTGGCGACGCCGACCGGTCGAACCACGTCGACCCAAAGAATAGGCTCCGTTGCTCCTTCCATTCCTTCGAGGGGTACTTTGACGACGCATTTGCTCGCCCAACCGCAAAAGCAACGGCGTCAGGTTGATTCCTCCGAAGCGGTTCTGGAAGAAGAAAAAATGGTCAAAGTCGAGGGGTCACAGTTTTTTGGTGGCAACAAGGAAAAAGAAGAATTTTTCGACCCCGTCGCCGAAGCGGAAGCCGGTATCGCCACTTTCGTTCCAGATACAACCAGTGATGCGGTTGACACCATTCTGCCTAAAGCTACCACGTACGATCGATTTATGGATCGAGATGCCTTTTCGGATGTCGACGTGGCTGCTTTGGCACAAAACTTGCAGGTCCAAATCAACGCTGCATTGTACGAAGGTGCCGAGATTCCAGCCGATGTTTCCAGTCAGCAGTATACCTACGTATCCAGTGCGCTGGAGTGGACGACTCCTCTGTCGCGCAAAGGTGATGGTGGCTTATCACCACTGCAAGAACTGGAAGCCGCTCTCGAGTTTTACCGACGTCTAGACGTTGCCGTTGTTTCGGGGACACGCGTTTCCGATTCGACGTTTGTCTTGCGCTGGACCATTTCCTTGGCGTGGCCCATATTCTGGGAGCCGCGCGTTCTCATCACGGGAACATCGGAAGTAACAGTCAATGAGCGGAAGCAAATTACGCGACAAGTTGACAGTTTGGACGATACGGATTTGACGGCGAGTATTGCCCGTCAGGTTTTTCCGCGATTCTGGGACGTATACCACATCGGTATGACACCGTCGACCGAAGTCATGCCCAAACTTTCTGTAAAAACGTCTCCTTTGGCCCCTTACAAAGTATACGATATTCCTCCCCAACTGGTGCTGCAGCCGACCATGAAGGATCTTGGCACCCGTGAGGACAACAACGCCGGTCTCATCCCCAACCACGGATTTTCGTGTGTGGTCAAAACCATGGGACCGCAGAAGCAACGCTACGTACCGACCTCACCAACTGAAGTGCAAATTAGGCCTGGCTCGGATGGAAATGTAAACCTAAAATGGACCATTCCCCTTGGAGTCGAGTTCTTGACGAACCCATCTTTGCTGCTGCCCCAACCAGATCAAGAAACGCCAGAAAATATTGACCCGGATGCGAAATACGTTCTCCAACCCCGCCGCCAAGTAGCAACCGTCCCGTATGCCGGCGGTCCGCAAGATGTGGCCATTGCAAGTATCCGCAAACGCTTTTTCGAGCAAATCGTCAAGGATGGTTTACAGCCTAAACTGGGCGAAAGTGGTCGACCTCTATTCTTCTTCTGGCAAAACTCAGTCAAAACGTGTTTTACAGAAGAAGGACTTGGTATGGCAGTTTACGAATACCGACCTGATATTGCCAAAGCTAATGAAGTGGGGATTGAATTGCAGGTATCGGACGAGCCGAAACCGACGCTACGATCATAGCTCGAATGGGGGTTTCGAAAATACCAAAATTCAGCGTTGTGAAAATTGACATTCTCAATTTGTCCACTAGAGGATTATTGGTTCGCACGCAATGATACACACCGCCGGGAAAACCTTTAGTAACTTGTGCTGGTAGCGGACAACGCTTCGTTACTCACTGTCATTGCAAAGTCAATTCCGATTCCGGCCCTTGTGCATGTAGTCGAATACCACAGGGAGCGGAAGCCATCTCTAAGTCAGTCTTTAAAGTCATATAGGAAACACGAATTCGTTATGTTGTTATGGATCTATGTCCCTCCGGGTGGATGGAGAAGTCCTTTGTTCCAAGTAAAACATGTCAGCTCTGTTGACATTCAGGTTGTCCGTTTTCGTCGGCGTCTTGCTCATCGGCGCGTACGTGTTGCATCAAAGAGGAAGGCTGCGACTTCGTGTCTGGAATCCTGTTGGTATAATTATTGGTGGTGATCCCTAGGTTGAAAACGTCAGAAGCCATCTTGGCCTGAGGACTACCGTACGATCCAGTCGACGATCTGCGCTGTCCAGGACTCGATCGATTCTGAATTACTTCGCGTGTCTGCGTGGGTTCAAGCGTCTTGCTTCCAGGCGAGAACGAGGCTGGGCGAGGCGGAGTACTGTTCGTCGACAGACGACGACCGCTGCGTTCTGGGGAAGCAGTGAACGATGTAAACTGACCGCGAAGAGCAGCCTCGCGTGCATTTTTTTGACGCATGGCGCGTAGGATAGATGGACTGCGCTTTGCAGCAGAAGACAACCCGTTGGCCTTCATTCCGGGACTTTCAGGGCAGCCTTCAGGGGTGAGAAGACCTGGACTGCGGTCTTGAGCACTGAAGAAGGAAAGATCCTTCGGCGACCGCTGCACTGTATCCAGGGAGCGGTCGTTCGCAAATTCGACCCGTTGCAAAGCCAACTTAAGGGACGTCATTTCGTCTTGCATCCTGGTCACTTCCTGCTCGCGCTCCCATGCACGTTGCTCTGCTTTCTGCACGTCCGTAATTGCTGCCGAATTGCGCATGACCAACTCTCGTTTTTCGTCGTTCAAGGCCTCGATGGTTTCCTCGTATTCACGACGAAGCTGCGAAATAGTCGAACGGCTCGTTCCGCTGCGTGAATAGGAGCGAGATCCATCACCTTCCCCGTTTTCCGAAATGGAGCTCAGTCCCTCTTGACCACCGAAACGACCTTGTTTTTTCAGATTTCGATTCTCGTCGAGTACCAAATTGTACTCCTTCTGTAGCTTTTCCAGTTGCGATTGTACCTTGCCATCTGCTCCGTATCTTCCGCCCAGTTGTCGACGATAACGGTCATTGTCTTCTTGTAGCTTATATTTGTCCCGCTCGGCTTTCCTAATGTTTTCCTGAAGCTCGTCTGTTTCACGAGTAAAGTCGTTGATCTGGGCTACCGATAAGTTGAGCTCATGCTGCAACGAACTAACCTTCCTACGGAGGGAGCACTCCAGTTCCTCCTTTTCCTTTTTGATGGCGTCACGTTCCTCTTCAACACTCTTGATCTCCCCACGTAACTTAGAATAGTCTTCCATCGCCCGTTTTTTTGCTTCCTCGAGCATTGCGCGCCCTTTGCGAATCACGTTGTCTGTGGTTTCCTTGGCGTCGGCAATCTCTTTCCGAGCGGATTCCATTTCTGATTGATACTCGCCCTTGATACGATCCATGCGATCCTGCGCCTCCGCTCGTGAGTTCTTGAGCGACGTTGCCATACGTTTTTGGAGATCGTTGATTTCGTTCCGACTACGTTCCAGTACCTCATCTAACTTGCGACTGGCCTCGTCTTCCTTCCGACGCGAGGCCTTGCGCTCGTCTTCCAATAGTTTATTCATATTTGACTGAAGTACATCTTGCTCTTTCTGTGCCTTTGCGACAAGCACAAGACGTGTGGTTTCCAACGAGTCGTGTGCCTCCTTTATGGCAACTTGATTGGCTTGCTTGTCTTCTTCTGACTGATCTCTGAGTTTTTCATGTTCTTCCTTGAGCTGCTCGATTTGACTATTCAACTTGTCGGCCCGTTGTTGAGACTCCGCAAGCAGAATTTTTGTGGCGGCCATGGTCTGTTCGGACTCTTCGAGCTCGTCCGCCGCTTTGCGCAGGTCCAAGTCGAATTCCATTGTTTGAGCTTCCCACGTTTTGACATCTTCCCGGAGATCCTCAATCTTTTGCTCCGCCTTTTCGAGACATTTCCTGGTCTCTTCCAGCTCCGACTCCAACTGCTCCTGGTGTTGGAAACGTTGGGCCAACTCGCTGTTGGAGGATTCCAGTTGGGATTGCAATTCCTCTTTTTCTCGGCGCAACTCTTGTGCTTGGTTGGTGGTATCCGACAATTCCTCCTTGGTTTCTTCGCATTTCTCCCGACACTGTGTGAGTTTTTCATCCAGGATACGACCCAGAGCCTCGGCATCCGTGGCTCTCTGCTTCCACTCGTCTAGATCCACCGATAGCTTGGTTTCCCGCTGTTGAATATCACCAAGCAGAGTTTGCGTTTCCACCAAACTCTCCTTGGTCGACAGAAATTCTTCCTTGTACCGATTGGCCAACCGCTGAGAATCATCCAAGCGTGCTTCCAACTCCTCAACCGCGTCATTCTGTCGCTTGGCGGCAAACGCGCGCAATTGTAAGTTTTCATTCCGCAACCGCACGAGTTCCTGCTGAAGTTCCGGGTTCAGCTCGCTGATCCCAACGCCGACGCCGTCGCCGTTTGCTACCGCGTCCATGTTGGCCTGCGTTTCTTCTTGAATGCGAGCGACGAGTTCTTCCATTTGCGCCTTTTGTGTGACACTTTCCTTCCAGAGGTGACCGTTCCGATCAGAGCTATCGAAAGCTTGCTGCTCCATACGTCGCATATGATCCTGGCATTCCACCAGCTGAACCTCCGCCTCAATAGCACGAATTTTATAGTCGTCTAGCTGCCGTTTTGTGTTTTGCAAATTCTGGACCTCGGTTTCGAGACGGACCAACTCATCGACCGCCTTACCGTGTTGGGCCTGTTCCCGCGCGAGTGCCTCCTTCACATCGGATAGTTCGGTAACCTTGTCGCGAAACTTGTTCAGCTTTTCATTTGTGGCGTTCCAAGCTTGCTGGCTGCTCTGCATGACTTCCATTTCTTCACGGGCCGCCATGAGTTCACGTTGGGCCTGTTGTCCGGACTCAGCCTGTTCCTTTGCGACCTGCAGTTCCCGTTGGAGTGATTCTAATTTCGACTGTAGGGTTCCTTCCTGCTCTAGTTGCTTCTGTCGAGCTGCCGACTCAATCTGCATCATGTGCTTGCGCTGTTGCTGTTCTTTCTGCTCCATCTGCGCACGGAACTCTTCTTCACGAGACTGCGCCGCATCCACGAGGGACTGCAAGGACTCGTTACGGTGTTGGAGGTCGCGCACGATGGACTGTACCCGTGCGGGCGAGTCCAGCGTACCCGGACTGAGAAAGCCCGGCGCCGACGAGTTTGCGTAACGGGGTTCGGAATCGAGCAAGCGCTTACTGGGGGGAGGCGAAAATCCAGTCGCGGCGGGGCTGTGGCCAAAGGCCAACGAGTGGGAGCGACTATCCTTGGTGTTGCTGCGCACTGGCGTGGAGGGTGGTTCGTGGGGATCCACTGGTGCCGTCGCGTTGCAGCGGAGGGAGGAACGCAACACTGGTGGCGTCGATTGCGGGACCGGCGGAGTGGCATGGCGACTGATGGAACTCGACGATCGGGTCGAGCGCTGTGGCGATCGTTTCTTGGTACTGCTGGTCCTTGTTCTACTACCTCTACTACTGGAACTCCTACGTCCCCGTTGTTCAATAAGCGCCATGAGTGTCTTCTGCGTGACCCTTTGCAGGGTCATGATGCGCTCAATGTAGGTCCGTCGATGGTTGAGATTCGGTGCGGCAACGGCACAATCGAGTAAATTGGCGAGAACGTGACACTTGAGCCGGTGTGGGGTGAGTTTTTCGTTGGCGGTGGACGAAGGACGTGCCCGCTGCGCCGTCAGCAAGAGCAGAGACGTCCAAATCTTGGACGGTTCGTTAAAGTTGGTGTTTTCTTCGTCGTCGTTTAAGGAATCATCCTCACAAACTTGTTGTCCTACTTTCCAAATAGCACTGTAATGTATGTGTATTTGAGAATGTGTACGTGAGAAAATAAAGTGGGTCAGTGATACGGGGGCAGCTGTATATCCACCTCTCTGCTGCTGTCCACGACTTGGTGTGCACGTGTTTTGAGCTGCTTCGACGTGACTGTTGATACGTACCGTACGGTGGGGAGTTGATCCAAGACATCCCAGAGTCGATCCGCCGCGTCAATTTCACCTGGCTGAACGAGTTGATAGTCAAAGGAGGGAAAGGTCTGCAACCAGGCTACGAGGGCGGTGACTTCCTTGGCAGTTGTCGGCGAATCCTTGATGGGTGTGGACGTACTTGACGGTGTCGTCGTAGGCGACAATACGCCGGGTGGCGACGATGACTGCGGTACGGTACAATCCATGGAGACGAACTGAAGCGAGGCGTCCCAAACAGTCTCGGCCAGCGAGTAAAGGTCACCGAGGAATCCAGAACAATCCACACTCTGTGGGCTTGTGTCAACAACAAGGGGTGAGGGTGGATCGTTCTCAGAGCTTGTTGTGTACAAATGGTGAGCGATCTCTTCACACCCTTGACTGTCTTCGGAACTGGCGTAATCTATGGTGTCGACTATCGACTCACACAACCCGACTGAACTACGGCTCAACGTGTCGTCAGTGTGTCAAGTTATGTTTGTGTGTATGAGTGCAAGTGTGTGACAATTCTGTGTGTGTGTGTAGGTATTTGTAGTCACGTTCGGTAGACACAAGATAGGTGGAGAAGTAGGTAGGTATAGGTATCTCTATCTGTATTGGATCGATCGATCGAGCCATCGACGGCGAGCGATTTCCGCGGTGTATAAAGTCACGGTACGAAAATGTGAAGCGCCGCAATCCGTTGTTTGCGAGAAATGTCCGTTCGGCGGTTTGCTTAGGCTTTTTCGTATATTCAGTTACCAATATTGATATAAAATTATGTGGAGTCCTTCGGCGATAGCCATCGCAGATTGACACGACCTACGACACGACAAAATGAACACGGATGTAGGTATGCGCGCGCCCGCCTGGGACTACAGTTCGGTGGTTCGCGCCGAAACCGCGAGCACGGCGACCAGCAGCCGTCGCGGACGACTTGTTCCACACCCGACGAGGGCCCGTCCCACACCCAACGGTACCGGTTGGGTTGCCTCCCATTCGTTCGTTCGTCCTCGGCAATGCGACATTCCCCGTTGCCCACCTTGTGATACACACGGAGTCCGATCGTATCCGCGCGTACACCTTACAGTGCACTGTATTCTATACTATACTATACCATCCTTACACCTTTCACGACATCTTTTCGGATCCCAATGCCAGTCGACCCTGCACAGAGCGTCGTCACAATGCCGTCGACTACGGAAACGATCACGGGGGAGAAAGAAAATGCCGCCAACGTCAATCCCAACGTCTCTCGCTGCGTCGATCTCGACGATACCAGTAAAGTGCTCACGAACAACACCACCAACAACAATAGTCCTGCTCCTCCGCGACAGTCGCCGAACGTATCTGATCCAAGGGAAGAGTATTCTGCCGACGACGAGGACGGCGCGGAAGATGTCGAGACGGCACCCTTGCTCGATCGACGAGATAGCCCCACGTCCAGAGATACCCCCACCCTTACGTCCGGCACCGGAACACACAAGCGTCGTCGACAGACCCGTAGTGGAGCCTTTGTCATCCCGACAACGTCCTGGCAAGGCTTTGTCCGACACGGTGCCCAACTCAAGGCCTTCTTGGACGATGCCGTCCAACAAGCCGTCCGACACGCCGAACGACAGCCTCCCCACGATGCCTCCCGGACCAGCTCTACGACCGCCGCTGCGACGCCCGGCCACGAATCCAACACGCCGGACCAATCCCAGCCCCACGCCGCCGAACTAGCACGCGAAAAGACGGCGGAAGTCCTGCGGCTCACCCGGGTACGTCCACACACGAACACCAGTTTATGAACACGTGTGTATACGTGTATGTAATACAAGCTTGTAATTGTGTACGCAGCACCATTCTCTCACACCTAATCCATCTTTATTTTTTTCTCTCTCGGTAGCAACTCAAAGACGCGCAATCGCAAACGTCCACCCTCCAAGCAACCAACGCCAGTTTGCGGGAGGAAGCACAGGCGACCCAACAGCGATTGCAGCGCACGTCAGCCGCACTCCGCATTGCCGGTACCAACGCCGCCAAGGCCCGGGAAGATGCCGACGCGGCCGAAGCCACCGCGGCGACTCTCGCCGATACACTCCAGTCGCTCCAAACGGTCGTGGAGGAAACCAAACGAGCCTCCCAACTCCTGCATCAGGAACAACAGCAGTTGGAACAGGCAGCCTCGGCTGTGGAAGCCAATCTAGTCCGCAAAGAATTCGAACTACTACGCGCCCATCAGGCTGCACAACAATCGCAAACCGAATCCCAAGAGTTGCGCAACAACCAAACATGCTGGCAGCAGGAAAAGAGTTCCCTGCAGCAAACCCTCCAGCAAGCAGAAATGGACCTCCAGCAAGCGCATCACGCAATGGACGAACGCCAAGCAATGGAGATTGCCCGCAAGCAGCGAGCCGAGAAGGTGGAACAAGAATGGCGTCAGGCACAGTCGCTCCTGGTGGAAGCGACTGCCTCGCAAGAGCAAGCGATGCAGACGCAGACCGAACTCACCGATACCATTCAGGTCCTCCGCGATTCCAACCAATCCCTGCATGAACAACTACAAACTCAGCAAGTCAAGTCCCGCGAAGATACGAACCGTCTTCACGAAGCCTTGACCAAGGCAGAAAAGCAAACACAGGCGCTCAAAATTCAGGCGGAAGCCACCGACGAAGAAATACAACGGATGCGCGCCGACAAGACTGCGTCGGAGAAGCAAATCGCGGCGCTCAAAACTCAACTCGTTTCTTTGGAGCGCCAGTTGCGCGCGGCCGAAGCCCTATCGGCACAGTCGGACGGTAGTCACCCGCAGAGTATGGTGTCGCCCGAGATTGCCTCCTGGCAGTACAGTACAGGCGCTGCCAAAACGCCCCTGCCCTTTGCTATTCCACCCTTGTCGAGCTCCAAATCCGCCGCCACCATGTCTCCCGAAACGGCTTCTTCCGACGCAAACACCACCACCCCTAGTCCCACCTGCTGCGTCTGCTTCAAGGCTTCTTTCGGACTTATGAAGAATTGCCAGTGCGGTACTGACGATTGTCACAAGCGGGCCCACGTGGCCTGTGCCAACCGCATTCAGCCCGGTCCAAGCGTGTCGCATCCCGGTACACCCGCCCCGCGTTTACCCTTGGTCCTGTGCGCCAACGGAGGCGTCGCCCGCGGACGGGCGGTGCGTGGGGGAATGACCGAAGAAGGCTCCGTGGACGCGTAATGCGTACACCAGCAACCGTGGGAACACAAATTCCCCTCCCCTTCTTAACATGAGCCAGCGGTTGACAATGCTGTTGACTGTGAGTGCATGTCCGAATAGACGGAAAGAAGTTGTCTCCCCTAACATAAACTGTTTGATGACACTAACAATAGAAATGCTTTCGTGAACAATCCACGTTTCGGGAGCGACTCTGCGAACCAACAACATTTATATCATAGTCAGTGAGTCTCATCCTTACAAAGTACACGTAAATTCTATAAACTAGAGCAATGGACATCTCTAGACAGGAAAGGTTACCCATGCTCCCGAATACTTCAGAATCACACTTCCAATTACGCAGTAAGGCTTCGAGTTCCTCCTTTCTTTTGCAATGGGCCGGCATTGACTCTTGGAATAATATCAAAATAGAAACTCCGCATTCCAGGAATCCTATTTTAAAGCCCACTTTCTGAGTCAGGCTCTGTATGCTGATATCAAACTTTGACGATGGCTACCGAAAATCAGAGCATTTGGATTGTGCGCTACGGGCTGACCAAGTTCCCGTTGGTGGAAAATAAGGGACCATATGACAGTAAGTCAAATGTTTCGGCATATTCCCCGAGAAAACCAGTGCCGACTTCCGACTTTCGTTGCTCACTTTTGATCCCTTTCCGTGCCCTTCTTTGTGAACGCACGCTGTTACTCACACTCTTTCGACGAACAGGTCCGATCGACCCGACCGAAGGCGTGGACCACGCTATCGCCATAGCGAACTGCATCGCATCCGCTGCGGATAAGCCTACGGTGGTGTATGCTTCGCCTTTTTTACGAACGACGGAAACCGCTCACAGCATTGCCCAGGCCTGTGGCTGCCCTGTCCATATCGAAGAGGGCTTGACGGAATGGCAGACGCCTTCGTTGTTGGTTGATGAGGCAGGCAATCGCACTCAACCGAAATCAACTTCCGCGCTCGCTTTGCTGTATGCAACCGTGAATGCCGATTATGTGTCGGTCAATCCTGCCGATGGCAGCAAGGATGCCCCCGAGTTCCCGGAGTCGGAAGAGGCATTGCTGCGTCGATGCGCCAAAACAATGCGTGAATTACTACACATTACAAAGGGTAACTTGTGTATTGTAAGCCATGCTCCGTGTGATCAAGGAATAGCGTATTGGTTGGAAGGTGCAGCATCCCCGAAAACAAGCAAATTGACAGCGTGGCCTCTGGGCGGCATTACCAAGTTTCGTTGTGGAGCTTTGGAATTGTACGGGAATACCTCGCACATGCCTGGAATCTACGAGCCCGGGATTAAATCGTGGTCACTGCCGTGTTTAGAAAAATAAGCAAGCGATTGAATCTCGGTGTTTGTAAGGCCGAAAATACTATATATATATATATGTAAGTCGCTGTGTGGGAATTAATTGTAAATTGGCGAAAAGCAATTCCAAATCTCCGCCACAAAACTTGACAATGCCGCCCAGAGGCCACGCTGTCAATTAGCTTGTTTCCTGAGAAGCAGTTTGAAGTCGGAACCAGGGTACGGCAATTGGGTCACGTTCAGTTTGTCCAAATCGTAAAGTAGCACATATTCTCGTCAAGTATTCTCTCGGAGGATTGTTGTTCCCATTCTTTAGTGGTCATCTTCCAATTTATTTCACTTTTGGATTCTCAAAGCTGACGGGCCAGTCTTCTATTTTGCCGCCGAAACGTGCCGCAAGGTTCTCCTCCGAAACATATCGGAGGAGTCGTTTCTTCTCCTTTTGGTTCCTTCTGGGAGAGATGAAGTCAATTTTAGTAACCACCCGCTTGGGCAGAAATGGTCGCATAACTCGCCAAGGTACCTGTGCCCATACCGGAGGATTGCAAAGGAAAATCTTTTCTAGCAGTTGAGGATAGCAGTCTTCCATTTGATTGGCAACTATGTCAACGTCAAGTATCTCCTGGCTTCTGAAGACAGCACGAGGTGATCAAGACTCGTCTGGCTTCTAACGAAGAGATACAAACTAACGAATATGGTTTTCACACAATCGTTGTTAAGATTTA
>Ga0163101_100122_pt1 | contig 19224 bp, 17 predicted proteins | sample TAMARWmetagpilot_2_FD_111548 | JGI IMG/M metagenome (GOLD analysis project Ga0163101, IMG submission 111548) | Phycosphere-associated microbial communities from TAMU algal ponds, Corpus Christi, Texas, USA - TAMU ARW1 11/11 metagenome pilot | ecosystem: Engineered > Artificial ecosystem >...
ATCCCTAAGTCTATCAGATAAGTCTATAATCTTGTGTTTTTACGCCTTTGGTCGTCTACGAAAGTATGGAGGATCCTTTCGGTTCCTTAGACGATTCTAGCCCGTTATCGTTGCAGTTTTCTACCTCCGCTCGCTAGAGCTGGTGCAGTGTCCTCCGTGGCGGTTACTGTATTGGGCAATGCCGTTATACCTGGAATAACTTTAGAGTTTTTAAACGCGGCCTACTAGCTATTGAAGCTCTAAAGTGAGATAGATGTGACTTCTCACAGTCATTTCGAATTTTTCTGTCGTCTGCCCGTCGCTCACGAGCATCCCCCTTTCACGACTCCAGAGGCGACCACCAACCATGAGAAGGCAGCAGGCACCGAGAAATTCTACTCGTAGCAGTCAACCTGCAGCAGTTGCATTCTGCCGTCGTCCCGTTGATCTGTTGCCTCGTAAGATACAAACATCGCGTCGATACTTTTGTAATTTGTAGTCACTATGGCTCGCGCTATACCGAAGGAAGCATCCGGCAAGGCCCCGTCGACCGGGGAAAAGTCGTCGTCGGGCCCGCAACGCAAACCACAACGCGTATTGGGTGTAGAAGCCTTTGCCCAGTCCTCCAAAAAGGGTGTGGTCAAGGCTCTCCACTCATTCCGTGCGCGCCACGAAAAAAAGCGTCGGCACGTAGCCCAGAAACTCCGGCAGTACAGCAAGGTTATGAAACAGGAAGGCTACGTACCGGGACAAGGAGCGAGTCGAAAACGTAGTACCGAACACGTGAATGGCGATAGCAAAGCGCCGAATTCTACTAACGGAAACGAGGGTTACTCAACAGAGGCGAAGAACGATAAAGATTTAAATCAGTCCACCAACGAAGCCAGCAACAGCGCCATAGCAACTGAGTTACCTACGCCGCATCGCAGCGCCAAGAAAAGCAAGTCAAATCCGTTCCAAAAGTCATTGCAAAAGGCCGAACAGCGCAAGGAAGAAATGGATCAAAAGCAGAAGGAGAGAGAGGAAGGTGAGCGTCGTCGCCGAAAAAAGTTGCGGGAGCGGCGTCAGCGTACACAACAACTCTCCCAACGCACCCGTAAGGGACAACCAGTAATGCAAAACGTCGTACACGACATTTTGCAGAAGCTGGCCAAGCAAGAAAAGCCGCAACAACCAATCTCCGCCAAACAAGCCGAAGAGAAACGAAAAGGTTGAGAATGCACGTTAGGGAAATCACCGACTCTCTTTCAGCTAGGACCAGACACTCATAGTCAACAGCTTCGGGAAAAATAGTTACTTGCTGTTGACCGTTTCTGAGAAGTCTATTGTTTACAAAGACGAGTGACCTGGGCCGAATGAAACATCATGATGGGAAGTCTCCAGGCTCCAGGCTCTATATCCAAGTCTCTTTGAAACTGGCATTCATCACTAGCGATAGTCCATCTTTAGTTTCGATGAAGGAGCGCTTCAATTTCCCGGTGAAAGTGGGATTTCATGAAACCCCAAATAGCGGTCCGAAATAGCTTATGCATTTCATAGGCAGTAGGTACACTTCAGGAAGCTGATCTTGGAACGAGTCCATTGGGTATAAAACTAATGACTCTCTGTGAACTTTCAACGGACACCTGATGTCTTTTTCTCGTGCGCCTGCTCTAGGATAAGCCCTTCCAGTATTTTACGGTTAGCTTGCTTTCTCGGTCTATATGACTGACATTTTTTTAAGCGTGGTCGTTCGGTACCGTACGAAGTCGGGTGGCGGTTGCCCCTTTCCGGAAGTGAACAATTTGGCGGACCTCTCGCCAACACGTTCCATATCCATCGTACAAGAAGGAAAGTATTTCCATCCCGACGTTTCATCGTCTTGAAAGAGGACAACGGTAGCTTCAATTCTCACAGCATCTTGAGTGAGTCGATACACACAACTCGGAAAGGAAAGCGACGGTAGCTGTTGCACTATTCTCGGTCGGCATTCATATTTCCGTAGTCGTGCGCCTCCTGCGCCGGCGCTGGCGCTCTACGGCATCGGCAACAATGTCTGATTTCCTCGATAAATTCTGCTGCCCTGGCACTCTGGCAACCGCGAATCACAACGCCAATCCGGACCGCGATGTGACGGTCGACGAACCCTCGGTGGACGCCACCGCTGAGGCTGACTCTCCGGAATCGACGACGACATTTCTGCCACTTGCCGATCTGCACGATAGTAGCGAAAATCCGGAGACTCCAAAAGCCCCAACTAGCCCCCACACCGCCGCTCGGATTGGAGGTGATGAGGATAGCCCTAGGATTCGCGAAGGATTACTGGAGAAACTGCACGGAACGTGGATCCTCCCACAAGGCGATATTCACGGACAGCCCGTACGATATCCCAGTGATGAGATTCCATACCACGCCCCTCAGGATTCTAAAGAGACCGACGAGAGTGACAGAAAGACAGAGACATCACGATGGGGCCTAGGGTCTGGTATCGAATTGTTCAAATGTGTTTACTCGATGATTCTCCTCGTCTTCTCCATAATTGTTGTCCTTGCCGCAATCTTCTCGGAACAAACTGTGGCTACTGGCGAAAACAACGTCAACCCTGTTCTTGCAGTCTTTCTTGTTTGTTTCCTCATCACGTGGCTCGCTATGATGGAAGGTGGACAAGGAGCCCTCGTTGGCCTTCAACCCATTGACAAGGAATTGTACGCTGTATCACACCCACGGACGTATGCATGCACCAAACTCGCCCACCAAGGAAACAATATGGAGCGTGTCATTGTAGGTCGTCAGTTCTTGGTGGTCTTGGTTGTTTTCGTCACCAACTTGATGGTGTCCTCTATAGCAAATGCCTCGGTACTAAGCCTACCCGATGCTATCAATGAAACATTTCTCGCCACCGGTCTCGCCGTGACACTGACCGTAATCATCGTCGGACAATTGACCGCACAGGTGAACGCGGCCAACTGCATGCTTGACTTTATCAACAATTACTTTATGCTTTTCACAATATACACGTCGCTGGTGATTGAAGCTTCTGGTCTTTTGCATTCCGTGTATCTTGTTCAGACCATTTTCTCAAAAATGTCTGGCACCCCTATCGAGTCCAACGAACCCTCACGCAGCGTCTTCCAGAGTCTGCTGTTCTGGGGGCGTGTGGCTATGTCTCTGGTCCTTCTTGGCTTCTCTTTTGCCGTTTTGCTGACTGCACTTTTCAACGGAAAGACTAATATGTGGGACGGCATTCCAGCAATTGCTTCCGTGATTATCTTCTTCATCTTGATGGCTGTAGTCGGTATCATGGAAGGGATGCAGATTGCTCTCTTCGCCGTCGTGAATCTCCCCAAAGAGGAACTCAGGAAGCATCCAATTGCTTACGCCAACTGTGGATTGACGTTCAGTGGCCAGAACTTGCAGGCTTTCTTGATTGGTCGCCAGATATGTGTTACCGTGTGTACGTTTGTGATAGCGCGTATCACTTCGGTGAGCGTCAACACTGACATTGGCGAGAACAATGTTTTTGGAGTCAGTGACGGGATTCAGAACTTTTTCAACACGGGTATGCTCGGAGCCCTAGTGACAACGATAGTTGCGTCACTGGCGTGGCGTATCATTGCCTCGTCACTCCCGGTAGCCTTTATGTCCAATCCTCTCATCTACTTGATTATTCGTTTGTGTTTGATACTGGAAGCGACTGGACTGTGCTCGGCCGCATGGGTATTGGCATTGCTGCAAAAATCCCTTGCTGGCTACCAAAGGGACGATGTCTACATTGGCACCGCCGGCGAACGCGTCGTTTTCGCCAAGGACGGCAGCGAATTGCATCTCGAAGAGAATTTGCGTGCATAAGTCAAACGCGTCAACGTTCATGTCTCGCCTACCTTCCATTCCAACCATCTAGTCTACTTGGTCAATTGTTTGTACACAAGCAGAAGCCACGGGTCTGCCCTCGTCCAAGTTAATGGGTTGAGTTACTGGCACCGATGCGAAAGTATTGGGGGTGGCTACCCACCTGGATAGAGTCTGCAATGGTAGCACCAGCGAGCGTAACGAAATACACCAAGAGTGGCGACGCCCTAGATATATCAGAGTTTCTTCTTTCCGTCGCGCTCCCTGTAGACGAAGCAGAGAGCGGCCGTACAAGAACCGTCCTTGCAGTTGCATCACCTTTTGATCATTTCGCGACCTTCGTAGGCGTTCCTACAAATTCTTAACGAATCGCCAAGGGGATCGACATATTAACATTTTCGTGCAGTCGATGTATCACCCAAGCGTTTCTTGAGGTTTGGAGAGAAAGACATGTTACAGGCGGCGTGGAACAAAAAGCGGACGTTCTCTGGAAATGTGAATGTTATTGCTCTATTTGAAAGACACTTCAAGAAACATTGGATGCACTCCCAAACGCGTCACCAATGTTGGGGTAGAGAAAACCGATTTTAGACTTACAGTTTGTCCTAATTTTTGTCACAACTGTAGTAGCTCTCTCGCTCTCTCAAATAGAGGTATCACTTGGGATCGGACAGCAGCTCAGTATGTTGTCGGCATTCAAACATTGTGAAAAAGCTAACCTTACCTTTGAAGATTTGGTTGGATGGATACTTTAAACCATAAGGAAGAATTGTGAACAGGATTAATGAAAAGGTACATCATTCACAAGTCAAAGCTCTGATGACCCTCTCAAACGTGTTAATGTTCGTAAATGGTGTCAACACTATTTATCCGGCAATCACCGATCGACACAGAAGGAATTCCAACCAATGCATGTAAGTGTATCGGTATACGACTTGGTCGGCGACCTATGTTTGGGTGCACGTACACAACTCAACGTAACTTTATGGGAGTCGTGGACGCCCGGCCGTGGCCGACTATTGGGGCAGAGAATTTGGCGCGTAGGAACTAGTTCCGAAGATTTCTGAGCGTGAATCCATGGTCATTCATTTCAATTAGATGAATGGTAGTCGGGAGGTTTCCAGAAGGAGCTGGGTTGCGCTCGGTAGTCGCACTGTTCTTACTAGTCAGTTATTTATGATCAGAGAACACTCTTAACGGAAAGTCAAACTAATTTCAAACTAATGACAGTTACTCTAGTTTTCATCGTGCGTGAGTTGTCGTTTTCCACACGGCTGAAAAACGGGAAACCACCGTCGTACCGTTGTCTGCATCGCGTACTACAGAGTTGCCGTTGAAACAAGTAGGGGAATCCCGTATGTATAAGTAGTTGGATACCGCATCCAGTCGGGCGTGTCTTAGACAACGGTTCGTCTCGTTCGAAACCGACCGGCCTCGCGTACCCATACCGTAGCACTGTCACGGAACTCACGCACACACAGTAGGGGGGTGACGAATAGTGCACGGTGGGAACCTCGCACGCGTGTGTTCCCCTTCTTCCCTATATAGGGGAAATACGGTACCCGCACACATCCGACATACGAAAACAACAAGACCGCTACCACAGGGGCCTGACTTTTTCGGGAAGCATCGCCTCTTTTGGTGAAGGAAGTTTGGTCGTATTGTACTGAAGGTGACTGATATCGTCCAAGAGGACGGATCAGTCCAACCTTGGTCATTCTTGGCTTACATGAACGATACTGTAGTGGCTATTGTAGAAACAGTTACTATTAGCGAGCCTAGAGTGACACGATTCACAACATGAAGTCGCCGTACCCGACACCGGAAAGTAGCCAGACAATGATGTGGACCCCGTCGCCCAAAGCAAGTGTGACGGATTGGCCCTGTCCCGACACGGACCCACTCACCAGCGACGAAGCTTCCTTCGTGCCGACTCCGTCACCGTTGGACCCATTCACGACAGACACCGCAACGACAACGCCCGTCAGTAGCGTCAAGCGCTTGACGGAACGCTTCGAAGCCATTCTACCGAAACCAGCCACACCGCACACGACCCGCACCCCCTCGCGTTCTAGTGCACCTCCGGCTCCCGTCAAACTCCCCCGACACGCATACGTTCCCGCACCGGCACCCACCGTCCCTGTCGAAAGCGTACCACAAGACGAGGTACGTCGACGGATAGAAAGGGAGAGACGTCTTTGTCATACTCGTGTCGGGTTGCCTGGAGTAACGGATCGGCTCGGCTCTCCACTGACATACACACACGCCGACACACATATATATATATATATATATATATCATACAACTTGCATATACTCTCGTGTTCATCAACACCACTACTGCTCACCTGCCTATTCATCGATCGATTGATCTGCTTTACAGCCGCTGTCCTGGACGCCCGCTCCGTTCCTGGGCGAACCTTCGTTATACCATCCCGTGGCACAGACTCCCGTCACGCCACACATTCCGGCGTCGCGGGGTGTCCCACCGCCGCCACCACCACCACCACCGGCTTGGTTCCAACCCATCCAAGCACCATCGTCGGTCAGTTCCGTAGCGGTACCAGACGAACCGCCGCAGTTCCGGCAACTCGAAATGATTTCGGCACCCGAGGAAGCGCAGTACTACCAGCACGCCACGACGACGGAATCCGTCGTCGACAATGTTGCCGAAGATTCGCAGACGGGCGATGCGGACAGTCCGAACGACGATGACTTTGCACCGGCGGAATCGACCTTCTTTACCGAAACCTTCGGTTCCGTGTTCGACCGTATCCCAGATTCGTCGACGACCTCCGGTGTTTCCCAAATGATGAATTCTTTATGGAAAAAAGATCGCGTGGGCCTGGCCAACGAAAGCTTTCAGACCGAACTGCAACAGACCCACGGCGACGAGACGGATCGAAAAGCACGTGTGTCGCCCTCCTCCAAGTCGGTCGGCTTTTCCGAAGCGTCTCCCGAGATACATTACGTTGCATCCAGCGGTACGTCCCTGCGGAGTCTGGATTCCAAAAATCGACAATCGCGACGAAACGTGACCAAAAAGGGTTCCGTGTGGGCGCAAGGGAGTGTATTCGTTCAGGAAATGTACGAACAAGTGGTATGTGTTGAGGGTAAAAGACGTTCCCTACCTACTAACTCTCCGCCACTCGAAGAAATACACCGCTTACAAATTACTCGTTGTGTGACATATTGACAGTTGAAGACCACTACGGCGACCGGTGAGATAGACGACTCGATGCCACCGTCTGTGGAGAAGCTGTTGTCGTTCTTTAGTTGTGACCGAGGCACCGTCAATCACGACAGCAGTAGCAAATCCACGACCCCCACGGTCCCCCACAGTATTTCTAAAGAAGACTCCAACACTGAAGCATCCTTCACGGATTTAATTAACGATAAACCCACGCCTGCTGCAAAGACTGCTCCCATTGACTGGCCGCAAGATTTCGGCTTTGCCTCGGGTTTGTCCGAAGTTATACGAAAGAACTCACACGAGGACACTCCCTATGACGAGTCGGTGACACCCCGCAAGAACAACACCGCTGAGTTGCTAGATTTGGATTGGGCGGTGCCGCCGCCTGCGAACCGCGATTTCGAACATCACGACCACTTTTCCGCACGCTCGGATCCGTTCGTTCCACGGGCGATCGCGGCGCGCCGCACATCGTCGGCCCCGGTCAAGACGAAGGATCCGTTCTGGAAGAACCTGGAGGATCCCTGCGACTCGCCCACGGATGTCGTCTCGGGAGAATTTAACCGAAAAGATCGCAACGTCGTCCGCGCAAATCTCGCTACAAAATTCTCGCCGCCCCCTCCGCTCCCACGCAATGAAACCCTTTCCGCTTTCGGAATTGTTGAAAGCTTCTCTGTTCGGAATAGTTCGGAAGAGACTTACCCGGATCCATCCTTTGCCTTGGAGGATTTCGCCGACGAGGAAGATTGCTTGTTTGTGATCCCCCCTCAACTAACCAACAGCCGGAGCTTGCCGCACGTCCGCCGGAATCACGTGCATCTTTTGGAACAGGAAGACGACCCGTTCCCACGACACAGTAATCTGCATCTTTTGGAACAGGAAGAGGCTGATGACGAAACGCTATCCTCGGGACCGTCTTTCAGCCCGGCCTTTGTCGACGCCCAATTCTCATTCTGATCGTGACCGGCATGGCGGCTCCTCATTTCAGCTTCTTCCAGTTTCTTCCTTGCGTTGGAGATTGCAGTTTCAGCGAATATGTGTATTCAAAATACTTTTCGCACACGCCTCTAATATTAGCACTGTGCTTTGTTTGTCTTCCACGCACAACACTACGATTACCGTCTTTTTGTTGGTTTGATTCCTCCTAATAAGAGGACTGCGTTCATTGAAAAAGTCGTTTGCATCAACATCTGCCAATAGAGAGCTGGATCTCCATCTGTGGCATGATAGGCGTCTCCTTACCTTCACAGTCAGTTGTCTTTGAATTCACAGCATAGTCTGGTCGTTGTGGCTACAGTTCGCTTGGCTAACGAACCCGGAGTTTCCAAAAGCAACCAACAATTTTACCAACTAAAAACGGCATCGCACCACTTCGTCCGAATAGTCACCATGGCTGGCCCCATCGCGACAAGTAGTAGCAGAAGTGGCAGCGGTAGCGCTCGCGCCATGATATCATCGACACGAAGGACTGCAAGAACGACGACGACGCGTCTGACAACCAATGTTAGATTACCCGTCTTGCTCGAATTTACGTCGTGCTTTTGTCGGGTTGGGTACGCTGGCGAAGCGCTGCCCCATTTTGGAGTATTGTTGCATCCTGACTTGATTGATTACAATCATGGCTGTGATACTAACGGATCTACTGGTGGTTCTATGCTCGGTCGCGCTACTATGGAGCGCGCTCGATTGTATCAACTCTTATTTCCGCTCGTGGAAGAATGCTTTGGCCGGATTCACCATCCGGATCCGACAACCCGCAACGTAGTCGTTATTTTTGATACGGGTTTGACGTGTCCACAAACTTGGCAGGAAACACTGGAAGGGGTTCTGCACGAAAAGCACGTTCCACACGTCACTTTTCAATCCTGCCTGAGTCTGATTCCGACGGCATTTCCAAACTTGCCCGATTCGTTGACAGTGCATGTAACGAATACGGCCGCGTATTGCATGGCTCAGGCTGGCTCGTTGACGTTGCCTTTTACGTTTCAAACCGTTCCGGCGGGTTACCGCCAAGTAATGCAAGCTAATGGCGGTGAGCCAGACCTGTTGGAACCACTGCTTTGGACGGAGGCCATGACAACATGCTGGTTAGATCCGTCTAATCCCAACTCGCTGGTAACCGCATTCTTGTCTTGTATACAGGCCTGTCCACGACAGGCGCGACCATACGTTATTGGCAACGTTGTTTTTACTGGCGAAGCCATCTCCTTCCGACCCGACTTGCCCAATCGTGTGCTAAGACAGGTCAAGACAGTGCTGCTCCAAGACGACGAAAACCGTGGGTCCTACGAACAACAATATCAACCTGGAACTCCTCTAAAAAGCACTGAGAACCCTAATGAAAATCTTTCTACTGCAAAGATTGGCAACCTCGTCGACGACTTCACCAGATTGTGTCAAACTTGGAGCGAGTTGAGACCGCTCGCCGGTCGAATCGTGGGGTACGTAGACACGGCACCTTACCCTGCCGATCGTGTCGTTTGGGCCGGAAGCTCCGTATGGGCCCAGATCTGGCACGGACGGGATCCTGACGCGAAAGCTTTTGGTTGGCGGAAGCCCATAGCCGCGGTGCCGGAAATGAAGACGGAATACACAACGATGGTGTCCACTAACGCTTCTTGTACGGTATTGAACTAAATGGTCGGCCTTAATTCCCATTCTTTCTGTTGTAGTTCACATGTTGGTCTCTGAGGTGTAAAAGTCATAGATCCTTGAGAGACTGTACGTATAGCTTCGAGCACTGCGGTTGTAGCTAGTTTGCAGTATTAACTTATTTTTTTGTAGTCCGCTATCTCTGGAAGGTCTTCCCGTAGTACGTGTTCATTTCCGGGTCAGTGTACCACAGCATCGTCGAGTCGCGCACGATTCACGACGGAAACACGATCGCCAACCTGTAACCGCGACAATGGACGACTCGGGGTCCGCATCGTAATTTTTCGTAGGTTGGACGTCATTTCGTCGTCGCGTCCTTTGGGTTCACTTTCCTTCTTCTTTATACTGGAATCATGTTTGGAGGTTTCAGCGCATCCAAGCTCAAAGCGCGTAAGTCATCGCCTTACAGTGTCCAAAGGTCGGCTTGCAAAAAATCCTAACGCTAAACACTTTTTCTTGTGTTAGAATTGAAAATGGCGGTTTCGCGAATTCAAATTGCGAGTAATAAGAAAGCCGCCTTGTCGAAGCAAAAGAAGCGGGAAGTAGCCAAAACGCTATCCGAAGAACCGCCCAAGGAAGAAAAGGCGAAAATTCGTGCGGAAGCCCTCATTCGGGACGACAATCTCATAGAAGCCTACGAAATACTGCAACTCGAATGTGAATTGATCCACGAGCGACTCAAACTTATCGAGTACAGCCGATCATGTCCGCCTGATATGACTTCCGTCATTTCGACATTAATTTGGGCATCTCATCGGGTGGATATTCCCGAGCTGCTCGCCATTCGCAAACTATTCTGTGCAAAATACGGCAAAGCTTTTGAAGAAGCCGCACTCGCGAATACGAATGGCGTCTTGAACGAACGGGTCGTGACAAAATTGTCGGTAGATCCACCGGCTGCATACCTCGTACATAGGTATTTGGAACTCATTTGCGAGCAGTATGAGGTAAATTGGACGCCGAAGATCAAGCTATCGGCAGCTCAAATGGTGGAACCCATGGCGGCTCCGGTCGGATATTCCGTAGCGGTGGCACAAGGTAGCGGATTGGGTGAAATGTCGTACATCAATCCGGGCATACAAGAAGCAACAACCGGTCAGCTGAATTCCGACGAGGAAATAAATTTCGTCAAGCAGCGATATCAAGATTCCGGACCACGTGGCAGCGTCCCACCACCAATTGTGACAGCAACAGCTACACCATACGTGGCATCTTCGTCGAAAACGAATGGTACAGCTTCAGTTTTGACAAAGAACGACGACTTTGAGGAGGTTGATATTTTTGTGCCCCCCGGGTTACCGACGGCACCACCCGGCAGCACACCGACGACACCCAACAACGACATTGGCAGTGTTGGAAAGGACAGTGATCCGAATAATGACACTAGTGACACTGACAATGATGAAAACGGGAGTATTGCGGCGAATGGGAATGATGTCGGCGGAGGCAAACCAAAGGCGTCATCGTATGCAGACTTGGCCGCTCGTTTTGATCAACTAAAGAAGTAGTTCACTTTATTTTTACTTTTCGGGTTCAGCTGTTCTTATAGATTTTCGTGTTTGGATCACAACCATGATTACTTTGTTGATCGATTAATCGTTTTGCGCTACTTCTGGATGGTAGTATTACTGGAGTGGTACTCTCTGCTTCTACACTTTCGTTTCACCAGCAAAGGCAAAAGTTGCAGGTCCGGTCATGTATATCTTGTTGTCCGATTCCCGCCACTCGATCCACAAATCACCACCGGGCAAAGTCACGCGCACGGGTTGATCCCCGCGGGGAATCTTTCCAGCCCGCATAGCCGCGACCGTCAGTGCGCAGGCCCCCGTGCCGCAGGCCAAAGTGGGACCGGCACCACGTTCCCAAACCTTCATGATCAGATGATCATCGCCTTTAACTTGAACAAACTCAACGTTCGTTTTGGCAGGAAAGGATTCGTGTGCTTCCAATGCTGGCCCGTCTTTTTCGAAATCTATATCCTTTTCTAGGTCGTTTACAAAGAAAATGGCGTGGGGATTCCCCATCCCCACCGCTGTACATTTCCACGTCTTACCGTTGGCTTCTAACGTCTGTTCGACCACCGAATCGTGTTCCGCGTTCGCCTCCAAGGTTGTCGGTACCTTGGCAGCTTCCAAAAAGGGTTCTCCCATATCCACCGTAATTGTCCCGTCCTCGTTCATGACGGGCACGATGCGTCCGGCGAGGGTATGAATTTGGTAGGCGCCGTCGTCGGACTTGGATTCTCCCAAGTCTTTCAAAAATTGTGCCATACAACGGATTCCGTTGCCACACATTTCTGGCTCGCTTCCGTCGGAGTTGTAAATGCGCATGGTAAAGTCAAAGTCCGCACCGTCACCGCTCTCCGACGGCGGTTGGAGGGCAAAGATGACACCGTCTCCGCCGATCCCGAAATTGCGGTGACAGAGCATTGCAGATTCCTCCGGAGTCAACGACGGTTCGGACTTATCTCGATCATCAATCAGAATGAAATCATTACCGAGACCGTGGTATTTTGAAAAAGCAACCTTGCGAGCCTCTAGAGTAGTCCTGCGCAAGCTGGTGTTCGCCGTCGATGACAAAGGACGGACACTAAAAGCGCTAGCCGAGGACAGCGCGAGGGACGCCCAACAGACAACGAGAATCTTCGAATTCATCGTCCCTTTGTATACTCTTGTGATCTTTCGGCGCAGACTGTGAATTGTTGCGATATGCCAGTGTACTGGATGATCGATCGGTGATCGGAGATAGAGTCCAATTCCGTATAGCTAGAACAGGAGCAGAGGGGAACTCGTCGTTACGTGAAAAATGTGAGGGACAAAAGTTGATCAAGTAGACGGACTGACTGACTGACTGTGAGTGACTCGATGAAAACATACGTGTGTTGGGGGTCGGCGATCGGCGATCGTCCGGTGTCGGAAAAGCGACAATCCTTGCGGTGGAATCCTTCTGGGGTTTTCTGTCCCTTGTACGCTGTTCACCGTTAATCCCGAACCGTTTCGTACCAAACGTTTTTACGAAGTATGATCGCCTAACATAAAAAGTCAATGCTCGCGGAGATCTGAAAATTGCAGCAGCGTTGGCCTGTACAGCAATCCAACGCACTACACTACGGTACAGATACAAATTGATTGTCCGTGAATGTGAACTGGAACTGGCGCCTGCGGTTGCGTCTCTTTTAGAATAGTCTGCTGCTACATCCACGCTTTTGTATTGCTTTACAGTTAACCATGACACTTGTACGACCACAGCCGTTGAACGATATTTTCCTCGCCGCCGCGAATCAGACGCGACAAAAGGCACGATCGTTGACGCACAACCAAAAGGTAAGGTCGTTGGATAGCTTCTCCGAACGAAGTGGACGCCCAGCGTTTCTGATTCATGCATTGGGACTCACTTCCTTCCGTGCAACACAGGTCGCTCACTTGTATCGCCATAGTTTGCGAGTTCTGTTGTCTTGGGCGGTCGACCGGGACATTTTCAACGAAGCGGCTACGGAGCTTCGAGCGCGGTTTGATGCCCAGCGGGGCGTTTCGGCCTCTGCCGCGTCCCGATTGCTTAAGGTACGTCGCGAACTGAAGCGACTGTCAACAAACATCTTATTGGGATAACCTCGTCGGGAGTTACTCCGACTCGTCCGACACTTTCTTACTCCTCTCACGTTTGGTGTGCTTGTTTTTTTTTTAAATAGGAGGGGGACGACGAGCTCTTTTCCTTTACGCACCCGGATCCGTACAAGTGCGTCTACATGCCGGGTGGTTCCAAATTTATGCGCAACCCACCGCTACCCATGGAGGTGTGCTTCCCGGACGGTAATCTACCCGCCGACGCCCCGCGGTACACGGTGAATCCGGACATGTCTCTGTGCACGCCCGAAACGGGACGCAACGCCGTCGGTACCGTTCTGGTGGATTTCTACAAAAAGAATATGGAATAAGTACGATTAGTGTGCGAAGAAGTAGGTTGGAAGGATGTTCCATACACCACGAATCTCGTGGTCACGTACGGCATGCCTTTGAGCCTTATTCTACGTTGAGTAACACTTTCAGTATTGGATGATGCATAGATTATATATACAGATCGGACTAGCTCTAAGTGTATCCTTTCCGGGGAAGCTGTCGAGTCTACTGCACACACGATAGTGGGAGCTTCCTTCAATGAACGTGGCGATTATTCATCGAGTAGTCTTTTGCTTGGTTTGTAGCTCCAACTTTTGCAGTCGAAATCCACAAAGACGTCGGGCATTCTTCTCTTGAAAGGAAAGCTTGGACTCATCTATTGGGAGTCCCAACATCGTTTGTAGACTTTGCAATTCACCCACCATGTCTTCTTTCCGCTGATACACCAGTGCCAGGACTCGGAAAGATTCTGCCGAGCTGTTTCGTGAAAGATTGCAGGAGGCCTGAGCAGCCAATACGGCACCGTCCACGTCACCTCGCTCAAGCTTCGCAACCGCTTCGTTTCGACGCGCACGAATCAGCCATTCCAGGCCAACTGGATACTTCGATTTTCTTTGCATTTTGCCGTCGTTGGCACTTTTACCGTTACTATTACTTGATTGTGCAAAGTGATCGCGAGCCGTCTGTAGGTCCATGGCGGATCGAAAAGCTATACCGATAGCTTGTTCGTACAATACAATCGCTTGTTCGTAGTCTTTGCGGTCAAACAATATATCCGCGTGTTGAACTAACTCGTATCCCCGAACTAGTTCCTTGGACGGGCCCGCAGGCACATTCGGGTCGTTGTTGTGGGAATAGAGAATCTCGAGAGCTTTCTCTTCAACAACCTTTTTGTACTTGTTGGATGCTTCTGGTGAAATAACGACCGGCCCGTATCCACACAACGAATTGCAGCCGCCTTCCTCGATGACAAAATGAGCAGGTGCCAAGGCTTGTAAGAGATGCATGGTCCGAGCGGCACCGTCGGCGACGCACCCCGGAGAAAGGCAGACTTGCAGAGTGACACGTTCCGGGATGGGGGAGTTCCTAGCAGCCAACCGTGACGAAGACGAGGACGCCAAGAGTGTCGTCAACACTTTCCAACCAAAAGTGGCTACCATAGTACCCCTACTCCACTCCAGCAGCCGAATAAAAGTGAAAATGTAGCACCTCTGGGAAATGTCGACCAATCCACAATGGTCGTGGCGACGACTCTTCTTATTATCTTGTCTTTTTGGTCTTAGGGTTTTTGGAGAACAGAGGTGACTTTGACAGACGAAGAAGACGCACCTTGAATTTGAAGACCTGTGGAAAAGGGTGGGGCGAAGATGAGTCCTGGGGAAAGTGTTTCCCGGACTGTGACGACGTATGCACTACCTCGTAGTAAACGGAAGCGTGTTCGCGTTATCGCCACTTTCGAAATTTGACCGAACACGAAGTTGACAGTGATAGTTTTTTCCCACTGGTTTGGTTGTGTGTATATGTGAGCGCGTGCGAAGTACGTCTCTTTATCCGAGAAAAAAAAAGCAGTTCTAGACTCGGATGAACCTTACACAGCAAGTCGAGCACATCCGCAGCAAAGTCGATACAGGTCGACCGCTGCTGCAACCATCTCGATGGTTTAAAACTCCGACCGCAATGCATCTCTGGCAATCTCTCCCAGACATAACGATGAAATGTACCTTAGCGGTCGGACTTTTTTCACTACGTCATTGATACATCTCGTCATACTCCGGTGAGTAGGATACTGACAGGCAAGAGCTCTCTAACATAAAACATTTCAACTACCACTTCGCATTCATGAATTTAAAAACTACAACTGAAGGAAAGTCGGTCCGACCACCCACTTAGCGACATTCTAATCACATAGAGGGGGTCCTGGTGGGTACCACAAGTTGGCATCCATCCTTGTTACGTCGCTGATTCGGATTTGCATTCTTGCTCGCAAGAGAAGCGCTGGATAGCATCTCGCATTGCTTCGCGAACGGCACTTCGTCGATCATATTCTTGCCGAAAGCCCAATCTTGGCACCCACATGCCCCTTCGAAGATGGAACCATTGAAAAAAATTGGGGTTCCAGCGATGGAAGATAACAAGCAACTTGCTGTCAGGTATATGGTCGATATTACGGACATTCCATGGCTCTAGACCTTCTGGTCCAAAGACTCTCATGAGCATGATCATATTGTCTCGTTTGGAGCCAGGCTGGGAAATTGCCTTTTGAGGACCAACGTCACGCGGCATCTGCTGCTGCAAGGTCTCGCACTTCTCCACACAAGACTCCCAATCGTTGCTAGAATACATTGAGTGTCCCATCGTTGGAGCAATCGTAACCGGAATATTTTCAGGAAGACAGCGCGACGAGTTCATAATGCCCAACAACAAACGTAAGGACGGGCGTAGGGGTAATCGATTGGGTGGCAATCAATTTTGCGAGCTTTGGTGAAATGAGCGAAGTAATCGTGTGAGGAAATTTTTCTTGGTTATGGCATTGATAGGCTGCAAATCTCACGTTTGACTGGATTGTTTTGTGAACGTGGTGACGAATTCTTCCTCCTTCTTCCCCCTTTCTCGTTTCCTATTTGGTGCTCCCATGACCGCGTTCTGTAAATCACAGAAACGAACGATACTTAATCATTCAGCCAGTTCACTGTTTGTGTCCACTATACCTAGCATATATATGACATCAGTATTTGCAAGCTTTTCTGGGGGGACTGTTTTTGGGTGTGGGAACAACACCCGCACGAGAAGGTTACGGGCTCACTGTTTCAGTAGTCACAATATTGGTCAAGTATTATGGTCATCCATGATGTTGGCAGCCAAGAAATGGTTGATTGAACGATTTCACTGACTAAGTTATACGATATTATTCTCTTGCAGTTTAACATTCTGTTTCTAATTACGAATACAGATTCTTCGTAATCGCAAGACAGCGAAAACTTTACTTACATCAGCTACCTAACAGTGAGAGATTTTTCTGCGCGCAGAAACCCATTTCACTGGCTGATTTCAAGAAAATGAAAATTGATGAGAAGTTCTCGCTAATGTAACGTTTGGATTCGCGCATCAAATTTTCTAATATTTGTTCGACATCCATCCGAGATATAAAAATTCTGCCCTAGAGACAGCAACAAGCTCCGATTTAAATTTTCAGGGGTCGAACGGAGCCTATATCCAGTTGGGTCATCCAGAGTGTGATTGCTATTGAGCTGAAGCAAGTTGAAATGCAAGCTGGAGAATGGGATTGACGGTGGTTTTGACAGTGAATTCTGCCAGTACTGAGTTGTATCTGGTTGCCGACATTGTGAAGCACACCATGGTAACAAGATCCTGCCTGACCTTGCCTACTAGTATTTCGCATAGAAGTAGAGCGGAAAATAAGCCAGCAGCTCCACCGACAGTTGAAAAAATCAGCCCTTATTTGTTCTAGCCAGAAATTCCTTTTTGTTTGCTTCTTATCTCCTTTGAATTTTTTCTGCAGTACCGCTTTGTGAATTTTCACACTGTCAACCAGTGACGACGAGTTATCGAAAATAGGGGTTAGCATAGTCTCCTGTCGAGCTAATGTAAAGAAAACTATACAGTTCTCAAGACTGCGACATCGTGTTACCGTTGAGTTCCATCTTGCTTGACTGATGTCACGAAGAGAAATGATTGTTTGCTGATTAACAACTTACAATTAGGCCTCGAACATCGGTTCTGAAAGTGACCATTGGAGTAAACCATATATATATTATGATTTCAGAAAACGATTTAACGCCCACAGAAATGAATAGAAAGCAAGGAGAAATTAATTTTGATAATTCTGCTTATATCTTTTTTTGGGTTCGGCTTCTAAATATCACCATCTAATGGAGAATCATCTACTCGTCACTTTGGCAGTTTTTAAAGGTGTTTCGAATTGCCTATATGAATTTAATCAAAGCAATATAGAGTCTTGATAGTGGCTCTTACTAGAGACTTTGTATAAGAGAGAGGACCTACATTATTATAGGATGCCTCTTGTTTGATTTTCTGACTAGAGGCGGTATTCGTTTTCGAAACAGAGCTCCTCATGTCTGTGTTGGGGTCTTTCTGACTCATGACTGGTGAATGATTGATTTACTACAGCCTTGTTCGAATTCACAGTCAACGCTTTTACACCCGAGCATTTACAGTTCGCACGACTTTGCTCGCCTCGTGTCCCGTCCAGCCTCACGAGACTTTCGTATTGGATGGAGTAAGCAGCGAGGTGGTCTTGCTCCCAAGATTGAGAAAACCGGTCCCCATCCTCCTTCGCTGACGCCGACCACTATGCATTCTAGAGCAGTAGAAAAGACAACAGACACAATGGTACAAGTTTTTGTTATGGAGGACAAAGGATATAGGAGTATTGATCCGTCCTTGCGCAAATCAGGCGCCGACCACGTTCTGATCCCGCTTCTCGTTCCGTAAAGCGCTTCGCACAGTTTCCCGACGTTTGTGCTCTTCTCTGAAACCTAAGACTGGTACCCACATGCCGAGCCTTTGGTGAAACCAGGTAAAAAAATGAGGATTCCATCGTTTGAAGAGGCGTACCAGAGACTCGTCAGACAGATTGTCGAAGTCTTTTCGCCACAGTTCGACACCTTCGGGACCGAACGATTTCATTAAAATGACCATTGCTTTCCGCGCGATCACGTGCTGAAGGTCTTTAGGCCAATCAAAGCCATTGACGTCCTCCTCAACGATCTTTCTCGAGATTTCAGCCGAGAGATCGTCTTCTTTCGAAGAGGGAGCTTCACGTGAAGTGATATCTGATGCCATCTTGATAGGCAGTTGTTCAAAGTAATCCAGTTTGAGAAAGGATTCAGAGGGCGCTGCATGTTCTTTTAGCTTCAACATCACTGGGAGTCTTTGCTCTTGTGAAAGATCGGATGAAGTTTGGTTCAGCAAAAGCTGGTACTGTATGGCAGAGCGGGAGTCCGAATCCATCAAACCATGCACGGCTGAGTGTCCGTAGTTGATCTTGGCATCGAGGAATCGCCCTTTGATTTGCAGATTGTCGAAACCGTATTGTGTCATGATTGTAAGGGTAAAAAGGAGAGAAAAATGTGGAATAGCGACAAGTTTGCACTAATTCCTGTTAGCACGATCAGTGGATTGGTTAGGTTCAAAGTGTGCACGGTTGCAAGTTTCTTTTTGTGATGCTTCTTGCACACTTACTCAATTTGTGTGTGGACTTGTCAGTCTTGCGGCCGGCTCTTGCGGTCTTTGAGAATCTATGTTACTCTCAGAAATGGATGAACGATATAAAAGGCCATCACATTGAACATCGTACAGAAACTAACGAAATACATAGAACTTATTTCTATTATTTCGAAAACGAAACATTAAGAAAAAAAGCTTTACTTGACTGGTTGCACAATGCAGGTGAAGTCATTTATTGCTGGATCCGACTTTTCCATTGTGGGAGGAGTATGCCCGCGCCCAATTCCTAAAGTTTTCCAATTCTCTTCATTTCTGTTTCTTTTTCTTTGTTTTTGCATCACGAAATACGGGGATGGCTAGTACGCACCCCTTTTCGTGAATAAAACCCACACCCACGACTCTGTAAAGCGAGGTTGCTTGAGGCCATTGCTTGAGGCCTATTGGGATTCAAAAGAGCAATGCCAAGCC
>Ga0163101_100127_pt1 | contig 18735 bp, 14 predicted proteins | sample TAMARWmetagpilot_2_FD_111548 | JGI IMG/M metagenome (GOLD analysis project Ga0163101, IMG submission 111548) | Phycosphere-associated microbial communities from TAMU algal ponds, Corpus Christi, Texas, USA - TAMU ARW1 11/11 metagenome pilot | ecosystem: Engineered > Artificial ecosystem >...
AAGCTGAAAGTTCCACTAAAGTCCTACTACAAACTTCGAATCGAGGTTTAGTGTCTGGTTGGAGCAATAGAGTGAAATAGAGCTTTCCGGGAAAGATATGATCATATGTTCCCTTTATGGTGTTCGCCCCTGTGAGGTCGATGTTTTCAATATTTGAATTCACAGTTACATATTTGAAGACCGTGTGATGACGGACGGGCGGACTCACTGGCATCGTAGCTTTCGCATCGACCCAATCCAAGCAAGAAACCTACCGCAGTACCGGGCCAAGGGTACAGGTCTGTTTGGTACGAAGAGCGTCTGTCTGTAATCCGTTCCCAGTTCCGTCGTTGAATGAGTCACACAGGGATCAGTCTACGGCGGTTGTCTACGGATAATCAGTACGGATCGTGACCTTCTACGAATCCACATCACCCGCGCAGAGAGCCGCACGTACCGTACGGTGCGCTCACGACCGCGCGTCGACTCGCGCGTCGACGGGGTTCCACTCGTCGTGTGGGCGTCCCCGACAATCTCCTTCGTTCGGTTCACATTTGCCGCAGCCTCCAACGAAGCCGCAACAACATCCATCACAATTTCTTTCGACGTTTCACGATCGACCAACATTAACAAAATGGCTGGAACCAACGGTAATGGCAATGGCAATGGTACCGCTCCTCGTGTAGGAACAGACCGTGTCAAACAGGGCCTTGCGCAGATGCTCAAGGGAGGTGTGATTGTAAGTACACTGGTTTCCGACGACGCAGATGGGAGATCTCGCGACGGCGGTGGCGGAAGGATGGCTTCTGTCTTGCTGACGTCAATACCGCAAAACTGTATGGCCAAATTATAAGCGTTCTACGTCATCATCGGAAATCATACCGTCCATAGGTAAACTCGAGAGAACTTTTTAAACTCCCGAGAGGAAACGGGAAGAATGAGGGAAGGATCTTGGCTGTTTTCAGTACACTGCTTTTATCCGCAGTTGAAACCACCAAATCGAGGGACTCCAATTCAGCCGAGAGAAATTGTACCTACGATTATCAGAAGCTATTCTGTGCTTACCGGACGTTTTTGAGTTTCGCGAATTTTTACACCTTCCGATCGATTTCAATCCAAACGCCTTTGTTTTCGTTCCGTTTTCGGTACAAGTCGTTCTCACACAATTCTCATGTTTGTGATCGTAGATGGACGTAATGAATGTGGAGCAGGCCAAGATTGCCGAAGCCGCTGGTGCCGTCGCTGTTATGGCTCTGGAGCGCATTCCAGCCGACATTCGCCGGGACGGTGGCGTCGCCCGTATGTCAGATCCGGCCTTGATCAAGGAAATCAAGAACGCGGTTACCATCCCCGTCATGGCCAAGGCACGTATTGGACATTTCGTGGAAGCCCAGATTTTGGAAGCTTGCGAGATTGATTACATCGACGAATCCGAAGTTCTTACCATGGCCGATGATGTCCACCATTTGGACAAGACACAGTACAGTGTACCCTTTGTCTGCGGTTGCCGCAACCTTGGTGAAGCCCTCCGTCGTATTGCCGAGGGAGCTTCCATGCTCCGTACCAAGGGTGAAGCCGGTACCGGTAATATTGTGGAAGCCGTCCGTCACGCCCGTACCGTGCAGTCCGAGATCAAGCGTCTCGCTTCCATGAGCAAGGACGAACTCTTCGTGGCCGCCAAAGAGTTGCGTGCCCCTTACGAGCTCGTCAAAGAAGTTGCCGAGCTTGGCAAGCTTCCTGTCGTCAACTTTGCCGCCGGTGGTGTCGCCACCCCAGCCGATGCTGCCCTCATGATGCAACTCGGTTTGGACGGTGTCTTTGTCGGTTCGGGTATTTTCAAGTCCCACAACCCTGAAGAGCGTGCACGTGCCATCGTACAGGCCGTTACGCACTACAAAGACCCCAAGGTATTGATGGAAGTTTCTACCGGATTGGGACCGGCCATGGTGGGTATCGCCGATATCAAGGGTGACAAGGTCAACTTCCGGGATCGTGAAGGAGGTGAATTCGCCTACGAGGGCAAGGTGCCACCCAAGAAGGATTTACACGGATACACCGAGACCCAAATGTATGGATCGTCCTGGAATAACTAAAAACAAAAGTAGTCTGAGCGGCTTTGCCTAACGCAACGAACTCGCTTGGAGTTATGGCCCTCTGTGATCTTCGTCGCACATTTTAATATTGATTCGTAATTTCTGCTAAGCAAGCAAGAATGTAGTAGCACACGGTTGTATTCCATCGTTACATTTGCTATGCATTGTTTTTTCAAAACTCGGCGTTGCCGGGATACCGGGGAAAGGCAATTGCCTCTCGAATGTTTTCGATGCCACACACGTAGGTCACCAACCGTTCGAATCCGAGACCGTACCCGGCGTGCGGGACGGATCCAAACCGGCGCAAATCCAGGTACCACCAGTAGTCTTCCTTATCAAGCCCAACGTCGGCAATTTTCTGCTCCAGTACATCCAACCGTTCCTCACGTTGACTCCCACCGATCAGTTCTCCGACGCCGGGAACAAGCAAGTCCATGGCATTGACCGTTTCCCCGCCGTCCTCTTCATTATCACGCATGTAGAAGGCTTTGATGGCCTTGGGATAGTTGTACACAAACACGGCACTTTCAAACTTGGTTTCCGCCAACCATCGTTCATGCTCCGTCGCCAAGTCGGTACCAAAGGATACGTCTGGAAATTGCCACTTGCTGGGATCCTTGTTGATCTCTTCCTGCAAAAACTCGATCGCTTCCCGGTAAGAAACGCGAACAAATGGTTTCTGCACGAGTTTTTCCAGTCTCGTCATTAGGGCCTTGTCGTAGAACTTTTGAAAGAACTCCAAATCTTCCCCACAGGAGTCCAACACGTGCTGTACTACGTACTTCAGCATATTTTCGGCGTTGTTCATGGCGGAAGTCAAATCAGCAAAGGCCATTTCCGGTTCGACCATGTGAAATTCGGCCAAATGGCGACTCGTTTGGGAATTTTCGGCTCGAAACGTCGGACCAAACGTGTAAATATCACCCAACGCACAGGCGTGTGTTTCACCCCCCAGCTGACCCGAGACAGTCAAGTATGCCGGTTTACCGAAAAAGTCTTCACTGTAATCGACTCGATCCTGCTCTTTGCCGTTCTCGTCCTTGGCTTTGGGCAAGGTCGAGACGCTGTCGAGATCGAGCGTCGTGACGCGGAACAGTTCGCCGGCTCCTTCACAATCCGAAGCTGTCACGAGAGGCGTCTGCACGTACACGAACCCTTGCGTTTGAAAAAAAGCGTGAATCGCGCCGGCCAAATGCGATCGTACTCGAGCTACCGCAGCAATGGTATTTGTTCGGGGCCGCAAATGCGCAATCGATCGCAAATATTCCAGAGTGTGACGTTTCTTGGCGAGCGGGTACGTTTCGGCCGGACAGGCTCCCACGACACGCAGGACTGTAGCGGCCAATTCGACCGCTTGCTTCCCGCCTTGACTAGCCACCAATGGGCCGGTGAGTTCCACCGCACATCCGGTCGTGACCTTATCGAGTTCCGCCTTGGTCGCTTCGTCGACTTTATCAAAAACAATCACGCACTGAATGCCGGCAAGGTTACTGCCGTCGTTGACTTCCACAAAGGCGAGAGTCTTTTGCTTCCGCACGGTCCGGACCCAGCCTTTGATGGAAACAGGGCCATCCATAGGCTCCAGGGCGTCAATAGTTTTTACGCGGCGTGGTAATGATACGATACTGTTCATGGTCCTTTCCGTATCCGTATCTGTCGTGGAAAAGAGTCGCTGACTTGTTGGCTGTGTTTGACCTGCACCGCTCAACCTCGGAAAGCTGCTGCTTGCAGTAACAGCGGCAGTCGTAGTCGGACAAGCCATTCGTCCGATAGTAGCAGGTTGAAAGGCTGCAGACATCGAAAACCGACGGCTCAACGAGAGCATCAACATGATGAAAGCTCCAGCAGGCACACCCAGGAATCTCGACATGTGTAGAGGTGACTTTCAAAAGAGAGACTTACCAAGGTTTCTAGGATTGTTGATCCTTTGATCCTTCAAAGATCCTCTTTCCAGTCCAGCCTACGCTTTCCCAACGGGTCTCTGGATGAGCTCGGCGGTGCTGGTTTTGTGCTTCACAGTCAGCCAAGGGGCGAAATCGCCAAAATGTGGAAGAAGACAACGACCGATTTGTTCGGACGCCACGAGTTGCTTCTTACGTAAGTCCCGAAAATACGGGAATAAAAACTATCTGCTCGACAGCGTCGGCCTAGAGAGTGTGATCTGACTGACATAACTCACAGTTACACGCTTGTCCAGATAATACGCATTTTCCTTACAGGCAGCAGCAGTGCCCATTCCTTGTATTTATCCTCAGTCTACCCGCACTATCACGCAATTTGGCTTTGAAAACAATTTCTTATATCTGCGTCTCACAGTCAGTCAAATATCGAGCCTTACAGTAAATCAAGTATGGCGACGCACTGCTTAGAGCACATTCATCGAGGTAACTTCGCAACTCTGAACCTCGTCTTCCATTTCCAAAATCTTTTCGACAACATCATCGGAGGAGTTATTGACACCCATAACAAACGTGCACTGAATTTTCTTGATCCCGTAGGCGACATCCGCCAGATTACAGGATTCGCCCCATTTGAGACCGTCCTGCACAATCGTTTCCGTAATTTTCTTCCACAACACCATGAGATCCTGTTCCACGTCCCAGGGTTTGATTTCAATGGCCACAAGAGTACGCTGATTGGCTTCTTTCTTGGCCGTACGTTCTTCGGCTTCCTTTTTGAGACGAGCCAACATATCGGCACGGGATTCTTTGGGTTCGTCGTCTTCCTCGTCGTCGTCGCCAAATACGTCGAATTCGTCCTCGGCGTCGGCCTTGGCGGCGGCGGGAGCCGCGGCAGCCGCCGGTGCCGGTGGACTCAAGTTCAGCCCACGCACGCCTTGCAAGGCCGCAACGTGAATGTACCAACGGTACGAATGCGGAAATTTGGCCGCGTCCGGAACGGACTCGAATTTCGCAAACATTTCCGAGTCGGCCGGGGAAAAGGACCAGCCTTCAATGTAGGACTTGGATCCCATGAATCCATTAAAGGCAGCAGCACCTTTGTCCGAAGAGACGTCAAACTAAAGAAAACAAAATAACGGGAATTGCGGTGAGAACAATCCTTCCGAAACACACGTTCTTGTGACCCGATTTGCCAGACAATGCTTGTTGCGCGTGTACCCGTATGCAGATCCCGACATTGGCCTCTTTCTGGTTGTCACGCCCGCCGAAAACAGAACGACGAATAAAGAATCGTACCTTGGGGCCTCCCATGGTATAAAAAGGATATTTGGTTGGGCTAACAGTAAGAGTGCGAGTAGGCAGTTGGGCAAGACAACAACGTTGTGGTTTGTGCGAACGAGACACCTCGAGAATGCCGGCGAGACAAAACCTGCGCGAGAGGCGCAACACCAGTCACAATCCGGCCGGGAAGATTCGCGGTCGGTACGGAGCCATTCAATTCCACGTATACGGTACTTGATTACGGAGCAATGGACAGACAATCTCACCTCAACCCTGGCAATCTCGAATTAAAGGGGGTAGCCGCCGACGAAAGTACGACACAATACAATCACAGTCACAGTCACAGTCAGCACAAACATAAATTGTTTGACTGTGAGTCAATCCAAATGCTTTCATAATTAATCAAGAATATTTGGACATTTCACACGTCACGCCACTGACATTGGCATCGAAGCCGCCATGCAAAATCCAGAAGTGTGACCATGGCCCCGAGTTGGTAGTTGGAAGACCCCGCTCACGGCCTTAACGAGAGCCCCGGTAGCTCCATATGCTTGGAAAATGAAAGGAAGACCAAAGGTACCGACCAGGAACGCTTCTGGGTCCGCGGGTACCTCGACAGGCGGAAGCGGTACGCGTTCGAAGTACCTCCGCTATATTGGCGTGTTTATTCAGTGCTTTGTCTTTCTCGGAGGGGTGACTATAGGGATGGATTTGTACGTGCTATGGCCCAACGCTTCTCACGTACATCCACAACCAGCGACTTCAGCAAGCATACCTCAGAGTCACCTTTTGAGTCCCCACGCCGTACATCTTTCCAGTCTCCAACATGTTCTGGAAACCGAAACAAAGTCAGAATACCTTTCCAATTACCATTCCCACTCATTACATGACCAGAAGGGCCACGATCGTGTTCTTCAGATGCTACATAAAGCCAATGTATCCTTGGATGCGAAAACGATGGCGCAGTTGCCCACTTGGTCACAGATCGTGGCTCAGTACGGCCCCAACCCGGTCATTTTTGGGCTCGACACGTGCACACAGTTCCGCAATACGGTTCCGGAACTCCGTCGGATGTTGGGAGCCGCCGGTATGTTTTCGACCGGAACGAATCTCGTGACGTCGCTACTGAAGAGCAACTGCCAGATTCCCGCGCGTGTGGCGCATTTTGGCGTCAACGCGACGAAAGAAGCGCACGGGATGCGTTGGCAGGTTCCTTGGGGCAAACACACGCCGGCGTCCTACCGGCTCGCGCACGCGACGGAAAAGGCCAAGGGGATTGCGAAAGAAGACTTACTGCCAATTGTTACTATCCGGAATCCGTGGCGGTGGATGCAGAGTATGTGCAAGAATCCGTACTCTGCCCGTTGGCCACATCATCAAATCTGTCCCCATTTGCAAGATATTGTTGGAGATGATGCGAGTTGGATTCCGGTGACGGTCAAGTACGGCGCCGCCGAAGAATCGTACCAGAGTCTCGTGCACTTGTACAATGAATGGTATGCCCTTTATCGGGACGCCAGCTATCCGAGGTTAATCATACGGATGGAAGACTTGATTTTTCGGGCCGAAGAAACCGTGACAGCTGTTTGCGAATGTGCGGGTGGACTAATTCGGCGCGATCAACCTTTTCAACAACCACTGGAATCGGCAAAAAATGACTCTCCTGGGCACGATACAAGCATTGGAATGGTGGAAGCATGGATAAAGTACAGTCAACCTCTGAGGCCAAATGCAGGTTTCACTAACGAGGACTACAATGCGGGCAGCACAGCCATTGATCCGTTCTGGATGAGTTACTTTCAATACCAGAGTCCTCCTGTATAGCAACTGGAAAGATGTTTATTTACTACAGGGGAGTATGCAGTCCTCGTTGCCACTCTCTAGTACCATTATTCTATTGATTGGAGACTGAACATGTTCGCTGTTCTCTTCAGTTGTCGTGATGTAGCTCGATGGCGTATGGAAAAAGCTCAAGTCTTCCTTATTCAAATTAAGTTTGTTGACATAAAACAAACTGCCTCACCTCTCTGTAAATGCGATATGTTAGCTTGCTCGAGTGCCAGTATCCAAAAATCCTGAATGTAAGGTCAGAGACACAACAAATATTTGTGTCATGCATGTCTGATCATTAGATTCTGCCATACCTCGTCTCTCGGCAAAGACATCAGCATGCGACACCTCTCTGCATACTGCGAAATTGCGAGAGCCTTCGGTCGTGTCTTGCAGTTAGTGGAGACCGTTCGAGTGGATTTAGGAGACACCCAGATCCGGAATAGGAGGAAGAGCAGTCGACGTCACTGAAATTCGTCGACGCGTATTCGCCATGAGAGACTTCAGCGACATTTTTGGTTCTACGCAATCTTTAGTGTTTGCATGCTCGATCAATTTTGAATCAGCCAAGGGCGTATTCTTGCCCTTTTGTAGTGTCACGAATTGCTTCACCAGTAGGGCATTCCATTTCTTTAGCTGTGTCACGTTCACCGGTGGGTTCTTTTTGGATGTAAAGATGGGACTGTAGGGAGTGTTTGCTGTTACCGAAATTCCTCTTAGAGACATGGCCATCTGGTGCGAAATCCACGTCGCAGTGGCGCATTCTGCTCCCTCAATGCGAGTACAATGAGTTTTCTTTTCAAAAGAAGTATAGTATTCATTAGCATCCTTGGCGTCCAAGACCGCTAGTTTGTGCGCCCTTTGGAGAGCCCAGTTCGACATATGCGAGACCTGTTGCGCGATCCGTTGTGGATTCACTTCAAGGGCCCGGCGCTGTCTTGATTGTTCTTTTAGCACGGTTTGGCGATAAGCCGTGCGGTGGGAGTACATTTCGGTATTGAGCAAAGGTGATTTGTAAGGTTCCAGTCCACGCAGACAGTAGTTGGGTTCCAACATTGAAATTTCTCCACCCACCGTGCGAAAAACACGGATAGTCTGGACGCGATCGTATAGAAAGTTGTCGTACTCCGAACGCTTGGAGAAATAAAAAAGGTGATACGTGAGGCGATTGCTTTTCGAGAGAAGCACCTAAAAGCAGGATATTCACCCTTCCCCAAGCAAACTTACCGTGTACCACAGACTCGATCTCACCGTAGATTTCTCTTCCCTAGGCATACGTTCTTCGTAGATTGGGAATCCGTGCTCTTCGTTCCGACAAGGAGAGAAACGAACTTTCTTCTCTCTTCGCTTTTGCCGCTTTGGGCTTTCATCGCTAGGATGAGGCGACGGTGAAACGGCACGTTTCCGGGCTGAAGCTTTACTGTTGCTAGGCGTGGCAACCATTTGCACTAACACAATATCAAACCGAAATGCCGAATATTCTTCACAATCTATGGCGAAGAAAAGCAAAGCTATTCCAGTGGCGGTGTGGCGACATGAGCTGCTGGAGTAGTGAGACTCGAGTTCAATATAATCCAAAACTCGGGGGCATTGTGGCCATAGGTTTAGTGCGATGACCTATGTGGGGCAGGTCACTATGCAAGTTCGAGATATGAAACAGAAAAGGAACAAAATATCAAGTGCCCCGAGCCGGTTTTTGCAGAATCTACCCCAATTCACAAGGCTGATAGTTAAAATACAAGAAAACTTATGACGGGCTTCGGAGAGTCATTTACTGTTTGCTTTGATACTGAAAACTAACAGTAAATTGTCATATTCTGTGAAAAGCAGTACCCTTATACAGGTATTGCCTGAAAGGGGAGAGACATATACCGTTTTCTTCGCCAGCAGCTAATAGTCATGGCCCATGCAATCTCCCATGACTCATGGGAGATTGCTTCTTCTCTTAAGCCAAGAATGCAGATTCATGACCACCATAACAACTACAATACAATTCAAAATGACCTGTGAAATCATACCCGGTGACGATTCGGGAATATTTCCTTATACAACATTTCAAAGGATCTATAAACATTGCCTCTATATCGACAAATTTGGCCTGGGCGATCACGAACGCGACACGACTCTCGCGACTCGTTCGATATCACTTCTAAACATCGAGACCCGATCGAGACAAGCAATGCAGGATTGATGATCCTGAGGCTTCGGGTCAGGTCCGGCAGATGATTGCCTTTTTTGCCCGATTGGAGCCCTCTGGCCAACATCCAAACCCATCAAACCGTAGAAGGGTGACGACATCAAAAGAACTCACAGTCAACAGTATTCCATAGAGACGAACCTAAAGTCGGTCTTCCAATCGCTCACGATTCCTTCATTTGCCAACGAACTATCACTCATTCAGTACCCTTTAGGGCCTATAAGCAAAACAGCCCGAAAGCGTAAATGTGATCTCAGGCTCAGCTAACTTTTACCCTCGGCCAGCTTGAAAGACATTCTGCACAGAAATAGGGCTGCAATGCATATCTAATTCAATGCATACAGTATCTGGGTTAGATTCTAGACACCTTTATGAGAAGTCTTTCCTTTCATTAGTCAACTGTAACCTCGGCCCGGGGTTGCGATCACCATTCTTCGCTCATGTTCGAAAAGCAAAAGTGTGCGGGTTTGTGATGCAATGGAAGAAAGACCCTTGCGAATTGGTTGCACGCCAAGCTACTGTGCCAGTCCGCATGCCTTCCATTCTCTCGGACACGGTGCATGCGATCGAACACGCCATTTTTGTTTATACATGAGCCAGCTTATATTTACAAGTGTTTCCATAGATTTGTAAAATTTCGTTATTGACAGTGAACATAGTTCTGATGAAACAGCAAGCGATATTCCTGACCAAAAGTTATATACCGTGATCGCGAAAGACGCTGATTAACCATACTTTCAATTCCTCAAATGAGGAATCAAGGCCTCGGAATAGCTGTCCAATAAGAGCGAATGGTACGCATGCTCAACATATTTCAGAATAAGTGTGAAAGGCTAAAATAAGCTTGCATATGGCCTCATTAAGTTGTTTGGTTGTTTGGAAACCTTGGGTTGATGGTGAAATCTTGGATACATAGCTATTGTTTAGAGATATTTTGTACTATGAAAGAGCGAGCTTTCGTTCCATTCTCTTTCAAGCGTTCCGTTCAAAGCACTAGCTCAAATTCTAGTATCATGAGAGTGCTGCCCCTCCTTCTGGTGGCTGGGCGTACTGGAAGAGCGTCATCAGGTGTGCACTCAGATGCTCCTGGGCGTAGCTCAAATCTTCATTGGTCAAACCGCTCAAGCGTTTCTTGTTGCTTCCGTACTTCACCATGGCGGAGATCATGTTGGAGCTAGCAATTATCGTACATACAGAATACCCAAAATTGTGTTACTGGATGTGTTGCGACATCAAATCACAAAGCACCATCTGCTGGAAGCTGCTGCTTACCTTCCTTTGTGAGCGGAACCCCATTTACCGGCATCGACGACGTACGAAAACGTATCTTGTTTGGGTTTAGCTCCGGCACATGCACAAACAATCGAAAGTAGACTTTTCTGGTGAAAAATCAAATCTTCAAAGCGTATCAAAAGCCTGGGATACTCGGCCTGCAAATATTGTTGATACCAGTCGCTCCAAAAGTGGGCCAACGACGGGTAATCGGCCGGCTTATTGGGGTAGTTGATACGCACCGGAATGGACTCGTTCGTGCCCAACTCGGAAAACTCTGCTCGGTCTTCCGGGGTAGGCACAAGATTGGGACAGTGCCGGGACACATTCTTGGACCAGGACGTGGCGTATGGGTGTTTGCACATGGATTGCATCCAGGAGTAGGGATCTCGAATCAGTACAACGGGCAGCACGTTGGATTTATTGACTTTATGGTCGTGCCCAGCCGTGTTGTTCCACTTGCGGCTCGCCAGCATATGCTTACCCCACGGAACTTGCCACCTCATGCCGCCGTGATGGTCGTGTTCGTTTTCGGGCATGATACAGTTACCTTCCAGGTACATGTTGAAGGGGTTGGTACCGGTATTGAACAGTCCAGCCGTGCCAATAGAAGCATCGTCTCTAGGAATATTCGCGCGGAAATCTTCGCAAGTATCGAGGCCATAGACGACCGGACCGTCACCGTACAAAGCCTGAACTTCGGACCACAATGGGAGTTTCAAAACGCTCGCCACGTCAATGTCTTCGACTCCGGCATCTTGCAGAATTGCCAGCAACTCTTCGCGACCCTGGCATGCTTGACCCATGTCCCTATTGGCTTGATCTGATTCTCTCTTTGGTATGGTTGCGTCGTCGCCGACGCCCCGTAGATCCTCTTGTTTGATCGCCGTAATACTGTGGTGTAAAATTTGTCCTTTCTTGTTGCGTTTTTCCACCTGCTGGGCCTTGTTTGTGCCGCTCCACAACGTTTTATTAAGGTGTTGTACGTAGGATGACTCGCGAGAAATAAGTTGGGAGAGATCGGATTGTGGAGACGGCAATCTCGAATGATAGAGCACGTTGATGAGAAAGGAAGTCATCAACAAGCACCCTATGGAATTCACCAATACGCGAAACAGAGCACTATTGGCTGAGGAAGCTTTTGCCCTAATATCTACAGATTTTCTCATACTCGTCGTTGAGAAAGTCAGAGTTGCTGGTTGGAGAATTGCTCTTGACAGTGAATGCTGTACGCGCCATGGTCCAATCCGCAGAAAGAAAAATGCCAGTTGGCAATTTTTGATTTTTACAACAATGTCTAGTCTTCCCGAAGCAGCTAGCTACTAGTAGGACATACCGAGGCGTTACGTTTGGGGAGAAGGACAGACCCACCATGAGGGAACCAGACTGACAGCGATAAGTCACTTCTGTGTCCTTCTATTATATAGTAAACGTGCCCTTTAAAGAAATGAGTGTCCTGTGGTGGGAACTGTCACATAAAAGGATTGCGTCGGTATCTTATACCGTCGACACCCTTCTCCTTTGATCGACAGAAAGCTGAACGAACCGAGGAACAACCTCATGCAGGTGCTCACGCTTTCTTTGACGCCGGACTTCGTCAAGATCCAAGTGAGGATTTCTGGCGCACGCTCGTCAGAACGAATAGGCCTTGTCCGATTTAGGGTGACGACAACTGAAGCTCCATTGCCTTCCGAACGAACTGCAGCACTCTATCTCTACTGCAGCCTCCTTGACAATGAGCGGTATCGACAATGGGGGTTCGACGCCGTCTCCCACAAACACTCTCGTGACGGCCTTGTTGACCGACATGTATCAAATATCCATGACCTATGCACACTGGAAAAATGATCGAGCCGATGATGAATCTGTGTTTGAGCTCTTCTTCCGCAAGAATCCCTTCGGTGGAGAATACACGATCTTTGCCGGTCTTGACGAATGTCTCAAATTCATGGCGCACTTCAAATTTACACAGTCCGATATTAACTATCTCAAGACAATACCGTCAATGAAAGGCTGCGACGATGCTTTCTTCGACTGGCTCTTGCAAGTCGACACATCCAAGGTCAAAGTTTACGCCATGCGGGACGGATCCGTCGCCTTTCCCCGTATGCCACTTCTCATGGTCCAAGGTCCACTGGGCATCGCCCAACTACTCGAAACAACGCTATTGACACTCGTCAATTACCCTAGTTTGATTGCCACCAACGCATCCCGGATGGTCTTGGCCGCTACGGAACGTCGTGAAGTGTCCGAAAGCCTGCCCGCGCAATGCCGTCAAACCCCAGTCTGTGTCGAGTTCGGTTTGCGGCGAGCTCAGGGTCCCGACGGGGGATTTAGTGCGAGCAAGTACGCGGCCATGGGCGGATTCGTCGCCACCTCCAACGTACAAGCCGGAAAGCTGCTGGGTCTGAATGTGGCGGGCACACACGCGCACGCCTTTGTCCAAACCTACACCGGTCTCGAAGAAGTAAAGGGTCGCACCGTGACCGACAACACTGAGCAAGGCAATGGGGAAAATGTCGAAATTCTCCCCAAGGTTTTGGAATACCGCCACAAATTGGCGACAGACAATCCAAATTTCGGCACCACAAACGACGGCGAACTGGCTGCGTTTATTGCCTACGCCGTAGCATTTCCACACAATTTTCTGTGTCTTGTGGATACGTACGAAACACTAACGTCGGGCTTACTAAATTTTGTCATGGTCACGTTGGTCTTGGACGATCTTGGTTATGTTCCTAAGGGGATACGACTTGACTCGGGTGATCTAGCCTACCTCTCTCTGGAGTGTGCCAAGTGTTTCGCCAGCTTTGCAGAAAAACGTCCCTATTTTCATAATCTTTCGATTGTGGCCAGTAACGACATAAACGAGGATGTCCTACACGCGCTCAACAAGCAAGACCACGCCATTACGGTGTATGGAATCGGCACAAACCTGGTCACGTGCCAAGCTCAACCTGCGCTGGGCTGTGTGTACAAGCTCGTCGAAGTCGAAGGTCGACCGCGGATGAAACTTTCACAAGAAATCGAGAAAGTTTTGATTCCAGGCAGAAAGAAGCCTTACCGATTGGTTGGGAGGGATGACCGTCCCATTATGGACTTGCTGACGGGCTATGACGAATCTGAGCCTCAGACCAACGTACGCATTCTATGCCGCCACGCCTTTATCGAACGCAAACGAGCCGCCGTCACACCCTCCCGTGTTGAACCTCTCCACGTCCTAGTCTTTGACCATGGCAAGGTTGTCCCGGAGGCCAACCGAAATCTGGATCAAGCCCGTGTGGCGGCCGCCGAGGAATTGCAACGACTCCGCCCCGATGTGCGACGGTATTTCAACCCGACACCATACAAGATTGCCGTTACCGACAGTTTGTTTCACTTTTTACATGAGCTGTGGCAATCGGAAACACCCGTACCAGAGTTATCATAGTGAGGAGAGCGAAATATAAACGGCAATGTTTCGATGGCATGGGACTTTCTTGTACATGCTCCATACTTTTTACTGTATGGTTCCAGAAATGCTGTAGGAAGCGAGACTATGGCCCAACATGATCTTTGTTTTTTGTATCAGATCCGCACAAGGCTGCCGGACCTGCATGATTTTTTTACAGTTAATTGATGTTTACTCTCCTGTCTTGCAGAATGAGACCCAAACACGACAGCGCACCGTCTTATACATGTTACTTAATTGTAGAAACGAAGAGCGGCAAATTTACCTGTAGCAAGTCCTAATCAAGCGCATGTGCGGCAGCTCCACACCAAAAAAAGACCCACGCTGTCACATGTGTGGTTCATTTCGTTTACATATTCAAAGAGTTTGAAGTCGTGGCCGTCTTGGATGGAAATACCAGATTATCTTTGTGTGTGCTGTTTCCTCCACTAAATGGAAGTATGGGTACTAAGTGTACTATAATTCATGAACGCTGCAGTGTAGATAGTGATTGGTTACATGGAAGTTATTTGGTGTTGGCATTGAGATCATTCTGGGGTGTAACCGAGAGCTCCTTATTCCGTCTGAACACAATCTTTGGCATGTCGCTCTCATCGCTAGATTGTCCCATTTTTTTCCGAGTGTCGCTGCCTCTTTCAGCACAGCGAAGTTTCCTTACGATTGGCTTGTGAAGAGCTAAAATACTAGGGCAAGTGAGATCAGTAAGATGGATCTACAATATGCATTTCGGATGATTCGGTATGTGGTAGAGATAAGAGTAGACAATAGAGGTTGCGTCCCGGTCAAATACAAAGGGGGCCAAATAAACGGGATCAGAGCATACAAAAGTTCCACAGAAGTAAATTTTTCAAACTTGCAATTTAAACGATATGCAATTTTCGATGGGTTCCTGAGAAATATTTTTGAAATGTTCGTGTCGATTCGTCTTTCGCGGATTTTTTACATAAGGTACTGGCAACCAATACGCGAAGGCAAAAAAAGTTACGTTGGTTCGTCGGTTTCTTCTCAAGGCCAAGACGGCATTACGAAAGAAAAGCCAGCGACCATAGCCATTGCGCGTATCTTTTTGTCACATGCCGAACAGAGGTTTTCTCAACAGCAGTATTACCGCAACATGGACACAGCTCACGCTTCCGAAGTCACCGCCCTCCTCAAATCGGGTCAAGCCTTGTCCATTGACGGAGAGAGTAAGGCCGAAGGCGTAGATTCCATTGCGGACTCTGTAGAAGCTAACAGGTTGAACGAGAAAACGTCTGGAAGTAAACGTTCCGTACGATTTACCTCAACCAGCTTCCGTCGCCTGGAGTCTTCAACTTCGTCGATTCGATCTTTCATTCATCACTTTACACATAGCGAACGTGATCGGGTCGCACAAGAAAAAGGAATCGGTGCGGCAGCCTTTTTGGTTCGCGATGCCGTGCTTGGACAAGTCGAAAATCCCGCAGAGGGCGCTTATGATCCGTACGCCAATCCTGAGGAGCCATGGCGAAACACTGTGGCCATTGTGTGCGGCCGCTTGTGTGCGTACCGGCCCTTGTTGAGTCTGCTGTACAGTGTGGCATGGATGATGGTGACTTTGACCTTTTTGGAGCCGCCCCATTGGTGTCGCACTCTGTACGGAACGGATTCCGACGATGATGGTGGTGGTTTATCAACCAGTTCCTCCCCCGGCTGTCACGCTTTGTTCTCCATGGAGGGAACACCGGCAGATAAATCCTCGCTGGATCCAGTACAGCTCTATCCGAATTCCAAGTCGACCGTGCTCACGATTGCGACGGCAACAGTTGCGGAATCCATCGGTGTAGCGATTGTGGCCATTTTTTTGCTCATGCGGATCGGTCGCGACGGCTTTTCTTTAAAGCGGTACCTTCGATCCGGTACGGCACAGATAAGTCGCGTCGTACAACTTCTCTGTGTGATTTTTCTGGTGATAGGATTACTGACTGGCGTGACGATGCACCATCCGTACGTGCGTTTGGCGATTTTACTGAGTCTCTCGCCTGCCGCGCAACGCGATATCGGAGTGCTCGTCAAAATGCTTCCCGAAGTGATGAATATTTTGCTGATTTTGGGAGTCTTTATGGTGTTTTACGCGTGGTTCGGCACGGTCATGTTCGTGGGCACAGAAGAAGGGTCGATGCACTTCAGCAGTTTGATCGAGTCCATGTGGACTCTGTGGATCTGCGTCACGACGGCCAACTATCCGGACGTGATGATGCCCGAGTACAATCAAAACCGCTGGGTTACGTTGTACTTTATCTCCTTTATGATCCTTTCATTTTTCTTTCTCATGAACCTGGTGCTGGCGGCAGTTTTCAATGAATACCAGTTGGCCTTTCAGACACGCAAGCAAGATCGAACCAAAGCTTCGGACGAAAACTTGCGCAAGGCGTACGCCTTGATGGACTCTGAGGGAATGGGTCGGATTGATCAAGAAACCGTCATGGCTCTCTTTTGCATTCTCAATGAAGATTTCCCGGAATTCCGCACGCTATCTGATGAAGATACAAAGCTCTTGTTTGCTATTCTTGACAAGGACGGATCGTCGACGATAACAGAAGAGGAATTTATGGATTTCGGTAGTGTCTTGTTACTGGAATTTGTCAAAACAAGCGCGTATTCAACACTTGTTGAACTACGACTCCCCAAAATTTTCCATTCCAGCCTGTACCAGACCTTTTGTACGGTCGTCAAGTCCAATCTGTTTGAGTACTCCATTGATGCTATTTTAGTCATGAACGCAGTGGTGATTGGCATCCAATCATATCCAGAGTTGTCGGGACAAGCGGTCCAAATCGATCCCAAGTACTGGGACGGATCCATCGATACCATTTGGGAAGGAGTCGAATCTGTTTTTACAGTCATATATGCGTTGGAAGTGGTGGTCAAAGTCTTGGTTCTGGGATGGCGAGCGTATACTGAAAGTTACAAAAATGTGTTCGATTTCACGATTACAATCCTTGCCGTGATCAGCTCGAGTATTGTCTATTATCCCAACGAGTTCAGTGACAGTCGCTTGATTCGAATGATCGTCATGGCTCGCGTATTACGGCTGATTCGTTTGTTGACTGCCATGAAACGATTCCAGTTGATTGGGATCATCTCAGTGGAGATTCTTCCCGCCGCGTCTAGTGCTCTTATGGTCCTGTTTTGTATCATGTACTTTTTCTCCGTTTTGGGAATGCATCTGTATGGCGGTCTCATTACCCGTGATCCCGCGAATTCGTTAGCTTACTTGCTTTTGGGTACCGACTTTTCTGAAAACGACTACTGGGCGAACAACTTCAACGATATGATCAGCGGGATGAACGTGTTATTCAATATGCTGGTTGTAAATAACTGGACGGAGTGCGAAGTCGGCTTCGAGGCAACAACGCAGGAAAAGTGGGTCCGATTCTTCTTTCTCTCTTTCCACGTGTGCGGTGTCATCCTCGTTAACAATTTGGTCATTGCCTTTATCATCAACGCATTCTTCGAAGAGTTGGCTATATATCGTGAGCGCACGGACGAAGAAATTGTCGGTGACGGCGAAGCCGTAATACGCAACCGACGCGCCGTGTTTGACGCGTCGGAAGTGACGGGGACAAAGACAATGCTATCGGGTGGGTACATAGCGAGGTTGCGGAGTCATCATTCCGATGTCGGTGATGGTCACGAGCAGGACCGGCTCCGACAGCTGTTCACTCATCGGAGCAGCAGCATGGAAGTCAAGACGTCCAGTGAGCGCTCTTCTTTGACGCCGACGGACGATTGACTCAAAAATTGTTTCGAGTCGTGCTTTTCGTGCAGTAATTGTAAAATTATTCATTGCAGATCTCATCGTTACTATCTCGCGTTGTCCTGTACTTGAATGTAGAGACTTTGTAGGAAGCAGGGACTGTACTTGCGCATGTGATGGAACATCCAGGGATTAATGCTTATTTCATCGTTGACGCTGTACCAATACTATGCACCAAAGCTGGAATGTAAATCGATTGGAACTTCTTGGAACATTCGATATGACGGCAAGCCTCTGGTTGATGTCTTTACAGTGAGTTGACGTTAAGAGTAACTATATATTATTTATTTTCGAAACGTCGACAAACTGTTCCAACCTGTTACAGAAATGTAAGTTCCATCATAAATCCTACGCATGATGTACATCAGTGTTAATCAAGCATGCTCGCCGACTCAGACCCAGACAAAAGGAAATGTCTTGCACAATAAATCCTTCTGAAAAGGCATAAATATACACAAACTGTCTAGTTTGAGGTGTCCCCTGGTGTCTGCCATGAAGTGCCGGTTAAGGAACAGAGAGGAAGCATCGAAACGAGTTTCCAACTACCATATTGATAGCTTACCTTGCATTACATCACATTAGTATTTTTTGCGCATCGATTCTCTCAACCGGTGATCCCGCTTTCTCACGGTCAGTTGACCTCGTCAATCTAACCAACTATCATTATGAAAGACAAGGTAACTGGCGCGACATCGGGGAATGGCGACGAACCCAACAGCAACATTGGCAAAGGCACCAATAAACCGAAAAGGCCCAGCCCCACCAATTTCGGTCACAGCTCTCGTCATGCTTCTCATCCCAGTCGCGGTGGCGGAGCACAGCGCCGAGTGTCGTTGTATGAAAGCAGCAGCAGTGCCATCAGCGCGTTGAGCGGCAGTACCGGCGACGACGATGACGACGATTTTGACTTTTCCCACATCGCTCCGCTCGGTCGCTCGAAAGGCGAACGGACG
>Ga0163101_100128_pt1 | contig 18665 bp, 5 predicted proteins | sample TAMARWmetagpilot_2_FD_111548 | JGI IMG/M metagenome (GOLD analysis project Ga0163101, IMG submission 111548) | Phycosphere-associated microbial communities from TAMU algal ponds, Corpus Christi, Texas, USA - TAMU ARW1 11/11 metagenome pilot | ecosystem: Engineered > Artificial ecosystem >...
AGTAGTCTTGTACTCCTCTTGATCTGCCATGCTCCTCAGTTTCGCCACCTACATTGTTATCGTCATCTCCGATAGATAGTTCTAAGTCATGACGATGTCGCATTGGGGCCAAATCTTGATTGAGCTGTTCGTATCGCGTGCGGTAGTGTTGCAGGATTGGTGGGGACGTCATATACGTATAGGATGCACCTGTTGATGCCTCGCCATTTAAAGACTGTCGCAATAGACTGCCAAATCGAGGCGTCCGTCGATTTAATCGTGTTTCAGTGGACTCTGTCAGGTCCTCCAAATCACGATAGAAAAAGGAACAATCCTGCTGTAAAGCATCTTCCGAGGACATGACATCAGCTCCAGTTTTCGACGATTGATCCAGTTGACTTTCATCACAAAGCAGAGACTGTTTTAGAGCAGCAGCGCGTTTCAATCGGAATATCTGTGCCGCTCTTTCGGTTTCACAACCCAATCCCTCGTAGTTTTGTGGCTCTGCCAAGGATGTATACCCGCTTTCGACGTCTTGCTGATTCGTGTCGACTAATTCGTCTTTCGACGACGAAAGAAAAAGTCGGCTAATCAATGAGGGCTGCTTAATTTCATCCCCACGACTCATCGGCTGCCTCTGACGCTGCCTTCGGCGCCATGAAGAAGGGCTTGTTCTAATGCTTGCGCTCGCTGCAATAGAGCTGTTTGATGATGCGGCCGAATCGTTTAGAAACTCGTGATCATCGTCCCCTTGTCCTAAAACGAGCATTTGCGGCGTCGATGTCTCAGAAGCCTCGCTTGCAGACATAATCTCTAGAGGCGTCGTGATTGCCGTGTCTTTAAAGATCAGGAATAGCAATGAACTGTAAGCAGAGACGGTTGCCTCGTCCCAGGGGTCCACCCCGTATCAAATTGTCGCAGCCTGTGCGCGCTTTTGCTTTTTTCGCAAAGGAATTTCTCTGTTATTTATGACTCTGGCACGGTTTGGTCAACTCTACTTCTGGAGAACACCGGTCCACTACCCCTCTCTTTAGTAGGGTTCAGAGCAATCCTACCCGATCACACCGGTACTCTGACTGACAGATATATAATGTAAGATAATCACTCATGTAAAGCGTTGTTATGCTTTATGAAGAGTTAACTTTGATTTGCTCTCACACCGCTCTGACGGATGGGCAAAGAAACAGTCAGGCCTACTGCACTCCGCGCCAAATCGACACGGCTTACCCTGGAACCGTCGCTTGTCTTTCTTTTGCGAGGCATGACCACCGCCCCATTTCAAAATCGATGGTGCCATCTTTCCTTTTGCCTCTGACGTATTTGTCGACGCCGTCACGTTGACGCCATTATTGGTGTATTCAACCTCTTCCGCCCGGACTGTCACATTTTCCTCAATGCATAACGGACAGCGAACGAGAGGTTTCGGATTTCGTTTTTTGATTGATGACATGCACGAATCACACATTAAGACAGGAACGCCACAGGTTTCGCATTTCTTTTTACCTATGTATCGATCCCATGGCTTATGACAGATGCAGCACTGCGTCTCGATCTGGATCGGCTTCATTCCTTTCCGCACAATCCCACCGTCACCATCGGGGTTGTCCACGCCTACCGCTTCGCGCTTGTCAAAGACGAAATTCTTCCCTCGCCAGTGGCCCCCATCCGGGAAGGCTTGCAAGTAGCGTTCGATACCACCTCTCAGTTGATATACTCCCTTCAAATTCGATCCCATTTTCTGGTTCAGATAGGCTGATGCTCGTTCGCAGCGCACGCCGCCAGTACAATATAAGAGCACCTGCTTCCCTCGTAACCTTTCTTGCGTCCCAGGTCTCTCCAACCAAGACGAAAAATCGGTAGATTTGCGCATCATGGGGTCGACGTATTCAGCCGCTCCTTTTTCATTCTGCTGCTCTTGGCCATTGAACCTACCAATCAGGGCTTCGTAGTGGTTCCGGACGTCAACAACAACGGTACCCTCATCTTCCAAACGTTTATGAAACTCGTTTGGCTCTAAATGAACACCACCTTTACTGAGGGGTGCTTGTTCACTGGAGAGTCCGTAAAAGACGAGTTCCTGCACGGGGAACATTTTGAAATTGGTAAAGTGTCGGTCCGTCGACAAACCATCAATGAATTTGAAATCGGTTTGTAGAAAACCTTCATGGAATCGTTGCAAATCTCGGGCGAAATGTCGCAACGTCGTAGCAGCAGTCGAATTTTCCGTGTCGACGGAGGAAATGGTGGCGTTAACGCCTTCGGGGGCCACACGGATGCGCCCGCCCAACGTTCTCCGCTGGGCAAGTTCACATAGAAATCCCATCAGTGTCTGTACTACCGACTCAGGCCAAGCCGGATTAATGTACTGGTAAAACAGAACGAGACTCGCCTTAGAGGATAGATTCTCGGGAAGGGTCGATTTGAGTACCATCGCTTTCGGAAACCATTTTCCGAGGGGCTTGGCCTTGTGTTGAGCACGTAGCTGATCGTACGTAGGAATCGGTGTCGGAACGTAAGAATCATCCGGGTCTTCGAGACTAGGCACAGGGCTTGACACAGCTGTTGCTGATTCTGCCGAGTGTTCCGATGGTGAAAAGGTTTTGTCTGGCCCGCTTTGACAGCGTTGTTTTTTCCGAGCCTTTTGTTCTTTGCGGCTGATTCGTTTTTTGCGTTGGTTGTTATCGGCTAATTTCATAGTGTCGCGTCGACTCGTTCTTTTGTTGAGCTAAGATCCTAGTTTGGTGTCAAGTGCTGCTGTTTGTTAACCATATGCACATTGTTGGCAGTGAGGCAAGACTACACTCTGCTCTGTTTGGTTGGCTCACCGTTTTCGTTGACTGCGAGAATCGCCGTCGCTCACTCACAGTCAAGGATATTCTTCACTGTTAGTAGAAAAGCCGGTTTGGGGGATTTGACTGGGTGCATCACTACACGTTCTGGAAGAGTGGTGTCTACCTACACATTGATCTGTCTTTCGTCCGTTTATAGTCACTGCGCACCGAAGGTATGGTACTCACAATTACTCTCAATAGCGTCTGTATCTCTCCTCGTTTCGGAATCCGACCGTTCCCTGCCGGTGAATGATTTTGGCGTCTGGCCTGCAACCAAAGAAAGGACGGGCGAACACGAAACCTTTTCAGACCCCGTCGCCACCAACAGACACACTATTGTTGCAAGGCTCGTTGTTTTCCCGGAATCTCGCACCAAACGGGACCTTCAGTCGTCGCAACCACCCTTTTCTTCTATACGGACAACTCCCCAAGCCAGCGCGAGACCATGACGAGTTCACAAGACGTCAATCCGAACAACGACGCGAAGGATTTGGTGGAAGAACCCGACGATGAAAAGAAAGGCAAGCGCCGTCGGAAGCGCAAGCGCAAAAAGGAGTCGTCGGAAATCGCACCCGACGACGAAGCCGAGGTACCCGTAGACAACGACTATGATCCCAAAACGATACAATTGGATCGGACCGTCTTTGTGGAAGGAATACCATACACTTGTACCCCTCAAGAAGTCAAGAAATTCTTTACCGAGAACGGTGTCGAAGATATTGTCGAGTGCCGTCTTCCCGTCTGGCAAGATACCGGTCGCTTACGAGGCTACGGTCACGTAGTGTTCGATACAAAGGAGTCCCAGCAGACGGCTTTGCAACTTAACGGGAAGTATCTGCAAAATCGCTATCTCACAATCCAAGCCGCCAACGCACCGAAGACGTCGCAGGCACAAGTGCCCTCTTTGAATTCGGATGATTCGAAACCTTCCAAGACCGTCATGTTGAACAATTTATCGTACGATGCCTCGGAAAGCGATATTCAACGAGTCATGGAAGCGTACGGTGCCATTGCTACGGGAGGTGTGCGTGTAGTACGGCATTCGCAGAGTCAAAGGTCGAAAGGCTTTGCCTATGTCGAATTTGAATCTATCGACAGCGCCCAAAAAGCTGTCCAGAATGCCACCCAGATCATTGTACTAGCGCGCCCATGCCGCGTCGAATACGATCATGGTCGAATAAAAGGAAGCTTTCGGGATTCGAACGGAAAGCTGTGGCAGAAAGAATTCTCGAACAAAAAGACAAGGTCGAATTGAGCATTCAATGTATTTGCTTTGTTGACTTCCTACACCAAGTAGCAGCCGGAAACAAGCTGGATGACGATACAGTAACCGCTACCGTAGACCCACTATCATCGCTAGTAATACATAAGTGACCGATAGAGGAAGCGTGGGATAAGGATCTAAATATCGTGTAAGGGAAGAGCAAAAGACTAGCTACCTACTGTATAACTGCACCGAGTGTTGCCTACTCACGACTGCAAATGTGAAAAAGAATTGATGTAAACATCTCATTATTTATTTTTTTTTCGTTACAGTCAGATCATCACAAAATTGAGTGACACTGGTTCCGAAGAATAAAAATCCGAGTGGGAAGGCTGTCTTCAATTCTTCAAGAGTTCCGAAACGAATGAGGAGGTTCAATGTGGGAAAGAACCTTCCTCAGCACCGATCCTTTGCATTTGGGAAGCATGCAATAGTCTCAAGGCAGTATTGTTTCGATTTCCTCCTTTCAGTAATCAGCTTGTTGTGTGATCGTGCTGTCAATAATGTAAATTGGTAAGGTGTAAAAATATAAAGCGAAAAGCCCTTTTACCCGTTTAGGGTTAAGGTGCTCCAGCGCAGCAGTCACAAAGAACTTTATCCTTGTCGACTTCAAAAGTCTCGAGACTACCAGTCGTAAAAAGACTGCACATCTCGTTGACATCTCCCGTAACGTCGTTGTTATAAATTGTCACTTGGCGGAGTTTTGACGTTCCGGTCGGAAGATCGTTCGCGAAAGCTGAGGCTGGAAAGCCCCCAGTCAGCTGATTGTTGTGCAACATTAGCTCTTCCATCCTTGGCGAGTTGATACCCGCAGGTATTGGTCCATTGAACTGGTTGCCGTCCATATGCAAACGCTTCCAGTTTAGATCTCCGAACGTCTCCGGAATTGTTCCCGCAAGATCGTTGTTCTCGACAAATAAGACGTTAAGGTTCGGTTCCGTCAAGTGCACTGTGTTTGGGATGGTGCCAGTAAAAAAGTTGTACGCCAAGTCCATGTAGTTCATATCTTCGTACTCCCACATAAATTCGGGAATGGTTCCTTTGAAGAGATTGAAAGAAAGTGACAGCGTGTCCAGCTCAGAAAGTTTGTAGAAATCAGAAGGTATCGTTCCTTCGATCAGGTTGTCGGAGAGGCTAATCTCCCAAAGAGACGAAAGCATAGAGATCTCTGGAGGCAACGTTCCACGCATTTGCTGGCCGTAGTTTCGTATAATCTGGTATTGTTCACGTCGACCACAAGGGTCGACACCAATCATCGTGTACCAATCGCATTCATGTAGATCTGAGACCCAGAGCTCACTCTCAAGCCAATTGTCTCCGTTGAACTCACAATACATTAGTGCCATCGCAAAACGCTGTCGAATACGCTCGACTTGAAACTCCATAATATCCTTCCCAGTTCGAAGCCATTCTCGAGACCAATTCTGGCAGGTGCCGGGTACATTAATAAGAGCACGAGTCTGGGGAGGGAGGAAACGATCGACAGATCCCATTATAAATTCGCAGGCAGCATCTTGAGGACATGGTACAGCTGGTACGACAGGGAGATTCGGTAGAACTGGTGGGGTGCCACCAAGAGGAGCTGTTGGATCGAACAGCAAAGTAGGTGGAGCACCGGTTGCAGTGGCAGGACCCGACACTGAATTGGCACCAACTACTGATGCAAGGACGGCGAGAGTCAAACAGAGCCATACCGGAAAGACGGTGCCCTTCGGCTCCTGTTTCGATTCTTCGGTCTCGGGCTCGCTGTATAGGTCTTCGGGGACAGCCATCGGTCTAGGCCCTTGGCCGTCTTCAGTTTCTTCGTCAGGTTCCGTCGCCCATGGAGCCGATTGATCGCCAACATCGGGATTTTCGTACGGTTCTATCGCATTCCCCGGGATGGGCTTGTTTCTGTTCCAATCTACGGCTGGGTAGTCCGCAGGAGTCTCCGTCGGATAGCGGGGCATTGATGTTGGGCCTTCGGGCGGTATCGAGAAAGATATTCCAGCAGGGCCATCGATCCCTCGTGGGGGTCCATTTCTATTCCAGTCGACTTCCGGATAAGCCACGGGACTTTCAGGCGGTGGTCTTGGGGCCAGACCAAGTGGACCTTCAAAAGGACCTGAAAAATCATAAGGACCAGGACCTTGGACTCCTGGAACTGGATTGTTGCGATTCCAGTCCCAACCAGGATGCCCATCGGGATTATTGCCTTCCTGGATACCTCGTGGCATGGATGTTGGCCCGTTTGGTCCGTTTCCCAGTTCGTATGGATTGGGACCTTTTACACCGGGAGGGAAGCGGTTCCTAGCCCAGTCCCAGCCCGGATGATCTTCTGGAAGGTCGCTTCCATCGGGTCCCCTTGGCATCGATGTTGGCCCATGGGGACTGTCACCGAGCTCATATGGAGTGGGGCCTTCGCCTCCTGGTATAGGACGGTTGCGAGCCCAGTCCCATCCAGGATGATTTTCTGGAAAGTCTCCTGATATGGCAGATCGAGGAACTGATATTGGGCCGTTCGGTCCATTGTCCAGGTTGTATGGATTGGGCCCCTCGTGCCCTGCTGCCGGTCGATTTCGAGCCCAGTCCCAGCCCGGGGATTCGTCTGGACGAGCATCCGGCCCAATTGCGCGTTGCATGGATGGTGGCCCTTCGGGTCCGTCATCTAGTCCGTACGGGCTGGGACCTTGAACCCCTGGTACAGAGCGATTTCTGTTCCAATCGAGGGATGGGTGATCCTCGCTAGGGGTGTCCAACCCGTAAGGAAAACGAGAGAGGCCGGTGTGGGGGACTCTGTCATATGGAATGTTACCAATTGAATCATCAGGATGAATGGGAGCCTTGTTCCTGAGCCAATTCAGCGCATCTTCGATCGCTTGAGTCTGGAACTCGGGGGATGCATCGGGCGGAATATTAGGAAAATTATTCAATGTCAGAATGTCTGGTTCCTTGTGTGGCGTTTGAGGATCCTTGTCTCGGAGCCAGTCTAGGGCTTCTTCCATCGCCTTTACTTTCTCTTCTGGAAATTCAGAGCGTCTTGGCATGACCGCTTTTGGTAGATTCACGTACTGTGGAGAAGAAAGGTCTTCTTCAGGAATTGTAGCCCCGTGGTTGCGAAGCCAGTCGATTACAGTATCGGTATTTCTAATAGTATCTCCAGGTAGCACCGGGATTCCATCAATGTTTTTTGGCTTGAAACTCGTTGGTTCGTCGACGATCCGAATGGGTTCATTATTTCTAAGCCAATTGATAGCTTCTTCCATCGCAGCTGCCTTCTCTTTCGGAGATAATTTTGGCGTGGGGGGAGGAAGCCCGGCCAGATTTGCGAAGGCGAGCAGAGTTTGTTTGTCGATATCATTTGGTTGCGGATTGTTCTTTCGGAGCCAGTCAATTGCTTCCTCAACAAGTTTGGCTTTTTGATCAGGCTGCAATGGCCTTTGATCAGTTGGAACGCCAGCAAGATTAGTAAAGGCTTGAAGTGTAGGCTCATCGATATCGCTGGGTTTGAGATCATTGTTACGAAGCCAGTCAAGGGCATCGTTGAGTAATGAGGCCTTGTCTTCGGGCGACAATTCAGCGCATGGCATCGGAACTCCAGTGAGGGTTGTGAAAGCTTCGAGAGTTGGCTCGTCGATGTCAATGAGCGGAGGGTCGTTGTTTCGGAGCCAGTCCAAGGCCCTATCCAATAATTGATCTTCTTCGTTCGGCAATACAATCAGGGGGCTTCCTGGCACGTTTTTCAAGCTTGACGGAACCGGCTCACCAAAGCTTGGCTTTCGCTGCTTTTGACGAAGCCAGTCTATAGAATTTTCGGGCTGATCTTCTTTTGGGTGCTTAGGAAATTCTGCACGGGGCAAAGGTACCCCAGCCAACCGTGACAATGCATTTAAAGTAGGTTCGTCGATATCAGTCGGGCGTGGATTTTTGTGGCGCACCCAATCGAGCGACTTTTCTAGTACTACCGCTTTTTCATCCGGATCCATTCTACTTTGTGGTATGTGAATTCCGGACAGATTTGACAAAAGTGTCAACGTTGGTCCGTCAAGAGTCACAAGAGGAGGATCATTTTTTCGAAGCCAGTCCATCGACTTCTCCAGAGCCTTCGCTCTTTCTTGGGGTGGTGGACGGGTGAGAGGTAGTGGAACTCCGGCAAGATTAGCAAGTATGACCAAATCGGGGTCCTCCACGGCTTTCGGTTGTGCTCCGTTGTTTCGCAACCAATCCAACGATTCCTCCACAATCCGTCCTTTCTCAACGGGTGACATCTTTTCTTGCGCAACCGGAATGCCAGCAAGACTGGCAAGCGCTGCAATTGACGGATCGTCGAGCTCGAGAGGACTCACTTTATTGTTCCGAAGCCAATCAACTGCGTCTTGCAAGGCACCTTTTTTATCGTCCGGAAGCAAGCGTCTCGTGGGAGCAGGTAGCCCTGCAATGTTCGCAAACGCCTGTATGGTAGGATCATCAGTCTGATCGATTGGTAGCTCCTTGTTTCGTAGCCAGTTCACTGCGTCTTCTACCAGTTTAATTTTCTCGTCAGGAAGAAGATGAACGGGCATGGGAAGACCCGATAAAGTACGAAAGGCAGATATCGTTGGCTCGTCTAGCTCCTCCATTTTCGGGCCTCGGTTACGAAGCCAATCAACAGCTCCGTCGACAATGGACTTAGTCTGCTCAGGCGACACAACCCCACGAGTTTGGGGAAGTCCTGGAATATTAGCAAGCGCCGAGACGGTAGGTTCGTCCATGTCGGCCGGATTCGGGGAGTTGTTACGTAGCCAATCCAGAACTTCATTCATTGCTTTTGTCCTCTGTTCAAGAGACAGAGGACGTCGAGGAACATTTACGCCCGGTAATTTCGCAAATACGGCGAGTGCAGGGTCTTTAATATTCTCTACTATAGGGCTGTTTGATCGAAGCCAAACCGTGGACTCAGCGAGCATTCTCGCTTTCTCAGGTGAGCTCATCTTTGTTTTAGGCGATGGTATTCCAGCAATGTTCGACAGTGCTTGGATGGTCGGATCCTCCAAGTCTTCAGGGCGGGGGGTGTTGTTTCGAATCCAGGTGAGGGCCTGCTCGACGATCGCCTCCTTTTGTGCTGGTGTGAACGATCGCGGTGAAGTTCCGGTAACGTTCATAAGTGCGACCGTGGTTGGCTCGTCGAGATCTTCAGGTTTCACAGTGTTGGATCGAAGCCAGGCTACTGTGTCTTCGATAGCTTTTGCTTTCTCTTCGAGGGGAAAAGCCGCTTTGGGCATTGGGACTCCAGCGATCGCGGTGAATGATGCCAAAGTGGGATCGTCAATATTCTGCGGCCTCGGATCGTTACTCCTGAGCCAGTCGAGTGCGTTTTCGAGCTCTTTGCTTGTTGCATTGTTTGAATTAGGCATCGGCAGCCCTGCAAGATTAGCCAGTGAGTCAACAGTAGAATCATCAACGTCTTCTACTTTTGGATTGCTGTTTCGAAGCCAGTCCATGATATCACGCATTGCTTCACTCTTCTGTTCCGGAGATATCCGTAGTCGCGGCGTCGGAATACCTGCAATATTTGCAAGGGCTTGTATGGTGGGAGTGTCCACGGTGTCAGCCTCAGGCTCGTTATTGCGAAGCCAGTCCATTGCTTCCTCCACAACTTCTACCTTCTTAGTATTCGACAGCTCGCCTTTCGGCAGAGAAATCCCGGTCAGGTTGCTAAGCGCGGCAAGAGTAGGGTCATCGACACTGCCTCCATCGAGCTCGTTATTTCTAAGCCATGTCAACGCGTCTCTCAAGATATCCTCTGGTTTGTAAATCGCAACAGGTATTCCAGCAACATTTGCCAAAGCTTGAATGGTGGGGTCGTCCAAGACCTCTAGATCCGTGTCGTTGTGTCTGAGCCACTTCAAGGATTCGTCAAGCGCTTTCTTTTTGTGTGATTCCGACAAAATGCCTCGAGAAATTGGAGTCCCTGCCAAACTACAAAGAGCGTTGACTGTCGGATCGTCCACATCTGAGGGATTGACCTTGTTGTTGCGAAGCCAATCTACACATTTGTCCATGGCTGCCGTCTTGTCGACCAGGGCCATCGCTTCCCGAGGAACTGGAATATTTCCAATACTCAGAAGGGCCACCAAGGTTGGGTCATCGACATCTTCGGGGTTTGGCGAATTATTGCGCAGCCATGCCACAATGTCATCCAGAATTAGTTGTGTGCGGTGTGACGAAGGCCGACTTTGAGGAACCGGGACACCGGCTAGATTTGCGAGCGCTCGAAGGGTTGGATTGTCCACGTCGCGGGCCTTAGGATCGTTGTTTCTAAGCCATTGTAGGCTGTCATTTATCGCATGGTTTTTTGCCGTCGGTGGGAGTATCGCCCTGGGAACCACACTGGCAAGGTTTGTCAGTGCTGTAAACGTTGGCTCATTTACGTCATACACCGGTTCCTTTAAATCGTTTTTCCGAAGCCAGCTCACCACCTGATCCAGGGCAGCCTTCTCTTCCGCTCGGGAAAGCTTCGAGAAAGGAATTGGCACTCCTATTAGATTTGCTAAGGCTCTAATATCTGGGTCTTCAACATTGTCAAGACGAGGGTCATTCTTCCGAATCCAATCCACGGCTATTTCCAAAGTGTTCTCCTTTTCATGGAACGGGATTCTCCCATGTGGCATAGGAATTCCTGCGAGCCGTGCTAAGGCCCGAAGAGGCGATGCATCAATATCGCTCTCCCGAGGGACATTGCTGCGAAACCATGTCGTGGCGTCCTCCAGCACCTGCTTTTTATCCTCGGTGGATATCCGGCCGTGAGGCAAATTGACATTTGCCAAATTGCACAATGCTTTCATCGAGGGTGTGTCGAGACTGTCTACCTGCGGCTCGTTTTCGCGAAGCCAAGTTATTGAGTTTTCAATAATTTCTTCTCTACGACCAGGTGAAAGAAAGCTTCCGCGGACGGGGATCCCAGCGAGCGAAGCCAATGCCTTCAAGGTAGGTCCATCGACGAGTCTCGGCTGTTTCGGATCGTTGTTTCGAAGCCACTCGATTGCGTCCTCTAATGCCTTTTTCTTATCCGTCGCTGAAAGTTTTCCTTGAGGAAGTGGGAGGTCCGAAAGATTGCTCAGCGCTAAAACTGTTGGATCGTCAAGATCTTCTAGTCTAGGCTCATTGCTGCGGAGCCAAGTCATAGCCTCGTCCACAACGTCACTATTTTCGCCACGGGGCATAGGAATGCCAGCAACTTTTGCGAATACCCTGACATCAAGGTCATCAACCACACTCCAGTCCTTGTCGTTGTTCCGAAGCCAGTGTTGAAAATGCTCCATGGCTTTTTGTTTCTTGATTGGAGTGAGTAAACCTTTGGGCAAGGGACGTCCAGTAACGTTGGCAAAGGATCGTAACGTGGCCTGATTGATAGATTCAGGCGCAACATCGTGCGCTCGAACCCAGTCAATTGCTTCTTCCATGATGCTCTTTTTCTCCTCAGACGACAAGTTCCGAGACGGTGGTGGGACACCTGGAAGATTCACAAACGCTTGAAAGATGGGTTCATCAATGTCATCAAGTGATGGTGTATTCTCACGCAGCCACTGCAGAGCTTCCTCCATCGGTTTCGCTTTGTCCCCCACACTGCGTGTTCCTTTTGGCATGGGAGCCCCAGAGAGATTTGCTAGTGCAGCTATCATTGGGAAGTCAACGTTTTCCGGGTCAGGATCATTGTTTCGAAGCCACTCTAATGCTTGGTCGACGGCATTGTTCTTCACTGTAGGAGTTAGTCGGAAGTTTGGAGGGTGAAGACCTGCCAAATTGGCGATCGCCAAAACTGAAGGATCATTGAGCTTTTTCCCATCGATTTTTGGACTAGTTTTCCTGATCCAATTCAAGATTTGCTCCAGAGTATTCTCCTTCTCAAACGCTGTAGTTATTGGGGGAGACAGCGCAGTAAGATTGCGAAGGGCCTGGACTGTGGGACCATCAACATTCTCTGCTTGCGGCCTATTTCTTCGCAGCCAGTTGACTGGGCCGACCATGAGCTTCTTCTTATCTTCCGTAGGAATCCTTCCTTGTGGCAACGGTAGCCCGGCGAGATTGACAAATGCGTTGACAGTACTCTCGTCGACGTCACGTAAGTCAGGGTCGTTTTTGCGTATCCAATTCAAAAGATCCGTAAAGACCTCCCTCTTTTCTTCCATAGACAGAGGCATTCCGAGGATTGGTATCCCCGCCAAATTTGCAAAAGCGGCAAGTGTCGTAATTTCAACGTCCTCGATCCTTGGGTCATTGCTGCGAAGCCATTTGATGGCATCCTCCATTGCCCTGGATCTCTCTTCTATGTCGAGACGTCCTCTCGTTATCGGTAGACCTGCTAGAGTCCGAAGCGAAGCAATCGAGGAAAAATCAAGGGCATCAACGGTCGGTTCGTTGTCCCTGAGCCAAGAGACAGCATCGTCAATTGTCTGCTGCCTATCCTCCACGCCCAAAAGACCACGTGGTATAGGAATCCCAGGGATAGCTTCGAAAGCTGCGAGACACGAGTAATCAAAAGTGCCACTATCGGGGCTATTCTTTCGCAACCATTCCAAGGCCTCTACAATAAGCCGTTCCTTTTCCTTGGAGGGAAGGCGACCCCTCGGCATCGGGATACCCGCCAGCTTCGTCAGAGCAAAAAGACTCGGCTCATCAACATTACATGCGTCCACCTCACTGTTACGAAGCCAATTACAAAAATTCTCAATGACTTGAATCTTATCTTGTGTGGACGGTCGATGTTCAAGGAGAGGTATTCCTGCTAGCCTACTGAAAGCCGAGATCGTGGCATCATCCACCGACCCTAAGTCGGGACGGTTCCGACGAACCCAATTCAGAGTATTATCGACGATTGCTTTCTTCGTTTTTGTTGACATAGGAGGCTTTGGCATGGTAACTCCTGTCAGATACACTAATCTTTGAAGTGTTTCTGTGTTGACATCTGCTGGATCAAGTTTGTTGTTCCGAAGCCAGTTCAATACATTGTCCATTGTCTCTTTCTTCTGGGAAGCAGTCAACTTCCCCCGAGGTAATTCGATGCCAACCACGCCGGCTAGCGACAACACAGTTGGATCATCGACCTCCTGAGTTTTTAAATTGTTGTTTCTAAGCCACTCCAACGAAGTCTCCAGCAGTCGAGCCTTCTCTTCGGGCGACGTGTAATCACTAGGCAGGTGCAATCCAGTGAGCCGAGCAAAAGATTCGATAGCGTCATCATCGATATTTTCCAAACTTGGCTTATTGGTTCGAAGCCATGTCAGACAGTCTTCCATTACCTTTCTCTTTTGATCAGGCGTGAGCTCTATACCAGGTAGAGGAAGCCCAGCAAGACTTCTGAAGGCGTCGAGTGTTTCGTCGTCTACATCATTAACATTCGGGTTGTTGTTTCGAAGCCATAGGAGAGCACTATTTAACTGCTTCGCTCGGATTTGTGCTTTCTGTTCTTCGATCGTCGGCATCTTTCTGTCCTTCGATGATCCTATTGGCTCTGTTTCATCGAGGTCGTCTGGGTTGTTCTGTCTCAACCAATTGAGGGCATCGTCCATGGCCCTTGAGCGTTGCTGCTCTACTGTAAGTGGAGCGCCATCCAGATTATTTTTGGATAAATCCGACAGCCCGTCTGTAGCAAAGCCTGCTACATTGCTACGCAGCCAGTCCATTGCGTCGGTCATTCCCAACGGCTTGCTTCGATCCTGGTCAAGCCCTCGGTTTTGCATATCCGAGAAAGAGATAGACAAAGGGTCTTGTAGTCCAATTTCGTCTTCGCCATTTCGAAGCCAACTCAATGCATCTGTCATGGACTTCGCGCGTTTTTCGTACTCTGATAATGGCCCTTGTGAGGGGTTTCTTCCAGATACGACAGACAAATCGTCAACAAACCCTAGGCTCGGAATTTCAGAACGCAACCAATTCAGAGCATTTCCAAGGTCACCACCGCTGTACAGTTGGTCGCTTGAAGGACCCGTACCATAAGAGTTCGCCGACAGATCTGCCACAGAGCTTCCAGAAGGAACGCTCGATCTCAACCACTCCAAAGCCCCTGCCATATCGCTAGCTCGCTGCTGCTCGGCAGTTGCTGACATCCCCTTCTGTCCGACTTTATCTGGATTGAACGACGAAAGATCATCGTCACCGAAATTAATTCCTGCATCGTTCGCTCGCAGCCAATCTAGTGCGTTCTCCATGTTTCTTGCGTTACTGTTCTCTGGAATTGCTCCAAGACCACGGCTACTACCACCAATAGTTCGAAACGAGCCGAAGGAGGGAGCGTCGTATCCCTGAGTTGCGTCATTGTTTCGAAGCCAATTAAGAGCACTTTCCATATCTCGAGCTCGCTCCTCTTCTAGGGTCGTAGGGGGGCCAACTGCCTCATTGCCTCTGACTATTCTCGATGACGCCACAGAGAGATCATCCAAGCTCCAATCTTTATTCGTGTCATTATTGCGAAGCCAGTCTAGGGCATTCTCCATCGTGTTCACGACCTCTATTGGGTCTTTCATCGATGCACCGGGAACAATTGAGTTGATGGTGCGGATAGTTGCAAGCGAAGCATCGTCCATGCCGGGGTGGTCATAGCTCAGATCGTTGGTTCTCAACCAGCTCAGAGCTTCTTCCATCTCCGCAGCACGCCTTTCTTCCGGCGTCAGACTACTTCTCGGAAGCCCGAGAAAGGACGGTTTCTTCGATTTCTTGACCCCCGTTGGCTCACCGAGTACGCTTGAACCGGAATCTTCGCCACGGAGCCAGCTTAAAGTATTCCCCAAAAGGTCAATATCATTTCCACTGTGATGTGGAACAGATTTTTCTTCTACGTGCTTTTCAAGCCAGTGGAGAGTCTGTTTCAGCTGGAAATCGATGTCATCCACCTCATCTACAACCATTTGTCCGTTTCGAACTGCAAAGTCTTTACCCCTAGTATCCCACCATTCGATTAAAGGTCGGAGTGTCTGATATCGAGCGTAGAGTGCACCTAGATCGCCCAAAGGGGGGTCGCTTTGCTTGTTGGGATTTCGTTCCCACCAGGATACGTTTTCCTGCACTTTCTTCATCTTTCCATTGTCATCCGAAGGGAAATTCGACCCTGGCTTTTTGTCATTCTGAAACCAGTCAAGAATATCATTCATATTGCTGTACAAATCAATGGTCAGATCATCAGAGTTCGGCCCTCGCAGCCAATTTAGCGCGTTGTCGACGTTATCATGGGCATTGCCAGCTCCGTTCTGTTCTATCCATTGAACCAGCTGCTTTAGATTTTCGATCTTTGCTGTATCGGGAGCCGTCAGGTTGGTCGTATCGATGATGTAAGCCTTCGCACGCCACCAGGTCAGAGAATCGTGTATGTCCTTTGCAATTGCATTGTCGTGTGAACAACCTAGCTTTCGACCAGGCGACCACATGTGAGAGAGTCTTTCAAATGCGTTGATTGCCTCTGGAGAATCTTCGTCAAATCTATTTTCGAGAATGCGCAAAATCACCGCGGAAGCGTCTGTCGCTCTTTTCGAGTCCAGCGGTTTACCATACTTCGCCCACCACTGTGCCAACCTCTTCGCATCCTGATACTTCAACTCTTCGTCAATTGTATGGGAACTGATATTATTTCCGTGCGCACGGAACCACCCGACCTGCTTCTCCAGGGTCTCAATGAGGTTCATGGTCTTGGAGGAAGAAAGATCGATGGAAAGGTAGCTGAGATCGAGGTTGTCTCTATCGGAGTGGGCCCTGGGATCAACGAGCTCTGCCATCGTCTGCTGAACGTTTCGGACAAAGAGCATATCAGGTTCCATGTCTTGCAGAGCCTGCCTTTGATCGAATTTCTTCCCGCCCTTTGTTGTCCACCAGTTTAGGGACCCTAGCATTTCCTTCGCTAGCCGTTCGGCCTCTTCGACAGAAAGATTTTGGAAGGCTTTTGAACGTCGCCAATCTATCAAAGCGTCAAGGAAATTTGACATAGACCTCTTCATTTTCGGGATTGTGATCGATGGCATGTCTAACATATTCACTCTGCCACCGAGTAGCTTCCATTCCTGGAGCGTGTCCCGGACCTCAACAATGGCTTTTGGATTGCGCATGAAGCAAATGAAATCTTCGGGGTATTCTTTCTTATTATGAAACTTGTAAAATACTTTCTTCAGACGATGAAACACCAACTGATCCAGCGTTTTGAACGATGCAGTATCCGAGTCTTTGATAGTCTCCCAGTGCCTTAGGTCTGCTTCAATCTCCTTGGCATCCAAAGCAGCTTGGTCCTCTAAAAGACTGCAAACGCCCTTAGTTTGCCATTCCTGCATCGCCTGCTGTACTTTCAAGAACATCGGCAGGTCTCCCTTTTCGTATTTCTCAGGATCCATTCCGTGATTGTTTCGGGTCCACCAACTCAACGCCTCTGCCATCTCACTTGCTGTCTTCTCTGCAACCAAAGAAGGATCCAGCTTCCAGTCGGTCATGATGCTTTGCAACTTTTCAAACCGAGCGACGTCTTCAGGGGTGCTCGTTTGCGGATCGTACTTTCCACCTTTCAAGCGCCACCATCCTATGACTTCTTGAAGCTTTTTCGCGGCGATCTTCGTCTGTTTGCCAGTTAGAGCGAGGGCATGAAGGTCAAGCGAAATATGCTTTATTTTTCGGAGCTTTTCAAGTTCGAATGACTCTAAAGATTCTTCGGCTACATCTCGATTACGTAACCAAAAATCGGCCGCGTCTAGCATTTCTCTGGCTGCCCTTTCTGCTTCGGTGACGTTCGGCAGGTCCGAGGTTCCCCAGACTGAAAACAGTTGCTGTACTTTTTTGAACATGGCAACATCGTCAGGAGAAGCATTGGAAGGATCGAATGACGAGCCATGTCTTTTGTACCAAGTGACGACGTCGTCGAGATCGAGCTTGAGGGATTCCGGGGAGCTTTCCTTCGATAAGATGCTAATTAGCGCATGCTTCACTTTGATGAAGGGATCAACCAGGCTCAAATCGTCCAAGGAAAATACTATATCCCCAGACTTCATGTACTTTTGAAGCGCAGCTTCCATTTCCTTTGCTAGTTTCTCAGCGGCTCGTGGATCAGAAAACGGATCAAAATAGTCCTCCAATGGAATATCCCTGTGCTGCCACCAGTCGAATAGATGATTGACCTTCTTCATCTTTTCGACCGACTCGTTGACCTCGGCGAGGTTGAGGCTATGGCGAGCGGCATTCTTGGTCCACCAGTTGAGGGACTCCTGGATTTCTGCCGCTTTCTGCTCAACTGACAAGGTCTTGTCGGAGTATCCGTCTAGAACCGACCGAACTTTCCCCGCGCGGTAGGCGTCGTAATCAGAATTGTAGATATGTCCGACGTCGGCCCACCACTGAACAACTTGCTGCATTTGAGCTACCGGGTCATCCAAGCCCAGGTCGGTATCGCCGATCTTGGGTTTGTTGGCTGCAGTCTGCGACCACCAGCTCACTGCATCTCTCATCTTCTTGGTGCGCTCTTCCACCGCGGCAGCTACTTCAACATTAGTTACTGTCGATTTATATTCGCTTTCTCGATCTTTGAGAGTTGACATGATGTTGAAATCCAATCCGGTGGTCTTGAACTCCTCAATGTCAGTCATATTCAATAAGTCTGAATCGATATCGGGCATACCGACGAGAGTTTCAATGCCTATCTCATTGGACCCCTTCTTGTCCCACCTTCCCATCGTTTTTTTCATTTTCTTTGCATTGAGTTCGGTCTGGGTAGCTTTTTGAGGATTAGTCGCAGCCGCGACGCTTTTTGTGTTTGAGTTCCACCAACTCATCGCTTCAGCCATCTCACTTGCTGTGCGTTCGGCTTCCTCCGCGTTTTTCTTCGCAGTCGAGACAGCCTTGCCTTTTCGCTTCTTCTCTCTTGTCGCAGTTTCGGCAGATTTTCCTTTAATGACCTTCCCTGATCCGCGCTCACCCCCCGATACATCCGAGGCGCCACCACGGGTACGTCCAACGGCTCCATTACCTGGCCCTCCCGATTGGCGACTTCTCATGTCGTCGTTTGCCATCAAGGATGCCTGTTGCTTGGACTCATCGTCTTCCGTGTTTTTTTTTTCGCTTCCAAACCCAAACCAGCTCATGATTGCTGTATACGAGCGTAAAACTTCTTCAAGATGTTCTCTGAAGTGGCTCAGAGGTTGCCTTCCCAAACAACAGGATCCAAATCGTCGTCAACAACTTGTTTGAAAGAACTTCACAGCCAAATGTATCGGCCTCTCCGTTGACGATGACCCGCTATTTCCCAAAGCGATTCAGCTTTGCGGGTCGTTTTAGTTCCTGGAGGCGTGGTTCCCAACGTGTTTGTGGACATATGTTTGATAGGCACTTAATAATGACCATTCTATTCATGTCAAGTCACATCTTGTACTTCCTTGGGAATGCAAAAAATCTGTGAATCTGCCAATCTCAGTCAAAGGCCTTCTACGACACAGAAATCCAATCAAAATTGCAAAACGATGGACATATTTTATCAATTGGCATCGAAACAACCTAATTTTATCCAAGGAGTACCACCAATGACCTTTCAAAGGTCATTGATGACTTTTCAATGCCTTTTCTTAGACACGTGAAAAGGGAACCGCAACTATTTGAACCGATCTTTCTGTAAA
>Ga0163101_100129_pt1 | contig 18645 bp, 14 predicted proteins | sample TAMARWmetagpilot_2_FD_111548 | JGI IMG/M metagenome (GOLD analysis project Ga0163101, IMG submission 111548) | Phycosphere-associated microbial communities from TAMU algal ponds, Corpus Christi, Texas, USA - TAMU ARW1 11/11 metagenome pilot | ecosystem: Engineered > Artificial ecosystem >...
ATATTCCACAGTGAGTTCTCCGGCATTTGTTCGGACCGAGGCTCCCAAGATGATGCCGGTGGAGAATATTGATGTTGCGGTGAGCAATGTGGCGTCGAGCGCGAATTTGATTGCTTCAAGCGTGGGTGACTTTGGTGGCTACTTCTACCCGGTTGCTGGACTTGGTCTTTTGGCTGCTTTGATTCTTTATTTGTCTCCTCCCTTGGCGTCGGACGAGTAAGGTGTACGGGAACGGATTCTATCACGTTTTCCTGGTGACCAAGGAAGCTAGAGTCTCATGTCAAGCTTATTTACTAAATACTGCAACCAATTGAGCGACGCTGCTTTATACAGGTATAGATAGAGCCGGTGTACCCCTATTCCGCTAGATTTGGTTTGCCTGCTCATTGGTAGAGGTTATATCTTTGCTGCTCTAGTAGCGTACATTTACAATAGTTCGTGCATGGACGACCACATTTGTATTCGTTTGATGGGAGACGTTGCCATTCCCTATTCCCATCGTGATTGAGGTTTCCTTCGTATCCAAAGTTCGCGATTTGTTTTGTTGTTTGTCTGTCTGATTGTATGTATTCGATCGAAGAGTCCAGGCACTTCCAGGTCGCATTCCTGACTGGGGTTGTGGGACAGACGAAAACGGAAGCGGTGTCACACACTAGAATGGGCACCCGGACTCGTGATGAGAAGCTCACGACGCCCTCGTGCATAGCCATTCAGTCAGTCTGACGGACGGTGAAATTTTGCGAATGACTGTAACAATTGTCGTGTACTGACCGTCGTGCGACGGATAACTGGGCTCGGTCCCCGTGTCGGCACCGGGCACGGTCCTTCTTGGTACCGGACACGATTCGGTCGAAGCTGACGCCAGCCCGGCCCCTGTTCTCACACGGTCCGAGCGGGAACGCGGCCGTTCGTGGCGTTCGGTCGCCCGTTTCGTGTTCGTTCGCTATTTTCTAGTAGAGTCAGCTCTACTACTGACATGACCTAGAGCGCTAGTAGTACAGAGCTAGTAGTTAGGGAACCCCACCACTTGGAAGCTGCTTTTCGGAAAAGTCCGGGAAACCCCATAAAAAGTACCAATCACTTCCACTGAAAGCAAGGCGTTGCGCCTGTACGTCAGACCTTTCCGGAACAGCCTATTGGGAGGATTCTAGCGATTGTTGCTCGAGTCCTCTGTTGTTCGTATTCCTACATGTTTCCTTGCTTTGCAAGATTCCCGTTGGTGAATTCTGTGTATTTGTTGGTCCCGAAAAAAGAGACTCGGTCGGTAATCGTTGTGCTGGTGTAGATCCTTTGTTTCCCACCCGTCATGACCCTACTGGGCACGACTGCCACTGAGCCTTCCCGCTCGGTGGCACGACCTTTGGCCAACCTAGGGAATACCTGTTATATGAATTGTGTACTGCAATCGTTAGCCCATTGTCCGGAACTTTGTTTGGCTATGGATACGCAGCCACACCGTTTGACTTGCCCCGTAGCCACCGAAAACGCCATCCTTTCGCGATCTGCTTCGCCGTCGTCGTCGCCCGACGACAGTCTCACGGGCAACAAAGAACCGCGCAAGACGGCAACGCGGAAATCGCGGCGTTCCGGCCGCAAGACGCCCCCCGACGACGAAGACACGGCTTCGTCCTCGGGTTGGCAGTTTTGTGCGCTCTGTGAAGTCGAAAAGCACCTACAGAGCGTGCACGATTCCGTGCACAAGGACAAGCCCGTGGCACCGTCCACCTTTGTCGAAGGCTTTATCGAGCACGTGGCGCCGTGGTTCAAGTTGGGGGTGCAAGAAGACTCGCACGAATTTCTCCGTCTCTTGATTGACGCTATGCAAACCTCCTGCCAACAAGCTCGAGCCCTACCCCATGCGGATATTTCCCGAGACGGCAGTCCACAAGGAATCAAGCCGGACCACAGGAATCAAGACTATGAGTATCCCTTCTCTCTCTTTCGTGGCACCGTCCAGTCCAACGTAACTTGCAGCTCTTGCCAGGCTTCCAGCTCGACATTGGATCCCATTGAAGATATAGGTCTCGAAGTTACGCTCCCTTCTCACGTCTCGCCAGGTGCCAACGATCGATCTTCGCGCAACAGCTCTCCCGTCCCGGCTCCAGCGCTGGCGGACGTGCAAGCCGCCTTTCAACGATTTGCGCGGGCCGAAGCCTTGGATTCGGGCTACAAATGCGAGAAGTGTGGCAAGGTTGGCCGCGCCACCAAGCAATCTTGCCTGTCGTCCATCCCGCCCATTTTAACACTCCACCTCAAGCGCTTCCGATACGGCGACTCCCGTACGACCAGTACTGCAGCAGCCGGCACCACTGGTCGTCGGACTGGCCGATCCGAAATTAATCAACTCCTCGGCAGCAACGCCGATTTCCTCGCCGGCAAGTCTGGCTCCGCCAAGATTGAAGGACACGTCAAGTTTGATCTCTTCTTCGACCTCAAGCCGTACTTGACCGCTGAACTTAAGAAACAGCACTCCAATATGTTTTGTCGTCTGTTTGCCGTGATTGTGCACGCGGGCAAGAACTCGCACTCGGGTCACTACATTGCCTACGTCCGTAGTCTGGCCCGCAACGAATGGTGGAAAATGGACGACGGCCGTGTGACGGCAGCTAGTGAGCAAGAAGTGTTAATGGCGGAAGCCTACATGCTCTTTTATCGCGTCGTCCAACACCCGATTGCGGTGCAATTGGAAGAAAAATGCAAGGCCAAGTTTCAAAATCGTCACGAGCGAGAGCACGTCCAGGCTTCGATCGCCGCGACCTCCATTGAACCGGAACAATCCAGCATACGAGGCTCGAGTCGCAAGCGTGCCGCTCCCGCGTTTGAGGACGGTGAGGAATGGGCGCGGGCCAAGACGAGCATCCCTCCGCGCCTGCTAGGTTTGATTCGCAAGGCACAAGAAATGGTGGCGGACGACATCCAACTTTCTCCGGACTATTTCAAGATGATCTCGGAAGAAGCTGCCAAGGAGAATGCCGCAATCGGCAAAGGCCCGAGCAAGAGCATCTGCGGTAAGTTCACTTTCCCAGGTTTCTGGGCCGCGGACGCCGTCTACTTTATTCTCAACACCTCGTTTCCCCATGCAGAGGACGATGTACTGGGCGGAGCCGAATCTTTTCGTCGTAAATTGTGCGACCTCTTTTACAAGCTAGCCAAGCACTTTGATGGCGATGGCAGTGGGAACGGTACTTCCTGGCTCTGTCGGGACAAGTCTGACCGGGCCAACGATGACGCGAAACGGGTTGCCGTGGTGGAGCCCGAAGACGTTGATTTGCTTTGAGAATGAAAATTTCGAAAGTACCCTCACCAGAATAATGAAATCAAAATAGACACAAAGAAACAAATAAATATAACTGTGTACAAAACACAAAGAAATTCTAATCCGCCATCCTTGTCGTAACGTCAGGGTTTGATTAGTAAAATTGCGCACCATTCATCCCACCACCCCATTGGTCGCTGTAAGGACGTTGCTGCACGTGGGAACTCATACCATGGTACGGCTGTGCCATGCTACCACCAGGTTGAAAGGCATTCTGCATCAATATGGGATGTTCTTGACGTCCACGCTTTCGAGCGAGACGCCGAATAATTTTGTATCCTGCTATAGTGACAGCAGTCACTATGGCCCACCGCAACGCCCGTAACCTTCGCCGTCGCTTCTTCATTTCTTCGGATTCAGATTCTCTCGAGGCGGATTCAATCGATCGCATCTCATGAAAAGTTTCAATCGCATGATCGAACATTGACGTCGCAGATTCAAAAAGCTGATTAAAAGTTTGCGTGTTCATGCTCACAATCTGAATGGCCTGGCTGAGCGAAAATAAAACGCTTTGCATGCCGAATAGAAATTGGTTCAAACCATTGAAGGGACCGCCCATTCCCATACCGGGAGACATCATCCCGTAGGAAGAACCATACATTCCCATTCCGCCATACCCAGCCCCCACGCCGTACATGCCGCTGCCAAGACCAAACCCACCACTGTTGTACATCGAAGATGAAATGGGTTCGTATGGACCCAAAGCCGGCGATGACCCGTACGCAGTATCTGGTCGTGGCATGGACTGATATTGCTGCTCTGCAATTATATTTCCAGTAACATCCTGTTTTTCACTTGAATTCGGTCTCGTCTCCTCTTCCGATTGCGTGTTTGGGGTGTTTGCAGAAGACGGGGGTAATTCAACTCGTGGAGCCATTCTTCACTGTTCCAATACTGCTTTTGCGTAACTCTCCGATCGCAATCGGTCGTTTTGACCCGTCGTAAAGCTCGGAACTGGCAGGCCTCTTGTTGTCTGTCGACTGGAGGGAATTAGTTGCCTAGATCGTACAGAAAGAGTTTACGCCGTCCGTACTGTTGATGTTGTTGTTTTGGGCTGCCTCGAACGCCTGGGGTTGTAGAGAAAATCTGTTTGTGACTGACTGTGAGCACAATCAAAAAATACACCGAACTTGTTGGAGTCTGTCCTTTGCTACTCGCTTGTTGCGTTTTGCAATGAATTTCCTTTTTGTGAAGCCCAACTTTGTACAGAGAGTATTGGCAAAGTCAATTGATGTACAATATCTAAAGCACTCTGTTGATTTCACTATTCCTATACAATAAGATGGTAATAATCTTTTTAAAAACGTCATTTTGGGCTTCGAAATAAGCAGTCACGTCTCTCTTCGAATTAATATGGTAATCAGAACTGTTCCCAAAATTGTTAGTTCAATAGTAAATAAGAGACCTGTTTTCATGTACATATATTCTATCCGCAAATGACACGGCTGGCGTGTATAGGACTACCCGCCTCCTTGCCAAACTGCCTGTCACCACGCAACCGACAAGTTCTACGTCGCGGTACCTACCTATCTAGCTCGACAGCTACAGTAAATCGAGTAAATTTTGTACTTGTGCTACGAGGGGAAATTCACAGCCGCTGCATCCGCAAAGATAACTGCAATTGTATTTTCACAAAACGCCAAGGACCGAAACGAAAGAGGTTGCCACTTTTCTTCTTTCAACCAGCCTCCACTGAACATTATAGGGAAAGTATTGTCATCATAAAGAACTGCAAATTGTATTTGATACATTTCTGTTTTGCCGTTAATTATTTGAAGCCAGGCAGGCACACTCTATTGATATGAACTCAAACCAACTTTCAAAAAGCGAAACAAACGGTGAGAGGAAGCCCGCTACAATACCGCTTACCTTGAATGCATCGGCTACTGCACCAGATACACTAAGCGAGACAAATCCGACTTTCACAAACCAGAATTTAAGCGAAAACGGACGAAATAAATCAAACGATGGATATCCCAGCGCGCGAGAAAACATGCATGTTGCTGGTCTCGCAGACGTGGTGCTTCAGGAACCGACTGGTTTGGCGCCAGGGTTTAGTCCATCTACTAGTTCCTTTGTTGTTGGCCGCTTTTTCCAGTCGGGCATGTCAGAATTGTTCGATTTGGCAAACTTTCCCACCTCTGATGAGAAAATGAAGACCAAGGACGCACTTCTACGATACTTTTTGCATCGTAGTCAATTGCCGCAATCCTCCCCGGAGAATCGAATAGAAAAAGAAATGGATATTTTGCAGCGATCGGAAGGAGGAGTAGAGGAACCCCTCCCTAGCAGACGATTCGCGACAAGCTCGAATAAGCATGCCATAGCTTCAGCAAGGAACAATGATTTTTTGAAGGGTCCTGCATCGAAATCATTTGCGGAATTACTGGAGGCAATTCAACTAAAGAAGCCGCCCAGATCATTGTATCACGGTGATGCGTTCCGCTCAGGATATTCATCGATTTCACTCGATCAAGTTGAAGCCGCAACGCGTGCACGACACAAATCGTTAATCTCCAACCATTCACATGAAAGGCCATCGAGAACAGTTCATTCTTTTTCGTTGCAATTTAACGAGGTATCAATTGCCTCGATAGCCAATTGGGGGAAAAACAAACAACATAATTCAATCACTGTTTCGGAAAAGAGTCGTGCTGCAAGGCGACGCTACTTCACTGTGGATTCCAAATTTCGAAAGTGCGGAATTTGTTATCGATGGGGTCATTACGAGCTCGAATGCACTTCTCAGACAGAAGATCGATCGACGGTTTTCGGTCAAGAAGTGACGAGTATCCGCTCTCAGCCGTTGGATCAACAAAAAAAAGATGTGGCCATCGCTTGGAAGCAGGAGTACGAAGCGGTGGTCGAGAATTGCAATGGATACTTCATTGAGCAACAGAAGCAGCGCCCAAAGAAGCCAGCGAAGAGAAAAATGCAGAACGCAAAAAAAAGAGGCAGCTCTTTCGACAAAACGTTTATGGACGGAATTGTCATAAAAGCGACGGGTCCTTCGAAACTTCACGATTTGAGTCCTCTACAGCAAGGGGAGGTTGTAGCTTGGATGACCGACGAAAAATCTATGTCAGACCAGAAATATGTGAATGCTGGAGTTGTTGTTCGCACAAATATAAACACTGGCCGGGTACTTCTTCGATTTATTGACACAATTGCGCCATCTCCCGATTCGACTTGTCTCGTGCGCAACGAAGGCACTTCGCTCTGGATTGCCCTCGATGCTCTTCATCGCATCGAACCTGACTTTGATACAGCTAGATTAGGGAAGAAACAGAGAAAGAAAGGATCTCGCAAACTTAAGCCAGCCAGAAAGGCAATGACTTGGAAGAAGACTTATCGCCGAAAGAATCAATCTAAGCTCAATGCAAACGGTGACGGTACCATGAATCCTCGAATTACACCTCGCAAGCGTAGTGACGGAACCTACGTAGCGCCCCGAGGAAGGCGACCGGAGGGGTTTGAATGGGAGGAAAACAGAGGGCTCTGGATAAGTTCGCAATTGTAGCAAGAAAAGGAAGCGTCCGACTAAAAAAGATGCATTTTGTTGACGAAAAAGGTAGTTGAGGTTTCTAAAAGATACACAAAGTATGAAAAATCTAGATATGATTTATAACATTACAAGTCAACAGTGTCGTCTTCCGCATATCCTCGGGCACTTCTGGGGGGAAGGCTGCCACCTTCGGGTAGGGTCGCCTTGACAAACATGATACCTTGACGACGTTTGAGCTCGCACGTCAAACAGTGAGGTGAACTGCATGAATGGTTAGTCTCTTCAAACAGAAAGTCGGTGTCCTCTCCATTTGGACAAAGGAAAATCTCCTGTTCTTCCAGAATTGTATCACCGGTCCGGGATGTCACTACTGAATTGCCTTGTCCGACAGCGCGTACTTGTCTCGACTTTCTTTTCTCATTCTGTGGACAGGAGCTTTGTTCCATGTCATCGTCGTCGTCATTGTATTGGCGATGATGGACTGAGACGACCGCTGGTACAGGTTTGTGGTGATACCTGTCGTCCTTCGCTTTGCCGCGACGGCGACTTTCATAAAAGATTGCTCCCAGGAGGAGTAGCAGGCCGGCCACGGAAGCTCCAACAACAGCGGGAGCTCTTAGTCCGTCATTGGCACTTTTGAGTTCCGGTTGCGTGCCGATGAAAATTGTCGGCACTTCGTCGGCGAATGGTGCTGACGTGGGTGGATCGATTGCGGTTCCTAATTCACCCTCTGGTGATGGCACGGTAAATTGTGAACCAGTCAGACCAGCGATATCGTCGAACGCCCCATTATCAAACGCTGCTTCAATAGCGCTTTCCAACCGAGGCTCGAATCGGACAGGTTCTTCTCCAGTATAGTAAAGGGTTGTTTCCATACTGATCAACACACAAGTCCCGTCCGGCTGGAATGAGCAAATACCTGAGCAACGCGAACGGCTGAGAACACGCGTTGTTTCAAATAAGTCGTGTCAGAAATCATTTTGAGCACGTACCTTGCGCTTGCGTCTCGGGCTTGCCAAAAACAAAGTTAGTGAGCGAACTAGTCTGTAAGAAGCGTCGTCTGCGTGTGCAACCTAGTAGAGCTGGTGCAACTACTTGTTGAAGTTTCTCTGCCACGGCAGTCACAACATCCTGGGAAGGAACCGACCCATCCACCACCAAGATAAAGTTTACAGTGTAGCTTTGAGTGTTGCCGTCGGTACTGGCGGTTCCGTCGGCTACCGCCGCACAATCAAATTCTCCCTCGACAAGGCCATCCTCGGGAGTGTTATCTTCGGTGGAACCCCCCACCGAGGGTTCCGCGCTTTCATTTGCACTGGGTTGCTCACTCGGAAGCGCGCTGCCTTGTTCGCTGGGACTCGCGCTGGGTTGTCCGAGACCGGAATCACCTTCAGATTGAGCAACACTGGGACTCACGCTGGGTTGTCCGAGACCAGATTCACCTCCGGATTGAGCAACACTGGGACTCGCGCTGGGTTGTTCGAGACCAGACTCCCCTCCAGGTTGCACAGTACTCGGACTCACGCTGGGTTGTTCGGGATTCTCAGTGGAATTGGTGCCTCCGCCATTTTGAGTCGGATTGGTGGTGGCATCTACTCCGGTTCCCACCGGACTTGCGGATGGCTCGTAGGTCTCGGCATCCGCACACAGGGGCAAATCGATGGAATCGTTTCCCGACTTGGAAGACTTAGAGATGGTAGCGATCGGAGCCGGTGCCGCCGTTTTGGAAACGGATGGAGAAGCAGTAGTCGGCGTCGAACTGCTGCCCTTGTCGCTACCCTTGCTACTCTTGGGCTTTTTACATTTGGCGGCAGAGACAGACGAATGAAGAGCCTTTGTTCCGGTTTCAAACCATACTCGATCCATCAAATTTAATAAATTACCGCTTTCCTTGAGTTTGCGATTGTTGGGCGACGCGACGGGTAAGACCGTGAGAGGAGCAGCTCCCGCCAAAGGCCGAACGGTGGCATCTTGGTCGGTTCGAAGGGACACTACCACGGTACAGACGGATGTCAGCAATAGCAGCAGTGTCCCGGCGACGCCAACCTGCCTCGTGGGTGCGCTACGGAATAATCTCATGGCGTTGGGCTAACGGAGGAATAGTGGTGGACACGTCTCTTATGAGCCCAAAGCTCGCGACGAAAGAGGTGCGACCGCACCGGGGTTAAGGAAGATGCCGGCGTCATTCGTCTTTCGCAGTCGAACGAGACCGTGGTTCCCAACCAAGGTTTTCCAGTGCAACCGTCCCTGGATCCCACTGGCGCCAAGCCTCCGAGCTGCCGGCGCGGCGTTCTTTCGCGGGGCTATGTAGATACATAGAACGGACTCTTGCTACCGATTTTTGACAGGATGAGAACTCTTTAGAAAGGGAAAATCCCATATAAATAACCGCGCGTCGAGATAATTTCAGATGTACGCGTCGACAGAGACTATTTTGTTATTTATTATGCAAGAGTCAATATTGCTTCGTTTCAAACGAGGTTTCGGAACCAGAAGATTCTCAAACCCGACGTTGGGCCTTTCTAGAGGTTATGTTCCTGATGTATGTCCTTCGCTTCTACGAGACGAGCAAGACAGTGGAGTACGCTTGGCTCTGTGGTGTCTGTCATTCGCTACAAAACATTCGGTATTCACGGGACGTGATCGATCGATCGATCCTCAACTTGAGACTCGTCCTTCCTCCCGGGATGGATTGTACAGGTACCCAACTTTATATCTACCAAGTTTCTTCCAGCCGTCGGGTCTGATCTTGTAAATATTTGGAAAACAATCATGACGAGAAGAGACGTGTTGTTCCAAATTCTCTGGTGTTTAGGATCTGCTACCGTTTCCGACGCATTCATCCCGGGAACGGTAGGACGATTTCCGATTGTTCCCCCGGTGGCGAGCACCGCCATCCGTGGCAACGATCTGGGCAGCAACACCGTCCACAAGGAGAATTTTGACATTGTTAGAGTGGATTTGGACGATGGACGAGACTATCCCATTTACATTGGCACGGGGTATTCGGAAGAACAAGGTGCGTCGGAGTGTCGAACGTGTTGGGGGAGGGACATCATCCTCCTGTTTTCTCACTGTCGTATTCCCCTTTTGGTGCGTTCCAATACTGTTATGTTGCAGCAACGGAAATTCTGCAATCTCATATCAAGGGAAACAAAGTTCTGATTGTGACGAATGATCGTATCGCTCCCATGTATTTGGAAAAGTACGCAAATCTACTCAAGGCCGGCGACAAGCTGTCGGTAGAGACGTTGGTGGTGCCCGACGGAGAAGAGCACAAAAATATGGAAATCATGCAGACCATTCTCGACAAATGTTTGGAGACCAGTTTGGATCGGAAAGCGACACTAGTGGCCCTGGGTGGCGGGGTAATTGGAGACATGGTTGGCTTTGCGGCCGCCATTTACCAGCGGGGAGTTAACTTTGTCCAGGTACCGACCACCGTCATGGCCATGGTGGATTCGTCCGTCGGGGGAAAAACGGGAGTAAATCATCCGGGAGGTAAAAATATGATTGGAGCCTTTCATCAGCCACAGTGCGTCTTTGTGGATACGGAGACGTTATCGACCTTGCCCGACCGGGAATTGCAGAGTGGGATTTCCGAGATTGTCAAATACGGATTGATTCGGGATAAGGAATTCTTTGAGTGGCAGGAGGATCACATGGAACAAATGATGGCCCGAGACCCAGAAGCTCTGCGTTTCGCCATTACGCGATCTTGCCAAAATAAGGCCGCGGTGGTCAAGGCGGACGAGAAGGAAGCCGGCCTTCGCGCCACTCTCAACCTGGGGCATACGTTTGGACACGCTATTGAAAATCACTCCGGGTACGGTACGTGGTTGCATGGTGAAGCCGTTGCAATTGGTACGGCCATGGCAGCGACAATGAGTGCACGAATGGGATGGATCGAGCCCCAGCTAGTACAGCGAATATACAAACTTTTGGAACGTGCCAAACTGCCGGTCGAGCTTCCACCGGATTCTCCAATGGACCGCGATTCGTTCTTGAAACTGATGAGTGTGGATAAAAAGGTCGAAAACGGTAACTTGAGATTAATCCTCCTGAAAGGAGCGCTGGGAAATTGTGTGTTTACCGGAGATTTCGACGAGCAAGCCCTTTTGGACACAATTGACGAATTTGTAGCGGAATGCTCCGGAGTGAAAAAATAAAATTTCTCTTTTACCCAATTTTGGATTTTAAATTAAATATTAGCTCTTTATGTGTTTGATGTACGGTTGGCTGACCTTCTCATGCTTTGCTATCCTCGACGGAGACTTGACAAGTCGTCATGCCTGGAACAACAAGAATAGACCGATTGTAGTGACTTTCCTCGTTGGGGGGCAAAGCTTCATACGCTAGTCGAAACGTGGGTCGGCATTTCATGCGATCAAGAAGGGATTTCAGCCTCGGAAACACTACCAACATGCCTAGACTGTTTGCGTTGTTGAGGGGTTTACAGACGAGAAAGTCGACAGCTGTCATTTGATCTCCGAGGAAGTACGTCCCTTCACCCAGCCACTGCGATAGCACTGGCGCCATGACACTGGTCCACTTTCTTTTGGTGGATTGAATGTATGCCTCATCCTGTTCCTCGATTGACCTCTGCGTGTGAAGAAAGAGAGACGCAACAAACGGATACACAGTAGCGATGATATATTGCTTCACGTGAAGATATTTTGCTCGAAGAGCGGAATGCTCAGGTAACGACTCGGCGGATAAGCATCGGGGTGCAAGCCTGTTTTCGGTGTCATATCTTTCCAGCAAATAGTCCAGAACAGCCCCTGACTCCCAAAGAACGATGTTATCGTCCTCAAGCGTGGGTGAAGTTCCCATCGGATTGCGTAGCAAAAATGTTTCCGTTTTTATTTCTTGAAAATTCGTCTCGTAAACATCTACTCCATTGCCTACAACGTCGAGCTCGAGCAAGCACTGAACTATAGGGGAAGAGATTGTCTTAGGAATATGGTATAGCGTCGGCATGATTGCTGCGTTGAAATTATTCTGTGATGGAAATGTGCGAGAAGCGGGCTGCTGCGATTTTGAGATCACGACTCGGAAATAGTATAAGGAGAGTCTACACGGAAAAATCCCTGTGCCAATGCCGGTTTACATTCAAGAGCGGAGAGTTGGCTATCCGTTCCTTTGAGTGATCTTGTCAAAGGTTGCCTGGGAAGTTTTTACTGTTACAGTTAGTCCATCGAAGGTGACTTAACATTGAGTTTCTAAGTGAGAATCCAGACGACATGCATATGCGGCTAAACGTAAATCGTATTGAGGATTGCTGGCCCTTTTTCATGCTATGGCTGACTGGCAGTTACAATACCCAAGCCATTCATGTATTTTCCTTGATTTCTTCGGAATATTTTTCTATGTATGAGCAACCATTATGAAAATTTGGTTTTGAAAGACCCGCTTTTCTCATAGGCAATAGGGCGACAGACATACTAGAGATAAATGATAGGCGGCGTGCTTGCGTTTCCCAGGCCGCTGCCTGTGAATTGTGTATTGTGGATATACCGACCTACAAGTCTGTCGTTCTATCAGTGTATATGACGTCATGAAAAGCATGGAAGATGGACAAATAGACTAACTGTAAAGATTCACAGAGCTCCTCTACTAGATAGCCCGGAAGACGTTGTAAACAGGATGCCTCCGACGGACGAAGGCAGACCATCAGAACGCACGCAATGATCCGGTTTCGCTTCGGCCTTCCTACTTTTGTGTAAACATATCGGCTCCAGAGGTATTCCCCGCGCCGTGCATTCAACATAAATACACTCTCCCCTTACCCTCAAGGTTTAATGTCCAGCTTCGAATTAATAGCCCAGCTCGGAGCTCTTATGGGGACCAGCTTGATTTTATTCATCGCGACTTCGCCAAAAAAGGATATTTTGCTGGATCAGGAAATCCCCCGTGATCCATACCTGAAGGGCATGCGCATTTACAGTTCGTATCACCGGAGCCGCAGTCGGACTTTGTCTTCATCTTCATCAACTCTGAGCCGATAGAGCAATTGAATTCTTTGCATCAGGAATTCGCACGCACTTTTCAAGTGAAAAGCTGCTGGCAGCAACTTACATTAATCGCCAAAAGGTTCCCGGCTGACACATTCTGACACCTTTGGACATTTTGACGTCGACGTCAAAGTAAAAAGGTCCGTCAAATACAAGTTCACCATGGTTATAATCTACCGTTAAGTGTATAGCAACGTATTAAAACAGTCAACTTTCTGCAGGCTAATTTCCGCCGTATGCCAGCTGGAGCAGCAGTTTCTTCGAAACATATAACCGCCAAAGGGGCTCGTGAGGGAGTGTCCGAACCAACAAGAAGACTGAGATTGTTCTGGATGCAATAATCTATCGTTCGACAGGACGACATACTTGACGTATCGCCGCCTCTCAGTCAGTTACCTTTCACACAAATGTTTATGGTGCCTTCCTTTAAAGCCTTATGGCAGCACGTGATTGAAGCTAGGTATAATTGTTCTGACTGTAAGGTGACAAATGTACCTGATCCAACTGTATATGGCATGATGCTTGTGTTGCTCAATGGATGTTTGCAGTTTCCGCTATCGCCTCCCATAAAACGCTTAACCACACTCTTGAGAAAATGTCGAATCGTAGAAAGCGCTGAGAGAAATTGAGGTTGGGCGCGATAGCGGATGACGAGTACATCCCATATCTCGACATTACACAAAACGACCGATGCCAGCGGTGAAGTGGAATTGTCGAAATGATTGCACGTTACCATCGAGAAAGGACTTGGCAGTGAAGCCTAAAAAAACCGTGATGTCCAGCAGAGTCGTTTAAACCAAGCCTTTCCCTTTAGGCAATACAGAGAGTGAAGTATACACCTGTTCGACAGCGCATACCTATTAATTTCTTATATAAAGCCGATAAACGACCCAGTGCAAGCACATGCCCACGAGAGTGGGCACGATTAGTTGAAGGGGCAAGGTCGATGGGGAGCTTTCGAAGAAAAGAGAATAAAACGCGTGCATCGCGACGAATCCACCCACCAGAATGTTCAAATATCCTTGCACAGCATTCCCAGGATTGCTTCTACCATCACTTTGACTGTGAAGTAGCATATAACCAAAAAATATCGAAGTTGTGGTTAGCGATAGGGACGGTAGTCATGCTTTGACTGCGAAGAACAGATTTGTTCGGCTTGGGGTTTTGGTTTGTGATTTTCGCGGTCTTCGCATGTGGGTAGGTTGTACCGTACGTCCTTCGTTCCTTGGAGTATCCAGTAGTACCTATCAACTCTCTCACTACTACTATAGAGAGCTTGTATTCGTAGTGCCGAGCATTGACTGTGACCGTGATCCAAAAGCAGTCACACAGCCGGCCTGTCCGCGGATGGACATGACAGGAAACGACAGACCTGGCAACCCTCCTGTTTTATTTACCGGTACTCACTGTCAGGGTTTTCTCGGCTTCTGGTGGGGAATTTGTGACCGTGAGTGGTTCCACTTCGGTTTTCACTCCACATCGCCTTTTGTTCATCCAATGCGAATCTTACTCTCGGGGACGACGACGGTTGTCTGCTGAATGAGCAGTACTTGCTGGTTTGAAACGCTTGGCGTGCTGATCATCTGCTGCTTTGACCAGACAGACAGTTGAAAAGATGAACTTCCTTTTTTCAAAGCCTGATTGGTTCCGTGTGCTGTTGCTGTCGGCACTAGCTCTGAGGTGTCGACCCGTGGAAGCCGTTCCCGGCCAAACCTTGGTGCACCTGGTGCAAGATACGCTCTACAACTTACGGAACGAAGACAATTCCAACCTGGTGTATTCGTCTATCGTTGCATTCTTGTTGATGGTGCTACTGCAGAGATTCTATCGGCACCGGGCTATGCTTTGTTACGGCATGCCGGTTATGACGCACCCTCCGCAGGGACGACCATGGCCATTCCTGGGACACGCTCTAAATTTCCTGAGTTACAGACCATGGGATTTGCTGATGAGCTGGCACAATCTCTACGGCCCAATCGTCTGCTTCGACCTTTTGGGATCAACCATGTTCAGTCTAGCATCGCCCAGTCTCCTCAAGCTAGTGTTGCAGTCCAAAATCCAGTCGGTCAAGAAGGATATAAGCAACACCATGAAGCACTTTATAGTTATTCTTGGCACCGGCATTGTTACTTCCGAAAATCAGTCCTGGATTAAACAACGACTCAAGATGAGCCATCCTCTCCGCGTCGAAGTTCTCGAAATGATCCCCCGTCAAACATTGCTTGCGGTCCAACGCTGGATGACAAAATTGGATGCAGCTTGCGAGACACAGGAATCGGTTGAAGTGGGATCGTCCTTGAGACATTTGACGCTACAGGTTATTTCTGGAACTTTCTTGTCCCTGTCGGCAGAAGAATCCGACTCGACGTTTGCAAAGATGTACCTACCCATCGTTGACGAATCTAATCTGCGGGTTTGGCACCCTTACAGAGCTTACCTCTTTATGCTACCGGTTTTTTGGAAGTACCTGTGGAATGTACATAACTTGAACAGGTACGTGTCGCACTTGATTCGGGTTCGATGGCTGGTTCGTCAACAGGAACGTATCAACGGCGGATCGGTCCGAACCCAGGATATTTTGGACGGCGTCTTGAAGGCACACGAGAAAGAATTTCCGCACCAGATGAACCTACCAGAAATGGCGGTGCGTCAATTTAGAGATGAAATGAAAACTTTTATGTTGGCAGGTCACGAAACTTCCGCAGCTATGATGACATGGACACTGTATGAGCTGCTGGCCAACACGGCAATAATGCAACGGGTTTCTGAGGAAGGCGCGTCCTTGTTTGCGCGGAATGTGGACTGGAGTAGGGCGGGAGCCGATGAATTACCTTCGAACGACCAGTTGAAGCATTTGATACTATCAGAAGCCTGTTTAAGGGTAAGTCTCACTGCATTCGCTACGCACTTGGAGAATAGAGTTTCGCTTGATGATGTGCTCACATGTCCTATTCTTAAAGGAATCTTTGAGAAAATACTCTGTCGTTCCAATCGTTGCGCGACGAACGGTTGAAGACTTATACCTAGAGGACGGCAAGTACTTTATTCCGAAGGGCAGCTCGTTTTTGATCAATATTCAAGCTATTCACCATGATCCAAACCTGTGGCCCAATCCAATGAGATTCGATCCTGATCGATTTGTGGATGGGGAAATTGTCCCATACACTTTTCTTCCTTTTATCGCGGGCCCTCGGAATTGTTTGGGGCAGCATTTGGCACTGCTTGAGAGCAAAATGGTAATTTCGTTGCTCGCGCAACGCTATATTTTCTCGCTCGGAGAAGGCGCTACGTTAGAAGTGGACGACTGGGAAAACGATAAAGACCCTAGGCATCGGTTTATGGTCCCTGTTGTTCCCAAAGAGGAGCTCAAAGTTACCGTTCAAAGGAAGTAAAATGATTACGCTAATTCTTAGGCTAACGGACGAGAAATCTTTTCCCAATTCTTGAATGATCTACAACTTGGTAGCGTCCGGTAGAGGCATCTGATTTGCTGGGTTATCCGGACTCTTCTTCCAGAGCTGCCATACTTTTTCTTTGTATTGCGATAGCCTCAACCCAGGATAGTCCGCCTTGATTCCAGGCATTGTTCGCTCCTCAAACTCGACGTACAATGCCTTGGCTGATTTGGCGAGAGTTCCGGATGTCGACACTTTCACGTTGAGTCCCTTGAGGGCTGCTTCAATGCCGCTTGTTCCTTCAGATTCCATACGGGCCTTGTTAGCTCGTCGTCCTACTTCGTGGGCTTCATCCCCGCCCATCATCTGATGCGTGTTGGCCAGCAAAGGATCCATGGGGGCAGGCTCTTCCTTTGGTCTATCTGTCTCCTGTTTCGTTTTGATCATCTCAGCCTTTTTCTTCTTAACCTTCTTATCAGCCGCCTTTTGCAAAGCATCTTCAAGTAGTTCTAGCTCGTTTTTCGCTTTCTTTTTCTTCTTTGCCACACCAGCCGATGCTTTTCTGGTAGTCGTACCAGAAGCCAACTCGGCCTCTTCTTGAGCGAGTAGCTCGGCCTTCTCCTTGGCTCTTCTTGCCGCCTCATCAGATTTTCGAGCAGCTGCATCCTCTCGTTCCGTTTTTTTGAGGTTCGCACCCTTATCCCAATCCTTGGCCTCGGCGGCTTCGCGTTTCTTGGCTTCTTCCGCGTATTTTTTGGCCTCGTTCTCCGCCTTTCGATCCTTGCCAGCCACTGACTTAGCGTTGGGTCCTTTTTTCCCGGCCATGTTGGATTCTACGCTACCTAGTTTATATGGCGATGCTGTACGGCGTGTTGAGCTTTGTTCTTGATTCCTTTTGTGTTATTTCGTTGTAGCGCGATGTACCCTATCTTGAAAAGAAATCGGTAAATTTACATTCTCTGTCAGTTCTCGCACCTGACTATGAATTTTGTTTTGGGTCGGTAGTTCACGCGCCAAGCTTGACAGTGAGTATGCTATTCGTGATAGCTACAGCTGGCTAGGTAGAGACACAGTTAAAAACTACCTAGTAGAAGCTTCAAAGCGTTCACAATCTTTTTGCGGAAGTGTATCGCTTTCCACTCGCTTGATACCAAGTAGAACAGCAGGACCAACGCGACCTTCCAACAATTGCAGTTCTGGCTGATGCATGGAAGAATCAAGCCATACAAAGTCCATCTTTTTCTCACATCGTTCAATCACGGTATGTAGCTGCCAGGCTGTTGGCTCCGCGAACAGGAAAAGGGTACCAGCTGGTGCCCTATCGGTAAGAGTATCATAGAAGGAATGCCACCTCTCCCTGGTTTCGGACAGAAGGTACGAAGTGACAAACAAGTCGACTGATATCTCCTGATCAGACCTAGCTCGACTATCGCTGGCAAGTCTCCTAGCAGCTTCGTTCTCTTCATTAGACCAATCGACCAGGACGTTGCAAGAATCAGTTTCTAAGCTATCTATGTACAACGGAAGCAACAACGACTCGAGAGGGTGTACAATACGACTCCAATCTGGCATCGCCCAGTCGAACAAAACAGCTCGCTCCAAGTTCCTTCGAGGCTTGAGTTTGGATAGAAACACAGCTACTCCGACGGCGTCACACCCTGGGCCGCATCCTATGCTACAAAGGGACCGAATCTGGTGCAGCTTCTCCCAAAGTCTTCCAGCCACAGTCTGTTCCCTTGAGGTCTCAACGTCGGACTGCGAAAACTTCGCTAGACTTTCAACTCTCGCCAGCGAATCTGCAACCAACACAGCTCTTTCGTTGAATTTCAGTCTCGTATATCCTCGTAAGGCAGCATAGTTCTGAAACATGACTCGTTCTTGAGTTCCTTTAGTCATGTTTTGCAGCAGAGTTTTGGACTCGTCGTTCCGAATTCTTTTAAGCTCTTGCAATGACTTTTTTTCGCTGGGGTTTTCCTCCGAGTCCACCAACTGAAGTAGTTTGTGGTAAATCTGTTCAATCGCTGGGAAGAAGACAGATCCGCACCCTTGACGATCTGGATCGTCGGAAACCTTTCCTACCCCAAAATCATGTCCATTGCTTCTACTTTCCTGGTCCATTCTATCCAGTGCTTTTCTGGTCTCCTCTTCCAAAGATTTGTTTTTCCTCGTTTTGGCTTGTTGTAGACGGACCTCAAGCTTCCGGCGACGCACGGAGCGCTTGAGCCGTTTTTTTAGCTCACGCTTGGCTTCTTTTTCTTCCGCCGACAATTCCTGATTAGGGCGCTGCATAGAATAAGATGACATGCTGCTAATCGTGAAGTTCACATGTGTATCCTTACTTTCTTTGTTTGGTCGCGTTGATATGTTTCGTTGTGAAACGAAGCCCGAGACGGCATGGCATGGCGGTGGTCGGAA
>Ga0163101_100134_pt1 | contig 18142 bp, 15 predicted proteins | sample TAMARWmetagpilot_2_FD_111548 | JGI IMG/M metagenome (GOLD analysis project Ga0163101, IMG submission 111548) | Phycosphere-associated microbial communities from TAMU algal ponds, Corpus Christi, Texas, USA - TAMU ARW1 11/11 metagenome pilot | ecosystem: Engineered > Artificial ecosystem >...
TCGTTGCTGAAGTCTCATTTCTGATTCGTAACACTCTTGAAATTGAATTGTCCCGGGCCATTCCTGGTTAATCTTGTCCACTAGTTTCACCACTTCGTGCTTAGTAATAGAGTAATCATCTCCACGTTCAAACGCCGAGATGCCAACTTGTACAAGCACAATCTTTCCAACCCATTCAGGGCAACGGCGAAGAAAGCGCTCAAGTCCCAGTAGTTTCAACGGGATACCCTTGAGAGACTCAAGTCGGTCAATACCGCAGAAGATGTGTTTACCCTCGAATCGATTCCGAATGGATCCTGCCTTTTCGACGGTACTGCTATGCGTCAAAATCTGGTTCAGGACGGGCGGTTCGACGCCCGCATGAATACTGGTCACCGCCACGTGACGTCCGTTGGTATCAATGGCCAGAGTGTGCCCACCGGAGGCGTCAGGGATCATCCCATAATTAAGACCCAGTAGTCGGCGACAAGATGTCAGAAAATGTCGAGCGTATTCAAACAAGTGGAAGCCAACTTGGTCGGCGTTCAACATGCCGCGCAGCAGATCTTCACGGCACCAAAGAGTTCGGAAGATCTCCGAACTCGGAAAGGGTGTATGTAAGAAGATACCAACTTTGGCCATCGGGATGCGTCGTGTCAAGTAGGACGGCAGAATCAAGAGATGAAAGCCATGAATCCAAACCAATTCGTGTCCGTTGAAGCACTGAACCACCACATCAGCAAACTGGCGATTGACGGTATTGTACGCCGACCATAACGCGGCCTCGCGTCCCCGACCGCCGTGCACCGGTCCTTGTTCCACATCATCCATACTGTATTCCGAAAACTGCGTTTTATCTTGCACTACCCGTTGACCGGAGAATATTTCGTTGTCTTCCGGACGATTGGAGTAAACCGACGTAACATTGTGCACGACAGGCCAAAGTACACCCTTACAAAAGCCGTTATAGAACTCACCAAACAACAATGGCTCGATCCAGACCGGTACGCAGTCAAAATTCTGTAAGCACTCTTCCACAAGCTTCCGTTCACTCCGCGGAACACCGTTTTCGGGACTTCCATTTTTCCCGGATCGGCCGTGCCAGCCTCGCCATTTGACGACACCAACACGGATGACACGCAAGTGAGTGTGCATGGACAAGAGCATTTCGTAGTCCCAATCAGCCGTCCACTTTCCCTCGTCGGTACGGTGGAGTACAACTGGAAGAAAGGCACTGACCACAACCAATCCATCCGTCGAATTCAAGTTTACCGATTGTTTCATATTGGCTTGCTGAGCAGTGCGTTGATGATAGGACTGGGGAGGAGGAGCAAATCCGACGGCTTTTTTGCGCGTCTTGGACGGTCCGGGGGATGGCCCAACCAGCTGACCAGCACTACCCTTGGCGGACATGTCTTGACTGAGCCCCCGGGCGTGCAACGTCGACGCCCGTGTGTAGGTCGGCTGCGTATCGGCCCGAATGTGATCAATTTCCGGCTTGGTGTTGGTTAATCCCAGCACGTCGTTCACCACGTACGATTCGTGATTGTGCATCAGATGTAGGGGCACTTCGTGATGAGGGCTGTTATGGGGGACGGTAAGATCGTCTTCCGTGACGGGCAAGCTCTGAGCGGAAGTGCTCGCGCTTAATCTCAAGGACTTGGCGGCTTGCAAATCTTCCGGAGCATCGGTAGTATCTTCCCAATGATGAAAGATACCCGCACGGTGAATGGCGTAGCGATAGACAAAGTTTCCTTGTTTACGAGGTTCACGTTCCAGAGCCCGGAGCGGCAAAGGAAGCGTAATTGGTGACACGGAATGGTACCAGGGAAATTGAGTCGCGGAAGTGTAGAGAGGAATGGCCTATAGTAAACCAAACAAGCAAATTGAGGTTGACAATGACTCCAAACGCTCAAATTGGACCCGATCGCCCGGTAACGTCAGGATGTATGTGTGCTTGCGTTTGTGAGAGGATATTCCACCAGGACTACCGCAAAAGTAGTAAAAACACTAAAAGCCCGCTAACTGTAAATTCTTGGGTTGTGCGCGAAAACAACCGCCTTCGACAATTACTTACCCTTTGCATCGTTGGATCGTCTTGCGCTACCAAAAACACTTCTTCTCCGTGACCTAGCCTTTCCCCGCGAACCCGAAAATGAACGTGAGCTACAGCCCCAACGTCAAAGTCGGCTGTCTTGTCGGTGGCACTCATGATCAATCACGTCTTCTTACTTTGATTCGGTGTAAAATTGGTTCGATCTTTCTTTTTTTACAGTTAGTTGGAGAATCGAAGCAACGAACGTAAGATTGATACGAAGGGGGCTGCCGGTGTTGGACGTTGACGGTGGGTTCGGCTATCTGCGGGAATGTGTGCGTACTACGGCCAACGTCCCGTCGTTGGTTACGTCTCTTACCATTGACTGACTGTGTGTGATCACGAGTAGAAATGCGTTGTTGACATCTCATTCGTCACGGTCGACAACGCGTGGCGTCGCTCGTCGTGTCACAGTGACATTACTGTCCGCCCAAATTTTGGGGAAACGCACAGGAAAAGGAAGGAACCCTAACACCTATCGTGACTGCCACTCGACCCGAACAAGTTCGTTGACTATCAAAAGATTAGTCGCCCGGCCGAGGCTGCTGACTATTCTTTACCTAGAGATCTGAAAAAAGCACTTTTCTACTAAAGGTCAATAAAGAAAGAAAGCTACAGTATATATTATCGATTCCTAGTACATCCCAAGGGTAGCGCGGACTCACAGTCAATACACAATCTTCCCCTATGCATGCCAAAGTCGTCGCCTAACAAGCCAGCTTGTCGGTTCCTCCCGCACAATTCGACGTCCCGATCTTTCAGGATTCCCCGTTTCACGTAAGTAATCATGCTGGTAGCCATTCCTGCACCTTGTCGAGCGAAAAATGGATCGCAATGGGGACGGTTAGGTTGTCCAAATTACCGGGCGCCGTCCCTTCTACTACTGCCGCAATACCACCGTACGCCAGCACTATCCGTAAAGGCAACAGCGGAATCCCCAAAAGATACATATACAGGTAACAGCCCACAACGGTTCCCAAAAAGACCCCAACGACGCTTCCTTCCATGGTCTTTTGGCTCGCTAGCGGCATTTGGTAGTCGTGGCGGCCGTACCAGTGGCCGACCATGGGGGCGATCCCGTCCCCAACGCCTAATGCGGCTATTATAATAGCAGCTTCAGCCGTGCGAAACTGGTACAGACCTAGCCATACCAAAACTGCCGCAAATTGCAGCGAGCCAAACAGCAGATCTGAAGGAGATGAAGTCCTCGATAGCGTCAGTACCTCCAAATCTTCGGGATCTTTCAGTATCGCACCCTGCCGATACAAGAATAGAGACGTATATTATATTCTAGTACCTGCAAGTCGATATGCACGTGTATGTCTTAGGTTTGCAGTCCCGTACCTTGTAGATATATCGAGCCATCATTACTGACGGCAAAAGCGTATTCAGACGCCAACTCCAGTGCGAGTCGTCAAACAACGACCAAAAAATGATGGACGACGCCAACGTTATATGCAAGAGCTGTTTGGAATAAAGACTGGTAGAATAGCGCAGTCGAAACCACGTCACGGCCTCGATGGCTATTTTGAAATACAGTACCATCGACAGTGCGGCTGCAACATTGTTGGTCAACGGAGAAATTTCCACACCTAAAACATCTCGGAGTACCGTTATCAGAATCGGATCCATCCTTCCTAGATCGGTCTTTTGCGCGCCACAACCGCCAGATACATAAGTTGCTGTGTTGTGGTGGTGATCCCGTTTATAGGGCCGCAAATTGGATTTTCTCTATTTCCGTAAGGGCAGCATGTTGGTTCAAAAACACAAATTACTGTCGCGTCGTCTTGGTAAATTAGGGTTGTGGTACAATTCGTGAATTTACAGTTACACTACTTCGCACCTGTTGCTGTTAATATAGGTCCGGCTTCTGACAGTGACTGTGAAATAGAGGACTTCATTGGTCGGTGCCAATCAAAGGCCCATCTCTGATTAGGACGATTCCGCAAATGTCGCTCGACCCGAATTCTTCGCGCGTATGAGGACTCTAGAGGGGATAGTAGAAATGAGCGCAGCAATTTCTTGATCGATGCTCTCTTTGGCACACAGCTCCCCGACAAAGGGTACCGCGTTGACGCCGTGGGCGGCGCCTAGAATGGCACCCAGCACGGCACCACGGGCCGTCGAATGTCCTCCGATCCGGACGTTCTGTAACAAGGCCATTTCGGGATCCTCCGCGTACTTGTAGGCAAGATACAGTACCGTTGTCAGAGCGTGTTCGCAGTAACACGCCGTGGATAACCGCGAGCATTCGCGGTCGCGGAAGCCCGCCACGTCCTGATCGTCCCAATTAAGCATGCGATGCACCAGATTGCGCGTCGTTTCACTGTCGTCGAGTTCCATATGCTGCCGCCACTTTTCGTTGGGGGGTATGTTGCCTGGCCCGTGGTGGTTCACGTATGAATCGGCCAGGGCTCGCCCAGTAATCTTGGGTGGCCGCATTTTGGACATGTACTCGTCCAATGTTGTTCGCAAGTCGGCACCACGATAGAGTGAAAGCAACAAAGGTACGAGCACCGCCAGGGAAGCGGTCACGGTGACGGATCGATGCGTCAACATGTGGTGTTCGACCGCACGACCCACGACGTACCAATCGGCTTCGTGGGCGTACGCGGCGATAGTGGGACTGTTCTCCAACGAAACCGCAAACGAGATGAGCGAAGGTTAGCATCATCAGAATAAAAACAGTACAGAATGGGGAGTCTGTATACGTACATGGCCAGGACGACTCCATCCAATGAACCGATACTCCACGAATCGCGTTGGGTCAAGGCACAATCCCGCAACGACTTGCCTTGAGAGGCATTGGTAAAGAATACACGTAGATAAACGTCCAAGTAGACATCATTGTGATTAATCAGTTGCTGATCGTTGTCTGGTTCGGGTGGGGCCAGCATATAGTCTTGCAGGCGTCGCAAATACTCGTCGGGATCGTAGCCGTCGCCGTCTTCATTTGCTTCGGCAAGGTAGCGCATCGCTAGTCGCGTCAAACAACCGTTGGCGGTATTCTGTCCGGCCTTGAGAGTCGCGTGGTAATGGACACGATCGTCGGGCGTGTGCCCTACGTAGTTGCCGTGGTCGTCCCGACGCGCGTCCTTCTCGGCCTGCGAAAGACCCTCGCCAGTGTTGCTTTGATGGCCGGTGTAGTAGCGTGCCTTGTCGTGTAGAATATCCCAAGTGCCCGTGTAGGACATTCCCTGGACCATGGATTCGGCGTGAGTGGGACGGGGAGCGACCATTCCAGAAATGTCGCCGTAGTCCGCCCGGAGCTTTTCAGGCGAGTAGAACCAGTGGGAAGGCATGGCCAAGGCGTCGCCCACCAGAAGGCCGTACAAACTACCGGCAACCCGCGAGCGATCCAAGGTGTTGTCAGTCATGAACTCGTGAATGCGGTATCGGTATAAGCAATCTATCAATCAATCAACTAAGTGTAATCAACGAATCAATGAATCATTCACTGTGGCAGGAACGAAGCCGTAGGTTGTGATGATTCGAAATTCGTCACGCCGTTGTACAAATTACAATGTCACAAGGGCATCTTGGAACGAAATGGAGCTTCGAATACTTCTGGGTAAGCAAGCCCGCGTAGAAAAGTAGGGGAAGGGTTCTTTTTTGTTGGTTGCATATTTGGGTTGTTGTACTATAATTATTGGTCTACCCTTCCATCCGTAATTCGACGTTTCAGGTATAGTTCGTAGACTACCCACCGGGTATCGGTGCGCTTGGTCTAATGCCACCCGCGTCCCAAAACCCCAACGTGACTGCTGCCACACCTGTAGAAACAAACAGCCCCCACCCCCTCGCTTACGAACATTCCCGGATTCGAACAGCGGCGAACTTTTCGACAACTTCTCACCATTATCACCAACTCCGTCCCACAGTCGTATCACTTCACCAGTGCTGTTTTTCGTTCAAAGCGGTGGTGTACTGACAGTGAAGTGATTTCTGTAGGTTGAAGCCGGTGACCGCACTAACAGTAAGTGTAAAATAAAGCAACGAAGCAAAGAAACCACGACGACGCTCACGCAACCCGTCGCTGGCATGGTGGTTACCATCCCGGAGACTGGGGGTTCGACATCCGCCAGTACCACGATCCCTCCATTGAGTAAGGGTCTGAACACTCCAACAATGGAAGAAGCGCAACGCAATTTTGCCGACTTCGTGCACCCGTATAGTCCGGACTCTGCGCGTTTGGACGACTCCGTCACGACGTTGTGGGACAACTTCCTTTTCCTTAGCGCGACTCTTTTCTTGCATTCTATGGCGACCATCCTTTGGATGGTGCGCCTGGTCATTACGAGCCCGTTGGTGTGTTGGATGGTCACGCGCACGATTACTTTGCAACATTGGCTAGGGGACACGACACTCGGGCGACACGCCCTATCGTGGCGATGGCTGGAGAGGCACAAGGGACATCTACCTAGCTGGCCTCCGCCCACTTTGGTGTGTTTGGCACTCTTAACCATCGTCGCCCTGGTCGCGCATCCCGACGGGGCTACTTGGGTCTTTCTACGGAAACTGAGGTACGTACCAAAAAAGGTCCAGCGAACGTGATGGAATGTGTTCGCGGCGTCACGAGTCGTGGTTCCGATCGTGTAGTGGAAGACGAGTGTTCGCCCCCAAACCAGTCTACCGTCTACTCTCGTCCCACACCCATTGCTCACTTGTGGGAATCATTCTTTTTTTTTTGTGAATATCCGTACGCACCGCACCTTACACAGAGACGGCATGTATACGCTACTGTCCACTTCATCTGCCTGGGGGGCATGGATTTTTTACGATTGCGGCGCGTTGTTCTCCAGCGTCCTCGCCCTTGCTACCTTTGTCGCACTGTTTTTGCTCGCCTGGGTGATACGACGCACACTCGCACCTCGACCGAAACCCGAACACGCAACGGACAAGAAAAAGAAGAAACGAAAACCACCGCTGCATCCCAAAGGAAATAATTACCGAGGAGGCCGCATACCACACGCCACGGCGATAGTGACGACGACGACGACGACCACGACGAACCCCAAGCATAATCCTACCACCACCGAATCTGTACCGAACGACGCCGGTACCATCGAAGTATGTGCCTTGGAGGAATCTCACCGGCTCGAGGAGCAAAAGGAACCATCCGTGACCGAGAGGCAATCGGAGTATGACCGCCCGGAAATTCGTTCCACCTTGCTGCCGGCGCTTTCGGAAGACAAGCCACTGGATCCATCCCCATTCATGTCCCCTAATACGCTTTCCCCCACTATACCGGATCCTGAAACTCTTGTGACGGAAGATAGCTCACGAAACCGGGCGGCTTCCGGGTCGACGGTAGATACAGCGATACTATCGGACGATATGTCTTACGGATCTGGCTCAACCACACGAACGCTACCGACGGCCATGCCACCGACCGAACACCCCACGGTAGTACCTATGGAAAGTACATTGTGCAAGGGGAAGAATGTGGCTATGAATGAACCGGAATCCATACCGAAACGTCCGAGCCGACGTGGGCACAAGATTGGCTCTTCCGCAGTTGCGACATGCGGGCCACCTCAGACTCAATCGGGCGCGAAAGGGGGTTCCGCAACATCGTATCAACGTAGCATTGTTTCGCCGTCTAGCAAGGAAAGAAATACCAACCGTCGACGCGCCACCAGAAAGAAACGCCTTACGGCAAGTCCTCGTTTGACCCGGAGAGCGGCTTCGGGAAGCGAAACAAGTATTGCCATCCCAGGAATCCAGTCGAATCCTTTGTCCCCAGCACAAGCAACTCCTTCTCTGAGCCCACACGGCTCGGACTCGTTGTTCTCGACGGAAATTCCATCCTTTTCGCCACCTCCGTTGCTCACGGTCACGACGGAAAATGACTTAAGAACGCCTTCACTTTTCTCGAGATCAGTGGGACCTGCTGTACAAACTCCTGTTCGCTTTTCGAACAACGGAGGCTTTGTGAAGTCTTCATCGCCACCTACGTCGACTCGATCGGTGTACGGAGAGCAGGCTGCTTACTTTTCAACGTTGAACCCTCAAAGTCCGTCTTGGACGGGCCCCGTTTTATCACCACCGACCATTCTACGCGCTCCACCCGGTTTGGGATCCGTGGTTCGCCACGGAACTATGGAGCAGACATTGTTGCCGTCTGAAGCCGCTGCTACCGCGTCGCTTTCAAGCAGTCACTACAAAAATTTGTCCTTGCCTTCAGTACCGGTTGCGCCTCGGGGTTGCATGATCATGTCGCCGAGTCCGTTGTTTGGTACGCCTCATCCCGGCCCCGTCTATGGCTCGGTCAAGGAAAACCCATTCGCGGACGAGGATGACGAACAAATCGCAGCCGATCTACAAGAGCTCGGGGGACGCATGGTAGGGAGTATCTTAGACTTTTGAAGCAATTTTGGGTAATTTCACTGGCTTTCTTGGTAAACAGCGATTCGTTGCCCTTACTCAATAGTTGCTTCTGAAACTAGTCTTTTTGCACGTTTGTAGATCGTTTCCTTGTAGGAGTTCTATTAAGTGCAATAATGCTGATGAGTATCCCGGTCAAAATCATGCGTCGAAGAATGCATGCGATGGTAGAAGTTCCGAGGACAGCCGCACAACGGAAGTATTGGCCAGAATGGGACCTACATTTACAGAGAACGAATCCGCCAATGACAAAAAAAAGAAATATCCATCGCCAGCATGGGATGAAGCCGAATTCTCAACAAAATCCCTTCACTGTCAGTAGCTCGACAACAAAGATGGATAAACACAAATACCAACCACAGCTCCCCTTTTCTCCAGTACAAATAGACTCACTACCAATACTATCAAAATTATGCGTAAGTCCCACATCAAAGTAATCGAGAGTGCTACAAAGGCCTAAATCGGGCTTTTTACGTTTTCGTTTTACATCTCCTTTCTCATTCCTTTGCCACATTCACGACGGAAAGTCTACCTTTTGGATTGATCTCTTTCGAGTGGTTTCAAAAGCCGTTAGCGGTGCACCATTGTACGTTCCACTTGCGCTCGGTGTGGCGCAGTCTTAGATTGCCGGCCCCAAGCTACTGCTGCTGCGGCACTCAGAATATGCCAGGCGGAGTGTAACCAAGCATAGCCCGGACGGATCGGACAGCTTAAGCAAAGCATACCTGTACCGCCTAAAAGCCACACCGCACGACTAGGCCGTCCACAAACGTTCCAAAAGTATCCAACAGCGGCAATAGCTATGCCATGATCAAGAAAACACAGGGCCTCCGCAACGTGGTAATCCCCCAGAGCTTGTACGGAATGAAAGATTGTAGAAATGAAACCCGCAGCAAGAACCCAAAAACTCAACCAGGTGTACCGCGATGTGGTCCATGAAAATACCGAGGCCATCCGTGCTGCGGGAAATTTGCGAGGCGGAAATCGTCGTAGCAAATACAAGCCACTGAACAAATAAGACACGTTCGAAGCCAAAAAGCACAGCACAACAGAATGCGCGTTCGAAGATTCAAAAATGTAAGTCATGTCCACCATTTTCCACCATACCGGAAAATGAGCTTTGGTTTGCAATGCAATCTCAGCGTATAATGGAATCAAACATAGAACGAGTGGAGAGGTCCACCAATATGTCTTGGCGACGGCTTTTGCCTGTGAGACAGAGGTGGTAGCAAAGTACGGTAAATTTGTTGTTATTGTCCGGGTCTGCGCCGCGGCTGATCTCAGTGTACGCCGTGCCCGGTTCTCAACACTCTGTGTGTATTGGTTGATGCGCTCGGATAGATAAAGTGACGCCTCGATACGGGACGTCCTTACTGGGAATATGGCTACGTTCAAATCAGAGTGTCTTCGAAGAGAATCGTCTTTTATGATAAGTTCTGATCTGCCAAGCCCTTTGGATATGGCCGAGGGCGACCGAAACGCGACAGCACATCTTGCTACTAGTAAAATTCCCACCAAGTACGCGATCTTCAGCATTTTACAGCTTTTACCAAAAGAGGAAGTATGCCGACGATACAAACCCATTGTCGGGACCGGAACTGACTGTCTACTTTCGGAAACAGTCGAATCGAAGTTTGAATCAAATTGGTTCCGTTGCCTTTTTTTCAAACGCGATCGTGGTGAGTCATATTGTCCGTATGTCATCGTTTCGCTAACTATGGAGTATTTTCATTGGACTCGGATGTCGATGAAGACGGACACGTCATTCACATAAGCAAAGCGCAAAGCGAGAAATCCGGTTTTCTCCGTTGCGTTTTTATCAACCTGACCGTGAGTGACGATGGCGAAGTAGTTTACAGTTACATTGGTTCAAAACACTCTTTTCTGGGTCACTAACAGTAAAGAATTGCTACGCTACAGAATAACCATGGTCGCTTTCATGCACTGTGACATTGCAATGGAGTCTCGTCAACTTTCAAAACTGAAGCATATAAAGTGTTCTCGGCGGAACAATGTGAATGAAAAGAGATGTATGGGAGCCATCGTGAAGAAGTTTTATCAACCGCTATTGATCCAGATCGTGCTAGTGCTGCTACGGGGAACAAAGCCGGCAAACGCTTTGCTAGGTAATCTGTTCCCTCGTATTGGCCCTCCTCTCGCCAACGAGAATAGAGATCCATCCAAAAACTTTTATTCGGAAGCGACTGTAGCCGCAGAGCCTCTCAGCATTCGGATACGTTCCACTTCCGCTTCTGATTTAAGTACAGTCGCTGCTCTACTTTCGACAGCCTCTGTTGGTAGTCCCAAGGGCCTTGGGGCTCATGCATTCAATTGGCGACAAAAGATGGACGCACTCTGGGCAAAAGCGGACATTGAAGCCTTGCTACGGGTTCGTCTCGAAGCACTCCACGAAGGACGAAAACGCCTGCACCATTTACAAAGCATCCCGGACTTGGAAGAGCAGGATCGGCTACGACTACTGTGGTCCAACGAGCGCTTGCGCAATCGAATTGCTACCGCATCACGGCAAACCGGCGAATCCAACGTTTGGCAGTCTCACAATTTTGCGCTGACCCCCGACGATTCGTCGTGGATGAACCACGTACAAATGACGGCAGAAGACGTTAGCACGGGTCAAGTAATTGGCTTTTGTGAAGTGGCCATGCTGAGTAACCCAGTTGCAATTCTGGAGAACGACGATGGGGAATGTGTGTTTGGATACTCTCCAGCTATCACAAACTTGGCGACCGATCCAGACTTTCGTCGACAAGGTGTGGCTACTCGATTGCTCCGCACGGCAGAACGCGTTGTACGGAGGAAGTGGCAAGCAAACTCTATTGGTCTCTACGTGGAAAAAGAAAACAAAGGAGCTCTGGCCTTGTATAGATCGAGAGGATTCGAACCGAAAAAGCCATGTGAAGGGGGAGATCGACTCGGAGAAATGTGGTATATGATGCGCTCATGGGAGGAAACCAGTGCTCCTTTACAGATAGAAGGTTGACTCGCAAGACGTCGTATAGATCGCCAAGATTTTGCTATATTAAAATTAAACGACTCTCGTGGGCTAAATGACAGTCTTTTTGCCATCAATGAAGTGCAGTTTGTTCTCAAGGTGGAAAAAAGCTATGCATCCACATGGTTTCTGCTGCTTATCTGAAGGCACCACCCGTAGGTATATTGTCCAGGCTGCTTGCCTTTTATTTTTATGAAGGCAAGCATATTCTAATGGACGCAGGTAGCCACGACCTGAGCCTTTCTGTGACAGAGATGATGTAGTGTACAAAATACGAGAAATAAAAGTTGTGGCTATGGTTTTTAAAGTCAGTGCGACGGTCCTTCGTTTATTTCTTGTGCATGTCAAGCAACAAGGCTTCTTCATTTCGCTTCTGGATCTTCTTAATATCATCCCACATTTCTAACTTGAACGGTTCGTATTTCATATCGGGTTGGTAATCAGTTAATTCCTTCGCCTTGAAGGATAAATCGGACGCACGCTTCAAACGACGCATGCGTCCTTTGATAACGTCGGGGTCTGCCAATTGCATGGCCTCCGAAACATCCGGTCGGTCGCTGATCAATAGATCCTCGTATCTCAGGCCTGTAAGTAATCACAACGGCATGGAATAGTGAGCGGATTGGTTTCAATTGTGAAAACATGGCACTTGCAGCATATTGCATTTTTTTGGCCAGAGCACATGGATCACAATTTGAAAAATAATAACTCATGTCATGAATCGACAATTCCAAAAAAGCAGAATATTGTAAATAGCAGCAAACCTTCTACACCATCCGTCATCGAAACGCAGATTTCCACTCTGGTGATTTTTTTTGCGATCAACTCTTTCTTCACAGAAAACCTTACCCATTTTGTTGAGTTCATGGCCGACAGATTTTTGATACCACCTGGAAGCGGCATCCATAAACTTCTTGGAGAACAGTTCGAGCGCCATGGTGCCAACGATGAGTTTTGAACAGCAAGTATTCGTTCCGCACGAGGCGAAAAGTTGCTGCAACGTTTTCGCGCTGTCGTCTGCTTGTCGCTACTTACAGAACATTGACAGTAAAATCATGCAATCTGAAAAATGGAATCCTTCAATGTCGGTAAGTAGGAAACATTTTTTTGGAATAAGGAATCCACTGAAGCTTCGGCAAACATCTGAATTTCGAGTATTTCTCATCGTCCAAGCAAATGAATTTTCGGTTTCACGTTTTCGCATGGACGTGATGCCTTGGAGGAGGAATATAGAAGGAACGGCGGAAACGACAAAGGGCAGTAGGGAAGCGCCATGGCGACCGTATCGCCCCCACCTAGTGGGAAAGTACTGCAGCTCGTCTCGGCCCTTTCCAATCCAGAAAATCACAATGTTCATGTCCAATCAATCCGCGCCCGAGACGAGGCGCTCTCGGCCTCGGCTGAATCTTACGGAAATCTTTGCTATCAGTTGGCTCTCGTGCTCGTAGGCAGTGATAATGCGGCTGAGATGACTGCGCACATAAATCCATCCGAGCTAGATTCATGGAGACAAGCCGATCCTTCCACGGTGCTGAGGCTACAGCAAGATATGTCCATGTGGATTCCATTCGGACAAATGGCAGGTCTAGTGCTCAAGAATGCTCTCTTGAGGCCACCAATTTTGCAAGGACGTCAGTCGCTTTCCATCCAACCACCAAGCTCGGATCTTCTTAAAGAAGCGCTGTTACAAGCCCTCGGATGTCAGCACTCTGAGCTCCGAGCGGTTGCAAGTTCTGTGATCGCCACTTCTGCGGTTTCGGCAGATAGTGTCCAACCGGGGCTCTGTGTTCGCGCGTGGCCTCAGCTGATACCTGCTTTGATTGCCAACTTACAGAAGACAGAGAACGCTGCCTTAATGGAAGGGTCGCTTGCCACAATTCGAAAAATGATGGAAGATGGACCGACCGAGTTGACGCAGGAAGAATTGGATAGTTTGATTCCTGTGCTGATTCGATTCCTTTCATGCAACAGTGAATTCTGTAAAGTTGCTGCTCTGCAATCGCTCACAGCCTGTCTCTCCGACAACGTTATGCCGAGCGCTTTGGTCCTGTACTTCAACGACTATCTCGGCGGACTAAGCGCCCTTTCTACGGATCCTAGCGCCTCGATTCGAAAGTGGGTGTGCCGTTCGATTGTCACGCTGTTACAACTCCGAACCGAATATATTCAACCCCACCTCCAGGCCGTCAGCCAATTTATGCTCACGAGTACGGCAGATCGTCATCACGATGCAGTGGCATTAGAAGCTTGCGAGTTTTGGTTCACGTTTGCAACCTTGGACGAAGATGTGTGCACACCAGCGATGGTCGAAACAATTGGAGGAGTTCTACCTAAACTGATTCCCATTCTTTTGGAGAACATGGTATACCTTCCCGAGCAACAGATTGAGCTCCAGGCAAGAAACGAGATTGACCAACAGGAAGGATACAACGGGATGAGTACAATCAAGCCCGTATTTCATCGCAGCCGGGCAAAACATGTGGGCGGTCCCGATGAAAGTAGCGACGACGATGATGGCTATGATCAAGACGATGAGGATGATGGCGAGTTTGACGACGACAATAATGAATGGACGTTACGTAAGTGCGCCGCAGCAAGTCTTGACTCTCTGTCCAGTCTGTTTGGTGCCGATTCTATCCTCCCAAGCTTACTACCCGCTTTGCAAAATGGACTCTCCAGCTCATGTCCGTGGGTACAGGAGGCGTCTATCCTGGCACTTGGGGCAGTCGCAGAAGGTTGTCGGGATGCTTTGAATGTACACATGTCTCAAATGCACCTGTATCTAGTAAATCATCTTGCGGCTCCTGAATCTCCCAGTACTTTACCTCAAGTAAAATGTATTGCCGCGTGGACGATAGGACGGTTTGCTTCATGGGCCGTAGAGCAAGTTCAAACCGGAGCCCAAGGTCATCTACTGGCGCACATGACAGAGGTATTTCTGACTCGCTTGAGCGATAGGAACCGGAGGGTCCAAATTTCTTGCTGCTCTGCATTCGGCGTCATTATCGAATCAGCAGGGGATCTGATGACGCCATATTTGTCGCACATTTACTACGGCCTTGTCTCAGCCTTGTCACGCTACCAGGGCCGGAGTCTCTTAATGATCTTCGATGTGGTTGGAATAATTGCTGACTGCTGTGGCCCATCAATCGCTGAAGGGGATCTGCCATCGATCTACGTCCCCCCATTGTTGCAGATGTGGAGCGGTTTAGCCAAGAACGACCCCACCGACCGGACGTTGCTACCACTCATGGAGAGCCTGGCAAGTGTAGCCATGACTTCGGGAATGAACTATCAGCCCTACTCGCTCGAGTCATTTGACAACGCGATGGGTATCATCGAAGCAGTTCAGCTAATTCTTACTGCTTCTGGCGAAAAACTGGAACACGAAGAAGAGGCGGACCCCATTGTTTGCGCAACGGATCTCTTGGACGGATTGGTCGAAGGTCTCGGAGAGAGTTTTCCATCGCTGGTTTCAAGTAGCCGACGATACGGGCAGCATTTTCTTCCGGTACTTCTGGCACTTTGCAAACATGATATTCCCGGCGTGCGAATGAGCGCTATCGCTTTGGTCGGCGACCTGGCTCGCAGCTCCCCGGCTTTACTGGAACAGGCATTGCCAGAGCTTCTGAAAGAACTCGTTGCAAATATGGATCCGGTACAACCGTCTGTGAGTACAAATGCAGTCTGGGCACTGGGCGAAATTTGCGTTCGATGCGAACGAAATTCCTCGCCTCTGGAAGCTGTTGTGCCTGATCTTGTTCAGAATCTCATTGCATTGTTGATGGGCAATGGTATTGAGCGGAACGGCAGGGGATCGGATATTCCCGGCATCGCTGAAAATGCAGCAGCATGTGCCGGGCGACTCGCCAAGGTTAACCCCCAGTTTCTTGCGCCTGACCTCCCTCGATTTTTGCTCGGATGGTGTGACGGGATGGCAAAAATTGTGGACCCCAAAGAGAGGCGTGACGCATTCCAAGGATTTGTTGCTGCTATCTACGCCAATCCCCAGGCATTTCAGACATCTTCCGCAACCGTTTCTGATGCGATCGCATCCATCATTTTTGCTATCGTGACTTGGCATATGCCAGCGGAAATACCAGAGCAATCAGTTGTCCTTCTAAATGGAGACTACAAATTCCGTCCGTTCCCCGCTAACGAGCCGGAACTTGGCGAAGCCCTTTTTAAACTCATCTCAGACCTAAAGACATCCGTCGATGAGACGACATGGAGAGCAGTTCAGCAAGGACTGCCGGTGAATATTCGACGTCTCCTCCGCGAGTTTTATAACATGTAGGCTAACTGTAAAGAGATTTCAGCAGTAACCACGAAGCTTTGTATTTGCTTGAAGCCGACGAGCATGATTTTGTCAAAGCGTTTCTCTACGTCTAGTAACGTTGGGATGTATTTCTCTCCCTGCTACTACTTCTCATTCGACTATTTATCATGTGGTCCATTATTCCATGATAAATCTGTCAAAATCAGAGTATCAACATTAAACAGCATCCGATAAATCAGATTCTGAGTCAATAAGAAGATGAAATATAGTAAAATAGAATTATTTAGCAGGACCATCGAATTAAACGTTTAAGCTTCACATTGAATATGATCAGAAACGTTTTTGTTATATTGTTGAAAAGGATTTTGAGAGTGCGGGAATTGATACCTTTTTTCGATCTAGCTGAGAGTTCGGTATGTAATTTCACATATTTTTACTTATGTCGCCGTCAGCGGAAGTCAGATAATTAGGCAATTGCATTTTCCCCTGCTCCAAATACATTTATATTGGTTCTGAAACTAATCGACTCCCGCGGAAGCGTGTCAATGGCGCAAGCAAGCGTCCTTCCAACACGTCCGCATCCATTCACAGTCTAAGATCTAGAGAGACAGTTTGACCGAAGGCGTATGCCGCAATAATTGTTGTCCGTAGTAGATTTTAGCTCCACCGCGTAAAACACATTTCTCCGTTGCCTTTTTTACTTCAGCGAAAGCAGCCCACATTGTTCGTTTCTTTTTCAAAACCCGCACGGTACTGAAGTCTTTTGACTATGGCATCTACCGTGAACCAGCAATTGGCAGTGCATCTCAATAATATGGCAGTGAGTTTCCTTACATTCCAGAATCTTAACAAGGCTTTTGAGTTGCTTCGGGAGGCTTTGTTTCAGACCATATGTGATATTGACCCCCACTGTAGCGAGACTGTCGATGCGTTGGTGGCCGACCGAACCACGAAGTCTGGGCCTATACTGTACCAATCATTGGCAGTGAAAGATTCCGCATATCAAGATACCGAAGAGAAAAGAACTGGCTGTTCTTGTGCTTCAATAACTTTTGTCTATTCTGATGGGATTCGCTTGCTCCCTTCCGGTATCGCCTTTTCCTGTGACAATCTAGTCAATGAAATCGCAGTATCCAGCATTATAATTTTCAATCTCGGTGTCGCCTACCATGTGAATGGTCTTGAGACTTATTCTGGATCCCAATTAACAAAATCACTGTCAATGTATCAGAAAGCGTATGTTTTATTGCTGGATGTCGGCATCCCCCCCATGCCGACTGGTAATGCAATGGTGGATCTCCTGTTCATGGCGCTGTTTAATAATTTGGCGCATGTTTGTTTCGAGCTCGTCAATTACGAAGAGTCCGAGCGCTATTTCGATAGCTTGTATCGGTTTGCGTACGCAATATCCCCGATTTTCTACGATGACCCCGCAGCTCGCGACGCTATAGAACAGCACAAGCGCAACTTTCTACTAAATGCAATCATTCTGAAAACCCCGAATTTTGCGAACGCTGCGTAAAAAGGAAAGAGTAACATAACCTCTGGTTTTAAAGCCATAGTCGATGATATCATTGCCTCGAATGTATGTTGGTCTGTTACAGCTCTCGAAAACGGAGCTAGCTTGATTTTAGGGAGCTAGGGGCTACACGTATTTAAGACTCCTGTCAGCTGGTGCATTGCACCTGTCTATTGCTTTTGGAGGTTGGAAAGCAGCCGGCTCTGCTGAGTAGAAAAGCCACAAAAAGCAGGGTTTGTGGCTAGTCGCTACAAAATAAAAGACGGGAAGGAACAGACCGGAACTAACCCTATGATATCGCAAAGTCATTTCCATTCACCGGCCCTACCTTTACCACAAGTAGCGGACCATGGCTGAAGCCCCTGTCTTTCTAACTGTAAACAGATTGTCTTCGGTTGTTAGCAATCTCCGTAGTTTCTGTTGTGACGAAATTTGGAAAGCGTCCGTGCCGCCTTCGGATGACTGTGGCGGAGAATTTCGCTAAAATAGGTAAAGTATTCCTCAAGAAAGGTGCTTAGCGATAGAATGGTATCGAGACCAACAATCCTAGGAAAATTATTGTTTTGCGTGCGTAGATCCTAAACGTATAAAATTATTCTTGACGCTCTTCCATAGAGAATGGCTCATTGATAAATTATAGCCACGCAAATGCTACAATTTGATACTACGTTGTAGATAGAATTGCTTAGTCTTAGCATTGTTTGTTGGAACATCTACCTAGGATTCACTAGCTCTAGATCTTGGCCACGTTGCCATTTCCTTTTTCCTGGCTCTGTCGTAGGACAGACGCAGTGGCCAGACGACTGTCCTCGTCGGGTTCATTACCCGTGTGTGGCATGCCGGAGGAAAATACGAAGCGTCTCATAGGAA
>Ga0163101_100135_pt1 | contig 18134 bp, 11 predicted proteins | sample TAMARWmetagpilot_2_FD_111548 | JGI IMG/M metagenome (GOLD analysis project Ga0163101, IMG submission 111548) | Phycosphere-associated microbial communities from TAMU algal ponds, Corpus Christi, Texas, USA - TAMU ARW1 11/11 metagenome pilot | ecosystem: Engineered > Artificial ecosystem >...
CTCCAGGAGATCTACGATACCGAACGCCATCTGCTCTACGTCGCCGCGACGCGGGCCAGGGAACGGCTCTGGATATCAGCATGCGATCCACCATCCGAGTTTCTGGAAGATCTCCTGACAGATCATCACTGATCGCGGGATCGACCGATGAAAGACCGGCTGATGCTAGAGAGGCTTACACCTGCATCGTTAAACGGGTCGAAGTCCTAGGAAAAACGACTTCTATGCAAGGGGATGCCTTCTGGTGCCGTGAACACGCCTAAATCCAAGCCACCCGTATACTCCGGGACGTCAAGGTCGGACGCCGGTGACCTTTTCATAGCGTCAACCTCCTCGCATATAGACATCTAATTATGTCAACTTTTTCTCGTCTGAGTTGCGTTAAAAGCTGCCTCCTTCTTAGTCTCCCTAAGAGCCAATTGACGCTAACTTTACGCTAAGTTGACAGCTATGGGGAATATTCGGTCTTTTTGTTGATAGCGGCATCAAGAAACACAACCACTGATGTCGCCTGCCAAGGTTAGAGATCAACTCTGTGGTCGAACTACCATTTCGCTGACGATCTCCACAATAGCTATTTCAGAATGAGCACCGCGGTTAGTGAGCAAGATCACGGCTGTCGGCTCCAAGGCATACCAAGCAAGGGAAAATAGCTGATGGCGATCGACGTAAAGGTGTGTCGAGATCGTCGAAAGCTGACACCTCGCGAGCATACATCGGGCCTTTCACATATTGTTTGATGCCAACCCACTTTGTTCCGTCTGACACTCATTGAAGCGTGATGCATATAATGCAATCTCCCCCAGAAGACGCGCAAATGAGCGCCGAGATAGCGTTCTGCCAACGCAAGGAAATCCTGACCACCGCTTTCGACGGCAGGCGTGTTTTCCGCCTGCGTTAGGGTGATGGGTTGCAATCTCCACGGCCAGGCCGGTCACCTGTTACCTGAGCGCCTTGAGAGCACCGCCCGCGCATTTGATCCCACCGCACCTGTAGATCCCCGCAGAAAACACATCGAAGCTCTTACCGACCTCAGCATTTAGCTGATTTAGGCATCTTTCGGTAAGGCCGAGGGGTAAACAGCCATCGCAGAATGAATGAAATCAGAGACTTATAAAGTTCCGCTTTATTTCGCCCTATTCCGCTTTTTTATGTGATTAATAGGACGTCCCATTAATCACAGAGGGACCCCAAATGGAATTTCTTAAATCATACGAGCCTGTTCCACTTTCCGAGTTCACGCTCGAAGGACTAAACCCCTCCCTTCATGAATATGTAATTTGGGATGGACACTTTGGCCCCATGTTCGACCACCCGCTGCATAGGGAGGTTTGTTTGCTGTCCTTGGCAGGAGTGCCTGCCGACCTAAGCAAGAATCGAGCTGGTGGCCTGTCACGGATCAACCAAGTAATTGACGAAAAGCGGACCAGACTTGCAGAAGCTGCGTTGAAAAACGACTGGCTTAACTACATTTTTCTCCACAATCGACCCTATAGGGTCGATGCATTGGTCAACGTGATGAATCGAATTCCCCTCTCAAGAGCGTGGCACCTTGTTCGGCACGTTTGGATCGATTCCGAATCCAATATTCAGTCCGAAACGGAATGGAATTGGATATGGTCTCGCGTCTATGACCGAAAGGGGAACTTCAGGAGGTTTCACCCTCGCGTAATGTCGATCAAAGACCGGGATACCTATCACGCCCTACCGGACACTGTCACGATTTACCGAGGATGCCGCTCCAAAACTGAAATACAAGCCTATTCGTGGACTGTGGATCGTGAAAAGGCTTTGTGGTTTGCTCGCCGCTGCCAAGTCAATAGTGGAGCCGTGGTCGCCAGTGTCGCAATACCGAAAGTTTGTTTACTTGCCTACTTCAGCGATCGCGATGAATCTGAAGTCATTCTGGACTACCTGCACTGCGACCTTCATTTACACGACCTCGAAATTCAAGAGGTTGAGCTGGTGGGACTTGCTGTATAGGCAAATCACGACCACAGCGAAGCACAGGTGGTGCTGAGATAGCTAACCAGAAGGCAGCGCGGTGTGCGCACCGACATCGGCTTTGACATCAGGAAGGCCGGTGTCGACCTCGACTGAATTCTCACTGAAAAAATTTGACCAGCAACGTCAATCCCTCGGCCTCGTTGCTAAACTGAGAATTATCGAAAACAGGACGGCCTAAGCATGTCGAAATCAGCGACGTTACCAGCAACCTGTTGGCGGCGAAGGGTAAATATTGTGAATGCGCAGGAGAACTGACCAAGAGCGATTTCGAACCCCAGGTGTTCACACCGCCTTTGCTGGCCGAACGCTGGAAATGCTCAAGCAGACCCATCCGAAATCTCATTTTGGATGGCGAACTGTTCGCTTTCAGGATTGGAAAAAGATGGCGCATCCGCGCCGTAGAGATCGACGATTACGAATGCAGGAATGGAAACTCAACCGCTTCCGTGGTGCTTCTGTAAAGTCTGGAACGAAGGTGACACACAAAGACGCTATTCCTTTGGAACCAGCGATCGTGAAGAGGCGTTCCGCTTCGCCCCGGCTAAATTCGTCGAGCTTAAGCGCCTGAGCGGCACAACCGTCGAGGACCTCTGGTCAGGTATATCAATGATCGACAGGGCCGCCCTGTGACTACAATCAAAGCAAGTCTGGAAGGCGTTGGCCAAGCGCTTCGGCCCCTTGGAGGCATCGCAACTAGTTACCGCCCATTGCCGAGCGTATCATAAAGACAGGCGCAAGGCCGGAATCAAGGACGGCACCATTCATACCGAACTCGGTCACCTTCGGATTGTGCTTCTACTGTGTGGAGAAACAGAAGCATATCGACAAAGCGCCGCATGTTGAGCTTCTAGGCAAGCCGACTCAGAAAGACGCCTGGCTGATGCCAGAAGAAGTGCACGAGCTAGTTGACGCGGCCCAGACATCACACTTGAAGCTTTCCATCAGGCTAAAGATCGCCACCGGCGCGGGGAACGAAGCTGCACTCCAACTCACATGGGATCGCGTCGATCTGGAACGGGAGACCATCTCCCTGCGCGATCCGCTCGACACAGCGCATCGGAAGGGGCCGCCACGGTTCCAATGAATGCATTAATAAAGGCCGCCCTTATCGAGGCAAAGTCCGCGGCACTTACGCCCTATGTGATAGAATGGGCAGGTCACCCGATCAAATCGATCAACAGGGCTTATAGGCAGCGGCGAGAGCTATCGGCAGACCCGAAACCTCACCGCATATGCTCCGGCATTCTGTCGCTGTGTGGCTGGCCGAAGATGGGCACTCGATGGATGAAATCGCGCAACTCTTAGGGCACAATACTCCCAAATGACGGCCAGTGTGTATGCGCGCTTCTCGCCGCCCCATCTTCGACAATTGTCAGGTTCATTTGACGTAGAAATTGAGATTGATCTGGGTTCTCAACTAAAAAGGCGGTCTAGGACCAGCCAGCAACATATCTGTTGAGCAGCAGAAAGATTGCGGCGCAACCGCTTTCCTTGCTGTATCAAAAAGCTTATAAAAACAGATATATGAGTATGCGTGACGACTCGCTCCGGGTCATAGTCAGAATGACGATCACCTCTGTTTCAATCTCCATCGAGCCTTGCGAGGCCGTTCCGGCAATCAGCGCATGTCTTTACTCCTGAGAACTATTGAAAGCTTTCCTCGAGGACGGACAACAGACGAATTGTTGGTCTTGATCGGAGCAGGTTTTTCTCACAACAAGCGGCTATCAGCGCTGGCGGAGCTTGATGAGCTTATTCGCGACGGGCGAATATCTAGGGGACGCGACGGTAAATGGCGTGCAAACACACAGTTGGTTTCCCGAATACAGACGGCAGGAGAAGGTTTTTCTTCACGAGCGTTCAAGGGTCAGCAAGAGCATTTGATTGCCGCGCCGGCTAGTTTCTCCCATTCTGCCGCAATAGAAGCGGAAGCAGCTGGGAGGGAGGATGAAGCCGAATTTGCCAAGATCGATCACGCGGCGCTTCTTCGATATTGGCGGTCGGCTCTGAGAGCAGATCCACGCGGCTCCACTACTCAGGTGGCAGACAAGCACGGAATAGAGTGGCTCCTTATCTCCGGTCGTGGTCCGATCGCGCCGCCCGAGGGAGAGAAGCTCAAGCTGACCATTGCCCTTGATTCGCTGGCGCCGACTTTTCGAGAAGCCCTCGTCCGCAGAGAAGGCCATGAAAACGCACTCGCAATTGGATGGCCTATTGCGATAAGTCGCCAAACTGGCGTGCCAGTTTTTCAGCCAGTCGGCCTATTGTCTGCTCGTTGGGAACGTCACGATGAAAACCTCATCCTCCACGTTAATGCTGATGATGTTCTAGTCAATCCCAACTGGTTGCGCGAAGCAGCTCGCCAAACCGGATGGCGTCGCGATTCCCTTAACGAGCTATTCGATGCGGAGGACGGTATAGGCCTGCTCGCCTCAGATTTCGTGCTTAAGCTCAAGGATGCGGTGGCCAGCCAAATTCGGGGAAAAATCACCGGAGAGGATCTTGTTACTAGCCTCGACGCTAACTCGAGCGGCATATTCGACGCTGCAGCCCTTTTCCTACCAACTGACTCGAGTTTCACAGCAGGTGCAGCGAGAGACCTCGACGTCTTGGGCACTTGGACAGAAGACCGCATTGCAAGAACCGCTCTAGCAGCGATATTCGGTCTTCCTTCAGCTTACGGCGCAAACGAAATACCCGCCTTGAATGTCGGACCGCTTAATGCAGAGCAAACGACCGCGGTGATTAATGCGTGTTCGCACCCGTTGTCGGTCGTCACAGGTCCACCAGGGACTGGAAAAAGTCAGGCCATTGTATCCATGGCTGCCTCTGTGCTGCTTGCTGGCGGTAGTGTGATCGTAGCTTCAAAAAACCACCAGGCACTCGATGCCGTGGAAGATCGCCTGGGATCACTTGCACCTGACATTCCTTTCTTAATCCGAACACTAAAACCGGACGAAGGAATTGATGTCGGATTTGAGGATGCACTGAAGCAGATGGTGGATCAGGAACAGGCTGTTCGGCCGGGTTACGAAGATCAGATACTCTCAGAGGAACTAGCAGCTGCTGCCCGCTCCAGGAGTGAGGCAATGGATCAGCTCAATACCAATACCGCACGAGAATGCGAGATCGCAGACTTGCTCGAACGTATTGAAGCGCGTGCCGTAGTCTCCCGCGCGAAGGCTGCAACCGCCGAAATGCCTTATCCAGCGTCATCTTGGTGGAAGCTCCTACTCGCCTCTGTCTCAATGTTCTTTTCATCGAAAAAAGGAAATGCCAGAAGTGAGGCAGAAGACCTTACTGGCCCCGGGGCTAAGCTCTCTGACCTTCGAACCCGGTTGGAGCTATTGAGAGCAGATCGGGACCCAATAGAAATAGTCTCGGATCCGATCGCTTTAAGCGACACGGTTCGAAAACTTGCCACGACACTCCTCCCTAAGGCGATGGCGCAGTGCGTCGCTCTTGCGAATGTCGAGCGCCAGTTAATCGGAGAAGCCTATGACGACTGGAAATTCACCGGCGGCAAAGGTGCCCTTCCAGGCGATTTAGCTCGCGGAGTTTTGAGGCACAGACCACTATGGCTCGCCTCCATTCTTGGCGCACCAAAACGGATTCCGTTAGATGATGGGCTATTTGACCTTGTGATATTCGACGAAGCCAGTCAGTGCGACATCGCAACCGCCATTCCTTTGTTTGCGAGAGCCAAGAGAGCAGTTGTCGTCGGTGATGACCAGCAGCTCTCCTTCATTGCACAGTTGGGCAGAGAGCAGGACCGCAACCTCATGCAGGCCCAGAATCTGCCGATTGCGAAAATGGGCCGCTTTGCCCAAAGCCGTCGCTCACTATTCGATTTCGCGTCCAGAGTGCCCAAAGTGCCGCGCATAACCCTCCGTCATCAATATCGATCCGCCGGACCAATCGTCGATTACATCAGTGAGAATTTCTACGGCGGACAACTAACAACTTCCTATGATCCCGAAACCCTGAACGTTCCGCCTACCATGAAGCCGGGTCTCGCTTGGGAGAATGTGCCGGCACCAGCGATACCGCTAACTGGCAACGTGAATCCGGCCGAGGTCGAAGCAATCGTTCGCCACCTTCGAATGCTCCTTGTCGATCAACAATATACGGGCAGCGTCGGAATCATTTCGCCTTTCCGCGCCCAGGTTATGGCCCTACAGCAGGCCGTCACGAGTATTCCAGAGACGAAGCGGATAGGCGCACAGCTGAAGGTCGGCACCGTCGATGGCTTCCAGGGTCAGGAGCGGGATCTCGTTCTGTTTTCGCCGTGCATCGGCCCCCGAAGCCCGCGATCCGGGGTCACCTTTTTCCAGAAGGATGCTCGCCGCCTCAATGTCGCAATTTCGCGTGCTCGTGCACTCGCGATTATATTCGGCGATCTTGAATATGCCCGCTCAGGCGTGTCCAGAGCTCTTCAAAAACTGGCCGCCAGAGCGACCGAACCAAGAACGAAATCCGCAGAAGGGGTCTTTGACAGTGACTGGGAACGCAAGGTCTTCCACGCTTTGCGGGATCGTGGTCTCGACCCGTTACCTCAGCACGAAATTGCAGGGCGACGGCTCGATTTCGCGCTCTTCGGCAAGGGCGGAATAAAACTTGATCTCGAGGTCGACGGCCGACGCTGGCATCAGACACCCGACGGTCGTCGCAAGACAAGCGACCTGTGGCGTGATCACCAATTGAAATCCATGGGCTGGCGCGTGCGCCGGTTCTGGGTCGACGAACTTGCAAGTGACATGGAGCGATGCCTTGACATCATCGAACGGGACCTCTCGTAAAACAAGCCGGAACACGTGGTTTGCAATCGGACTAGCATCGACTGCACTGGTCGTATCCGGATATCTGCTGTTTCAGGTAAACAGCTTGGACCGGGAATATGGACATATTCGCAACGATCTTCCTCACCTTGAGAGCCTCCGCGAATCTGCTGTGCAGCAACGTGACGAGGCGCGTCAGCAATGGATGGAGAGACAGGCAGAGATTTCAGTTCTTCGGGACACAAAAGCTGACCTAGACGCTGAACTCGCAGATCTTACACAGGCTCGCGATAGTGCTGAGAAGCGGGAAGCGGATGCAATCGAAAGGGCTAACAATGAGCAGGAGCGTCTAGAAGCGATTCAGGCTCAGCTAAGTGAAGCAAAGTCCACGATAGCAAATGCAGGCCACATTAGCAGTGAGGTTACTCGACTTGAAAACGAGAGATCAGAAATCGAGCAAACCATCGCTGCGAGAAAACAGACGCTTGCCGGGATCGAAAGTGACTTGCAGAGCCGAAGAACCGAAAGGACACTTCTTGAAGAGAGTATTGCAGAATTGAAAGAAACCCAGAGTGGGCTGCAATCCGCGCTCACTTCACTCGGCCCCACTGTGGTGAACCTTGAAGCCGAGGCGGCAAAGGTAGACGAGTTAAGACGGGAAAAGACTGGCCTCGAAACCGTGATCCAGAACCTTAGCGCAGAACGACGAGACGCTGAGCAATCCGTGACGATGTTGGACGACAAGCTGGCCTCACAACGCGAAGAACTGAGTGGCGTGCAAAGCAAGCTTGAACAGTCACAAGCAAGGCTCGAAGATATCACCGAACAGTTGCAAGCGAGCCAAAGTCAACTCGCTGAATTGATAGCGAAAGCTGAAAGCGCCCGGGCGACCGCCGATGCTCATGTTGCACGCTCCGCCGTTGCGGAGCAACAAACATCCGATGCTGGCACAGAGTTGAGCAGATTGAATGAAGCCATCAAGATAACGCAACAGGAATTAAGCGACGTTGTTGGACAGCTCTCGACTTCTACCGCACAGCTGGAAGCCTCAAAACGCGAGCTCGCAAATTTCGATTCGCTTCGAACAGACGTGGCTCGCCTGACGGCCAGCAAGGCGGAACTAGAAGCAGCCACTACAGCGCTGGCGAATGCACTGCCTAAATTGCGCGAAGAGGCTGAGAAACTCCGCACAACCAGGGCGGCAGAAACGGCGCAGCTCGACACTGCTCGCGAGAATCTAACTCAACTGACCGGTCGGGCCTCGGTCCTAGAGCAGCGGATTAGCCTATTGGAAGCCGACCGACAGAATCTTGAGTTAGCCACCCAGGCGGCAAGAGCTGAATTAGAAGCAGCCCAATCGAATCTGGAAACTATGAATGCCGAAAAACTAACAGCACGAGCCGAGCTATCGGAAGCCAACGAGCGCAAAAACGATATTCTGCGCCAGATCGCCAGCGCTCAGGAAGAGCTGGCGATCCGGCAGAGGGAGCTAGCTGAAGTGGATGCCATTGCTGCCACACCTGATCAAGTAGATGAGAATTCGCAGGAGACGGAGCCGGCCCAATGATTACTGACAATACACTGCTCGTTTTCGTCATAATCGCAGCAATGGCGCTTCTTGCGATCATCCAGATCACTCTCGCTGTAAGACAGGACCGCTTGTTAAGCGCTGCAGGTCCGATTGAAGAGATCGCTGTTTATGAGAAGAGGTTGGAGGAGAAGCAGCGCCTCATGGACGATCTCGAAGTCGAAGTGAAGAAGCGACGTGAAGCGATGGCACATGTTGCCGATGTCGAAGCAGAGGTCGACGGTTTACGGCGTCAAAAAGAAGAACTTCTCACCGAGTGGCATTCTCTGGAAGACAAGAGAAACGAAGTGCGCGCCGTCCGAGGAGAGATCGAAGAAGCTGTGATTGAACGACAGTCTATCGAAGCGGAACTGGCCCCCCTTAGAGCAGAATACCTTGCCGTTAAAGAGAGACTGGAAAAGGCGGAGGAGCTTGAAGGTCGGGTAGATTCTCTTACGGCCCGATATGAGGAAATGTCCGGCAAGATAGCCGAAAAGCGCGATGAACTTCAGCGTCTCGAAGAAGCTGAGTTGCGAATGGAAAAACTTGAAACGCGCGAACGAGAGCTTGAAACAGAGTGCTCCCGTGTCCAAGGACGTTTGGAAGCTCAGAACGAAGAGCTAGAAGAATTTGCCGCACGGATTGCCAAAGAACGAGAGGTTCTAGCCGAAGCTCAATCCAAACACTCGCAAGCGCAAGCCGAAGCGGCCTCTGTCGCCCTTGAGCTGCGCCGTCAGCAGGGTGAAATCGATGCTCTCGGAGAAACGCGCGGCAAACTGGAAGCCCGACTTGCCTACCTCAAGGGTGAGATTGCTAAGGCCGAAGGCCGAGCCTCCGATGAAGAGGACAACGCGACCGACAAGCTGCGGGAACTGCGGGAAACGCCACCTGTCATCCGGCAGCTTAGCGAATGGAAACTGGCCGACTGGGAAGAGGAAAAAACAGCCCTGCTTCGAGTGGGTCAGCGCCTGGAAGCGAAGGGCCTGTATTACCCGTCAAGAACCCTTCGAGCATTCCACACCGCGATGAAAGTCAATGAAACGACACAAATGGCAGTCCTTGCGGGCATCTCGGGCACTGGTAAGAGTCAACTGCCCCGTCAATACTCCGCTGGGATCGGCATTGGGTTCTTGCAGGTTCCTGTTCAGCCTCGTTGGGACAGCCCCCAGGATCTGATGGGCTTCTACAACTATATCGAGGGCAAGTTCCGACCAACCGACATGGCCCGCGCGCTTTGGGCCTTGGATGAAGAAAACAATGAAGAAGAGGCCATCCAAGACAGGATGATGATGATTCTGCTTGATGAGATGAACCTCGCGCGCGTTGAATACTACTTCTCCGATTTCTTGAGTCGGCTCGAAAGCCGGCCGGGGCCGGAGCATGTATCGAACAAAAATGAACGCAAGGATGCGGAGATCGAACTAGAAATTCCGAACATGCTGCAGCCTCCGAGAATCTTCCCCGGTTACAATTTGCTTTTCGCGGGAACGATGAACGAGGACGAGAGCACGCAATCACTGTCTGACAAGGTCGTGGACCGGGCAAATATCCTGCGCTTTGCGGCACCGAAGACAATCCGCACAGTGCAACCTAATGGGAAAGTGCCGGAGATCCGCGCCTTATCTCGACAGCGTTGGCAGAATTGGGTCCGTCCTGTTTCTTCGGTTTCGGAAGACCAACGCGTTACTGGTGGCGTCGATAGGATGGTGGGCCTGATGAAGCAGTTCAAACGTCCGTTTGGCCACCGCCTCGGACGCGCAATCATGGCCTATGTCGCAAATTACCCAAAATTCGCTGGCTCGGATCCGATCAACGAAGCGCTTGCAGATCAGATTGAAATGCGGCTGTTGCCCAAATTGCGGGGGGTTGATGCGGAAGCTGCGGATGCGCCATTCCGCGAGCTTCTCAACTATGTCGAACAGGAGCTTGGAGACGCCAAGCTGGGCGAAGCGATTCGGGCGTCGATGGCAGCGTCGGAGGAGACCGGGCAGTTCGTCTGGAGCGGAGTAACGCGCTGATGCGCAGGCTTTCGAGGCCTTGGTCAATGTCATCAATCCCGGAGGCCACTGCCTTCGGACCAGATGATTGCCTCATGATTACCTACGATAGCGCCAAGCCTCCTAAGACAGTAGCACGAGCCGTCTTGATGTCCGGAACGTTCCGCAGCCAGGATATCTGTCTGGCACTCTGCCCGTATCCGAAGCGAGATCACGCGACAAAGCCCGACAGGGCGGGCTTTCCGGTCCGTCCCCGCCGAGGACAAGATCCCAAGGATGAAGCCGAGGTCTTCGCCGCAAATGCCCTTCAACGCATGAACGAGGTGCTTGCGCGGATCCAAGAGCTCGAAGAAGCCCTTGATGATCCTGACGACATCTGGACCCGACTGAGAGCAGCGTGGAAGCGTGCGGAGGACGAAGAAGATCCGCGAATGTCCGAGATCGTCAAACAAGCGCGGCAGCTACGTCCTGTATTGACCGATTTGGAGAAGCGTATACGCCGGGTGCTCCGGCGCCATCGAGAACTTACTCCGCTTGACCGTGTGCAGGAAATGGATCGTGCCTCCATGGTCTGGCTCAGCCGCCAACCAGGCCGAAGTGTTGCCGAGCGAGCTGGCTCTGATCAGAGAATTCTTGCTACGGTTCGTAGAGAAAACTTTGACACACTCGAAAACCGCGTTCTTCACGCCTACACGCGTTTGGCGGCAGATGCGGCGCGGGAGTGGATTCGCGAGCATCCGCGAGCCAGACAGAGCGCCAGATTTCGCGACGTCGACACTTTCAGAAAGAAATGCAAATCTATTGCTGCTGACCTGAAAGCGCACGACGTATTGATCGCGACCCCGGGCGTCACACCGAATTATGTCCTAATGCAGGACAAAAGCTATCATCAGGTCCATGACGGATGGGAGCGGCTTCTCAAACGGGAGAAGGCGATTGATGATCTCTGGGCCTGGCAGGCGCAGACATGGACCGATTTCGCAGTTCTAGCTGTAACATTAGCTATCGATGAGTTGGAAGAAGCTCAGCTTGTTGCCCAATCGCCGATCGTTTGGAAATCCGAAGCGGCAACCGGTCGGTGGTTCGAACAAGACCGACCCATCGCAGTGTTTTGGCTTCGAGAAACTGGCCGAATTGTGGAAGTCCAGGCTCGTCCGGAACAGCCTGGTCCCCTCCTCATAGGAGCCCAGGCACATGTCGCGCTGAGAATAACCGATCCCGCGCGCTCAGCAGTGCCGCGTCGTGTTGCGGTCTGGACCCCTCATGCGATGAATAGAATTGACTTGGGTAAAAGCGTGAGCGAGGTCGCAAATCTAATCGACCAGTTGCAGCAATTCGCACAGACAGAAGTCTTTAAACATGGCCTTGTGCTTACTCCCGACCACGGGGAGCCTGAAACCGTCAAATTTGAAGGAAGTCGTTGCCGCGTGAATGGCATCGCATTCGGGGCCTCGGGAAAAAGCCTTGCTGCAGGGATGGAGGCAATCCGAGGATTCGTCCGTGATGAATTCAAGGGAGCTTCGGCATGAGCCTGAAAAAGGCGGCCGGCCTGGATGTGAACGGCTGGATCGATCATGTCGCAAGGAACTGGTCCATTGATCTCAGTGGAGACGAACTGATTGGCGATTTTTTCGTCGGGCAGGCGGGGCCGTTAACGGCGGTTGTCAAAAACGGAGATGGGAAGTGGATAGGGGGAAAACCAGCCGATCTGGCTCCGCACGGCCGTGGCGGAGGTTGGGGCCAAGTTGGCGCCCCGGATCGAAGGGTCTTCGTTCGCGACTTGATCGAGGGGAAGAACGATTCCGCTAAAAAACTTGCCTCTGCATTCACGGAACTTGCGAGGGGCGCTGCCAATACCGTTCTAGCAATTGAGGACAGCAGCGAAACCACGGAACAGGTTCAGGAGCGGCTCCTAGCTGCAATGTCTGTCGCGAGACTGCGGAATCCTGCGCTTGTGTGGCGAACAGTTCTTTCGACACTTTTCGCTATCGCGGAGGGACTGATCAAAACGGAATGTGTGGTGGGGATCATATCACATGCTTCATGCGGTCTTTCTGTCCAGAAGTTCAGGATTCGACTTGAAGGAGAGAAAGGCGATGTGCTCGCTCCGGAACGCAGAAGCGCTGCCACGATACACGCCGAAGCGCTTGGGTTGCGCCAGCTCGTCTCAAGGGTCAGAGAGCAAGCCTTGAGCTCTCAAAGGGCTTCACTTGAGACAAGTGGCGTCGCGGAATCTAAAACGCTTCCGAGACTGGCTTTCGGACTGCCTTACCAGCGCGAGATCATTCGGCGAGATAACGGTGACTGGGAAGAGGTCAAACTAGATGCGATGGACGCACTTCCCGCCGGCGGTATCGAAGCCGCCTCCCTAGGTCTTCAGGATTGCGACCAGATATTTCTGGAGACTATTTCAGAGGGAAATGTCCGATCTCACCTAGAGTGGAGTCTCGAAGCTGCTGGCATCTCTGTCACTTGCACTTTACCCTCGGACGCGGTTGCTCGCGGAGCCTTGGTGGCAGCTCAGCGAATGGGTGACGGTGATCCGGTCTATTTCGATTTCTTGCCTCGCATATCAACAATCGTTTCCGGCAGCGAAGGCGCCCGCAATTTTGATCTCGTGGACGAGACCGAAACACTTGAAGCTGGTAGAGTCTACAGAAGCCCAGAGCCAGCGCAGCTCGCCATTCCGAAAGGCTACACCGCGACACCGGTGTATTTGAGGAAGGAAGCTGAGCTTCATCCACGGAAGGCAACAATTCAGCTCACTGAACCATTGGCAGAAGCTACACCTGTCTCACTCTGGGTAGAGCAGAAGCCAGCAGCAGGCCGAGCCAGGATCGTTATGGAGGTGCCCTCCCTCGGTCGGCATTTCACGATCGATTGGGACCAAGCCGATGAAGATCCGCGGGCATGGGACGACATCATCAACTCCCTAACGGCCCCTCCTCCCTCGATTCCGGAACGCTTAGTCCTGAAATGCGGAATGATGCCTTGGAATGATGCGCCAAATTCCCCAGGCATGCTCTCGTTGCTTGAGGAGATCGAAGCGGAATCCATTGACTGGCGTCAGATGGCGGTGAAAGCAAGCTCCCGACCGGTTGGGGAGTATTGTGTATCCAGCGACGGGGATCTTCCATCTGAATTGTCTCCGGCAGTCGTGAAGCAGCTCGATAAGTTGCTCCGCCAAGCCGTAAGGGAGACTGAGAAACGTCTGAGAGCGGGCTCGAGGCACGCGGAACAAGACAACGCAGCACTTCAGTTCCTCACCTGGCAGTTCCGCCGCACTCCGGACGAGGTGGCACAATGGCTGCTTGAATGTATTGAAAAACATTCCGGAGCTGTGGGCACTCACCCTTTCGTCTGGCATCAGGCCAATTGGGTCCTTGTCTACCAAGGCATTGCGAGAACAGTAAATGATCAAGCGACGGAGGAGCGCATCCTCGCGTCAATTTTGAAACGTCGAATTGAATCCTGGAATTACCGTGCAGAAAGCGCTTGTGTCTCTCTGTTGCTGTCACGTTCACAGACCGCCCCACGACTGCTGTCTCGCAGTGATGTCGATAAAATTGCCGAACGCGCAATCTTCGAGTTTAGGCGGGAATACGAAACGCAATACACTCGGTTCAATTATGCACCATTCCTGATCGGCGGGCTGTTGCGCTGGAGACTGAAGGAACCTTGGGCCCTTCTCGTCGGCCAGGATCCCGTTGCAGATCGACTGGCGCAGGTGATCATTGATGCACGCGCCGACCTCTTGAACCGATGGGGCACGGATGATGCCTTTGAGAGAAAGCAGCAAAAGTATCTACCTATTCTCGATGACCTTTTGGCATATCTCACCGGCGAGGGCGGTAATCCGAATTTGCTACTGGCGCTCTATGAAGCCTAACCTGCGGCTGACGGACTCTAGCAAAATCTGGAGGAAGATCAGTGTCTCAGGTCATGATCTACAGGCCGCGATGGTCCTTGATTCCCTTCGCGGAGCGTCCTACGAGTGATTTAGAACGAGCATGCTTCTCCCCCACCGTGCCAGCCGAGATAACCTATTCTCCAAAAACCCACTCGGGAAGCACGACTTCCCAAGCCTCTTGTCGAAGGGCCTCCTGGTATTCCTCTCCGTTGTCGATCTTCCGCCATTGAATAATTGATCGAGCCGAACCTCGGATGAAGCGCAACCCTCCTGGTGGCCGATAACTCTTGGCCATCCGTCCAATTGTTACTCGATCGGTGTTTTGGATCAGCCACTGACCATCAATCTCGATCAAGGACACAGGATCATCGGTTTGCAGGCCTGTCAGGGCAGCATGGGCCGGATGTAGTGAACCAAGCCGACCGGTCCAGGACAGGTCTACCATCTGCGGCTCCACTGGCTGATAGCGGTGTGAACGTCCCTTGTCTGCGTTCAATTTATTCATGTTCCGTCGCTGCAAAAGAGCCTTGGTTTCGTGCCCCACAATTGGGTGTTTATCCTTACTCGTTATCATCGCCAGACTCCGCCTCGCACGAGTCATGGCGACATAGAAAAGGCGCCTCGGTGCGTCCCGGTCTTCCTTGCGCGAATTCCGGTCCCAACCACCATCGAGGATCACCACATCATCGAATTCGAGCCCTTTTGCACGATGCGCGGTTAGAAGCATCAGGCCCCGTTGCTCTTGACGAGCATCGCGTGCCCATTCCGCCAGCATCTCGATAAAGTCAGCAACGGGAACTGTCCTGCCATCCAGCTCCACACTTAAGGCGGACACAGCATCTGATATCATCGTCCACCAACAGTTTTGGGGCTGTGCAGCGATATACTCCTGCACCTGCGCGATCGTGATCATCTTTGCTGGGGCCGCCCTTACGAAGGCTAGGAAGGCTCTGACTTCGCGAAGACGCCAGAACGGAGGCAAAGTCTCACTCGCAAGCTGCACTGGGATGCCAATAGCCTCGCAGTAGCTGCGCACGGGTTCGAGGAGTCGCCATTCGCAAGCTATTATTGCTGATCTGGACCAGGACCAGTCTGGCACCAATTGTGACAATCGGACCAGTTCATCAACCGCGCCCTGAGCTTGTCTCTCTATGCTGAAGTGCAGCAATTGGACACGTCCTTGCCCCACAGGGTCGAGATTAGCCAGCACACCGCCCTCGGGTGCTTTTGCACGAGCCCGGTCGATCAGGATGTCGTGCTCCGCCTTCATTCTCCCCGCAGCAGGCGCGATCACCCGGTTTGCCGCAGCGATAATCGCTGCTGTCGAACGGTAATTTTCAATCAGAAAGGTCGGCTTAGTGTTGTAGTCGGCTTCGAAACGCCTGATGAACTCGATTGAAGCGCCAGCAAAAGCATAGATGTTCTGGTCATCATCACCGACGGCAAAGAGGCTGAGACGTTGCTCCTGATCATCCAGGGAGCGGCCCGCAACGGCTGCAATCAATCCATACTCCTCCGGACCAATGTCCTGGTATTCATCCACAAGGATCCATCGATAACCCTCGATCAAGGTTTCGCGGAGTGCCTCGGCTTCTTCCTTCTGCAGACCATCACCTCTGAGAAGGGCGGTGGCTTCGACCACGACCTTGTCGAAGTTGCGCTCTCTGTCTGTATCCATTTGGCCGGCAAAGCTAGCGCCGGCCAGCCGCATGGCAAGCGCATGGCACGTTGATACGGTTACGCTGAGAGCGTCATCGCCGATAAGGTCCTTCAGTCGCTTGCGGATTTCAACGGCTGCATGACGATTGTAAGTCAGGACCAAGATACCGCGCGGATCCTCACGCCGGATCCGCACCAAATAGGCAACGCGATGCACCAAGACGCGGGTTTTGCCGGAGCCGGGACCGGCGAGCACCAGGACATTGGTCTGCTCCCGATCGTCTGCAACAATTTTCGATTGCGTCTGACTGCCAAGGCCATCAACAATCCGACGCCAGCTTTCCGGCGTTGTCTGTCTGCGAAGCTCGCCGGGCCGGTCAGGCATCCAGCGTCGGAGGAAGATCTCCTTCTCCAATTGGAAATAATCCGATGCCAGTCGCTCGGCTTCACGAATGGAGGTCAGGCCACGCGATGCGTATGCCGCCATGATGTGGGTCTGGGCGGTCTGTTCTCTGTAGTGTTCTTCGAGAGGCAAAAAGTCCTTCAGCGTGAATTGCCCAGCGCCTGGCCGCAAGTTGACGGTAATCGCGGGCCTGAAGATTGTAAGGCCTCGCCCCAGTGTGATCACACCCTGTTCGTGAAGCCACATCAACGCCCGGCTCAATAGCTTCGTCTTGTCGCGGACAGAGGCCTTCAGGAAGACATCTTCCATGATAGCGCCCTGCAATTTCCCGATTGTAGTCTCGACCCGAATGTCCTTGCCACGGGTTCCTTTTGTAACCAACCCCTCCAGGTGCATCAGAAGCAGTTCCGAGCCACGGCGCCGCATCTCTGCCGTTCTGCTTAAAGCTTCCCAGGATCGCTGCAGCCGTAAAAGACATGTGCTCCTGTTCAGCTTCTGTAGGTGCACATTGCCACGCCCACCATCCTCGTCGCGTCCATCCTGTGCGAAGCTGCGCAAGTGTGCTTCGATCAGATCCGGACGCACCCCGACATGGCCGTGGTCACGCAGCATTTGGCAAGTCGTAGTAAGGTTCAGGGGGTAGGCTTCGCCATCTTCGGCATCCGGCGCATTTTCGCGCAACGCGACAATCAGGGAGGTCTCTAAAGCTGAAGCTAAGTGGAATCGCTGACGAGATGCCCCTTCAACTCCGACATGCACGAAGATAGTAATAGCGGTGTCGTCGGTGGCAATACCCAGTGCTTCGAGGTCGGAGAGGGCCTTGCGGAGCGCGCCACCGGTGAGACCGCTTGCTCCCGAAAGTTCATCGGTGGATACGCCAGCGTCCGCTGAGGCCGTCATCAGATGCTGGACCAGCTTTGTGAGCTGTTCGCGCCGCGTCCCGGTGATATCCGCCTTGGTCAGGATTGTGTCGACCTCCTGCATAGTGCGAATGCGCAGTGATGAAGGAAACACCTGAACGCGGTTTTCCTCGCGTGCGAGCAAAGTGGACTCCTCGAGCCAAGCGATCGCAGTCTTTACTCTCGTGTCGTCGGTCGCACTGTCGCGCTCGAATTCCTGTGCCATATCTTCACGGACGATCTCGCCAGGCGTTGCGACAACACCTCCTCGATGCTTACCGCGTGCATCCAAACGACGAAGCGCCTTAAGTATTCCGCTGATCTCATGTCGGGCCAGGCGTGAGCGTGCACTTAGTGAAAACTGTCGCTCGACATCGTCCGTATTATACAACAGCACGCACACCGCTGGACTGCGATCTCGTCCAGCCCGTCCAGCTTCTTGTATATAGTTTTCTAGGGAGCCTGGTATGTCGCCATGTATGACGAGCCGTATGTCAGGCTTGTCAATCCCCATCCCGAAGGCGTTGGTTGCAACAATGATCCTGAGGTCGCCCACACGGAATCGTTCTTGGGTCTCCTGCTTTCGATCAGGTGTTAAGCCGGCGTGAAAATAATCGGCGGCTAATCCCTGTTGCTGCAGGAAGCCCGCGACTTTCTCGGTTGCCGCACGCGTGGCGCAGTATACGACTGCCCCAGAGACCCCCTGTTGCGGAAGTGCACGCTCGACCGTGTCCAGAATGTCGGCCAGCTTCCGACTCCTATGGGTTTCGTGCACTTCGAAGGTGAGGTTGTCGCGTGTGGCGCCTCCGTCGAGCAGCAAGAGATCTAAACCGAGGCGAGACAGGAAGTGGTCCCGAATGTCGCGCATCACCTCAGGCTTGGCCGTTGCAGTCAGGCAGACCACTGGTGCCGGC
>Ga0163101_100141_pt1 | contig 17678 bp, 14 predicted proteins | sample TAMARWmetagpilot_2_FD_111548 | JGI IMG/M metagenome (GOLD analysis project Ga0163101, IMG submission 111548) | Phycosphere-associated microbial communities from TAMU algal ponds, Corpus Christi, Texas, USA - TAMU ARW1 11/11 metagenome pilot | ecosystem: Engineered > Artificial ecosystem >...
AATGTTCGATCTCTGTTGATTGTGGACGTGGATGGCGTGCTTGCGTTGTTCGTTTGAATCGCAAACGGCCGGATCGAAAGCATTTCTGAGTATGACGTGGATGAGTCGTGCAAGGAGTTTTCATTCCTTAGTTTTAGGTCTATTCGGCCATCCCCCCACTAGAACAAGAAGCCTCCACCGCGTGTTACCCCGTAGGATAGAAAGCACTACCGGCACCTCTTTACGACACGAAACAAGGTTGTCTGCACATGTCTATTCAAAAGCAGCTTTAGGTAACAATTGTGGGTTTGGCTAGATTACATCCGCATACCCTAGCTATTCCACCTCTTTCCAAACCTAACCAGGTATTCCAGTCCGTTGCTAACAGTCCATTTACAGTTTTCTTTCAACTTACAGTTAGCGACCCAAAAAGAGTAGACAGTTGTTGTTTGTAGTTCTTTGGCAGTGTTTTTGTTATCTAAGTAAAATAAAATTAGAAAGCAGCACTCGGGTTTCCGACGTTCATGCTACCCCACTCGGCGGCCAAGTTTCCGTAGGCGTTCGAACTGGACTGGGTTTGTTGAGGTGCACTGTAGCTGTCGCTGATCGGGGCGGCCGCAGCCGGATTGTAACCAGTGCCCATGGCTCCAGTGTTGGTGGCTCCGAAAGAATTTCCGCCAAAGCCCGCCGAGGATCCACCACGCGGGGACCACTTGGTGGGTGCGTAGTTCTTGGCAGGGCCCGAGCTACTGCTGACTGCTCCCGGCATGGAATTGTAGGCCGGTGGCGGGTTGCTGGGGGCGGGGGTGTACGAAGAAGCTCCGTACGAGTTGTTGTTGTTATTGTTGTTGGCGGCAGCGTACATGTTGGACTGTTGCGTGTAGGGATCAACGGCCTGTTGCGAGTAGGCAGCGTTGGACTGTTGCGAGTAGGCAGCGTTGGACTGTTGCGTGTAAGCGTCGTTGGAGCTTCCGTATCCGTTGGAAGCCGGGGCAGCCGCACCCGGATTGTAGCCGGTTCCCAAAGAACCAGTTCCTCCGACGGGAGCAGGAGTACTCCAGGAGTTTCCGCCGTAGCCACCGCCAGACTTCCAGGACGCCGTCGTGGGACGGTACTTGAACAAGGAAGTATCGGGACGGCCTTGGTTAGGCGTCGTGAATGCAACAGCAGATCCGGCAACGAGTGTGAGTGTGGCAACTTTGAGATTCATGTTGGTGTAAGAGTAATCGGTAGTTGCGTTATAATAAGAGGTGAGAATACGAGGTGCACAAAGGGCAACTTTGTGTAGGTCTACAGTTGACGACGACACCGAGAAGCAGCGAGTGGGGGATTGTAGGGCACGTACAAATTCTCGGTGCTTGCGTAGTATCTTTCCGGGCTTCGCGCGTGAACAGTAAAAACTGGAACACGCTACCAACGACCTCCTTTCATTTCGTGGCCAGTGACGATTGCGCAAAAAGACCCTATCAGATGACAAACGTACGCGTCCCATTTCGAGACTACGTTGCGTTCGACGCCAGACGCTGACGTAATTGCCCCTGTAGAAACAGTACCATTATCAACGAGGATTCCTCGGACAACGACAGTAGGTGGGACCAACGTCGGTACCATGCCACATAACGTCGTTCCACTGACCTAATTCAAATGTAGCCAATCAAAGTTATAGTTTTCCATAAGTAGAATGTCAGGTGTGTGAACACGCATATGTTGGTATGGACAGTTTTGAGTTACTGTGAGTGGATGCTCCTTTCGTCTGACCTATTCGACAACATATTTAGGACCTTTTTGGTCGTAGTCTGGTTCGGGATTTCAAAATTTCGCCCCGTCTCATTTCCCGAACTCCGTGGAATTCTGGGATCGGGAACAGGTATCTTTGGCACGTCCACCGAGGACGTTGCCGTATGAATTGGCAATTGACTTTGAGTAGACAAGTGTCTCTCAACGGGACACGCCAAGAGATGATGTCGAAAGCGGTACAACAGGAACAACACAACAATCATTTGGAATTATTGCTTAGCGTAGCTCTTTACAAACTCCTCGGAATACTCACCCCAAGGGATACTGTCGGATGACAACTTCTTCAGCGATTTCTTGGGGGAAACCCTTGTAGTCACAACTTCTGTGGATTTAACTGTTTCCGTCAAAGGCTCGGCTGATCTCGCTGATTCGGTGGTTTCGACAGACTCGGGAGATGCCTGCGAAGGTGCTCCACGAGGCTCGTCGTCTGCTTTGATACGAACGGCCGGAGTTGCTGACGAAGGTTTCGAACGTTCCTGTTTCACACGTTCCGGTCCAATCGGAAGAGCCTTGCTACTAGCCGCGCCGGTACTTGATTCGGGAAACGCACGTTCCTTCAGAGTCGACGCCGCGGATCCGACCGACCGTCCGGTGTCCCACACCGCGGGAGGCACTTCCAAGCCAACGTACACTGGGACACACAGGGCCAATGCAATCAAAAACGTGGCGCTCCATCCCAGCGATCCCTTCGTTTTACGTAGCTCTTTATCTTTAGCTTTCAACTCTGTCGACAGGCTTTCGGAAACTTTCTTGACTTCCTCCTGTCGATCCTTATAGGCATCGCGCACCCAGCGTCGCCCTGTGCGAAACATTTCCTGAAAGCGTTCGTACGCCAATCGCTGTTCCTTTAGTCGTGCTTTTTGTTCGGCTTCGTACAAGGCCTTGAATTCGTCCATCGCCTTCGTAGAGTTAGTCTTGAGGATGGCTAATTCCCGTTCCGTTTCCAGTCTTCGTTGAAAAAACTGGGCCGCTTTTTCGCTTTCCGTTTTGGTGAGTTCCACTTGTTGCGTCAGTTTCGTCTGCAACTCGGCCACTTCCCGTTGCAAACGAGACTGAACTTCACTCGCAGCCTGTAACTCCTGCGTGTGATCGTCTCGTGTCCGTGTCTGAAATTGCTGATACTCTGCCTCCAACTTTTGCAGCTGTTGCTGCAGGGCCGCCTCTTTTTGACTGTATTCTGACTGCAATCGTTGCATTGTGCTGCGGTAGTCGGCATCCTTGGCTTTAAAGGTCTCGACCATAGCGCCGACTCGTTGTTGTAAAGTTGGCAAATCTACCGCTTCCGTCGACAGGGGTCCACCGAGGGTTTCATCGTGAACTTTATGCAGAAGCTGCAAACTTCCGTCGGCCAAACTCTGCATATAGGCCGTGTGCGCCTGTAAGTCGGCCAACTGGGCATCCTTTTGGCGCAATCCTTCGCTGGCTTGTTCCAACGCATTCTGCGATTCCAGGACCTCTTCCGTTTTTTGAATGAGTTGAAATGTATAGTCCGTCCATTCCCGATTCAACTTTTGCTGGCCTTCGTTCAAGGCATCAAGGAGCATATCGCGGGTTTGCAGTTCCATTCTACCAATATCTTCTTGCGCCTTTTGGACTTCACGATAGCGGGCGTCCCGTTCGGCAAAGAATTTGGTACGGAATTCGTCAATCATAAGTGTGGATTCCTTTTGCAGGTCCAAAAGTTGATTTTCCAAATTGGTCTTGAGCGCTACCATATCTTGAAGGCTTTGTGATTCCTCCAAGGCGGTCTGTTTGTACTGTTGCACCGTTGCTTGCAGGTCCTGGACCTGGTGTTGCCACGCCGCTTGTGCCGCCTCGGTGGCTTGCCGATCGGCCTGAGATTGCTGCGATGCGGTGGCCTTGAACTCCTGGTATTCCGTTTGAAGGGCCTGCAGTTGGCCCTGTAGCGTATTTTGTAGGACGGAAGAGTCCTGTTCCAGTTTGCGAATGGTAGTCTGGTACGTAGCGTCTTTGACTTTCATACTATCGATCATGTCCATGATTTCCGACTCCAGTTCTTCGAGGCGGGATAAGTTTTCTTTGGCGTCGCGGCTCATGATCGCGAGTTCTTCCAAAGATGGTGTGTTTGTAGAGGGAGATATGGGGGTCGCGGATGCACTGTGGAGGGAATTCCCGCCTTGACTCGGCGGTTGAAAGTCTGGTGGTGCCATCGTAGCATCCCCGGCACCATCATCATTGTCGCTATTGATACTTCCCCACTCGTGTGCCAGTTGACTCCAGGGATTCGCGTCGCTGTCGATCGCCGCTACTGTTGACTTTATAGGAAGAGGATTGACCGGAGGATCCGGTGTTGGGTTTTGCTGTCGTACGGCACGTTCATAGGCGGACATGGTATCGTCGTCCGAATGGCTGGAGAAGCGTGGAGTTGTTGTCGATGTTGTTCTGATGGTAGTTGTTATTATGGAGAGACGTCTTCGGCTCGTTACCGTCGTACTTTGATTCCGCCTACGCCGCGGTTTTGGATCCAAGCGGAAGCCATCCGTTGGCGGTGTCGTCCAGGTGGTGGTGGCGGCTACCACGAAGACGGCCGTTGTCAATCCAGCTCGGGTCGTCATGGCCTGGGCCCAAACGAGAGGGACTCTCTCACACTACCAACAACACACGTACCCGTACACACGGGGGGAGCGCCTGTCACTAAGAAGCTAGTTACGATGATGACTGACAATACTCCAGCGAAAGAAAGAGCACTCTGTCAAATTCTCTTTGCGTAGAGGTAATGCGAGCAAGCTTTCCAGTTTCCCACACAGGGCACTCGACTGTGAAACTCTGGCAGTGCCATCAAGAGTCAAATCGGCGAGTGCCACACCACGAAAAGTGTTCGAAGACGGGTTGGGTACGGTAGGTACGGTAGTTGCGGTAGTACTGATATTTCGGTAGCTCACATTTGAATCTTGCAGCGTGATGTCAGATTGGCGTGGCAGCGCAGGGAATTACAACGGTCTGTCTGTCTGGCAGCCTTCAAGATGAATGATCTTGCCCGGAGTTCAAACTCGACTGTCACTTTTTCATTCCAGGCCTAGCTAGATAAGGCTAGTCGATCCTTTGCATCGAACGATGAAACAAGGCCATCGGACTACTTTTGGAGACGCGTTTGTCATGAACATGCAACAATTATCAACTAGCTATGTAATTATGTCAGATATGGTGTACAGTATCTGTAAAGAAAGCTTTGACACATTGCTCACAGTCATTCCTCTCCGATTCTGCATGCTGGCCGGTCCGAATCCTCTGCCCAAAACATCCATTATTGCAGAAACATCAGGATACTCTCACATTTGGGATACAGTGTATGATCTCTTAGCACCTACACAGGATGAATAAACAAATCACTAATTGTCTATGTTGTCACAATAACCATACACAAGCGCATGGAATCGGAACATTTCATCCGGTTTGACTTGGTGGAACGCAATGCTGTACACGGACGAGTGATTGGCTCCACCTCGGCGTCCCAAGGGTCGTGCCCACATGTCAAGCCAGTCATGTGGCTTGGGCATGGCTGGCAGATAATGCAGACCTGGAGTAAAATGATGATACCGTTCTCCGCCATCACGATCGTGTGTCGGATACGGAAGGATGCGAAACTGTCGAAAGATTTCCGCAACTTTAACGTCTTCGGCAGACGTCACCACATCCTTGTACATGACGGGTAATCCCTCCGTCACCAATAGCTTCAACGCGGCCTTATTGAGTGTGTACCCTGGTCCACCGGAGTTGAACAATGTTTGAACATTTGCGGCACGAGCAAGACGACTGCCCAAATACAGAGGTACTTGGTCCGATGGTACGAGTGGACTGCTGCTGGACTGGTTGCCCAACGACGGTGCGTTGCAGACGCCTCCGTTGGCAGCGGCTCGAATCTCGTCACTTTCCAAATACATACGCAAATTTTCAACCATAACCCACATATCTTCAACGCCATGATGGAACCAGTCAAAATCCTCGTAGTACAACTCATATATCGTAGCCCAAATGGAGCGTACCTTCTGCCATATATTGTTGTACTGTTCCGGACCATTGTGGACGATGTTGACCGCATCGAAAGTGGGGTCGGTAAAGTTGGACGCAGCAACGAAGCCGTCACACTTATGAGCCCAGGTCTGTCGAACGGCCTGCAGCTTGTGATGAAATGGCTCGCTACTGTAGACGATGCAAAGTATTCTCGCCGGAGTAGGCGATTGCGATTTTGAGTGGCGGTAATTGATTGTTCTGGTGAAGGTGAATGAATCCGAAGTCTTTGGAGTGCGTAGTATTCGTCGTCGCGCCGGAGACACTCGGCCGTGAGATTGGGAAAGCTTTCTACGAAGGAGGGCGGGTTCCGTCGTAAACTGGTCACGTCGTATTGGAAACCAGACCGGCCATGGGCATCCACGGCACCTTGGAAGGGATGTCTGCGCTCACGTCGAAGACGATGATACTCATCTAGAGCTGGAGATGTTGTATTCCTTGAGGCGGTCTTAGCAAGCTTGATACGGGGTGCACGTTGAACAATCTGTAAACATTCGTCACACAAAAGGGATTGGTTTGTCAAAGGTGGCGAGGAAACTTTCAAGTTGTAAGACACAGTCAGATTGCCACCGTTCGAAGTAGTAGGAGTAGTACGGTTTCTCGGTGTATCCAACGCTGAGAGCAATGCATCTAGCTGGATGGGCAGAGTAGGATTATTCGATATATTGAAGACTTGCTGTTGAATCAACAGCGTCCTGCCGAGCACGATTCCTAGGCATACCAGTACATACACCTGCACATTACCCACGCATTGTCTACCAGTCCTAGCGTCGCCCCGATTGCCGCCTCGAACTAGACGAGTGAACATTGTCAGCATTCGTTTACTTGTTCAGCGACTGTTTCGTTCCGCAAACCCCTTTGGTTTTCGGGAGGCTGCTGAAGAATTGATGACGGATACCGACTGAGAGGGGCGTTGTTGTTTTTTGGGATGGGCACAGGTACCGCGACGATGGAGGGGATAGCTGAATTAACAGAGGAACAGAAGGCACAACGTGGTAGAAGAACGAAACGGTATTCGGATGACTGGGTGAAAATCAAACGTAAAATACTTTTATTTTGGTTGGGTCCTCACGCCATTTTTCACTCCCGGGACGAAATTTTCCCAAAATTGACTAACAGTAACTGTGAGTCGATACCATCTCTGGGGAGATTTCATCCTCTCAGAAAAACTCACGCCATTGTTGCTTTTCATTTTTCTATACTTGTTTCCATATACTTTTTACAGAGCCTTACCGTGGTCATAAATCGACAACAACAGTTGATGAACCTGGACAGGTTGTTCATCGAGTTTGCTATATTTCGGCACGAGATTACAGCCAATTCACAGTCAATAGAAAATTGCTTATTTACTGTTGCATATCAGATATTGGATTTACTAATGTCGTCCTCTCAGAGCGAATAAAGAAACTCTCGAATTCTTTATTGTTTATACACCCAAGTGCATTCAAAGGACCCTCAGCGTGTCACAAAGTTTTGTCTAGTTTGAATATCAGAATACCTAATGTAAGCTACTATGACACGTTAAAGCAAGCAGCTATTTGATTATTGTATTCGGCTTCTGCGCTCTTTTCTGGCCGCCCAAGAATGGCCGAAAGCTACATTCCTCGATTGATTCCACTCGGCTCTCACTAACTGTGAAGGGAACGGCAAACGGCCCACTCACGATCCTTGCATCCCCAACTCTTCTTGTGGGTGACGCATCATCGTCACAGTAAGCATGTCCGAGTGCGGCGGTGGAAAAGACTTGCCTGCTCAGGATCCATCGCTTGTGGTACGCCGACGTACTCGTCCTTCCGCCCAAAATGGGTGGCGAAAAGTCCTCGTCTCCGTCGGTGTTGCGGGCGGTGTGTTCGCCGATACCAACGCTGCATGGATTCTTCCTTTTGTCAAACCGAGGTACGGAATTTACCGTCAACAATGCGATTCTTTTCCGCGTTGGCAAATGGTCACGAGTAACACGGAGAAGACACGTTTTCGGGAACCCGCCAATCCCAAGACGCAGTTTTTGGAGTCGCTTGGATCCCTCGATACCTTGAACCCAGCGTCGCCGGGACAGACCAGCCTACTCGACCTACTCGTTGACTCGCAAGGAAATGTAGACGATAGAGAAAACGGTGATATCGAGGACGACGATACCCTTACGGTTCGTTCCGTAGTACACCCGGGACGCTGGGAGTCCATGATTGTCGTGGCCCCGGGTACGTGGAAGGTCGTTTACGCACCGCACATGACCAACTTCATTCAACCATTCTTGGGTCTGGAACGTCTCGATGTTTCCTATCTACTTACCGAAGACGGCACGATCGTCAGTCACGCCGTCTTTACCGGGCCCGTGATCGCGTCCGGTGCAAGTTGGTGGACGTGGCTCACACGCTCGGGACAGTCCGACCCGCCAACAGAGCCGTCCGCATCCGTTGCATTGTCCGTCAGTGGTACTTTCGGTTCAGTTTCCAATACTACCTGTCGCGTAGACTTTGATCAAGCGTGGGTGACTTTTCTGTCCAACAGTGGGAAAGACGGTGTTCCGGCAAACACGATCGATGCCGACACGTCCTTTTCCTCGGCCGCACCCGTTTCCTCGTCGGCATCACGCAATCAACCGGTCGCGTCCATTGTGCAAGTACCCGACTCGTGGTCCAAACGCCTCGTGACGACTTTAGGTCGTGCGGCCTTTGTCCCCCAGGTTTCCGTATTCCCCGTGGCATTTTTGGACGACAATCTGATTGTGTTTGATTTCGAACTACTAGGAACCCGCATTTGTGCTCGTAAACAGTGAAATGGAAAGGAATAGGTATTGGTGACCCGAAGATTTTTTTTCTCCAATCCATCTATTTAAACATGGAATGAACGACTGGCTCTATCAGAATATTGGGAATTGCGCGTTGGTGTCGAAACCCGTCAGTGGGGAACAACAGACAAAAGAGTACCGCAGAGACCGAGGCGGCTATTGACCAGACGTAGATGGGAGCGTTGGGCAACTGTGATATGTGATGAAAACCGCTTCCGCACCACAGTATTCAAGTATCCGCATGTGTGTACCTACACGCCAATTTGACCGATGTCAATAAAGGATGGTACGTGCACCGAGTAATCGAATTCTCCATTAAATCGGCAGTGATTTGTTGTTTACCGCTGCGCTACGAGATTACACTCTAGATACAAGACAAAACGCAATTGTCGAGAGCGTGAAAAGGATACAAAAAGTGCTAACATTAAAACGTGGCCTATTCACCCGGCAGGTTATATGTATATGTGAACGTGTGTGTGTATGGATGGGTGGATAGATGGATTTCCCTGACCCCCGACCGCCGACACCCTGGCGCGTATAACGGTTAGTGCCGAGAAAGAGGAGTATCCCGAAACGGACTCTTGGAGTTGTCCAGTTTGGGCACGGAAAAGCGACCGTTTGGTTTATGACCCGCCGCCGTGTGCCGGAGTTGCTGAAATCGTTGGTAAAGCCGCAGTTTAACGAGTCCCCAGGTCGTTTTGAGATTTTGTCGGAGAGACTGAGTGTGTTCCACCAATACTTCGACTTCGCGTTCCTTTTCGGCCAGCGTGGTGCGGACTTGGGCGATTTCATCCCGGACTCTCTGTACTTGTTCATCCTTTTGCATGAGTCTATTGTGGAACTGAATTTCCATACGTTCCATGGTGTGTCGGGCTTGTTCTTCGGCGGCTTTTACGCGTCTGGTGGCTTCGTCTTGTTTTTGCGCGACGAGTTCCTTGGCGGCGGTTTGTTCGTTCCGCCGCGCGACCGTGGCGTTCCGGAGTGTGTCTTCGAGCACTCGCACCCGGGTCTGGGATTGTCGCTGAGCCGTGGCGTGGGCGTCCCGGAGTTTTGTGAGTTCGTCGTGGGCCCGTTGTTGGACTTGAGCCACCGCGCGGGCTTGGTCGGCTTGGGCACGGGCGAGTTGGTGGCGGAGTTCCGGTACGGTAAGTTCGTGTGCGGCTTCGTCGGAAGGGAGTGACGCGAGACGACGGGCGTCCGCGTCCGCTTCCGCTTCGGGCGTTGCGGTGGATGTTGTAGTGGTGGAGGATGCGATTGGAGAGGCTACCGTGTCCCGACGGTGCTGTCGCAAGGCGGTGACGAGTGTGCGGAGTTCCGGGATGGTGAGATTGTGAATGGGCGTGTCGAACAGAGCACTGTCGTCAACGTTGTTGTTGTCGTCAACGCGGTCCACGAGAACGGCGTCGGGAATCACCGTGGGTCGCGGGGACGGACGGTGGGCGTAGTGTAGGCGAAACCTCGGTGACGCTGGGGGATTGTCGATGAGGGCTCGACCGCCACATCGTCGTCCCGTAGCGGGGAAAAGCAAGGCCGAGGCACCGGATGTGGCGGACACCGTAAGGAGGAATCGAAGGAACGAGACGCAAGGGGACATGACGACTACGACTTGTAAGGGAAGGACCGGCAGAAGCACAGAGTGGGAACTACAGCAGCTGTGGCTGCTACTGGACGGCGTTGGAGCTGCTACTGCTGCTGCTGGGTTGGATAGAGAGTTGGATTCCTATTCTGTTTGGTGGAACTGTGCAACGATGATGGTCGACTCGGATGTGCACACAAACAACAAACAGTAAGAGTAACTACCTCTAGACATATACAAACATGCACAAGGGGGTCTGCTGTGGAAGGTATGACGGTGCCTGGACTCGGGAGGCGATGAGATCTCTACTAGTGTGTGCCGGTTGCGGTGCGTTTAGAAGGAAGACTGGTGTGTGCCTGGTAGTAGCAGTAGTGCTGGTACGGACGGCATTGGGTGTCTCTCGGTGCGCCCGGAGCGCGCCGGACTGGCCCCGTCACATTCCAATCTTCCAAATCTTTGGCCATTGGTAGAATGTCAGTATGTCTTTGTACGTGTTTGTCGGTGTGTCTGTCTGTGAACATGTGTACGTGTTTGTCTGTACACGGACAGGCCAGCGAGGAGAGGTATCTTCCGTGTTCCGTCCAATGGAGCACAACCAACGAGCTTGGATCCCGAAATGGAATCTTGGCGTGTGTCTGTCGTTAGTCCGGTTGCAAGATCCAGCCATTCGTATTCGAAAACGTACCACGAGTGACGTCCGTGTGTGGATAGAGCAATTGGGGGGGGGACCTCGCGTTCGATCGGCAGGCCAGGCCAGGCCGGCACGAGATTTGGGGGCCCACGCTTTGGTGCCGGGTCCTTTTTGTGTCATGTGTTTGGTTTGGTAGCTATATGGTGTGATGTAGGGGGGGAACGATTGGAGACGCGTTCGTCATCGACCCGGCCTCCGTTCGCACGAAACCAAACTTACGGTATGTGTCCGTAGGAGATTGGTGGATTCAACCGCCACCAAGATTTTGTTTGCCAGAGTGCCCCCCGCACAATCGCAATCGAGATCGGTGCCCTTGCGGACATTCACGTACCGTTACAATTACAGGTTCACATTTGTTACTCTTTACCACTGTTGCTACGGACGGTATTTACTTACTTACTCAACTGCCCTCTACGCAAACGCTAGTTTGAGAAATAGTCTAGGCTCCTTCCTTGCCAATTGCCTGTACTCCTCGTTGCAGAGTGGAGTAGAATCGAACAAACCGGATCGATCCAAGTCAAGACGAAGCCTTTGGGAAACCCCTACTGTTCCTTTCGCATCGTGAGTGCTTGACAGTGAGTGCTGCTTCTACCAAACAAACACACACACACAGACACACACGTATACATATCCGTAGCTTTATCCTTCTCAGCAAACCCTTGGTAGAATGAAGATCTCCGTCAAGTCTGCCACGCTGGCCCTGTTGATGGTGCCGACGACGGGATTCCTCCACGCCCATCCGGCACGATCCGTCGAAACAGCCTTTCACGCTCCCACCCACACTACGTGGAAGACTGGTGCCCGTTGGGGACGCACGCCCCGCAGCGGCAGTAGCGGATTCTCTCCGCAGAGTGCCGGGTCCTACGCCGGGCGCTCGGCCTTTGGTCGCGACTCGACCTACGGATCCTCCACCAGTGTCGGGAGTGCCACGGCCCCCACCGCCCCCGGATACTCATCCATGCCCGCTAAAGTCTACGCCAACGCGGGTCCCAACCAGAAATACTCCATGACCAAATGGTCGCCGCAGAATGGCGCTTCCGTCAATGGAGGCAGCCCATCGGCCTACAGCTCCAGTAACGGTGTGCCAGCCGGAGGTAACGGAGCCATTGGCACCGGATACAATCCCTCGGCGCAGTCCAACAACGCCTACCAGAGCTCGGCACCCGCCACTGGCAGTGCGGCTCCCACGTACAGCTCCATGCCCGGACAAGCCTACGCTGGATCCGGGCCTCCCAAGAACTACTCCATGGTCAAGTGGTCGCCCCGTGGGGGCTCGTCCCGAGCCTCCAACGGTGGCGGTGCCACTGGTGGTTCCATTGGTACCGGATACAACCCGGCTCAGCCGGCATCCGCGGCCTCGTCCAACGATGCCTACACGGCCCCGAGCACGGGTAGTGGTGCCAACGGGGCTCCCAGCTACAGTTCCATGCCCGGACAAGCCTACGCCGGATCGGGACCTCGCAAGAACTACTCCATGGTCAAGTGGTCGCCCCGTGGCGGCTCCTCACGGGCCTCCAACGGTGGAGGGGGAGGCTCTCCTACCTACAGCTCCCTCCCCGGGCAGGCTTACTCGGGATCCGGCCCCGGCAAGAACTACTCCATGGTCAAGTGGTCTCCCCAGGGAGGCTCCTCCGTCTCGTCCAACCGTGGTGGAGGCGCGTCGGCCGGTTCTTTGGGAACCGGATACAACCCCGCGCAACCCACGACGGCTGGTGGTGCTTCGTCCAACGAGTCGTACAGTGCCCCCAGCACTGGTGGAAGCAGCAGTGGCAGCACCCCCAGCTACAGTTCCATGCCTGGACAAGCCCACGCTGGATCGGGACCTTCCAAGAACTACTCCATGGTCAAGTGGTCGCCCCGTGGGGGCTCCTCCCGGGCCTCCAACGGTGGCGGTGCCACTGGTGGTTCCATCGGCACCGGATACAACCCGGCACAGGCAGCACCCGCGGCCTCGTCCTACGGATCCTCCCCTTCCTCGTCCAACAGCAACGCCTACAGTGCACCCACCGGCAATGCCGCTCCTAGTTACAGTTCCATGCCGGGACAGACCAACACTGGATCGGGTCCCACCAAACGCTACGCCATGGTCAAGTGGTCTCCCCGAGGCGGCTCTGTCGTCTCCTTCAACCGCGTCGGCGGTGGTGGAGGATCAATGGGAACCGGATACAACCCGGCGCAAGCGGCAGCTCCGCCGGCCGCCGCAGCGGCGAGCTACAGCCCGGCGCCTCCCGCTCCAGCCAGCAGTGGCTACGGCAACTTGGCCTCGGAGTGGGCCTCCATGAACACGGAAAAGGCCAGTCCCGCTCCGGCTTCCTCGGCCTACGGAGGCGGTGCTCCTAGTCCCGCTCCTGCGCCGGCTCCGGCCCCCCGATCCGGAAATGCCTACGGAAATTTGGCCGCCGAATGGGGCAGCATGAACCAGGGCGACTCGAGTGCGGCCTTTTAAATCGCTACGCCATGATTAGCTTGCGCGTGGTTGTGGCGAGCCGTACGCAAAATCGACCACTTGAAAATGACAACGGTGCCGTCAGTAGGCCTGTAATGATATCAATAGCTCCAAAGGAGTAAAAGAAATATGTTTGTGCGGGTCTAGTGTATACCTATTTAGCCTTGGCCGATGGTCGTAGTAGATTAGAGTGGGATGGGGCCCGCTGATTGGGCAATCCGGGCCTCGCCACTACGAAACTGCAACAATAACGGGCTAGAATCATTTGAAAGGAACCAAAGGATTGTAGATACTATCATGGGAAAAACATAAGTCTAATTGCCTGACCTGTGCTCTATAGTCGCCCGGTAGACTCACGCTAGAGGGGATAACGAAACACCTTAAGTATGCTTGACATGGGATTTTCTACCCCAGCTCCGGCCTGTGCAAGCTCACATCGGCGGTTCCAAATCCGGGTTCAAGTTGAAACACGAAGATACTGTACCAAGTGCATACAGGCCTATGCCACTAACCGGCAAAAGTGTTGTATGTGGTTGGGTAAGCGGACGACGGAGTATTTGGCCCGTGAATTTGTATGCTGTGTACATGTCAATTAATTTAGAGTTAAATATATGGGCCAGGGGAAAAGAGATAAGAACCGAAGACCACTATCGTTCGTCAAAACCAAGACCAGCACTATGCTAACCTTCGTTGTCATGACAGAGTATTTCTAACAAAGACATTCAAAATTCGTTAATCGTAAAAGTCTTTCTCTGTTTACACGAGTCATAATTTTTTGCGCGTTTGCTTGGGGGATGGCTAGATCACCTAGTCTCGCGGGTCGCTTCAATTGACGTGAATGGAAAGACCTATCCAAACGCCGGGAGGCGAGCCCGCACCGCCGTGCTCCTCCTGGTTTGGATGCTCTGCTCTATCAACAGCCGGTGACAATGCAGAAAATCGAAGTTTTTAAGGCCTACCTTCGTTTCCTTGTATTCGCTACTACACAGTAAATTTCAGCGTCAATCAGCGTAAAAGGAACAAAAATACATCAAGTGGTCTAGCCTGATAAGCCTAGTTTCTTCGGCGGTGGTCCAAATTATGGCGCTATTGTGGATCGACCCAAACGTTTTAGGTCAAAGAAAGCGGAAAAAGATGTTGGCAATATTGGCTGTAGGGATGCTAATATCAGGACTCCAGTTCGGATCAGTGCTCCATCTTTGGCGATTTCAAAATGTCATTTTCCCTGTCTCTCCAAATTCTGATACGATGCTTTACACTGGAAGTATTGTCACCAGTCCTCCTCAACCCAGTGAGTCGCCGCGACCAATTGCGAACAACGCCAATGACTTAAATGGATCCTTTCTTGTATCGCAGCCACACAATGCAACAAACGTAGTCCCAAATGGGACTTCACTTTGCGAGGAATGTTGGAAGATTGTACAAAAGGCCCCTCGCGTCAACCTATCTTTTGCCCCGATTCCGACGGATAGTCATCCCTACATGGGAGCTCGCGATGCCAGAGGACAATGGGGCTATGTCCATAACGTCTACAACTTGCAACAGAATCCGCCAAATCCGCAAGGGTGGTCGTTTACAAAAATCCTTGAAAATCGTAGATACTGCGACGTGCGCGACGACCATTGGACTGCCTTGCAGCGCATCCAATTACCCAAGTTGCCAGGGACTGTTTCCGAGCTAACGCCGGCATCCGCAACGAAGATCCTGTGTGCTGTGTATAGTTCCGAGCCCTTTCACCATAAACTCCACGCAATTCGAGAAACTTGGGCTCCCAAGTGTGACGGCTTTTTCGTGGCATCGAACTTGACAGATGCATCGCTAGATGCCGTCGACATTCCGCACGAGGGGATAGAATCGTACAGAAATATGTGGCAAAAGGTACGGTCGCTGCTATCCTACGCGTACGCAAACTACTACAACGAGTTTGATTGGTTTCATATTGGTGGGGACGATTTGTGGGTCATTGTCGACAATCTCAGGGAGTATTTGCACAGTGACGAGATTCGAATCGCCGCCAACGGTGGGATTGAATTCGGAAGCCATTCTGCCTTTCTAGACAATGAGACACAAGTTCCGCTTCTTTTAGGATGCCACTTTGCTCAAGGGGGCAAACTTTCACAGCTGTATATAACCGGAGGACCAGGCTATACACTGAACAAAGCAGCACTGAAACTACTTGTCACAGAGGGAATGGACTACTTTCAGCACAAAATTACTTCGACGGAAGACGTACTTGTATCTCGAATCTTCCACACACTAGGTGTGGATCCCTATCCGACCCTAGATCCCGTCGGAGCAGAACGTTATCATCACTTTACTCCTGGTCAGCACTTCAACGCAACCAGGAGGATGTATCATTGGTACCACGTCTGGAAACGGCCATTCCCGAAGAACCCCATTGGTCCCAACCATTCCTCAACACGGAGCGTGGCGTTTCACTTGGTCGATAGTGAGAACATGCGGCGTTTTCATGTTCTTACGGAAGGTCTCTGCAATTCATAATAGACCATGTAAAGTCAAATAGTGTACACAGATTTTCTAGAAACAGAGATGAATGCACTTCTTAAATCCCTTATTGAAGAGTGCATTTCCTGCTACTTTTATTCAGTTGGATTCAAACCTCTAAAGTGGCCAGTACTTAGGGGCAATCTGTACTTCCTGCAGTGGCTGAGCCGTCGGAGAGTGTAGAATTCCCTGTGTTTATTCATAACGTAAACGCCACGATGTAATCTCATTTCGGATAGATTCTGACATTACCGTATGAATTGTTTAGCTACAAGCGTGGCTTGGCAAGCTCTGTGCCTTGCAACAAACTTAAACAAGCCATCCCATTAGAACCGAGCTTGTCAATTTGATTGTGCGTCATGTTCAATTTTTTGTAGGCGCTCAGCTTTTCCGCATGCGCCAAGCCTTCTGCAACAACATATTGTTGCGAATGCACGTCGCCCCTTCCAACGACTGTCACTGTTCGGTTGTTCGTGCCTACAAAGTGGCCCTGCTTGACGGGCCGTGCCCGGGCTCGGGGGACGTGCACTCCGGCATCTTCTCGAAACTGGACAAACCCGCGGTGTAGTGCATGGGGTCCAGTTGTTACGGCAGCGTTGACGCTGCCTGTATCAGTGGAACTAAATAAAGAGTGGAGTGCGCGCTGAATTGTGTAAAAGAACAAAGGGTGCTGCGGGGCACTGGCCATAAAGTATTGGCTCAGCATCCAGTAATGCTGTACCACAAAAAAGGCATCATCCTGTGATTGAATCATATGCGATGGGGAGAATTCGGGAGTCGGAAATGTATCCAAATCAGCATAGACGCCTCCGTATCTCCAAAGGAGTAAATATCGCAAGATATCCGCTTTTATGGTTCCGTAGTGCATGCAGTTTTGAGCTAAAGATTTCAACAGCGGAAATTCATCAAATTGCAAATGTATTGAAGTGGTCGTCATAAGATGCATCATGGCATCGTCGTCGAAGAAATAGTAGGACCACCCTTTCCAGCGCCAAGATGATGTCAAATTGGCCAACGATGGTGTCAGACATCGCGATCTGGCAGTTTGAAAGACAATTTTGGGGATGCGTTGCTGCGTCTTCTCGTGCGAGGAGGGCATGTGCGTGTCGTGGATCCGCACCATGCCGTCCGGGCATGTGTAGTTCGAACGAAGATCCAAATCTCGCAAAAATTGGTCTTGTAAAATCTGGCGGTCATCCAAGAGTGACATTGCTTGCCTTTCTGAGACCACATCATGAGATGACGGTAGTTGTAGCGACAATATAGCAACGAGGTTGCTTAAGATAAGAAGAGGAATCGCAAATTGCAGAAGTGAGCCCAACGCCGCAGGCCAGGAAGACACACACTCTCTTGGTATGACTGTTGTGAGGAATGTCGTTCTCTGATGAATTCGTTTCATGAGAAAAACATAACTCGATAAAGTAGTATCTTGTCACTGCAATAGACAGCAAAAGGCCTTTTCAATTCGCTGTCAAAAGTTACTGTTCCAAACCACTTGCGGAACGCGGAAAAGGAATCTTTTGGATGGTCATCGTGGCATGGTCATAGCGAAGGGACTGCGTTTTACGGAGACGTCGAGGGAGTTGGCCGGTGCTCGCACGCGTGCGGTGGGAAGTGTTGATCGTGGTCTAATCACGTTATACAGCGCAGTTTCTTCCTCCATTGATTCAGTCGTGCTCGTCCTCGTTTCACGAATACCAGTACGGTATGTCCCATTTATAGTGCATTTACAGTTGATGTAAGATGTTACGATATACACCAATGTACACCGTATGGACAGAAGCGCTGTTAGGAACAGAGCCTGGTAAACAAGAGAGGGCGTTATTACGAACAACCGGCGATACACCTAAGGGACTTAGGGACTGTA
>Ga0163101_100142_pt1 | contig 17568 bp, 9 predicted proteins | sample TAMARWmetagpilot_2_FD_111548 | JGI IMG/M metagenome (GOLD analysis project Ga0163101, IMG submission 111548) | Phycosphere-associated microbial communities from TAMU algal ponds, Corpus Christi, Texas, USA - TAMU ARW1 11/11 metagenome pilot | ecosystem: Engineered > Artificial ecosystem >...
CAACAACAGTCTCGTCGCGCCGAACCTTGTTGCCGTCGCTCCTTCCCTTGCGGTACGGAAACAATCGACTTCCGTCATGCCGGCATCCGCTCCCGCCGACAACCACAACAACAATAATAAGGACGCTACCGTCACGCCGCCGCCGGGTCTCCCCAAGACTGTGTACTTGATTCGTCACGCCGAATCCGAAGAAAACCGCCGCATCGGCTCGGTCAAGAACGTCTTCACGTCGCTCCGTTCCTTCTCCTTTCCCTCGCGACTCGACGTCGGCGCCTCGTTGGAACTCGTCAACGTTGCGGCACAGATCGATTCTCCCGTATCGTACCTGGGCAAAGCGCAGATTTCCACCATGGCACAACAGCTGAAACAAGCCGACTTTGTCAAACTCTCCGACATACAACTCGTCCTACATTCACCACTCGAACGGGCCCGACAAACATGTCTGGGATTGCTCGGTTGCGTAGCGCCGTTGAAGGCAACCACCGACCAGCACCACGACGAGGCCATCCCGGACTTGCCTCGCGTCGCCCAGGTCGACCTGCTTGCGGAGAAAACGCCGTCCGAGTGGGTCCCGGGCAACGCGGGTGCCCTCACCGCACGCGTACAAGCCTTTCAGGATTACCTACGCGCGCAACCAGAAACTTCCGTCGCCGTCGTCGGACACTCGCAGTACTTTAAGCACATGCTAGGACTCGACTTTAAATTCGCCAATTGCGACGTCTGGAAGGTGGAATTCGCCGCGGATGACCGAGGCCCGCCCGCGACGGTCCTTGTGGACGGCACGACCTACACGCTACCCCCGCCGTGGTCCAATCTACAACGACTCTACGTATCCGATCCAATCCCTCCCCCCGCTAAGGAACACGCCATGGGATGATTACAAAACGCTTGCCGGAGGGATCTATTCCGTCGACACCCGTACGAAAATCAACCCTTTAAAGTTCCGTTGGGTAAATCCAGGATCGGGCCTCCAACATATTGTTCTAACATTAGTATTGCAAAGGGGACTGTTGCAGGACAAACGTCTTTCTCCTAGCCTACCAACTGATCAAAGTGTGTTCGTACAGCCGAACCAGTCGGTACACAATATTCTGCAACAGCGTCTGCGCTTCCTCCACGTCCTCGTTACCCATCTTGTCTTGGCCCTCCGGCAGCGGCGTATACTGCACCATGATATCGTTCATAGTGTTCGTACCGTCACAGACACTCAGCAGTTCACCTTCCAAGTCGTCCAAAAGTGGAAACCACGCCTTTTTCTCGCTAAACGTGGGCCGGTCCGGCATGCGGACTCTCGTGACGGTTTCGATCTCTTCCTCCGCCTGTACTCCGGCTTCCAACGCAAACGACGATTCGAAAGTCGCGGGTCCCGCCCGAATGGGACAACCTGGCTCGACTTGCATCTCTCCCGACTTGCTGACTTCGCCGAGCAGTTTCCGGAGATTGGGCGGTTTGCGCTTGATGACGTAGTCTCCCATCACGAGCATTTCGATGGCGCCCATGGAATACAGAAAGCTACGAATAGCGTCGCGGGGGGATTCCACAATAGGCTCACTCGGGAGCGTATTGAAGGATGTGTTGAGGATCATGGGTATGCCCGTCAACGCAAAGAACTTGGAAATGAACAAATGGTACAGTGGTTCGGCAGTGCTCGTCACCGTCTGTAGCCGCGAGGAGCCGTCTACATGCGTCACTGCGGGGATTCTCGCTCTCTTGCTTTCGTGTACAATAGCTGTCATGCTCATAAATGGGCTCACGTTCTGATCGTCCGGTAGTACGGATGGACCAAGGTCAAACCAGTTGGACGCTTCTTCGGCCAAGACGCTAGGAGCAAACGGTCGAAAACTTTCACGGCTCTTGACTTTTTCGTTAACGAAGCGGACCAATCCTTTTTTTCGGGGGTCTGCTAGGATACTGCGGTGTCCCAAGGCACGAGGTCCAAGTTCCGATCGAGAGTGGTACCAGGCCACCACGCCACCAGACTCGACTTCTTCGGCCATCTTTTGAAGTCTTTGATCCATGTTGCGGATCGATTCCACTTCCAGCCAAGGAGCAGCGGTCTCAATAGCGGCTTTTATGGCTGCTTCGCTTGCATCGGGACCGAGATACGGCGACAGAGGCTGAGACCAAACGGCGGGCCGGGCCGGACCGCTTCTAGCTTTCGTGGAGGCGATTTGGTCCAAGCGGTCGTTGCCAAAGAGGCCAAAGGCGCAGCATCCAACTGCAATACCGTCATCGCCAGGATACGGCGAAATAAAAGTCTGTGCAAAGCCCAATTCCCGAGCCAGTCGTCCATTCAAGACTGAGTTGAGAGCAACTCCTCCGGCCAAACACAAATTTGTTTCTCCCGTTTGAGCCTTCATGTGTGCAACGAAGTCCATTACAACTGTTTCCAAATCGATCTGCATACGACTCGCTAAGGCAATCGCGTCGAGGGCGACTCGTATGGGTATCCGTTCTTCAACTTTGGTGGTTTCCTCACGGTTTTCGCCATATTCATCGTTTTCATCAACATCTAGCAATGTCTCCTTATCGGCATTGTCGTCAAAGTCGTAGCGCTTTCGTCGCGTGCCGTCGTCATTGAAAATATCCGGATCATTTCGAGAAATGTGCGGTTGGCCTTCTAAAAGATTGCGGTCGATGTGGAGACCGTCGTCTTCGTACAGCTTTCCTTGTAAAATGGGAGAGTTGTGGACGACTGGAGCAAGTTTGGCACCTCGACTGTCGGTCCACTCATGCAGAGCCCAGGGTGCGAGTCCCATGACCTTCCCACAAGCATTCCAGTCTCCAAAGATATGGCTACTTGCTCGTGAATAGAGGGCACCCACAGAATCCATATTTTCAAAACCGTGATTGTACAAGGACGGAGGTGAATGTTCAGGGGTAAACCGTTTCCAGACCGGTCGGAGGTCGATGGTTCGCTCTTTCTTTTCAAACACGTACACGGACTCCGCTTCGCGCCAGTCGAAATAAGAAAGTTGGGATTGTTCAATCACATTACTGGGTACGCACTGAAATGTGTCGAACCCAAAGGAAAAGTCGCTCGTGTAGGTCTCATCTTTTGTTTCTTGCGCACGGAGCATGGTCCGGAGCGTTTCTCCCATGCCGTCCATCACCACACAGAGACCCTTGTCAAAGGGGGCCTGTGCTGCCGTACTGTAGGCGTGCGCAAGATGATGGGAAAGTTCGTGATGCCTGGCGTCAGGCAAAAGATTTTCGGGATCGTCGTAGCCGTCCTCGACCCCACCGTTGATGGACAAGCCGCATTCCCACTCCATGTGTCGTACGTTTACTTCCCTGGGCAGTACGCGATGGTGATGATTGTTGACGACGACATGTTCAATACTATCCAGATCCAAATCAAGTGCTTCAAGACAAGCTTCGACCGCAGTCGCCACATTTCCGGCATCGTGTTTCTTGCGAGACAGCCGCTCCTTGGCAACGGCAAAGAGCACTTGTCCCGATGAAGCATCTGCGGCACAAATAGTGGTGTCGTGACTGTATTTGTTCACACCGAGTACCAGTTTTGTGTCCTTAGGAACGGCCGTTGACGGTTTATTGGTGTTTTCATTGAATGGATTGTCGTATAGATCGGCTTCGAAAGGAGTCGAGGCCAGGTGACTTGTTCTTGCTGGGGTTGTTGAATGAGAATCCCTCCAGGATAATTTACTGTTAGGTGATCGTGAAACCGACGCAATCCACGCAAACCCAGGCGAAAGTATCTGGAATACGAGTAGCACGAACACCAACTTTTCTGACGTGGATTTTGTTGTAGCGTCAAACAGGCAGAGCCTCCTCATGGTCAATTGTCGACACTATGTGTGGTCACGAGATTCTCTTTCGCCCAACACTGGCATCGGATTTACTCGGAGAGGAGAATACTCGCTGTCAACTCGGATTTCAAATAATGGATGGTAGCTGATAGGAGTACAGACGAATCTATTGGGTAATTTCATGGACATCGTGTGCGACGTTAATATCCAATGAAACAGCGGAGTACATCATCAGTGCCACAAAAATGAAGCACGCAAAGCGAGCCAGCCCAAAATGAGCACAAGGAAAGTCAGAAGGCGCTGTAGCAAAGTTTGCCCATGAAAACCCTTCCACTTGCTAACGAGAAAGTTTTCTACAAGCGTAACTTTACGCAAGGCCAAAGATGTGAATCACTTTCAGTAAGAGCAGCCGGATACCGCATGTCTTGCATTACATTTCTATCTAGGTAAATGCCTAAGACTACTCATTGTCGAGAGTTTTCGAAATAGGTTTGGTTGGGGTGCTTTATACGTGCTTCCTATGTCGTTGATCGTTATTTTTTGGTGCTCTCAAGACAGAAAGGTCAGGATTTATATAGAAACGGAACACCTCTACGACAATCGGAAGCCGCGATTTCTAAATTTGAAATTTTGCCCATCGCTAATTTTTTCTGTCTCTCATGGCCAAGAAAACGGAACGAAAAACGACGTTTGCCGTTGATCTCGACGACGATTCACAACCTTTGCGATGTGAAAGCCACGGGAAATATGAGAAGACCGTCGCTGCCTCCCACAACCAAACGCAAACTTCTTTTCCACACATACGCAGTGATAACCACACTGCTAGTCTTCGACTTTTGCTTAAATGCGCACTGGATAACGTCCTTTGGTATAACCGATGAATACCAACGGATTGCGAAGACTGCTGGGGAACCGGAAGGTTGGCTTGGTTCGACCCCGGCGCACCATCACAATGTCAGCACCCAGAGTTCCATCAATCAACAACTATCTACATCATTCATTAAATCTGTGTCCAAGGATGCGGATAGGAGAGACGACACCGCGCTACGGACAGCGCCCGAGGAATCGTCGCCTGAGACCCGGACAAGCATCGCCGTCGCTACCGGCGAGAAATTACTGCAGATAAAAGAGAAATCTTCTACTCCTGCGTGTTCTGATAAGGAAGTTGTGAATGGTCGATGGTTGCAAACATGGGCCGAAAATCCTCCCTACATTTCTTCGCACCGTCACTTGCGTTGCTATCCGGATTCATACTACGAACAGTCCCCGTTTCCGTCTTGGGAATGGCAGCCTTATTCCTCCGAATGCTCGTGGACACAATGGAATCAAACTGAGTTCTGTGATCTGGTTCCACGTGGGACGATTTCGATTATTGGCGATTCTTTGTCGTGGGAGCAATATTCGTCTTTACTGCAACTGCTTGGCCAATCTGTCCGGCAAAGGCACCAACACTGGAGCAAAAGCCGGAACAAAAACCACGTCCAAATGGCATGTCGTCAGAAGACTCGTATCGTTTTCCGAAACGACCCGTACTTGCGACACGTGGGGGATTCTATTCATCAGGATTTCCCCCAAATTATAGTACTCAATCGCGGTGCACACTTCGTCGACGATGCTGAGTTGGTCGAAGGTATGCAACTGAGCATTCTAGCTATCCAAGCTTGGCAGGCCAAATGTAAGCAGCTTGAATTGCCTTGTCTCTTAATTTGGCGGACTTCTGTGCCAGGGCATCCACAATGTGCAGCACTAAACTTTACAACCCCGATTAATGATCGCGATGTCATGGAAAGTCTCATTTCTGACCGTCGCAACTACGACAATCATACTATCAACTATCACTGGTACGATTTTCAGAGGCAAAATCGCCTTGTTCTTTCGCTGCTGGACAAGGTAGACAACTTTAAGTACACAGCACTGGACGGATACGCCATCAATGTGCTGCGACCTGACGATCATCGATCACACACTGGCGACTGCCTGCACAATTGTTATCCGGGAAAGATGGATATTTACAACCAGTGGCTTTTGCATATTCTCAAACGGGAGCGCACAGGCTGGGATATAAAACGCATGCCTGAGCTATTTGATCGATACGTTCACAAAACAAGTTTGAGCAATCGCAACCTCAACGGCAATACGACTCAAGCCAGCGCAAGATCTACATAGCGTCGAATCGTAACATTAAAGGCAGGGCAAACAAGAAACTATGTAGACATTTAGTGAAAAAGAGCTACGACTCACTTCCAGCACATCCCCGATTTCTCGTCTAGGTTTCTCGAACCAGCAGCCAATACTTAGCCCACCATCCGCTTTCGTCGTAGCTCTTTTCCAAAAAACCTACTCGATAGCCAGGCGTAGCTTCAGCGTACCTTTCTCGGATCTTTTGATCCGCCAAATCGCACGAAAAGCCGTTCGTCTCGATGCGCATAAAAACACTACCGGGTTGAGAAAGGTTGGGCACCACCCCCCATCCCCAAAAGAGAACGCAACCACCAGGGTACAAAAGACCTTGCTCGGAATCAAATTCCTTTGTCGGAATAGAGTAGCACTGGCTTCCACCCTCGACAAGTTTGTAGGATTTGATCTGCAACACGTGTAGAGTACCATTTATGACACCTGCAACGAGGCAACGCCTGGAGCTTAGTCCGGAAAAGACTTGACCCCAAGAACTCACCAAATCCCACGCTATTTCGTCCAATGTTTTCAAGAAAGCGGATGATTCACTGCCTAGTGGGTTGACCCGCGCAAAGCACTGTTCAACTAAATCGATCTCATCTTTGATTGTCCCCCTTAAACGAGACTGAGTGTTGTTACAGCTTCCAAAGACATGGTTCAGTTGCCGGACTTTCATGCCCGGAATTTGTTGGCGCGAAAGGCTTTCGGTCTCGGCATTCAAGAGCGAGCTGTTAAGGTCCGAAGAATTACCCTGTAGTACGCAAAGAGTCAAGTTAGATACCGATGGTGCAAGATATGTTCACAGGCGGTCTCCTGCCATATGGTCATACCATTTTCCTCAGCTGCATTGTCAAAAGTGCGAGAAACTGGGCCTGGCAGCCGCTGTCCGTTTGAAACAGGTACGTCTTGAGTCCCGTCTGACCAAAGACTACAACGCGGACACCACGGTCCATAGGGGCAAAGTGGCTAATCTCTTCCCAGTTTACACACCATGGGTCTCGCGACCGGCGATCGATTGCCCATAAACACTGTTCGCTAGCGATGATCAAATGGCTTGGAATGTTTATGTGACCAATGTACACATCGTCGACGCTTTCGCCTACGGTTACAATTTTTTGCGCTTTGGCAGCTCTCTCGTCGTAGGGTAGCAGCTTGACGAGGTTCGGTTGTTCTGTTGACCGGCTTGGCAGTGCACGGCGTAGACGCTTCGGAAACATCGGAAGCACGTGCTTGTCACTAGTCATATCAGACATGTGATTCATTACGAGGACAGCACCATCTCCTACTCCGACCATCGGCTTGACAATGGCACCCACCATAGCCTTTCCAACACCCTTCAAAAATCCGACAGGTCCGTGTTTAGAGGCATATATTGGAGGCTGTTCGACGATTCCCATTGCCCCAGACCTTACGCCACGAGCGATACTCGCTCCCGCGAGGAAGAGCGAGTCTCCGAAAGTACGTTTGCGGCCACCACGGCTCATTGCATCTGTCAGCATACGTTGGTGAGCTTTTCGTTCGTCGATGAAGTCGTCGTCGGCAGCTAACCCAACAAGATTACCATTGACGACCTCCGTTACGTTCGCAGCTCCTCGAACAACTCCAACAAACACGCCTCTCGCAAGACTTTGAGTTCCGGCTTCCAAACCTTCAATGAACTGCCGGGGTCCATGGACGGCTCCATTGATTGGTTCATAGAAAAAATCTCGGACACCTGTGCCCACATTGGTAATGAAATCGGCTGGGGCTCCAAGAATTGCGAGACTACCAAGGATGCCAAAAATTTGTTTCGTCAATTGCGATGAATAGTGAGTCGCAACTACACGAAAAAGAGCTTGGGGGGCTTCAAATACGTGACCAGCCATAAATGAAGTAAATGTAAGCGGTGCATCTGCGATCGAGGCCTGAAAAAACAGGTAAGAGAAATAATAGCATTCCGGTCATACACAAGGAGTTCTTGCGCCTTACCATCCCTCTAATAAATTGGAACATCATCATAGATTCTACGGCTGGGTTCCGTTCGATCCACTCTTGACTGAAAGTCAATCCAAGTCTAACTGGATGCAAATGGAGCTGCTCGAAGTAAATTCGGCCAGAATTTGCACTTTGTATGATTTGTTCGATATCACGCGGAGCCCTCCGATCGGGAGTGGCAAATTTTTTAGCCATAGAAGTAGTCATCTTATCAATCCAGGCAGGAGCCTCTTGTGTTTCCTCCTTTTGCGCAGTCAGGGGTTCAACAAAAGTTGCTATTGTCTCTGCTGTTCTGTTAGAGAAAGCTTACGCGTTAGAATAGGCAACAGTTGTAGCCATGTAGTGAGAGAAAAAGGTAGACATACCTTCGATCGAGGAATATATCAACTTCCAAAAGACGAATAGCTGCGTACCGGAAAACAAAAGTATTGCTGAGAGGCTGCAAACGCCTCACAGCTGACACGTGAAGAAGCGGTTCGCTTTCGTGAATTCGAGGGCAAAACACCTTTTTGGAATCGGATAAGTGATAATTGACAGGGGAAGCGAATGGAATTTGTCACGTCTTCACTACTTACGAGAACGGGGTGCACAGACTTCATTACATGATTGTCTACTTGCATCGACATCAAGTGAGCCTCTATCTCGTGATACCCCTCTCTGGTTTGTGAAAATGAGAAACATATCGTTTCCAAGTTTCCTAGAAGGATTTCTCTCCCGTGCCGCTTCGGGTGTACATTGTCGATCACGCTAATTCCTAAACTCGGAACATCTACCCGAATGCTAAAGGCTACAGCATCGTCTTCGTCTACGATCTGAATTGGGCTTTCGCGTTGCGTGATATCTGAACTGATATTGATTGGAGACTTGAGGTCATCGTTTAGCAAGGTACTCAGATTGAGACATTCGTCCAAATTTTCCAAAACAGAGGAATTTCCGTAGGTCATGAACTCAATAACTTTTGTTGAATGTTCCGCTCCAATTTGACACACAATTCTGCCACCGCCAGCAACTGCAAGAATACTACTTGATCCCATTGCATTTACTTCCATCTGTGCTTTCCTACATTCTTCATGAAAGCTAGGTAGGCCCCTCCCAACGTATGTCCACTCCAGTATTTGAGGCTTTTCTGGATCGTCAAAACCAAAGCACACGACGTCGCCTGGACTCAATACCCACACAAAATCCTGTATCTTCTCCACTCCCAAGAAATTTCTGATCATGGGTCCAATTTCAGCCCCACATTCAAAGCTGTCGTGAACCAACGCACTAGGCGAACAGCCATCCACCATGAATGGATGGCCATTAGATCCGACTTTTTCTTCCTCGTCCTTTTGAAGAGGCTGTCGACACAGAATTGTATAAAGTGAAGTATTTCGTAGCAAATAAAGCGGATTGGACTTTTCATTTGCCGACCAGATGACCACCACGACAGCCGACGATTGGTCTTTGGTCGCTAGTCGAACCTCCGCTTGAATAACCATCGGTGACCTCGATAAAGTATTGTCGGTAGGCAAGCGCATCGCAGTAATCCCAACTCTGTCCAACCGTAACTTTCCATTTGTCCAGCATTTTCCAAAAGCGCGGCTGTCGCGTTCTTGAATCGAAGGAGCCCCCAATCGCACCTTCGGTTCCAATATTCCCTGTTCCCAGTGAAAAGGAACCGATGATTGCGATGGTATTAATGTTTCCGCCCCTAAACATCCATCCTGTGCAAAAACGAGCTCTCGATGAAGGAGATTCACAATTTGGTACCGGGGTAAAAGAGAAATAAGCTTTGTCCGACCAAAGGCCCCGGGACAAATTGTCACATTAATTGCAAGTTCAAAGCGTTTGATTCCATTCAGTTCATCAACGGAAAACGCTGTTTTCGGCATGACGTTCGAAACGTCCATAGGGGACACCCATTTCGAACGGACAGTCTGAGATTTTCTGAAGCGTTTGCCGTTACCGGCGCCCGTCTCAATCGCAAGAGCAAGCTTTTCGCGTCTAGAAAAGTACATAGTCATACCACTCATTCCAATTGACCATTGATGACCAGGAGTCGTCATATCACCTTTCATATCCGGATTATTAGCATCGTGGGGTAAGATATGAGAACGTCGAGAAACTTCGGCGTTAGGCGCTGACCCGAGTAAGTCCACGAAAGCATCCGTAAAGCGACAGCCAAAGCCAGTCTTGTCGACCACCAAATACTGAGCGTAGACACGAAGAATTGGAGTGTGTGCACATTCAATGCTGAGAACAACAAGCAATGGGTCCCCTGATTGCCCCATCCTCTCAAATTTGACAACCCATTTGAACTCGTCCGGAAAATCGCCTTCCTTTTTGGAAAGAAACTGACAATCCTCCTCTAATGCAGATGGACGCCATGTAGTCGAGTTTGCCTTCCGGTTCACGATGCGGAACCAAGAAGACCATCGATATCCCGGTAGACGAAGTGAAATGTGAGGATTCAGCCAAGGACTAACGGCCGTACAAGCTTTTTCTTCGCCGGTTCGTATGCTCAATGTCTCCGTCTTCGCAATTTTGATTTCGTCCCCTCCAACCGCTGGTCGCGAATCATGCGGCCGACGGTCCCCGGAGGTAATTACTTCTCCCAGTTGGCATTCGAGCTGACAAGGGAGTAGGTTCACGATACGCACAACGGGCTCCACAATTATGTCAACCATTCCACGCTCACATTTGATCTCTAGCATGAAGTGCAAAGTCGTCCTAGATACATCTTCGAGATGCATGAAAGTCCGTACAAACCGTGATGCAGTATAGCTCGACGGAAGTATCATCATACGACCAGTCATTGTGGTGTCCTCTAGAGAGACAGTCTCATGGCTTCGTCTGACACGCGCTAGTCGGAGGTAAACTGCAGTGGCGAAGAGTACCGGCACACATTGCCACTCTCCGGGTTGAGCTATACCCACAAAGGTATCCGAATCCCATGAAGGACTGTAAACGAAAAGACCCAACGGCCCTGCCGTCGAATTTTTTAAACGTACATGGCTTCGTACGGTGATGGAATAATTTCCGTTGTCGTCTTCGGAGGTCTCCCACACAATCTTGAAAATTTGGTTCGGATCTTTGAGCCTTAAGGGCCGTTCAATACGAGTTCGTGTCCACCGCCTTCGTCGACAGGAATCCCCTCGTTGGTAATGCCTACTGAATCTTCCGAACCCCACAAAGTCTTCCTGGTATTCCCAGCCATCTGCGTCCGTACTTTCACAAAGAGCACCACTTATGTCAACATTCCAGTCGTCGACCCAAATCCAGTTGCGATCCGGAAGCATTACACGGTCGCGTGCCATCCTAAGCGTGCACGTCGTATCCGTCCACTCCGGAGTATCGTTCTTCAGATATGGCCGAAGCCAATTGCTCTTAACTGCTTTTTGAGAGTTGCAATCAGGAAAGAGAGGAGCCAGATTGCCACCAGTAGCGTCCTCACTTTCATCTTTTGGTCTGAATGTCGTTACATCTATATTCAAACTATTTTCGGGTGACCATATACTGGACGACAGAAGATCGTGTCCTTTATTGAGACTAAATACATCTGCAACGCTTGAACGTAGTCTTTGGATATGCATGCACAATTCTACTACAGGCTCGGCACCGTAGTGTGGTCGCGGAGACGCAGAAGCTTCCGACAACGCACTATCAGAACTTTTACTTCCACCGTTAGATTCGACATATCCAGGATAATCAACGGAGGCAGGGAACGGCTTTAGAATACACAGGCGTTTATGCGCGCTGACGGATGGTCCGACTCGAAGTTCAGAAATTGGTTGTCGTGGTCCGATTTTGCTAAATGCGCTTTCTGGTACAATGAGACTAAGTGATAATTCACCCGCTATGTCTTCCTTTGTGATGCTTCCCAATCCATTTAAAATACTTTCTGAACCGGCCGGTACTAGACCAGATTCGATATTCAATGCCGAAGAAGTGGGAAGAACACAGACGTCGAAGCCGCAAAGATTCTTCAAATTCACCGACCGAGCCTCGGAGGCTCGTCGAAGGCCTACGGTCGAAAGCACAGACGGAGATAGGACCTCGCCGTTGCTGTACCCAGCACTTAATGTATCGCGCCGGATGTCGAACTTCATCTCGGAGAAGTCTCGGAAAAGCTTTCCTGTCAAGTTAAGCTGAATCTGCTGTTCCGTATTGAGGCGCAAAAGCTAGAGTTTTTGGAAAGAAATGTGAGACATATGCGCCTGCTCAAGCAGATCCAGATGCTGGAACTCAGTCGGTAGACCTTACCAATTCGTTCGGCATCTGGTCGATCGTCAGACGAAAGAGAAACGGCTCAATAGCATGCTCCCAATCTGCGGCTTCCGAATTGAAAAACTTTACAGAAACTTCCGCACAGCAGTCGCCAGACAATGCCGACAAACATCCTTCAAGATGACCTTTGATCTCTTGTAAGTTGATATCCAAAAACTCTGGAGCACCAGAATGGGATTTGTAGGCTCTCAGAAGAACGAACGAGAACGTTTGTACGTCCAGACGAACTCTGGTGGCAATACCTGTGCCTTTCCTTTGATAACGAACTACTGATGAAAACGGGCGAGCTCGAGGTCCGTTACGTTGCTCTTGTAACTCAGTATTCACACCGTGAGACAGATCAACAACTCGAAGTCGGTCAAACATCTTACTGAAAATACTCAACATGATCATCAGATCGTTGGGCGTGAGACAACACTTCATTACATCGCAGTCAAAAGAAATTTCTTGGGAGACAATGCAACCCAAGCACTCAGTACTGTACACAATTCGAAACTCTACACCCGTAGGACCGATCATCGGGGGTACTTGAGAGGGAGAAACTCTCTCGAATTCCGTGTTGACAAGAGAGGAAAGGTTGTCGATGCTGACGTGAAGTGTTTTCGTTCCTGTCGTGTCTGGGTTCTCAATGCTTTGGAACATTATTAGCGTATTCGACAAGACCTGAATAACGGCGAATGAAGTACTTTTGTTCTGTCTCGGTTTAGTTTTTCTTGTTGCTTCAGTGGGACACCCAGCTAAAATGGTACTCTCTTTTAGAGTAACCCGAAAAAGAATGCTGGAGTCAATTGAAGATCTCAAAGCGGGCGGATCGAGCGCAGTATGTACGGTCATCGCTTCTGAAAACGTCGGTGAAGCGGCACGTTCGAGAGAGACTCCAGTCTGAAAGGTCGCGTCATTCCGACCTAAGGACAAGGTTGCGATGAGATTAAAGACTTTCCAGAGGTCAATGTATAAAGTGAATACTTACCTGAGCGGTCACGACGACGTGCCTGACGACCTTCTTCATGTACCTTACGTTCCATTTCTCTAGTTAACAATTGCGTAACTTCAGCAATCTTTTTAATTGCTTTTGCGCAATCTTTCAGCGTCGTTGGGGTCACTCTGAGTACTGTCGAGGCAATATCAACCTCGACCTCGTCGAGATGAGTAATGCCGTCGTGAAAATGTGAAGCGGTCAGGACAGCTCCTCCACCCAAGCTCTTGTTTGGACTAAAGCAACGAGAAAGTATTGTGTACTGCGTCTCACTTACTTCACGGCGTACACTCATTGGATTGTACGAAGACCCGTCCGCGAGTCGAACAATGCCCGCGTCAGAGACAGAAAAACTGGTCTTAGTTTGTTGACTCAGACGTAATCGCGTGATGTCTATTCCAATCACTTCGACCACGTATGCACGAGTGGATGGGGATGATTTATGAAAAGAGTCAAGCGGCGCTAGACTTCTATCATCGTCCACCAAAAGCTGCGTTTTGGAATGACCTTCCAAAGCAATCTCCAATTTCTTTATTCGAAGGGACATGATCACAGGTACCGATACTGGGTGAATACTATCAAGAGGAAAACGAGCTTCGGGCGCAGATTCAACTGTTCTGTGACTTCCATGGGAGGTAGACTGCTCAACGCTACCTATAGACACGCGTGCACGGACGCGACGTATTCCCTTTGAATACCATCTTCCGAATGCTCTGGCTAGGACTTCAGCGTCTACTAGGTTTAAGCGAACCGGACCAATCTCTACCATCACCCTTCGAACAGGGCTCCCTACCTCAAACCCGTCCGTCAGCCAGCTTGTTCCAAAGTCGTCCTGTTGAATCATAGAGCTGATAGTGTTCAAAGTGATGCTAAAAGGCTGTACAACTGAAGTCTCACTTCGCCCTACCCCTGTTTCCATCAAATGCGAAAGCAAGTGAACCTGCGCATTTTCTGGAAGAGACGGTAGCGTGCGACCGCGCAAGAACTTCACCCGAATGTCACTAACTTGAGCTTGCAAATGGACCTCAGATTCCCCTACACCCTTTACGCTCGAAAACTTGAGCAGTCCAGAGTCCAAAAACAAGGCACCTTGACTATCATTGGAAATCATGGGAAGCCAGACTTTTGGAGCTGAAATATTGATGTGCAAAGCCATGGAAGCAGGTGAAAGAAGAGCCAGTTGAGCTTTTCGCGCCAGAGGTGTAGCTGCATTCCGGATATGCTGTGATAAGTTTGACTGGAGCTCCAGGGATTCACTGGGGGAAAACTCCGATAAGTCTGACAGTAATGTTGTGGTCCAAACAAGCGTAGCCGGATGAGCGGACATGCTCAAAAAATGTTTTCCATGGACCTTTGCGGCAGCAATGCGGCAAACGGTACCTTCCGGTGGAAGTTCAAGATATCTAGAGGGTGTTTCAAGGTCTGGAGCTCCAGTTTCGGCTCCTCGCTTTCTCCACAGTCGAAGCGACGTTCCGCGGCGGGGGGAGCCTCCTGACTCGATCAATTCGTGCTCTTCAGAAATAGCATTGCCCTCAGCTGCTCGAACGAACAAAATTTCACTCCCACCATGAAAGACATCGAATTGACTGACATCAAAGAGCAAATCACGCTTGCCGAGTCCAAAAGAGCGGGCAGCACCGCTTGCTCTTGTGACACAAGTGGCCACAGGGATATCTCCTTCGGTATTCAAAAGAACCACATTCACTATGGCATCGTGAAGTTTGCAGTCAACAAACCAAGCTTTTTTGCCCAATCTCATGGTCATGGCTTCGAACAGCGACACCGTCTGCGACGTGGCAAGACAATCCTCGGGGCGCCGTGCCACCGACGTTTCCATTCGAGGCGTTTTGGGCACTTCTAGTTCTCTGGGTTGACCATACATTAAAGGAGCTTCGAACTCAGAATCTGTCAAGCGATGGAACGTCTTTGAGCGGCTCGACCCTCGAAGCATACGAAAGTGACCCATCTTTCGTCTTGTATCTCTAGGTATTTGGTCCGTTGGTTGGCGTGGATCAGAAATAGGCGGTAGTTTGGATGTGCCCTTATCACGCTTTTGCAACCTGTACGCGCTCCGTAGCGCAATGAGGTGAAATGCCGTCAAGGACTCAATCGGCAAAAGGTCTTCCAGCGCTAAAAGTTCGGAGCTTTCCGGCATTGAAAGTCCTGCGTGGTAAGCGTTGTTGTCCGACTTGGAAACGTTCTTCTTGATAACCAATTCAATATATCGCGGACGGCTCTTGATGATGCGCAACACATCTTCCCATGGACGCGAGTTCGGCCGCGAGGTGACGCACGCAATCGAGTACTTCCACCAAGCCTTCGGATTCTGTAATGGACTCACGGTTGGTCGTTGCCGTAGCATGGTATCGAATCGCTGCTGCGATTTAATGGCCATCTTGAGCCTTTGGTACTGTAGAAACTGGTGGGGCCGCACGTTAAAGGTGAACTCAAACGGTAAAACGTCAAAAGAACAGGAAATGGGACCCGGCAAGGAACGATCGCTCGTACGTCCTCTCATTTCAACCTCGAGGGTCTCACAAATATACTGATGGGGTTTTGACTCGTCCATGTCCAACGGTACTGGTTCCGACAAACTCTGACGAATTTTTTTACCCGGCTCTGGTTGGCGAAACAAGGCCTTCATGGCACTCGAGATACGCGATTGCACTTGTTCCGGGGATATTTTGCGTAAATTTCCACGCAACATATCTGTTTCGGCCAACAACAAAGGGGGTTCATCGTCCCAGTACAGTGATATCTTGTTAAAGAATCCGATCTTGTTGTTCTTGACGGCGTACATATTGGGACCAAGGTTTCCTTTCGACGAAGACATGGCCGAACCGTCCGCTTCTGATATCTCGTGGCTTCCTACTTCCCACTGCCCATTCGCGGTCCGTACCACCAAATTTTCAAGCGTGAAGCCTAAAGCAAAGGCTCGTTCTTCGGGTTGCTTTTGGACGAAGGATGGCTCGGCGGTCGCCGGTCGGGAGTGCTGCTGGTATACCGTGTCTAACCCATGCGCCGAGACTTCGCAACGAATGTGCACATCTTGCAAAGTCGCCTCAACATTCCGAAAGACCTTTTCGCGCAGTTTAACCTTCCAGTCGCGTGGCACTTCGGGGAGATCGTCCACCGAGAAGGAATCCGCCGGCGCCCTATCATCGTCGTCGCTGAAAAAGGAACTGTCGGTTGTCTCACTCATACAGTCGTGTACCAAATTGTCCAAAGCCTCTTCCGCGTCAGCGCTGTTGGCGTTCCCTGACTGTGCTTGCCGATTCGCGCTGGATTGTCGTTTCCTCCTTCGTCGGGAAGACTTTTTCCAATCTCGCTCGATTTCCCGTACTGCCCGGGTAATCCGTTTCATGGGTGGACCTTCATCCGGTATTTGTCCATTCCAAAAATTTCGTTCCAACCGTGCCAGGACGAGTCGCTTGGCGCGGGTCCGGAGGGTACACCGGGGATCGTCCAAGGCTGTACTACTACTAGAAGTAGTATTACTATTGCTACTACCGCTACCCCGCCCGGTACCTCCGTAGCGTTGGTGTGCCGTGGCGGCCGTGAGTGGGACGCACACCAGATGTACGCCCTTGATTTCTAGAGTAGTCGGTTCGGTCTCGAGTGCGTTCCAGGGCACATGGATCTGGATCGTTTCGGCGGCGCAGCTGAGCACCCCAAAACCGGAAAGTCCCACGGCACCGAGTACGTGCGAGGCAATGAGATCACCGTCGAGCTGTACCTTTTCGAGTTTGATTTGTCCCTTGAGTGCGGCAATTTTGAGATTGTCTCGGGACATGTTGAGAATGTATTCGCCCAAGACTTCCTCCATGGCTGAGTGGTGTATATGACACAGTGTGGAGAGAGTCGGGGGTTGTGAGAAGCTATTTGTGTGTGTGTGTATGTACGGGGAAACAGACAACACCTAGAATGCTTGGCCACGGAACCAAGTAGGGAAAAATGGACGTCTCCTCCATTTTTGTCTGCTCTTGTTCGGCAAGGTGTCACACGATGTCACGTTGGACCGCACAGTACAACTCAGCTCAGCACGGTTCGGCACGTTGTAGCACATCACAACGTAATACAGTACGGTACGTACCCGCAATGATGAACTGTTTCGCCATGGTAGGAACACACGTTCCAAATTCTGGCGTTCGGAGCGTCTACGGGACCGTGCGCGTGCTACAACAGCACTGGAAGACTGTGGATGGCGGTTGGCTTTGGTTGTGGGGTCATACAAAAAAAGGTCGGGGTCCAACGATTGGGACCACGCGCACCAGACCACAGAGCGATCGCCGAAACGAGTGCCGAGAGAGAGAGTGGAACGATTGTCCGTGACGTTGGATACGGCAAGGTGGTTAGGTAGGTAGATAATTGGGTTGGTGGGTTGGTAGGTACTTAGAAAGGCAG
>Ga0163101_100149_pt1 | contig 16917 bp, 9 predicted proteins | sample TAMARWmetagpilot_2_FD_111548 | JGI IMG/M metagenome (GOLD analysis project Ga0163101, IMG submission 111548) | Phycosphere-associated microbial communities from TAMU algal ponds, Corpus Christi, Texas, USA - TAMU ARW1 11/11 metagenome pilot | ecosystem: Engineered > Artificial ecosystem >...
CGCGGTGACGTGTGCGACGGTCTCATTCTCGCCGCCGACGCCCTGTACGAGCGCACGCACGGCAAAAAATACCAGCGCCAGATTGTCATTCTCACGGATGCCGAACACGATATCGTCGTGGAAGATTCACAAACTTTGCTGGTCGTGGATGCCTTGCGTGCCATGGACTGTCGATTGCAAGTGGTCGGCTTTGATTTTCTGTTGTCGGCATCGTACGAACAACCCATGGAGGCGTCATCGCTGTCTCTGAATACAAACGCCCCAAAGCCGGCCAAGACGGAACCAGACACTGTGTCCACCAAACGATTAAAAAAGAGTACCGATTACGACAGCTCTGAAACGGAAGACGAGGACGGCTTCGCGACTTGTACTCAAAAGACCGAACTCGACCGTAATGATCCCGGGCAAATTCTGTATTCCACCAAGGAAGATCGTGAACAACTCCTGTCCAGTCTGGCGGAAAAGACGGGTGGGGACGTCATGGCGGTTTCCACCTTGCGACAAATCCTCCAAGTTGACAAGGGTAGAAGCCTCAAGAAAGCCACGAAACGAAAAATCGAGTTACGCATCGCTCCAGGCATTGTCCTACCTGTCCGGTCCCTCAAAATGCTCAGTAAAGAAACTACATTGGGAATGAAAAAGACAGCCGTCATAGGGACCAATAAGAGCGATACATATTCAACTGCAGGTAACGACAAAGCCGAGATGGACGACGTAAGGAACGTGTACATGTTTGTTGATCCAGATCACAAGGACGATGTAGTGGAGCCACAGGAAACCATAAAGGCTGTCAGGTACGGATCCGATTTGATTCCTATGAGCAGCTATGATTACGAAGGGTTGAAGAGTTCCGCCAATTACATTCCATATCTAGAAATATTGGGATACACATCTCGTGCAGCAATTCCACTGGTAGCCCTTATCGGACCTCCTTACGCTCTTTCTGGAAGCGATTCACGCAAAGCCTGTGCCGCGATTTCAGCACTTGCCAAAAGCCTGGAGCAGCTCGACAGAGTAGCTATTTGCACCTATATGAAAACCAAAGGCGGTGATCCTATTCTCGGTGGTCTATTTCCACTGTCCGAACCACAGTTCAAGCACGCAGCCCGCCTCATGTTTCTGCAGCTACCCTTCGCTGGCGATATGAAACAACTTGGAGGTTCTGTACTTTCGGAGGACTTTATTAAGCCAGGCATAGACCATGATAAAGACGCTGTGTGCGACGACTTAGTGGAGAATCTAATGCTGGCACCTGACACTATACAAAGTGGTCAGGTCCGAAGTTCGTTTTGGCGCTCCTGGAACCAAACCAAAGTGAAACGCGTTCTAAATCCGTCTGCACCTATTGTACCAATCCGGACCTTTGATGCTGCGGATCCAATGACTACGCCAGCCTTCATTCTGGATCGATCCAAACCAATATGCGAACGATTTCGCACACGATTTGCGCTTTCAGAAGTCAACAAAAAAGATTCCTCAACGAATAAGACGGCAAAGAATGCGCGTCAAGTGCTAACGTACAGTGACTTTCTGGATAGCTAGAAACACTAATTGATAAATGCTGGGAACAAAAAAGGATCAGCCTGTCATCAATAGTTGAAAAACGTGGACTATCCTTCAAACGAGTCTACCTCTTGATCACTATCGTCTCCATAGGCTACTTCCCAGAAATCGTCAGCCTCAGTGACATCGTTTTGGTTTCTCAATCTAAGCGTGCCCCCTGGTGTCAGTCTCGCGTTCATGTCTACTTCGTGATCGTAGACAGTTTCTTGGATTGCGCGACTTCCTTTCAAAGCTTGAGACTTGGTCTGTTTCATCCTTTTACCTTTGTCCTTTCTGGATCGTACTATGGCGCGCCTCATATTCTGGACGTATGATTTGTAGCCGGCCTTGGGTCGGATGTCAACATGTCTTGCGATCAAATCATCCTCGCCGGAATCTGTTCCTTCGGCACAACGTTTGTTGAATTTAATTGCACTTCCAAGATCCATTCCTGATAGGTTCGCATAGCGACTGCACCTTGTGTCATCTACAACATGTGCCTTTCGTAGATGGGGTCGCAGTGGAGTAGACTGAAAGAGATCATCTTCAAAATTGTTATCCATCGAAGCTGCTTTGCTCTTTCGTTCCCTGATTGGTACAGGTGGCTCGTGAAGAGAAAAGAATTTTTCGCGGCATTCGTGTGCTGTCTTTAGGCCAACACTGTCGGCAATGTCATGCCAAAATGTCTGTGAAGTAGGCTCAGCCGATCGGTGAGCCCTTTGTAGTAGACAAACACGTGCTTCATCCCACCCGTCGTTGAAGTCTTGCATTGTTGTCTTGTTCCTCAACGAACCTTCAAGAGGTCTCCCAGGTGGTCGCAAGGAGACAAGTTGAGCTTCGAACGTCTCTCCGACATGATTCACGCTCGTTTTTCGATTTTGTCGAGAAAGTGTCCCAGGTGAAGGAGAAGCACTGAGTTCTACGTTATCAGCTGCCAAATGTGGCTCTTTATGCACCGCTGAAGATGAAGAGATGAAGCCCGCACTCTCGATATCTTTAATCGGTACCCGCAAATGTTTTTGCGGTCCATTTTTCCTGCTCAGCCGACAAACTCTTGAAGGGATCGTGAGACCAGCTCCTTTTCTCTCCCGTTTCACCTCGGGGACGGTCTGTTTCGGACCAGCAAAGGAAAGGCCACAGCCGTTCGACTTTTCTACATTATTACTATCGCTCACTGACATGCTTGCTCTGCTAGGCAGCATTCTTTTCTTTCTCATTCTACCTTGTAACTCAGACGGGGTAGCAAAAACTCCGAGACGTTTTGTTTGAACCCTGCAACGGGCAGAGCGTCGTTCAATACGAACGGGAGATCCGTTTGATAATGGTGCGTAATTTTCGTCCATGTCGCTACTAATGTGGTTTTTGATGTCCCGACTTTGTAACCCTTTAGGAGAACTTTGCTGCTTGTCGAAATCTGTCTGTGATCGAAAACTAGATGATTTTATAAAGGCATCTTGGTCGCATGGGCACGTAAAATCGCCGCTAGCCATGACGCGTTGGTGAAAGCTCTCAGCCCTTGGGTAATTCTCCGTGGCGGAGCCGAGCGATGCCAGATCACGAGTGTCCTCGTCAGCATTCAAGCTAGCAAGTGAAATGCATTCTACTGACTCATTTTGCTTTGGGGCGGCGGCGAAGTCGAGTTCAACTTCTCCAATAACGATCTCCTTCCTTGAATTTATCTCACTAGAAGCAATTTTTTCTCGATTGGAGAGGGGGTTGCTGTTTTCGTTTGATAAGACCGGTATGTCGAATCGCTCGGCTTGAAGAATGCGACCATTGTAGCTTGACTTTCCGTTCAATCGTTTAGCTTCCAAACTTTTATTCATAACTCCAGTGTCCTGCTTTTCTTCAGCGAAGCGAGTCCCCTTGTCAGCCACTTTCAAACGCTCGATTCGGTGATTCCTACGATTTCCGTTTTCTACTACTCCCGGTGACTTTATCGAACAGGGCCAGATTGTTGTATCTCTTAAGACTTTATCTGGCGCTGTGTCTTTCACTTCAACACAGTGAGGATCGGAAAGGCCACGACCCTGTGTCCATGTCGGACTCGAATCAGCAATCGGCGAAATGGTCTCCAGCGGATCACTACTTGGGATTTTTATTCCCAAAAGATGTTGATCTGAAAACACGGTAGCTTCGATAGTAGTAGCTGCCTTACGTTGATCTGATTGTGAAAATGAGGTCGGCGTGTGAATATTAGTAATTGCCTTCCGGGAAGGTTTTAACGATCGCAAATATTGGGGCTTCGATGAATCACATTGAACAGGGAGATTTTTTCTTGCAGCTTTCTGATTTCGCCGACGGCTAATTGTGTTTTCGGTCGCAAAATCGACGAGTCCATTGATCAGAGGAATTTCAGAGCTCTTTCCTCCATCCTCAAGGTGGGCATGAGCCTTGCCTTTTTTTGAAGCAAATCCCTTTTCTGCAGACTCTTCAACAAAAGTCCCGAGCCCTTTCAACAGGATCTTTGTTGAGTCGTCATTAGTTTTTGAGCTTCCGCGAGGATAACGATGAGGCAGCAAAAAGAACTTCGAGCGACTTGTTTTATCCACGAAAGCAAGAACGCCTCCGTCTAATGGTACCGGTTTCCCCTTTTTCTGCGCCTGCGACATTGCTGGAAAGTTGCCAAGCGAACAATGGTTGAGTCGCTTTTCGGTCCCATCCGATGGCTTCTTCCGCTTTGCTTTTTTAAGACTTGGGTCAGTGGAAACACAGTATTGTTTACATATAGAGGCATCATTGTTTGTGCGGCAACTGGGAACTCCCCTGAATGAATGATTTTTTAATTTCGTCACTTCCTCGTAGTCCCTGCTTGATTCTAGAAGTCCCGAGCTTGTCACATTCCCTCGACGTTCCTTCGCCATCCTATTCAACGAGAGGCTCGACAGAGAAAGCAACATCTCGCCTTCCGATGTGATGGACGGCTTTCTAGATACAGCTGGACTTCCAAGGGTCGCTAAAGTGTCATGGACTTTCAGACGCAGAGAATGATGCATCGGGGTGCGTTTCGAAGGTTTGTCTCGATTGGGGTCCAACGCCATAAGAACCGAGGTCTCGTCCTTAGCACGTTTCTTTCTACGATTCGCTTTCACCCCCAAAGATTCACTTGTACAGGGAAGTGAGGGCCCCGAAGAGGGATATGATGAGAAGAGAACTTTCCGAACTAAATCATTCATAGCAAAGGTAAAGGCTCTTTTCGAGCAGCGACTTGCGAGGTTCTAGAAACACCGATGATTGCAAACGGACGGTTGGAGGAAATTGCAGTAGTGTGAATAAAAGTTATGCGCTGATCTTCCTAAGAAACGGAAGGGTCTGGAATCTACTTGGAATTTGGTTTGACAAGAATCTCATGGTCGACGAAAGAAGAAATTGATGCAAAAACATGAACTTAAACAGGCGACCGGCGCTCATCTATAACGGTCTATACTTAATTTTAAGACATATGACTATACCACTTTGCTATTTTTGAATACCGATCTAAAAATTAATTGTTTAAAAATTGTATGAGTCGACAGAAATCAGTCTGTCGCTGTTGGGGCTCAAATGTCTACCAGAGGACTCTGACAGTTAGTACCGCCATTGTTCATTAGGGGAACTGAGGATCCAATCTTTCATTCCGTCATATGATGACGTAGGAAAGCAAGCAAACTCTGGCTCACTGTGAAAAACAACCAAAAATAACTTTCTCCTTTCTTTCTGTCATCACCATAACGAATGCGCAGACTTTTTTGCTAATGTAGAACCGCGCAATCTCGAAGCAATGATTCGACCGAGCCTCTTTACAGTTTGCAGGAGAAGCTTGGGAATCCACACTCCTCTCTTACAAAAGAGTCTTTTCCCAAATTCAGTTCAGTGTTCCCGTGTCACGCTTCCAGAAATCCGTCTGTATTCCAACAGCGGTATGTTCCCTCCAATTCTTATGGTCTGTGAGGGCTATTACTCACTCCCTTCTTTCGGTAGGAACTCTTTTAGCTGGGACTGTCCCGATCGTTTTTATCGAAGCTGATGGCACGGAGCGGGAAGTAAATGCTGAGATCGGCAAGAACTTGCTCGATGTAGCTCACGACAACAACGTGGAGTTGGAAGGTATGGTATGTTGTCGCTGCCGCATAGAGGGTGTTCACATAGTCCCACACAAACTTCTCTACGCGATGCTTTTTAGGAGCTTGTGGCGGCGAGCTTGCTTGCTCAACATGTCACTTGATTTTTGAGCCTCAGATTTACGCCATGTTACCTGAAAAGGAAGATGACGAAGACGATATGTTGGACTTGGCGTTCGAAGTGACTGAAACGTGAGTTCAATTTTTGGATGGCCTAAAATGCTGCAATTTTAAGTTTTTGTTCATATGTAATGGCTTGCTCTTGATTCTATTCAGGTCGAGGCTTGGATGCCAAATAATTGTACAGGAGGAGTTTGCAGGCACAAAGGTAAGCGTTGGACAGAGCTTTAAGGATATGCACCAACATAAGGCTTTGCATCCAGTAGTCTTATTGTGGTCAATTTTGTGATATTCTAGGTACGGATCCCTGACGACGGCTTTTGACGAGAAGGTCGACAAAACTCGTTTGTTTGAATTGCTACTTGACCATCAACTTGTAGTGTAGCGGGACGGCGTTTGAAATATAATTCACATTGGCTAAATTGTGTCAAGAAGCACGACGTAAGCGCTATTAGTTTACCGTAAATGTCAGACTACGGTAGGCGTATCCAAATAAATGCTTCAGAAATCTTGCAGTCCTCAACCATCACGCTTCAAAACAGAGTAGTCAACCATTTGTTCGATGCCGCTGCCCGCAAGGCAAACTCTTCGTCATTGGGCATCGTGCTCTTGATATGGCCGAGCGGCAAATATACGCTGACGAACTGGCCAACCATTGGAAATTCTTGAAGAGGTTCTGCATCCACAATACTAAAAACATCATTCCTGCCTTTGAGGCGGTCCTCCATGGCCTGCTTACTTTCCTCTGTCAATGGGAGCTTCATAAGGCTGCATTGCTTGATAAGAACTTTGTTCTGTGGGTCAATAGACAGCTCAATTTGGTCTCTTGCTGTTGTGACGTGAAAAATTATGTAGATCGGAGCCAACTCGTCCCAGGTAGTATCCTTCCCACAATGGACAAATGATTTCATTCCCAACGGCGGACGTTGGAGACCCCAAAGCGATGTTCTACCTACACCAAGTCCCCTCTTTGGATTTTGACCGGTAGCATTTTGCAAGTATTCGATTAGTAGTATACAATAGCCAAGGACTGTCGACTCGGAAATGTGATCAAGGATAGCTTGAGTGCTTTTGCCAAAAAACTCACTAACAGAAAGCTTCCTCAGGTAATCCGTCGTGTATTTAGCGTCATACGAAGGATTAGAGCTTGGAACGACAACGGGGTACTTAGTATACCGAGATAGACTTGCACGCGGGGGGAACTCGCCGAAGCACTCGCCTTCTTGCGGTCGAGCTTGGCAAGTCATCGCCGGAGGCATCTCCAGCTTGTCAGGGCTTCCAATCGTATAGACAACCATTCCCGTCCTCTCGAACAGAGTTCGTCCCAGTTTGAGTACCTGGAGACGAGGACCATTTATTGCCAAAGAAATTGGTTGATTCTCATTCAACCAGACCACCAGGCGATCCAGATCTTCTTCATTCGTCGGGTTGACGCGAGAAAAGTCCACCGTCACTTTCCGCCAAAACTCTTTGATACCCAAGACAGGCAAATGATCGCTAATTTTTATAAAAGCATCCACGTTCTCGTGACGATCAAGCCCCGACGGAATCGCACTCCCTTCGTGATTGGCATAAATGCCGTCAAAAAGCTTGTTCTTTACGGCAAACGGTCCATCCGAAATCTCTTTGACCGAATCGAATATACCCATTATATCTTCGTCCTTAGTGGACAGCGGCACAACACAATGTCGCAACGCTGTGCACCGTCCTGAACTCTCAATTGTTGCACTCGTTTTTATTGCTAACCGAACATTCTCGTCCATAGTGGTCGTCAACAAGGTGTTTGGCCCACCAGTACTAGCAATCGTATTAAAATATGATTGCTTGATGGAAGCTGCCAACTCCCTCGAACATGTTGCGTACAAATTACCAGTGCGATTTTGGCAAGAAGTCGTGATCTCTTCAATTTGATTCAGTGAACTGGACACGAACGTTAGCATGCCTGGGTCAATACCTTCATTTAGAATCAGTTGTAGCAATAGCTGCGTCCAGCGATACGAATGTTGGGATGTGTCGCTGCGTCCGAGGACAATGCAGGGAATGCCAACCTCAAGCGATCGCAGAGTTTTTCGCGAAAGATCCAAGAAGTTAGTAAAATTAGACACGCAGCTAACGTAAATGGGTTTTCGACTGATTTCCACGACTCCTTCAGCTTCGTCGCGCAAGAGAAAATCATTTAAGCGTCGTTCGATAGTGTTAGCCATGATGGATTCTTCAATTTCTGTAATGCCGTCCTGTTTTTGAAAGTCTAAACTCTGGTTGCCAATCAAGAATCCAGCGTACTCAGACATGAGGTTTTCTTCCACGTTCCGAATTTCGGTGCGCAAGTCCTTGTAAGGCGACTCGTACGAGACGATATGCGCTTTAATCTTGTTGACCTGATCCGGTGTGGCTAGTGCTTGCTTACCGTTTACCTTTCCGAGCGCATTTAGCGTGTCAGCTAATTCAGACCCGCCTAGATTTTCGCCGTTGACCAACGTAGCAATCTTTTGAGCAAATGATTGAAAGGTGCAGCATTGTCAGTTCATCGTCTTGCTTTCTCTGTTAGTGCTGACGCTGAGGTATACGTACCGGGTCGGTGTACCAGAGTTCCGCGTCAAAGCTATCGAGATAGGATATCGTACTATCTCGCAGTCGCTGTGTGTCTACAACAGGTAGCCCATGAAAGCAGGCACTATATTCCTTTGTCCCAAAGTGAAAAGAACGGAGTCCTGTGGCGGTTCCGCCTCCTCTTTTCATTTTTGCTGCAATTTGGGCCGTGCAATGTGCCATTGATTTCAGAGGAGACATGGTGATTTGGTTGCAAGATTTTTTCTCATAGCCAGTGTATGTAGGCTTCTTTTACGATCGCCTTCGTAATTCCGTATGATTCGCCTCTCCTTTGATGGTATTTGTTCGCTTTCTCAGTGCCTTGCCATACGCTCACACTCACTATCAGTCGAACATACGATTTTGTCCGGCAAAAAGTTTGCTGATTCCGACGCTTTCGTTTAGATTATATAATATATTCATGTAGAACGACTTTTAGAAGATGTTTGTTCAATATGTACAGATGTCGTGATGTCGTCGCCCTACCTGTACCGTTCATTCACAGACAGTTTGCCTCCCGATTCGTTTTTTCTTCTTGGAGAGATGTTTCGCAGGTCAGCGCTTGCCAAGCGCCCCACAGAATTGCTCCTTTAGCCATGGCGAGTCTACGTTCATCAGCCGCTTCGCTCGGCGGGAAGATTCATTTAATGTCACAAGCAAGAAACGCCTTTGCTCGGCGAAGAACAGACGTTCAGCCATTGAGAATAGCCGCATTCCAACTGGCTTTCAAACAATCATTCCCAGCGAGAACCATTTCTACCGGTGAACACCATCTTGACAACACGCCCGGCTATGGACACGTCCGAAGAAGTCATCACATGCACGATAGGAGCCCTAGCTTCAAAGTAGCTCAGATCTTGTACACTGGTACAATAGAGATTGTCAATCTACACACAAGCGAGCTACTACAGAGGATGTATGCTCGCGATTTGTTCTCTCTCAACATTACTTCCCGACAAGAACGCCAGCGTTCTCGACGAGTACGTCGAACACCTCCAGCAATCGTGCCGCGTAAAGGTCAGGTCATCGTCAGTTTTGGTAATGTCAGGGCGATTGCCGGCTTAGATTCGGTTCAGCTTTTGGATGCGCACAAACCTGTCGTGCGTGATTTCGCCGAGCACCTGGCCAAAGTGTACGCTAAGGGAGCCGTGGAAGCTGGATTATCGAATGAATTAATTTTCTTAGAGGAAGTACTTCGCGATACGGTGGAGACATATTCTCGACGGTTACGCCTATACGAGCCCATCGTAGACTCTTTCTTGGACAAGGTCGCGAGCGAAGTGTATTCGGATACCGGTGTCCACCAGCTGGTACCTCTCAAAGACAGCCTCCAGTCTTTCGAGATTCAAGTCAAGCAGTGCGTTGAATGCCTTGCCGAGCTTTTGAACGACGATGACGAAATGCTTTCCCTCCTTTTAACTGAACAGGCAAGTGCGGCTACCACAGGAAAGGAAGTAGAATTTGCTCGCCACGAAGATGTCGACCTCCTGTTGGGTGTGTACGCCCGACAGCTTGGCAACATCCTCATGGAGATACAGTACATGTTGGGTAGACTCCAATCGAAGCAAGAATTTGTAGCTTTGGCATTAGCGGGATACCGCAATCGAATGGTGCGCATGAATGTACACCTCGGTATTGCAACGCTGTCGCTTGGGTTGGGTACAACAGTGGCAGGGTTCTTTGGTATGAACCTGGTATCAGGCTTTGAAGAATCGCAGACAGCCTTCGCAAATGTTGTTCTGGGTTCAGGCTTGGCCGGTCTCTTGATTGCTAGTGGGTCCATGAACTATTTAAGTGGGCGAACTATGCAGAAACGTGCCTCTGAACGTCTCGACGAAATTGAAACTCTGACAGGCGCTCTTAGCGACATGTGTGCCATTGATTACACTGTCAAGAGCACAGTGGAGCAAGGACAAATACTGGACAAGGATACCTTTCGCCGAATTCTAAAAAAATCGCGCCAAGACGGACACATTTCCAATGCCGAGGTCGATTTGTTGTTTGATGTTTTTGACCGTGTCAAAGATGGATACATTCATTTAGAAGAGTTCTATCCTCCAGCTTTAGATCAGTCTTTGGATCACGGGCTTGGAGAAACATCGGCCCCCTCTAAAGAACCACAAATATCGAAGTAAGGTCATTTGAACTAGATAAATGTTCTATGCTTAACATTGGCAGTGTCTTGTCCGAGACAGATACCTGCACTCCGTAAAAGCACAAAATCAGAACCTAGGCGCAAAGGCCAGTGAATTTTCAACAGTATCAAGCAGTACGGCTAGTGTACGCAATGATGTTCGTTTTGAACTGACCATGTTCAGTTTGTACTGGGATATACTCAAGGCGACGAGGGGACAGCCCTTACAAAACGCAAAATTATACATCACTTTTGATAAGGTTGCTATCATCTCTTCCATTCGTACATCGCAAACTCATCTGGTCAAACATTGAAATCATTACCGTCTATAAGAATCTTTGAAAAAACCTAGTGAAAAGGTGTGGATCTAATCTGGGTATTTCGACACTGACAGAGTTAGCAAATATATAGGAAGTAACTGTAAGGTCCTGTCTAGTTTTGGCTCACAGGTTTCCTTACGGACCGTTTCCTGACAGACGGTCGGTCCAGTTTCATGATTATAGGTTTGTCCCTTTGGACGTCCTGATATTAACAGCGAATGAAATGCACACTTTTCTCCTTTATATTGCCGGTGAATGACAGTGAAAAACGAGTTTTACCAACTACCTAACTGTAAATCTATCTCGTGTTAGGCATCCCGCAGCTTGACAATAAGTGCTACTTTACCAGATGAAGCCTTGCAACAAGAGCGAACGGGAAGCAATCAGATTTTCTCAAATTCCGCTCGAGTACCTTTCCGCTACAGCGGATCGGGAGGAGCAACAACACAGATCGGGGGCCTCGAGACCCGATGGCCGAACGACTTGAAGAGTCGATTCTACCAAATGTTCTGGGATCGGCCTGTGCCGGTATCATAGCTCGCATTTCGACGCATCCACTCGATACAACCAAAGCTCGCTTGCAGGCCCAAAGCGCCCCGAGGTACCGAGGTCCTGTTGACGCTCTGGCACAGACTGCCAGAGCCGAAGGTATCACCGGCTTGTATCGAGGCTTTGGGGCAGTAATCATCGGTGGCACACCAGGGACTGTTCTTTACTTATGCAGTTACGATTTCGTTAAAAAAGGGCTTTCGCAAGCTTGGGAATCACGTATGAATCAACCTATGGAAGGCACGGGTGCAGATTTTGCCGTACATTTTACGGCAGGAATGCTGGCAGAAACAATCGCATGCATCATCTATGTTCCAGTGGATGTTGTGAAAGAAAGAATGCAAGTCCAACAGGGCTTACAAAGCTCACCATCGGCTTATAAAAGTAGCTGGGACGCTTTTCAGAAGATTGCAAGGTCCGAAGGCATTACTGGAATCTACAAGGGCTATACGGCTACGTTGGGCTCGTTTGGTCCCTTTTCAGCGCTGTACTTTGTCTTTTACGAAAAATTGAAACGCTCGAGTTGTCAATATGTATCCAGAGAACCGTATACTATATCTGGCTCTTCGGGAAGAAATACGGAACTTCCTTTTCCTTGGGTGGTAGGTTGTAGCGCTGGTGCTGGAGCACTAGCGTCGTGGCTTACATCGCCTCTGGATATGGCAAAATTGCGGCTACAAGTGCAACGTGGACATATTGCGCAAAATGCTTCTTCTTTGGCTCCAGTAACGTCATATCGAGGCGTGTGGGACTGCTTAAAGCAGGCACATAAGCGCGACGGATTTCGTGGCCTTTTTCGCGGTGCTGGTGCTCGAGTTCTCCATTTCGCCCCTGCGACAACGATCACGATGACTAGCTACGAAATGTGTCGCTCTCTGTTTGCGGGTATGGGAGGTGCATAGCGCCATTTGTGCGCGGTCCGGTGATTGCAACGCAGGTATCCGTCCCGAATTGATTTTGTCCGTCACAAAAATTGCATAAAATCATCATCAGCAATGTATTGTTAGCTTTTTCTCTGCGAGAATGACTACATTACAGTGCTCGCGATGCCATCAACTAGACGTGGAAGTATTCCTTTTCGCAATCGAAAGCATGATGACCAGATATGGTTTCTCCGAAGCTTGTCTAGAGGTGAAGGCTAGCTTTTCGGCTGCTATTGGGGATTGGTAAATTTTTTATATTACACTGAAGGTAGCCGGTTCGACGCCCTCTAACAGTAAGCTCGACGGCTGGTTATAGGATGTGTCGCAGAGCTCTTATATATTAATAGACAAGATACGATTTACCGTAGAATAATTCGATCCGATCCATTTTTTTCGCATTCGTCCGTGGCCAGACGAATCAAACAAGAAAGCGCCCAAGGTTTAGGTTTTTCGTCGCTTATACCTTACGGTTACATTATAATTGACTGTGATGAATGGTTGTCATTTCTTCAGGCTTTTTTCTTTCCCTCTTCCATGAAAAGGAGTAGGTAAACGGCTTTTGCACAGAAAGCAGCGCTGCGCCCATGTCCATGCAATCGCGTTTTACATTTCGCCGGTCTAAGACTTGGGTGGTGCGATCCAATGCAGCATTCTTACGAGCTTCCCAATCATCCAATCACAGGATCGGCAGGATTCAAATAAATCATACGGCACCATGTATACATCATAGTCAATGGACTCAGTCATGCCAACAGAGATGCTTTGCGTCGACTGCAGCAGACTATGACGGTACCAAAACTGTGCGAGAAGCCAAAGACTTAGCTTTGGAAGACCAATACAGTCGCAAGACACCATTGGAGCACGTCCTGTTGCGACCGAGCATGTACGTCGGCTCGAACGAAAAGGCACAGCCAATAGCTTGCTGGGTACCCGATCCGATTCCAACCCCACCGACCGAAGAACTTTTAATGAAAACGACAAGCGTTGTACAATATGCAACAGTTCCTGATTATCCCATTAAAATGGTCCGGCTTGAGTACGGATTGGTACCGGCTTTAAACAAGGTGCGACACGGTTTGTTTGGTAGGGAAAATCAAGATGTTTACAGTTGCACAAAAAAATCTTCTAATCCGGTCTCATCATTACCTTTTACCTAGGTTTTTGACGAAATTTTGGTGAATGCTGCCGACAATCTTCAACGTCACCCAGACTCCTGCACCCGTATCGATGTGATTATTGACCCTGGTTCTGACAATCGAGATCCCTTTATACGTGTTCGAAATGATGGCAAAGGTATCCCTGTGCAGGTGCACCAAAAGGAAGGCATGTACGTACCAGAAATGCTTTTTGGGCACTTGCTTACGGGTTCCAACTTTGATGACAATGAAAAGCGTTTGACGGGTGGTACGTCGTCGTTTTGAATTTGCTTAGTAATTTTCACTTGCCAATGTCTGTGCTGCTTTCGTTTTCTCACCCGCTGCTTGATTTCAACCCAAGGACGACATGGGTTCGGTGCAAAGTTGACCAACATCTTCTCCAAATCGTTCACGGTCGAAACTTTGGACTCGCGAAAACGGCTGAAATATAGACAGACTTGGTCGTCCAATATGACCAATGCCTCCTCGCCGGAAATTGTTGAGGTGCCGGCCGATGCTACTGACTATACATGCGTTTCCTTCGTTCCAGATGTAGCTCGCTTGACCAATGATGCATCAGCACTTTCAATATCTAAGGAAGACTATGCCTTGATGTGTCGTCGAGTTTTGGATGTGGCGGGCTGCTCGGCAGGAAGGTTGAGGGTGACACTGAACGGAGTTGACGTTACGATGGGATCCTTTCCCGACTATGCTCGGCTGTATCGCAAGCAAGATTCACTGCCTGTTTGTTTTGATGCCATCAATTCACGATGGACTGTGGGTGTGGGCCTCTCGGAGACTGGCTCCTTCGAAATGGTGTCGTTTGTCAACGGTATGGCGACAAGTCGAGGCGGGACGCACGTGAATTCTATACTACAACAAGTCATAAAGAAAATTCAAGAGAAGATTGAGAAGACTGATCCTGAACTGGTTCAAATGGCTTCCCAAGGCGTGATCCGAAGGCACCTATTTGTGTCAGTAGCCGCGCTCATTGAAAACCCGACTTTCGACTCCCAAATGAAAGAGTGCCTAACGTCCAGTCCAGCTGATTTTGGGAGCTCCTTCAGCCTGAGCGAAAGTTTTATCAAGTCTGTTTTACAGAGCGAAGAGGAAGGAGGTCCAGGTATTGTAGAAGAGATTCGTAGGGCAGCTCAGAGTAGACAGCAAGCAACGCTGTTGAAAGTGATCGGCGGGAAGACGAGCAAGCGCCAGCTCTTGTCGATTCCAAAACTCGAGGATGCCCACCATGCTGGGACAAAAAGCGGATCGGAATGTACCTTGATTCTTACCGAAGGTGACTCTGCGAAAGCATTAGCGGTTGCCGGGCTTGAAGTCATTGGTCGAGCCCGGTATGGAGTTTTTCCTCTGCGTGGCAAACTGCTCAACGTACGTGAAGCAGCAGTATCCCAAATGGCAAAAAATGCTGAAGTAACGGCGCTATGTGCAATAATCGGACTGGATTTCGACAAGACGTACGAGACAATTGAAGAACGAAGAAAATTGAGATACGGTAAGAAGCACGGTGTTTTTATTCGTGTTCGGATGCTAAGGGTGATGCTCACACTTCATATTCCTCCAGGGAAGGTTATGCTGATGACAGATCAGGATACAGGTAAGATATATCTAAAGCAATCCGTGTGTAGCACTTGAAGAGGAGAAACACTAACACTTTGAGTTTTCAGACGGCTCTCATATCAAAGGATTGGTCATGAACTTTTTCCGATATTTTTGGCCGAATTTGTTGAAACCGCCCGTGGACTTGCAAGTGAACGATGAGGACGAAACCCCACCGTTTCTCTCGTCATTTGTTACTCCTCTTCTCAAAGCGAGTAAGAAGTCTTCCAAAACGGGTACTCTCTCGTTTTACTCGATGGCGGAATACAAAAAATGGCGAGGATCGATTGAAGCAGAGGATTTCAAAAAGTGGACCGTCAAATACTACAAAGGTTTGGGAACAAGCACACCAGCTGAGGCCAGAGAGTACTTTTCTGCCTTCAATGATCACTTCCGTCCGTTTTTGTGGAATTCAGACATCGATGGAGAACTCCTTGACATGGTTTTTGATGGCGAGCGTGCGGCAGATCGGCGAGCTTGGATTCTAGATGTCTATGACGAGACTTCCAATTTGTTGAACGATCCGTCTGCGGGAAATAATGTAAGCTATGAAGACTTCATCAACAAAGAAATGATTCATTTTTCAAATGCGGACAACATTCGCAGCATACCTAGTGCCATTGATGGGCTAAAACCATCGCAGCGGAAGGTGCTGTACGCATGCTTTAAGAGAAAACTGAAGTCAGAGATAAAAGTCGCGCAGCTCACAGGATATTGCGCGGAGCATACAGCATACCATCACGGAGAGGCGTCGTTGCAGTCTACAAGTAAGTAATTATGAGCGTTCGAATTGGGTTCAATCATAATGAGTTCTGAACATATTCTTGTCGTCTCAGTAATTGGGATGGCTCAGGACTTTGTGGGCTCAAACAACATTAATCTTCTTGTGCCCTCCGGTCAATTCGGGACACGGATTATGGGAGGTGCTGATGCAGCGTCGCCCCGTTACATTTATACGTATTTAGCACCAATCGCACGCTCTCTATTCCCGGAAGCCGATGATACTTTGCTATCCTATCTAGAAGACGATGGGCAGCAGATTGAGCCGGAATTTTACTGCCCAATTATTCCGCTTTTGGTGGTCAATGGTTGTCAAGGGATTGGTACTGGATGGAGCACATTTATTCCCCCGCACAGCGCCAACGATGTGCTGGAATACATTCTTGCTAAGCTCGATGGGGCTGAGAGATTGCCGAAGATCCATCCGTTTGCGAGAGGCTTTCAAGGAAGAATAGAGCCTGACCCAAATGGGAATGGATATGTATCTTTCGGCCGCTCGTCTTGTATATCCGACAGGACCATTCTTATCGATGAGCTACCTCTGCGATGCTGGACAAACAAATACAAAGGAATATTATTGAAGATGCGCGACCGAGGAGAAGTCACGAGTTTCGTTGAGAATCACAACACGTCGAAGGTCTCGTTTCTAGTTACTCTCAAGTCTGCCCAATTGGCACGAATGACACAGGCTGGCCTAGAAAAGAGTTTCAAGTTGAAAACGAATTTGCAGACGACAAACATGCATGCTTTTAATAAAGACGGTCAAATCTGCAAATTTGATACTGCGGAAAGCATTGTAGAAGCATTCTTCCCCGTCCGCATGCAGTTGTATCAGGATCGAATCGCCCTTTTGCAGTCTTTGTTGAACTACGAGGCTTCTATACTTCGCAACAAAGCTCGCTTCATTAAAGCTGTAACTAGCGGAGACATCGATCTTACGAGCGGTCGCAGATCAAAGCAGGAAACTTCGAAAAAGTTAAAGGAACATGGTTTCCTGGACTCAGTCGAGTTGAATGCAATTAAAAATGAAAACGTCCTCTGGAAGAGACGTCAATTTGCCTCTGAAAAGGGGGAGGGCGGTTCCAACTTAGAACCAATGAACTTTGATTA
>Ga0163101_100151_pt1 | contig 16630 bp, 8 predicted proteins | sample TAMARWmetagpilot_2_FD_111548 | JGI IMG/M metagenome (GOLD analysis project Ga0163101, IMG submission 111548) | Phycosphere-associated microbial communities from TAMU algal ponds, Corpus Christi, Texas, USA - TAMU ARW1 11/11 metagenome pilot | ecosystem: Engineered > Artificial ecosystem >...
CAATTTCTCACCTGGAACCTAAAAAATTGACTGTGAGGAGAAATGAGATCACATTTAAAGTCAATACATTCTAGCCTTTACATTTTTGCTTGGGTTGAATATCAAGATTCTTTGTTAGTGAGGTATTAGGTATGCGTCTAGTTATATCTTGAAAGATGTGTCCGTCACTATCAGAATGCAACCCCTCAATTTCAAATTGGGCGTATTTCAATTTCATTGAAATCGTGGAACATCCGCTTTTAAATACAACCATGGTAAGGTTTACTCGACACAGCCTGAAAGGTTGAGTAGCTGATGAATGGGACACGGTATTGGCTGTAAAACAACGCCTCGAAGAGTCCTTGATGAGCAGTCTTTTATGCAAGAGAAAACAGTTGCCATGACATTTGCGTCATAGGCCGAACACCTCATATATTTCTTGGATTGTGGAGTCCTCAGTCTGATTGTAAGCAAGACACTCTTGATGTTTGTAAACAACATTAACTGAGTTGGTCTACCGGCTCCTGGTTGAGCAGATGTTTTCAAAAAGCTAATCATAAATGGATCCATCACAGCCTATAGTGTAGGAGTCTATGCTTTGGTAATGATTGTTCGGACCTTGCTCCGTCATCGGAATTCGTGATCATCAATAGAAACAGATAAAATAGACAGATCATCAAAAACATCCAGCACCTGATATTTGGCAGGATTACAGAACAAATCAAACGCGTTGTGCAGAACCGACTTCAGTGCATCAAAGTCGGGTATATGATCCCACGATAACGCTAGCTTTTCGATTGCATCAAGCTGTCGCGACAGGTTGGTTGATTTGCTATCCGGTTTTAGCTGTTGCAATGCTCGCCCGGTGTACTTGGCCTTCCGTACAGCTTTACGCAACGGGGCATTGAGAAGTAGCTGAGAGGCTTGCTCCGTTACCACGGAGGCTTCGAAGGTATCCGCGACCGCAATTAATATCTCATTCCAAGCAAAGTCATAGTCTTGGCACGTCACAATATGAATAAGTTCAGTACATGAAGATCTATGATGGCTAGTAATTTTCTCGCCGTCATTTGTAGCCGAACCCGTCCGGGAGTGGTAAAGTGCGGTGAAGTGCAACGGCCGAAACCATTTGCTGGAAGCTAAATGAGGAATCTGCTGCAGAATCCCACCTACGGTAAGTCTCTGGGAGACGTCGTATTCAACGTGTAAGAACTCAAACTTCCGCGCGATCGGATGAATGAGCAATATAACCAAACGATGTTGGCCACCGTGCAGATTCAGAACGTGTGTTTTGGCCAGAGGCAAGTTGTGATGATCGGCCCAGCGAATCGCTGTAGGTACTAGAGGTGTTTCAACGCTACGTTCCGATTGTGAGTCGTCCTCGGTTTCGGTCGTTTCATAACTCTTGGAGTCGAGCCCGTGAATTTGCGGAGCTCGAGTGAGTGGTGGTCGACACGATGCTTGTTTGTTTTTTCCATTTTTATTCTGAAATCGTTTCCCTGCGATTCCATCTAGACGATCAAGGCGGTCCCATTGTGCTTCCAGACTCTCAGCTTCTTGGAGACTCTCTGGAAACACCGGTATGAAGGAATTTTCGTCGAGAAGCGGCGAATTCCACCAGGATACGTTCGGTGGCATTCCCGGATGAAGTAGTGGCGATGTATCATCAGCTTTTCTTGTACTGGGTTTGCGCCGGCGATTCCAGCGTTTCCACAAAGGTGCGGACGTCGGGAGTAAGGAAGGGACCATGGTGGAAAGCGAATGGAAAGAATGGCTCAAATTTCGTTTATGTGTTACAGTTAGCCACAATGACGGGTTTTGAGAACCTTCTTCGACGAGCTTCACTTCAGAATAGCAAACAGTCTCAAACAGATCTGTGGTTGGTGGTAGAATAAGCCCTCTTTGTAGTGCAATAAGTGTGGGAGCTGCAACCATGTGTGGGCTTAGTATCGGAAAAAGAAATAAATATACGCAGAAAAAGCAAATTCTAAGGGATGGCTAAATGAGTACCGTGTGTGGTGATATTCTGAATCCCGATTTAAATAAATAATACGCAGTCACATCTTTTTTGAATACAAATGACATTAAATGTTGTTAGGTCGAGGGAAAATACTTACCGATTTTTTATACGTGAATCTTATCAGATTGATTCAGAGTGCCCGGGGACTGCTTTCTCAAATGGAGTCGCGGCTGTTCGAGAGGATTCTTGCCTTCGGGCGCGAAATACGAATTCAAGTTTTTTCCGTAACTACCTAGTTTTTTCGCAGTATTGCCTAATTTCCGGGGTTTGGAGCTGTGCATTTTCCTGCCTTTCTACCTCCGAAGCAATTAACAGCGACCTTTATCGCGGTTTGCCCGACATTGCAGCTTTGTCGCAACACGGAATGCGCCAATCCTCAGCCGAGATCGGTCGATTTGGTTTCTTGCTCCGAAATCCGTCTGCCTGCTTAGACGACGAAAAGCATTTTTTTCTATGGGTCAAACTCTTATGTTGATCAACAACAAGATACCGATTCTCCCCTTGTTTGAGAGAGTGGGTTTGTAGTTGTCGCAGCAAGTTTTGGTGACGATCTGGATAACAGTTCAAGCAGAACGACGGTGTACTCTCCAACGGTGCTGCTATTCTGTCGAACAAGATATTCGCAACAAGACACGCCTCCATTTGCAATGGCTCGAGCAGTCGGTATTTCTGTCTCTGGGAGTTCATCCGTCAAAGCGTCAGGGGGTGGTAGTGGTGGAAGGGAAGGCCCCAAACATTCCAGTTCGTGGACGTACACACAGATTTTGACATCCTTGCTAGGTACTTCGGTCCTACTCATTTCGTTGTTTAATATTTACCAGGTCCATCGCAGTAGCGATGCGCTCCTGCAGAGCAAGGCCGACCAATCTGTCAACAATGTTTTGAAAGACTTTATGGAAATAAAGCCATCGAATCCCAACCCGTTGACTTCCGACAGAGACGAAAAAGGTACCGTCCATCAAGTAAGCGCGGCGGAGCATGATCGAATGCATGAAGCAGACGAAGGAGAGCCCATCGAAAGAGACTATTCCGGGGCTGAAGAAAGCGACCGATCCACTCTTGCGGGGCTGTCTTGTGCCGACCACGGCGGTCCATTGGACGAATTCGCTCGTGAAATGGTGTACTGGCAAGATATTTCCAGCGATTCGCAGTACACGAGTCCGTTTCGCAGTAAAAGTGGACAACCCCGCCGGTACATGACTTTCGAACCAGACGGTGGCGGTTGGAACAACATTCGTATGGCCATGGAGACAGTTTTGGGTTTGGGAATTGCGATGGGTCGAACCGTGGTTCTTCCTCCCGAGCAGCGTATGTACTTGCTCGCCAAGGATCGCGGTCGACAAAAAACTGACTTTGGTTTCGCCGACTTCTTTCCCATGCACGAGCTTGCGACCGAAAACGCTGGTTTAGAAATGATCACAATGCAGGAATTTTTACAAGCCGAAGCTATGACGGGTAATTTGCGTGACAAGCATACCGGACAGATTTCCTTTCCACCGGAAAATCGTACGGATTGGGATGGGCAAGATGTCAAGCCGCTGAAAGAATGGCTCCACAATGTCACACATACACCCTTTTGGGCACCAGAAAAATGCATGGCGGCATTTCCCGCGTCGGGCAACCACAAAGATGTCGAGGTATTAAAGTCGATGCTCGAGCAGATTCAAAAGGAGGGCGGGCCTTTACAAGAGCACGTACTGGAGAATCCAACCCCAGTAGACGCGACACCAATCGAGCGCATGCGAGAAAACCTTGCCCGGCGAAAAGAGCTTTGTGTATATGACGAAACCATGCAAAAGGAACCTGTCGTTCATTTCATGTGCAACCATAGACTCAGGGTACGCATGCTGGTCCACTTCTACGCGTTTTTGTTCTTTGAAGATTGGCGGGAAGACTTGTGGATGAAGCGCTTCATGCGCGATCATATGAGATATATCGACGCTATTCAATGTCCTGCGGCTCGCATCGTGCACGCACTGAGAGAGTACGCCCGGCAAAAAGATCCTGTAAACAACCCCCGCGGGGACTTCGATACCTTTCATGTAAGACGTGGCGACTTTCAGTTCAAGCGCACGCGAATCTCGGCTGAAGACATTCTCAGCAACACAAGAGACGAGCTGACGGAGGGTGCCGTAATATACATTGCTACAGATGAACGCGACAAGGCGTTTTTCGATCCCTTGAAACAATTCTACAATGTTAAGTTCATGGATGATTTTAAAAATGAATTGGCGAATGTGAATACGAACTACTATGGCATGGTATGTCAAATGGTTGCTCCGAGAAGTGAAGAGAATATTTTTTAACCGTGATTTATATTGCATCTTTACAGATTGATCAGCTCGTTGCATCACGGGGTCAAAAGTTTTTTGGATGTTGGCACTCCACGTAAGTCCGTCGCCGACTCCGCAAAAACTTTTGGGTTGAGGGTCCATACTAATGTATTTTCTCCGTTCTCAGGTTCACTGGCTTTATTGCCCGAATAAGAGGCTATCACTCGGTCAAGGACAACCTGGCGGGTTTCGAAAAAGGGACTCTCCCGACAACATTTTACTACGCAACTCTAGCAAACAAATATGTAATGCACGAATATGCTCCTTTGCATGGCGCTTTTTTCAATCGCGAGGTAAGTACTAAAAAGGCCGGTTGTCTTTGGTCCTAGAGAGGACCTCGACTTATTCATTTTCTCTTCTTTTCTCAGTTTCCGATTAGTTGGAGAGATATCGACAAAAGTGTAGGAAACCTGCCAATTTCTGATGCATAGCCCAAAGGAAAGTCTAGAAACAAATACGTAGCGGTCCTTTCTCATAAGTTCATGAACCTTGATTTCTCGCAGTCTTTATGCATTAACATGAGATCGCTTTTCGTAGCATTGAGCGTTAACGTTACGCAGTTTACTGTTACTTCATTCAATGGGAATTTTGGAAGTCGAGTTCATAGTCGTCGTCACAAATTGACGGCACACTTGGTGCTTTATCTTCGACATAGTACCCCAGCTCGCCAGTATCCGCAGCCACAAAGTCGGCCCGTCCTCGCGTTTGTGCTCGATGCTGGTACACATGATTCATGAACGCACCAGACGAAAAATCTTCGACAAACTGGGATTTGTCCACTTGCGCAAAACGCAAGCGTGTCTCTTCCCGAATCGAGGCACGCATTTCTCCCTCTGCTTGGCAGGCAGGAAAGTCCGTTGAGTGCTGCAACTGAACAGCCCACACCTCCATTGCTTCTATATCAAAGGTAAAGTCCTGACCAGCACCGAGTAATGGTCCCGACTCAAACGTCGTATCCGTTGTACACGCTCGGCATCCTTCCAGCGTTGCGGTAATGTGCAATCGTGGGGAATCTTCCGCAACCCCACCCACAGCCAATCCAGAAAGTATTCCTTGCCGGGAGCGAGAAGGAACATGTAGATACTGCCAGTACGAGTCTCCTATGCGACTGTAAAGCTGCCAGCTTGGTTCAAGAGCGAACAAAAAGGCGTCCTTAGAAGGCCCGTCGGGACTCGCTCCGAACCATTTCGTGGAGCTCTTCCAAGGTACTTGAGTAAAGTAGCCGAACCGGGCACCCCCAGTAGATTGGATCAGTAGTACTGTAGGTCCCACATAATTCCACAAGGCTTGCTGAAGGGTTAAAAAACTTAGTCCATCCTTCAAGGCACTCGAGTAAAGGCGTTTCCATGGCCCATCCAAAGTCATGGCCGCTAGCGTAACTCGATCAAGACGAGTGTGCTGCAGCAGTATAGAAGAGGGAGAATCGAGCGTCACGGACCGAAATGACGGTTGCCGGCTCGCTTCAAAAAGATGCGTAGGAATGAGCGCTATATGCCATACGGACGCGACAAAAAGCGAAAAATTGGGACAAGTCTTGTTCACCCAATCGCGCCACTCTGCATTGGAAATCTTGTTGTTACTGATGCTGGAGGACAGGGAATCAATCCAGGCTAGTGGCGTTTCTGTACTGTATGGTGTAATACGGTCGACCGTTTCGGCATCTTTCGTCGAGGCAAGAAATTCGTAGGCGACGGCAAAGCGATGCAACAGACTTGCTAAGGCTTCGACACTGGCGACATGGTTGCCTTGGCCTTGGATTGCGCTCCCGTCCTGGTCCAGAACAGCATCAAACAGGGTTTTCATAAGAAAGTGTGAGGATCGTCGACCGCATAGCGAGACAAAGGTTTCTAACAATCTAGCTGTTTCCATCAGAGAGAGCGGCTCGTCGCAACCGTCTGCTTCTGATACTAGATCCAACACGAAAACAGAACGCAACGTATGGCAAAAGATTTCAATCAATTCTGGTAAAAGATGCTGCTCAACATATTCCAGCTTGGTCAACATTTCGTCGGTCGTCGCGCCAAGATTGGCATCGGTAACAGGCCCAGACGGAACTGCGCGACGCAGATCCGACAACCGTAGATCCTTTGCGATGTTGCTGCCGTTTATGAGTTGAGCCTCAGTACCGCCCAAAAGCAGTGATTGGAGCTGCGACAGAGAAAACACCAAACAAATGCCTTCCAACTCGGTTTCGCTGACAGGGAAATGATCTAGCAGCATCTCATTGACACTGCGTGTGGAGGTGGCCGAGCTTTGGATCATGCCGACGACGCCAATCACTCAAGGATTAAAAATGGTTCTACAACGACCAGACTCACTCAGCTTTCGTTTCAATCTGCTTTTATTCCCAAAATTCACCAGAAATGTTGAGTGATTCTTGGCAACTGTGCCTTGTTAGTCGCTGAAAAAGAGAATATCTCACTGTAAGTAAAAACGAATCGGAGAAACGCATCTGCATCGCGACGGCAAAGCGTAGGCAATAAAATTAGGCATCGACGGGAGGAATCAACAGAATGATCGACAGGAATACCACCTTTTGCCTGAAACTACTTGAACTTGCAACCAATAGTTTCCGAATTTAAATTTCGAATTAAAGCCCTACACAGGATTCGTTCCCTTAAGGGTTTGTGTCGATATGGGACAATGACAACACGCAAAACTGAACATCCAAGGAAACGACGGACAAGGCCTTGAACCACTGAAGTCCCGGTCTAGAGTACCTACATCACACAAAGACCTGATCTGGGAGGACCGAAAACGGTACGGCCCCTTGGAATTTCGAGGACGGCATCGATATCATCATGGTGGTTGCGGAGGAAGGTATTGAGAAACAGCCCGCGCTATCCGCCGTCAACTGCAATCAGCTGCAGCAGAAAGCCGAAGAGCATTCAAAAGATAATTTAGACGCGCAACGAAATCATAACAATTCATTCTGCCAGGACGAAGTGAATGGCGCCACACAAGCAATGATACATCCCGTTACAACGGCATTGTTAAAGCGTTTGGAACGAGATTTTGAACAAGCAGGAAAACGCACAGTCCGTGATTGTTTGCGTTCCAAAATTCTACCTTGTGCACCCGTACAAAGCTTGATCCAGTCGCTTCTCTCGGGATCGGGCAGTAGTGAAAATGGCAGCGAATCTCTCACACAAACTACTAATTTTATCACGGCGCACGACTTACATGATTCTCATGTGGCCATTCTCAACTCCTATCTGCACAGTATCAAAGACGATGCGCTGTACCACGAGAACTCGACCAACAACACGCATGGAAAAACAAGTCTTATGAAGCCTTCTATTTGGTTTATCTCACGATTTGCCACGGTGACGCGGTTTTTGCAATTCTTGTTTGAATTGCTGAAGGTCGGCGTCAACCCGGATCCAAACTTTCTTCCTTTCGATCGTGCACAAGTACAGAAATGGATTTTGGAAGAGCTCAAAGCCTTGCTCGATGTAACTCAGAGTTTGATGGTCAGGGCGGATACCAAAATTCATATCGAGAATGCTTCCTGGGCAGACTGTTACGATTCAGAAACGACTCAGCACTGGAACGCCTTTCAGGTGGGAGCATTTGTTTTCGGCTCCGTAACAAGGCTTGACCACTACGCCCGCTCTAGTCCGCCCATGATTTCACCATTATGGAAAGGTCTATGCGACCTTGTCACGGCGGTAAAGTCGTCCTCCAGTGATCCAATTTGTCACTCGTGGTTACCGGCTGGGTTGCTATGCCCTGCGTTATACGCATTGCACAGCTATTTGGAAGAGGGCTTGCGACCATTGTTAGAAGCCATTCAAGCGGCTGTGTTCCATAATGAGATCCCATCTCAGCCGCAATTTCAGCTGCAGCTGAGAATCTTCTCCTTTCTGACAGGACGTGTCTTGACGCTGCTGGAACATTTGCCACTGATCGACCCCCAGGATGATTGGCAATCGGCAGTTATTAGGAACATGTTTGACGTACTGGTAACGCTGAGAGGACTGGAGCCATTTTTGCAGACACAGATGGGTATAGATCTACCTTATCCGGAGCATTTGGTACCTCTCACAGAAAAGGCACGGCGTGGACTGGAGTCTTTGCTTTGGACCCAAGTGGGAAAGGAGAGACAAAATAAGTGTAGCAGCAATGCTGGCCGGAGTCTACAGATTTCTACAGTCGAGAGTTCTTTATTTCGCTCGGGTGAAAGTGCATCGGCTCCATCCCTGTGTAACGTCTCTCTTGCATTTGGCCAAATTTTGGTGTACCATGACATTTTAGAAAACGGATTGACAAAAGAGTTTGCGAAGGATCATTTACTCATGTCGGTGCGTGTTTGCCGACAGCTTCTATTCTTTTCCTGGCCTTTGTGTTTTAGCGCCTTTCTTGGTGAAGCATCAAAGTCCCTCCACGATGTAATACTGCGAACTACACGACTCGTATCGCAAACTTTGTGGTGCTGTGAGCGATCCGATTATTTCTGCCGGAATGAGGACACATGTCGAGCCCAATTTTACAGCGTTTTGGTGAAATGGCTGTGTCCAGTCTTCCCCCAGTGTGAAAAAAGTGATACAGCAATGCTCTCAAGAGCAATACAAAATCCATGGACACAAGAAGTTACAGTTACAATCATTGCGCTGCACGCATCAGCGATCGGAGAAAGCATTCCGCCGAGTGACGAATCACTGGTCACGTTGCTAATCAAGGTTCTGTTTGATCTGCGGACTAGAGCGGAATTGAGGGCCAATGTGGCCTCGGTACTGTTCCGATTGTGGGGTACTGATAACATAGGTTTGAAGTTTCAAATGGAAAAGCTCTTGCGGGAGGAATACCAGGCACTGCGCCAAAAATATTGTCAGGCAAAGCGAAAACGAAAGCGTCGACCGTCCAAATTGGTGTCTTTGCAGCTCATGACAATTGTGACTGGTTTCCTCCAGCAGATTCAATTGCCGATGAGGAGTCCGTCTGAATTTATTGCACGTCTGTCTCCACGAATAAGTTACCAAGCACTCATGGATGCGGTGGTGGTCATTGAAAAGTCGCATCCTTTTTCACCTCGTGAACTTGAACCTCTGGTGCAATCGTGTGTAAAAGCTTGGACACGGATCGAGAAGTCTTCGAGAGGCCGACGCAGACGGTTCGTTGCATTCGTTGCTATAGTAATGAGAATTTTCTACGAAAACGTGGAGGAGACCTGTGGGGGTTCGAGCACGATAGTCCTTGCATTGATTGAGCTTGTCAGACTATGCACAAGTCCAAAATGCTTAAAAGAGGTCTCTCGCGCCGATCAGCCTTATTCAATCACAGTATTTGGTGCTGCTCGGTTACTTGGGGTGCTGGGACAGGTTTTAACTCCAAAAACTTCACAAGTTGTCCTGCAAAATTTGACGGAATCGTTTCACCGGCTGTTGTCGATTAAGTTTTGGCCAATGCAATTATTTGCCATGACGGCTTTGGTTCGTTTCGCTTCTAGCATTCCTTCCAGATACAAAAATCTTTTGCCGAATTGCGTCCCGTCTTCCATGCAAAAGCTTTTGCAATGTCGCTTACAATGTTCAGTACTTGGTGGTAGTTGTGACAACAAACCAAGACGATGGCTGCATTGGCAAGTCGCTCAAGAACTTTACAAGTTGACAGTTCCCCCAGACAAACTAGAAAACAAGAGAGTTTTCCCGTCCTCTTCCTCATTTTCTGTTTCGGTTGGATCTTATTTCATATCCATGCCAACCCAGGCGGGGCGCAAGGCTGTTGTAATTTTCCCGCCAGACGAGGAGTCCTTGAAGGACATTCACTGCATGCTGGCTGGAGGGGACTTTAACGAGAAGCCACACGTTCAAACCGTCCGCCATACTTGTACTATGCCGAATGGGGAATGCAAACTGTTCCTGCAGTAATCAAAATATGCTAAAATGCGTGAATTTATCGGTTTGCATTATTCGTATCTACTATCATCAATATTGGCATCAACGGAAAGAATGTGGCCTCGTCATCGATTTCGTAGGATTCATTGCTAAGGACTTCATGCAAAGGCAAAATATAAAGGTCTGAATGCAAACAGAACTCTGAGAATTTTACCTATTTGGTGTCGTCGTTCGTTGCAATCTTGATTTCTTTGTGATCCTGTGCCACATCAGATGTTTGCTCACCGCTTTGAACAAGGCTAGAGCTATCGGTCAAAATAGGAATATTTCGAACTCGCCTCCCTAGCTTTTCCAAGTCTTTGGGGCCCGAAATAACGAGTATTCCGTTGTTGAGGTTTGCGTTGACCTTGTCGCTCTCAACAGTCGGATCTAGCGTGTAGCTCTGAGAAAATGTAGATGTGAAGCTATACGTCCCACTCTTGGATTCTTGGTGACCTTGGATTGAAAGAATGTTGTCGTTGACACTGACATCGATGTTCTTAGAATCAATACCCGGAACGGCAATAGCAAGTTCAAACTTCTCATCATTGTCCGTCACTTCGCAACGTGGATAACTGCTAAAATCTGCTAATTCGCGATTCGTGGGAGCATAGGACTGGCGAAGAAGTCGTTCTGCCGGGGAATAGGCATGTTGGACCATCGGACTCAATATCCCATAAGGCATACGTTCAAAGCTCCAAGAATTTGCCGCAGAGGCCATGCTGGCGAGAGCAAATGCCAAGTAAAAGGAATGTTTCATGGTGAAAATCATGAAATTCGTTTTTATGATGGCAAATGATGAGGAGAGTATTCGCAAACGAAAAGAAAAAAGAATACGTGAAAGCGGGTCTGAAAAAGAAATTCTTCGAGATTTCATTTAATCGACGTTCCTTTCTTTTTTGTCGCAAGATACAATGCCACGTGGAATATGTTGAAATCCAAATTTTGTGAAGCAAGATTTCGGTGTCATGCCATGGGGGCGAGGATCTTGACGATGGTGACAGTGAGTGCCTCCTGCACTCTCGAAGCGACAGTATTTATTTTTAAGAATGAGAATTGAAGCATGCCCAACCTTGCTTTTGATTGTAGCGATTGTGACGGCTTATGAGGCCTCGGCAACGGCATTCATCACTTCCCTTCGTTCGAGTAATTTAGTTTCGAAGATTTCTTCAGATCAGTTGCAAATGGCTTTGACGCCGGTGGGGCCTTTCTGTCCCTTTAGATCTGAGACTGCGATCGATGTAGAACCGCGTATGGAAAAATTGAACTCTGCTGGCCCCGAGTTTGCCGCCGAGATGACCAGACTCAATCTCGATATGCAGATGGGTCAAACTCCCGAACCTCAACGACTTCTCAAAGTAGCAGACGGGATTGACGATGCTGTCGAGCAATGGGAAAATTTGATCACCCGGCTCAGCATTTCTCCAGACTTTCAGACAAAGGAATACGCCAAATTAACACAGGCACACTTAGACACCCACGGCGTGACGGTACAAAGTATTGGATCCATGATGCGTTGGCAGGGTGCTTGCATGCGGGCAATGGCGAAAAACACGCCGCCTCCCATGCCCCCATCCGATTTGGATTTGGCCAAACTTATGCAGCAAGCGAATGATAGTCGAGAGAAGCCATCTATTACCGCGATGGCAGCGGCTGAATCAATAACGAGCTCACCGTTCAGCGGAGACGAGGAAGCGTTTCAATCGCCGACTGTTAAGGACGAATACGAAAAGCTGTGCCGGGATCACATGTCCCTAATTCAGTTTGGCGGAAAATATGCCGAATTTGATCCACTGGGAAAGATCCGGTACCTAGACGAGATTGAAAAAATTGAAGACCGATGGGAGGTCTTTTTCGCTCGATTCAAGCTAATGGGCTTTCTAAACAAGTCATATGTGACGCAATGTAACGATTTCTTGGCAAGCATGGGACTGGATGAGGAGCAGTATCGCAAGTTATTGAAAAAATGCCACAATATGATGCGATCCGACGCTGAAGCCGATCGCAACCGCATGGGAATATGATCGCTTATTGCGGATGTGTAGTTTGCAATGATTATGAGCTGTTCCCACATTCGTTTGCATATTGACCTAGCGAGGATAAACTATGTACCTCATTCGCGTACCTGCTAGGAATGGCTTTGTCTGCCAAAAGTGTTCTGCTTAGAGTGTACTACTGACTACATGGCTACCCGTGTCTCTTCGCTACTTCGGTGAGAAGGAGTCCATTGTGATGGGCCGTCTATAACTTCTGGCGCTGACGGTGAAACGGGGCAAGTCTGTCGGGAATTTTATGGATGGATCTTTGAATTTTAAGGCAATCTGGTTTTCTGCAAATGTTGCGATACGGTCTCGACAGATTGTGGTCTAATTGTCTAAGTATACTGATGGAGATGCCATCCTCATTTACATTACCCTGTTAGAGGCTGTTTCTACCTAGCTCGTTGACAAGAGGGCGACGGAAGGTAGAAGTACCGTTGCCGCTGACGCAAGCAGGACAGAAGAAGTAGCCGGTTGCGAATGCAAGATTGTACCGCTGACGTACAAACCGATATGGACGGGGCAAGTGACATGGATATAAGTCTGACCTGCGGACCATAATGCTGAGTCAGAATCTGGGTGCCTCATGCGAATCCAGAACCGCAACCAGAGACACAGTATATTTCTACGTGGATGACCAAGGCCACAAAATATGTTGAAATGAATTTTTTTTACGAGCTAGGTAGGACCCAGTAAGGACGTCGTCGCTAATTGTCAAGTGCGTAGCATGTTGTTTCCAGAAGCAGATCCCTAGCTCGTGTTTCGCTGGTACCTCGGCAGGAAGTACTCTAAATTCTATAATTTTTACGACTGCATCTCGTAGTAAGTTACTCTTGCATCATGAAGACTACCGCCATCATCGCTTGCACACTCTTGGCTTCGGCTTCTGCCTTTGCCCCTGCACCTACTAACGGCCGCGTGTCCACTGCCCAAAACGCTTTGGCCGACCGCATTTTCAACCTCGACTTGTTCGATCGTGACGGCAATAAGTACGGAGCTCGCTCGAACAAGAACGTCAAGGTAGGCAAGCTCGGAGACAACTCCTACGTCCCTGCTGGACTCAGCAAGGCTCAGTACGAAAAGGTCCGTGCGGAAGAAAAGAAGAAGAAGGACGAGAACTACCAGCGCAATGTGAAGAAGGCTGGCAAGTTCATCGATTACACTGAGTGGTACATGGCGCGTGGAACCGATCTTTCTCAAGGCTGGAAGAAATCTGTCACGCTAGGACACCGCATGGCCAAGACCAAGTTCGACTGGTCCGGAACTGCGGACGCCAAGACTTTGGACTCCGCCACTTCGACCGGAATCTTCGGAAAGAAGGCTGCCGCGAAGAAGACCGTTGTCGCCAAAAAGGCTGCCCCCAAAAAGGCCGCTGTCGCTGCTAAAAAGACGGTTGCCGCCAAGAAGCCCAAGTACTTCTACTAAGTAGTCGACACTGTTGTGTATCACAAGATTGTTAGCTTTAGAAGATGTTAAATTTTCATTACAGAATCATCGTGCTAGCCATTCTTTTTTCGGTAGGACTTGCCCCCTTGAAGGGTTTTACGTACGAACGGGAGAACCACACATCATCGTCTTCCGCAGTGATTGGGCGAAAACAGTTCTCGGCTTCGTCGTGGAAATACACACGTCACACAGTGGTCGGCACTTCAACTTTGGCGCCAAGCCACCTGTCCGAGGTAGGTTGGAAGACAGGCCCTACCCTAACCCAATCGCAGTCGGTATTTTTTTGTAACAGTGAATTGACATGACAAGCTGGCCTGATTGTTGTCCTTTTCTGGCAATGAACAGGTAGGTACTCTGCTTGCCTCTTATCATATTTGAGCACAAGGATAACAACGGGCTGCCGTCATTTCACATTGGGTAATAAAGGATTCTTTTAAATACGGACTATGAGCGCCAGCGAAACAGGCGAAGTATCTCGCAAGCGCAAAGCCGAGGAAATAGAGGCCGAGGTAGCCAAGGGCGAGCCGGAGAAAGATGATGAACCCCCGGCTGCTGCTCCGACATCAGACAAAGTCGCTGATGAGGCAGAGAAGGAACCAGATAACGACAATACGGAAGCTTCCACATTAGAACAGATCGATCCATCGATTAAAGATTCACAAGGGATAGACGAGACGGCGATGATGGAGGTGGACCAGGCTGACATCTCACCGACAGAAGATCCCCTTCCGGCTTCAAACTCTCCCGCTGCTACTGGAGAAAGGGATGCCGAATCCAACCTAGTTGAGGAATCTACTGATACTGCTACGAACAATCGCGAGCAAGCTTTAGAGGACTCTGTTGGAGCTTCGAAAGACGCCCAGAATGTCTACGATAGCCTTCGATGGATCGTGGTTCGCAACGACGGGGAACCCGATTCCATGATTAAACTCGTTGGTCTCAAATCGCTCTTTTCGAAGCAGTTACCCAAAATGCCGCGGGCATATATTGCCCGTCTTGTGTTTGACCGCCGTCATACATCCTTGGCTATTCTCAGCGACAATCCCGACGTGAAAGATTCCGACGAAGAAATTATTGGCGGTATTTGCTACCGTGCTTTTCCGGAAATGCGTTTTGCCGAAATTGCTTTTTGTGCCGTTAATGCGTCCCATCAAGTCAAAGGATACGGCACCAAGCTTATGAACTTGCTCAAAAAGATTGGCGCCGAAACCGGAATCGAATATTTCATTACGTACGCCGACAACTACGCCATTGGCTACTTCAAAAAGCAAGGGTTTGCCAAGAATATTTCCATGCCCAAGGGTCGATACTTTGGCCTAATCAAGGACTATGACGGTGGCACACCGATGGAATGCTACGTCCATCCCTCTATTGATTTTACCCGCGTTCCGGAAATGCTGCAGGCGCAACGGAATTTTATTCTCGCGCAAGTGAGTCGCGTCGCCAAGAGCCGGATCGTGTACGAGCCGTTGTCGTCGTGGCGAGATGCGAGTGAGGAAGGATCCTTGGCAACAGCGAATTCACCCGTCCCGGGCTTGACGGCGACACCGGTGGGGACGTCCGCGAACGCCACAGCCGTTAGCTTATCACGGTCCAATCAAGCGGCCGCCCGCGCTTTGGCCATTCCCGGGATTGCCCAGGCCGGTTGGACGTTGGCCGATTTGACCACCGCCAGTGGACAAGGCAAGGAAGCGGATCGTCAGAAGAGTGCCCTCAAAACTACGCTGTTGGCAATGTTACGGAAAATTGAAGAGCAGCAATTTGCGTGGCCTTTCCGGGAGCCCGTAGATCTGACGGAAGTTCCGGATTATTTGCAAGTCGTGACGACCCCGATTGACTTGTCGACAATGGAAAAGCGGATCCGGGCCGATCTGTACCGGTCCAAGCAAATGGCGTTTGCCGATCTAATGCTCATGGTGAACAACTGCAAATTATACAATGACGACGGAAGCCCGTATATGGAGTGTGCGACTAGTTTGGAACGATACGTGAAGAATCTGTTTCAACAAGATACGGGTACGACTTCTGTCGGAGGTGCGGGGTCCAAGAGTTAGCGCCGGGCGAGACCGCGATACCATGACGTGTTGGGATGTTGGACACCCCCTGTGTACTCGGGAAGATTCCTCCGGCCGGGCAGTTGGGGGACAACCGTAATGTGTTTGTACTACTCTTCTAGATGCCGAGCATAGACGGTTCGTCGACTATACACCTACTCATCTATACAATTAACTACCTAGATGATGCAATACGTATGTATGCATGAGGAATATCTTTTGGAGTTTTGTTGACTGACATGGGAGTATGTGTAGCTACCGTATCCGCATCGGTTTGATTGCCACCCTCCAGCCCTTTCAGTGTGTCAAAATGGAGGGGTGAGGGCTATTCGGAACGAGGGGGGAATATATACTGGTCATAGTGGAAGGAGATTCGTGCTCGATTCGACTCGGGATTTGGCGGCTCTCGATCCGCCCAAAGGGACCTACTACAATTCGCGGATGACACACTCGGTTGGAATTAGGGAAATTCGACCCTGGAATGTCTGACTGGTATACGATTTCTGAGTCAGACCGTAAAACACCGCGCGTAAGATGACCTCATCGTGACATATGCCGAACCTTCGCCATTCCATCCGCGGCTGGCGAATTCGTCCAGTACGACGGCAGTAGCACACGACACCCCCACGTTTTTCCCGCACGAACCAGAGGTTTGGGGTGCAATTGGGACGAAACGAAGAAGGAAGAAACCAGCGAAGACACGCCGCCGTAGTGTCGGTCCCATTCATAACATTCACACCGTCGTGCGTTGACCACGTTCTTGATTGCTGACTTGCAGTTACCGTCAGACCAAACCAGATTATATCTCCCACACGAGTCAACCAGACGTCGTCTCATTGCGTCTACTTTTGGTTCCTACAATTCGACAATCTATCCACTGACC
>Ga0163101_100152_pt1 | contig 16598 bp, 8 predicted proteins | sample TAMARWmetagpilot_2_FD_111548 | JGI IMG/M metagenome (GOLD analysis project Ga0163101, IMG submission 111548) | Phycosphere-associated microbial communities from TAMU algal ponds, Corpus Christi, Texas, USA - TAMU ARW1 11/11 metagenome pilot | ecosystem: Engineered > Artificial ecosystem >...
AACGTTCACTCCCTTCGTAATAAAATCTGTCCTGGGTTTGACTGTGAGTTTGAAAGGTAGGTCATAGACGGTTCCATTTTTGTGGCAATCGTCAATTTTCTCTTTCATTAGAGGCTAAGATCATTCATACTTGCAAACAATCTCCTCGCATCGATGACCCACAGACCAAAGGTTTTGGATTCGTATCGGAAGATATTGCTATTTTGCTGGGCTGCTCTTCCATCATCCTGTTCGGAAGTGCTCGGCGCTTCGTACGAAGAGTACGACCACAGCATTCTCGATCCTCATTCGGTTTACGGCTCTCCGTACGGTGGTTTCAGTAGAGCGTCACGATCGCGTATCGGTTTGCTTCCACTACGTCTGCCGGATACGTCCGATGAAGCACCCATAGAGAAGCCCGTATACATGCAAGTCCGAGATGCAGACGGGCAGCTGTACGCGTGTCGAACCTATCACGAAGGAGAGCTCAGTCCTAAGAATTTGATTGATAGCATATTTGATCCCCCTCAGTCCAACAAATCAGATTCTGAATATCCTCTGTTGCCTCCTTCCCGTCTTTCTGTCGATAATGACATGCCAAAAGATGCGACGCTTGAATCTGATAGATTTCATGGTGATTCTCTCATAAATGACCAGCGCGAAGAGCAATGGGCGCTGTCAGATGACAAATTTCTGACGGACGAGACATTACGACGCCTGAGGGAGCTCACGGGAGTCTGTGGACAGATACACCAGGGATGGTGGTCGTACGAATGGTGCTACGAACAATCCGTGACCCAGTTTCATGTGGCGCTAAATGCCAATACTGGTGAGCTTACGGTATCCGACTACGCAACTCTAGGAATTTTTCAACAAAGAGAGGTCTATGTTGATTTCGAAGACTCATCCATCAACGACATGGCCGAAGATGAACCGGAATTTTCTCGTGTGACCGAGGTATACGGTGACGGAAGCAAATGTCCAGAGACGGGCGAGGCACGCCGGACCTATGTGAACTTGCAATGTTGTTCTCCCCGCATATTGGAGCGACAGCAAGGGTTAATTCACAGGGAACAGAAACCGCTCGAGTCAAATATAGCTAGCGTCATGAACGTGGAAGAAGATTCGATTAGTGTTTGCACATACAACTTAACCATTTGCACACCTCTCTTGTGCGGCAAGAAACATGATGAGTCAGACGGTACTTCGAAAGAGACGATGGCTGGTTCTTACGGAAACGAATCAATTCGAGGGATCTTGGACCGTACTTTGGGGCGGCGGTGCCTACGAACAGGGAATGGAGGATGGTGGACTTACGAGCTTTGTCACAATAGTAGAATCCGTCAATACCACGAACAATTGGGATACACAACAAGCAAAGATTCCAAGCCTCGTGTGCCAAAAAAGATCATTGATGACGAGTACAATCTTGGCGTTTATAAAGATATTGAATTTCCGGCAGAAGAAGAACACACGTATGTGGTCAATGCGACAAAAGGTGCGAAAGGTGGCGGCAACGGTGCTTATTTCAAAGTTGAATACAGTGGTGGGGATATGTGTGACGATGACAAAGATGTGAAAGATGCCGCGATCGTTGCAGGGACTGCGGGAGCTATTGGGGTTCACAGAGCATCTTCCGTTCGATACTACTGTGGTGCTGAATACTTTGTCTCGGTCAATGAGGATTCTACATGTCACTACTTAGTGGAAGTGCACGTTCCTGAACTTTGCCACCACCCACTTTTTAAGTCGCCTATTTCCAAGAAGCAGGTTGTCAAGTGCTTGCCGGTAGAGGATGTACTACTGTCCAAGTTCCAACAGTGAGAGTTAAATTTTTATAGACAATTGTTTTACCAACCAGGGAATGACGCCACACTTGTAAAAATCCGATAGACAAGTCTTCCGATGGCCCTCCTATTGTGAAAGCGCATGTCAAGTAGTAGCGGCGTAATTGCTGTCTGTCCATGAGCGGCTTGTTCTTTTCCACGTGGAAGCGATGAAGTTGACAAGTACCCTATGTTACATTAATGCAATGGAAGCTTCTTCACACAAGTTTCTTTACCGTTACTTCTTATTATTGACTTTGAAAAGCATTGTTCGAACCCCAGTCTATAGGAATTTCGGCGCAAGTAGATTGAAGAAGGCCGCGCACAACTCCGATACAGTCGTCAACAAAATGGGCGGCATCAAGTCCTTCTTATCAGCGTCATGCGGGGCGTCCGTATTAATGGCATTATACATTTCGTTCGCGTCCATGAATCTCTATCGGCTCATGTTTCCCTTAGCCATGCTTGATGTCTCAAGCTTTCCTGCCGACGACTTTGTCGGGCCTTTATGGAAACCACAAGAAGGCAAGATGCGCATGCGCGTCTATCTTTCAACGCGAAGAAAATTCTCCCTCACAGATTTGCGTTCCGAGTTTTCGGAGTCCTCGGAAGATTCGTCGTTTGGCTCGTCCGATGTGGCTCTCCTTTGGGACGAAAAGCTCAGCTCGCCAGCTTTCTCGAAGTCTTTCTTGCTAACCACAACGGACTGTGATACATCCGACGCTTGTGAAGATATCTCATATAAGTTCGCCTCTACTTGGCTTGATCAAGCCGAACTTACTGCTAGCGAAAGCGAAGACGGTTTGATGGCTGCCATGACAGCAGCCGGCCAAGGAATCGAATCAACCAGTGTGTTGCTTACCATTTACCAATCTGCTGCTGCAAAGATTCTTTCTTTGCTTATTTCAGCATCAATTCTACCAGAAGAATCGGGTGAAAAGGAGATAAAGGGAGTCGAACAGAAAAAGCTGGAACGTAGTACAGTTTTTCTACGGAAGTCGTCACCGATTTGGTCTACTTTACAGTCAAACTCGACCCTTTACGTGCACGTTCTCGTTCTTCGCAATCCAGATGTTGGTGCATGGCCTCCGTCGAATTATGAAGAAGCCGTCAATACGATACGGTCCGCATCACGGTCGCACTCCCTTCTACTTGGTGAAGTTGGAATGGTGAAACATGATTCCCCTGATCATATTACGAAACCCCGGCGGATCTTGTATCATGATTTGGTTTACTTATTTCGCAGATATGTGCTGGGGGGTGATGAGGTACCACCCTGGGATATGAAATATTCAAAACCCGAGGAATTTGCCAAGCACGAAAAGGTTTTAGAATTGAAGGCCCGTGGCGCTGGTTACCCGTACTGGAAGCCTGAAGTGTCAATTAAATACGTCAACGACGAAGAGGTATATCCGGCCGATCTTGCGGGCCTATCAGGGATGCCAATAGTACAAGTACCGCAAAACATGGACGATCCAACTGGAATTGCCTTCACGCCGGCTCTACACGTTGACGAAATTGGTCTAACATCCGAAAAGTATATTCCGATCAATGAAACCTTGACGAGCTTGCCTTTGCGCATTTCTTTCGATCGCAGCGACATGCATCATCAGGCAACAACGAGCTCGACGGCAACGGCAGGTGGATTGAGCCCAGCACGTTGGCGCTTGCTAATGCACCTTTCGCAAGCGATTGAACAGCAGACGCAGTTGGGTTTTGAGCAGTCCGATATTGACGATGTTCGGCGACTTATTGCGGAGACAAACGTGACCCTTTTGGCAATAACGATGCTAGCGAGTGCCCTACATTTGTTGTTCGAGTTTTTGACATTTAAGAGCGAGGTCAACTTCTGGAGCAAAAATGAAGATTTGACAGGTTTGAGTGTTCGTTCCTTATTCCTTGATATGATCGGACAAACGGTGATACTTTTCTTTCTAATCGACAAAGACAGTTCACTTCTAATGACAATTCCAAGTGCCTGTGGATGCCTTATTGCATTGTGGAAATGCCAGCGAGCGGCCGGTCTTCGTTTCGTCCGCACAACACCCGACCGCAATATTGCGTGGTGGAACTGGTTGCCGAGTATGGTTGGCTTTGAACTCCGTGCGACTCGGTTAGAATCGCAACTAGCGTCTATGGCCAGGAAAGAGAAGGAACATTCGGCGGCGGCACGCAAGCAGGACCTCACAGCTTTGACAATTGAGTCTGACCGAATCGCTACACGGACGCTTGGAACGGTTCTCTTACCATTCGTCGTCGGATACACCCTTTATTCGCTCGTCTTTGAGGAACACTTAGGCTGGTACTCCTGGCTGATCACGTCGGCTTCATCGGCTGTGTACGCCTTGGGCTTCGTGCTGATGACGCCGCAACTTTTTCTGAATTGGAAACTTAAGAGCGTTGCTCACCTGCCTTGGCGTGTGCTGGTCTACAAATCATTGAATACTTTCATCGACGATCTCTTTTCCTTCATTATACGAATGCCGACTATGGCAAGAATTAGCTGCTTTCGAGACGACGTTGTCTTTTTCATCTACCTTTACCAACGTTGGCTTTATCCTGTCGACGCATCTCGGCCAGCGGAAGGTGGTGGCGAGGCTGTTTCCCATGAAATTATAGACCAAGGAAAAAAGAATCAATGAACGTTGCTCGAAAGGGGATTGGTGGCGTGGTGAATTTCCTCACGAGTATTGTTTAACGCTTGGTATGGTCGGCCGCGTCGTGCGATACCGCCTCCATTGCGCATGGTCTTACCACGAAGCATTCTGTTGTTAGTGACCTCCGCTTTGGGATATATTCGCGTCGTACAAGACGCTGTGAGACCGACTGTCGGGGTCAATTGCAAAAACAATGCATGATTAACCCCGGCGGGATAAAGAGCTGACACCGACATACCCTACGCTGCCTGTACATGGGCACGACATAGCCAAACTTGTCTGACAGCGAATTCTATTGCTGCTTTTATTATTCGAAAATTTATTTTAACGGTCCTTGCTGTCCTATCGGTACTGCATTATTCAATTCACTGTCGCAGGCAATACGTTTCGTGTTGTTTTGTTAGAAAGCTGTCAGACGAGCCACAATCGGTTGCAGTGTTTTTCTTGAGAGGTCATCCATATTGCGACACCTTTTCCATCTATATTGAGAGGAGTCTCATCCATTGTCTGCAACATGGCGAATCCATCCGTAATCATCGATCATGTTGTGCTGGACCGCAAGCAGCGTTCCAACATACCGTCGCTCGTCTGCGCCTTTATGGCGAGTTTAACAACCGGCGGAACGACCTACGCTTTTGGTTTGTACGGAGACGCCTTGAAGAAGACGCTTGCGCTCTCTCAATCGCAGCTCGATACCATTAGCACGAGTTTCTTCTTTGCCGGTCTCTTTAGCTGGATTCCGGGTCTCTGTGCAGACCGCTTCGGGACGCGCTTTTCGCTGTCCTTGGGTGGGATGACTGGTTGTGCGTCGCTGATGTTGTACTGGGGCGTTGCCCGACAGTTTCTGTTGGTACCTCACGACTGGCTCGTAGTTTCCCTCAGCTTATTGGGAATATCTATTTTTCTCTCCTGTGCTCTCGTAACTGGAAGCGTCTTCAAAATAATAGTGGCGAGTTGCGGTGCCGGCACCAAAGGCAGTGCAGTGGGTGTTGCGAAGGGCTACGTGGGCCTGGGAGCTGGCGCATACGCCTGCTTATTCGAAGCCATACGGACACCAGGTCAATCCGATCTCGATTTTTTACCTATGGCGGCCTTTTTCTTTTGCTGCTGTGCTACTTTGCCGGCCTTGATTCTGCTACCCTCCAAACGACAGGTAGATACGTCCACCAACGTGGACGACGCGACTCCCCTGCATTTTAGAACATTATTTGGTTCGCTCATGTGCATGGCGGTTTTAATCATTGGGAATTCGCTGTCCCGCTTGATGGATGCAAGTACAGCAGCTGCTTCGCATCGAATATCACCCAACTACGGAATGTCCTTCTTGCTGATGGGAATTTGGTTGGCACCAGTTGTGAGTCTAATTTACCTTCCAAGACGCCAGCATGCACTAAACAGCGGAGTGACAGTTTCGGAAGAGCATGAACTGGATGAAACCCAGGAATCTAGAATCAATGATGATGAAAAGACTGAACAAGAAAGGTCGATTGCTTGCCTGAGCTTGGAGAACATGGATGTACCAAAAGACGAAGGAGAGGATACCAAGAAGACCGCCACTGATGAAGACGAAGAACAAAGTCTTTTACGAGCAAGTATCGAAGGTGATGAGGACGGTGAAGCGCTACAAGAATCTGGTGGCGTGCTGGATCGGAATTTGATGCAGATGCTGCAAACTCCATCGGCTCTGCTCATGCTTTGGACGACAACGATATTGGTCGGTGCAGGTACTGTCGAGACAAACAATATGGGGCAAATGGTTGAATCGCTTGGATTTGCCGATAGCGTGACGCCTGCAGCCCTCGCACTATTTTCTGTGGCTCAATCTGGATCGCGGGTTATAACCGGCGCTCTCTCGGAGTCGGCGTTGAATTGGAATACTCGATCCTGTTGCATCGATAACGGCGTTCCGAGGCCCTTTTTTCTGGTGTTAGCGTCAATATTGGCCTTTTTTGCGCACGCAATTCTATCTGTGGCTACCGGAGAAGCCGCGTTTGTATTGGGGGTGGCCTTAGCCGGTGCTGCATTTGGCATGGTATGGCCGCTACTTGTGCTGATTGTTGGAGAAATCTTTGGAACGGCCAATGTCGGTGCCAATTATATGTTTTTTGACGGATTCACCAGCGCGGCTGGTACGCTATTCTTGTCAAAGCTCGTAGCTGGAGAAATCTACGAATACCACATCGATGCAAATGCCGAAGACAAGCTGACATGCATGGGAACAGCCTGTTTTCGGCAGACACAAGTTATTATTACTTTGCTTTCCTTGACTTGTGTGGGCACCAGTTTGGTGCTGCAATTCATGTCGCGACGTGTTTACAACAGAAGCAACCTTCATACGATGTAATCTTTTCATATTCGACTCTGGTCTAGCAGTTTTGGAGAAAATCTCGTTTTGATTTGTTCCGATCTCTTAGATCACCATTCTAAAGCTGATAGTAACCGACACTTTTTGAACCTCTCGGGAAGAGAGGTGATTACCAACATGATTTACTGTCAATCGGAAGTTAAAATCAAATAGAATCCGACCCATTTCAAAAAGAGCCCCATGTACAGTGTTTGTAACTAACCGTTACATTAAAACTTCCAGAGCCAACCCCGTACCACAGGTTGAGGCTCTCTACTAACAGTAAAGAATCTTGTGCTGCAATTCTCGTGAACATTTTTGAACGATCAATAAACGAACGCGCAGGTCTTTTTCCACAAATTTCTCTTCACTGATATTCATGTCAATGACTGTCGTCGTTCAACTTTGAAATTGATATACTGATAGTTACGTACGAGAGATTACAAAATTGGCCCTTGTTGAAGATACAATACCAACGTTGATATGCGCTAGCCAAAGCTCTATATGGCAAACGGAGTCTACTTTATTACGGTATATATGAAGTCATTATTTTTTCCCTCATAAGTATGGCACAGGCATATCTGTGCATCTGACTTTCAATGAAGAGAGTTTTGACCTAACTCTTTTCGCTACTCCAACGACACACGTACTCTGTATACAAGAAAGCAATGAATTTGCCAAGACCGATCCAGACGCTTCCAGTTAGATTCCTTTTGCATTCGACGTCTTTTCCTTGGAATTGCAGCTACTCCTAACCCCAAGGAAATCAACGTTGTGCAGAGTTGTCGGACCTTGCACTGAAGCTTTTTGCTTGCTGTCGGAGTTGTCTCTGCGAAACAAGCATAATGCTCCACTACGTATGGGAATTGGTTCGTCGCACAACGTTGACAGCCGCTTTACTCGTCGTTTTAATAGGTAGCGATGCCTCTATGGTTCATTCACAAATTGTATTCGGAACCGAAAGCGGGTATGACAGCGGCGGTATCGATCCGGTTTGTTGGTTGTCACAGTTCAGTCCAAACATATCGGGAGTCGTACCGAATGATATCGAATCTATGAATGTCGGTTTGCAGAAAAGTCCTCAGTCCGTGACTCTCATGCCGAGCTGTTTTAATGGCACGCGATTCGCAGTGTTGCCCTTGGATCTCGGCGCTGACCGGGTCCTGATCACCGAACAAAACTATACATTCCGCCTGAATCTTGAGGTCAATCTGACCGCCATTAGTACTAACGTCACGGCTGAAATTTTAGACGGAAAATCCAGAGTCTTTTTTCGACTCCTCATGTGTGACGCAATCCGGGAAGGCTTTTGCGATCCCCTGCGTGATCTACAGGGTGCTCGTATTGACCAGGAAAATTCGTCAGACGTAACGCAGCCAGTCCAACAGGGTGGGGAGGAGGAGGACGATAATCGCTTCGAGTATATCCAAGGCGACGCGTTGCAAGCAGTTGGGAAGGGTCAGCTTATTTTTACCCGGTGGATCCAATGGACGCTTCGAGAACTGGAACCAGGTGACGAGATGTACAGGACGGCCGTGAACATCACAATTCAATTGCCGTCGGCTACTCGAGTTGGAGCGTATTTTTTCATTGGACATGCCGTCATGAGTTTTCCGTCTGGCGGAAGTGAACTTTATGAACGAATTGATGTTGCGGATGCTGTTCCAGACAATGTCGTGCAAATCGAGAACCCTCAAGTGATCACCAAGGTGTCTTTTGCTATGATTATCGCATTGAGTGTGATTATCGGCATCTGCAGTACCATTGCTTTTCTCATGCTCCTCTTTGTTCTATACCACTTGAATCACACCGTCATCCGACTCGCGCAAGGCCCTTTCTTGGCGGCTCTTGTGGTGACCTGTTTGGTCAATATCATTTTTACCTTCACGGCCCTGCCTACGAGGAGTATCTTTTGTACGCTACGCCAGCCTATGGTGATCCTCCCAAGTACGTTGATGGCATGCATTTTGGTTGGCCGTATGTGGCGAGTATACACAACTTTGTCGACGGCTTTAGGCTTCGGCGGGGGAAGAATGAAAAGTATCAACGATACCAATTCTGAGGATAGCTTGTCGAAGGCCATCGTGAGGTTGCTCGGGTTGCTCGCAAGCGTTGCATTCTGCTGCAGCAGTCGACCAGATTCTAGCGGAAGAAACACTCTACGGAGAACCGTATCTGCAAGGGAAACCACTAGCTTGATTGTCATGCTGTTCCTTCCTCAACTCCTGCTTCAGGTTGTGTCTCTGTTCGTATATTCGGCTGATATTGAAACGCAGTTTGAGCTATCTGGTGATAGCGCTCGCGAAGTTTGTGACGGGGAGAACAGGGGCCGATGGGTATCTTTGATCGGTCTGTGTTACACGGCTGGCATGCACATTCTGGCAGTATTTATAGCGTGGGTTGCAAGAGAACTACCTTCTGCATTCAATGAAAAAGACCAGATTTTCTCCTCTGCTATAGTGTGTACCATTATAACATTCCTCTGCATAACAATGCTCGAAATTGCCGATGATCCCGCGACACCACCAGATATTGAGGTAAGGTCGTTTTTATATGTACAAATCGCCACCGTCGATCGTATCTCAACGTGAAACATTATTCTGTCTAGGTTTTCCTTCGGGCACTTCTTACAATTGGGTGCTCAATGGCGGTACTAATCATTGTGGTTTTTCCGAAAATGAAACGTGTTCTGAGTGGAGAAAAAGTTATCTTGACCAACGTTTTGGCTGCTCGATACGATCGATCATCGTCGAACCGCGCGTCAGCGACGCATTCGCCTTCAAGTCGGCGACCAACAGTTTTTCTCGCAAAGGAACCTGTCAAACTACAGAAAGATGACGCAATGCCTCCGGAGATGGAAACATATGTTCTGGATTTGCAAACACTGCTGCGGAGTGTGTCCGATCAGAATGGCCAAGGGCGACCGCTGAGAGCTTCTCAGTGGAAAAAGCTTCAAGTTAACGTTGCCAAGCTCAAAATGGAGCTTGACCGAATTGATTTGTCCTTACTTGAACAGGAAAATGATGGTTGCAGTGACTTGCCTCGAGATACAAACGAAGAGAGTGGGACGGATTAGAACTGCCTGCTTTGCACTGCTTCATGCTTAAAATGTATATTTATTTGCACGCTAGATTATTGTTTGAACGTACGAAGCTTGTTTTGTACCAAAACACGGGAACTAAGTAAGAGTAGTTTTCATAACGACTTCTCCCACTCCTTCCACCAAACCACCCAACTCGAAAAAATCTGTTTCTCCGCTTGCGGTAAGCAGATCTCTTGCCTCGCCAACATTATCCTGAGAAAGGATGAGAACCATTCCAATTCCGCAATTAAAGGTACGGAGCATCTCCGTATCCGACAAACCACTAGCTTTTTTCATCCATTTGAACACAGGAGGTAGTTTTGGATGCGCAGTAATTTCGGCGGAAACACCAGACGGAAGGCTTCGAGGAAGGTTCTCTAACAGACCGCCTCCCGTGATATGAGCCAGGCCTTTCAGCAGTCCGTTTTTGATCATGGGAAGGCATGACCTAACGTAAATTTTAGTGGGCGTCAAGAGCGAATCTCCAATCGTAACACCAGATTCTTCCCAAGGGCATAGACTTGAATAGTTTAGCCCCTCTTTTTCGATGAGCTTCCGTACCAAGCTGAAGCCATTGCTGTGAATGCCACTGCTTGCAAGGCCCAACAACACATCTCCGGAGGAAATACTACAGGGAAGAATTTTATCACGAGGAACAGCGCCAACGGCAAAGCCTGCAACATCGTAGTCACCAGGGGCGTACATGGATGGCATCTCTGCAGTTTCTCCGCCTATGAGTCCACATTGAGCTTGTTGGCAGCCTTCGGCAATCCCTTTTACAACCGCAGCTGCCTCGTGGACGTCTAGATGCCCAGTGGCAAAGTAGTCTAGAAAGAACAATGGCTCGCCACCGGCTACAATCAAATCGTTGACGCACATCGCAACGAGATCAACGCCAATTGTCTCGTGTTTCCCGGTTGCTTGTGCAATGCGCAGTTTCGTACCGACACCATCTGTGGCACCGATAATGACTGTATTGGCCGAATCATAGCCAGCCGCTGCTAGATCAAACAGTCCGCCAAAGCCGCCGAGATCAGCGTCACATCCTGCACGACGAGTGGCCTTGCATAGTGGTTTTATCAAGTCCACAAACTTATTGCCGGCGTCAATGCTAACTCCCGCATCGGCATAACTTATAGTAGCACCTTGGGAGAACTGCTTGATTGCCTCAACAAACGCTGGTCCCTCTTGCAATTGCACTTTGACTTTTAACGATTCTGCAGTGTCTCCACTATCTACCAATACTCTCTTCTGTATGACAATAGGGCCGCCATCAACGGCTTCCGTTACCTGATGAATCGTACAACCACTTTCTGTTTCTTTTGCGTCAATGACGGCTTGATGCACTGCAAGGTCCATACCGCCGGCGTGTTTAGGGAGAAGAGACGGGTGCACGTTGATGCATCGGTTTTTCCAAAAGTCTGTGAACGACTTGGACAAAATTCGCATGTATCCTACAAGCAAAACAAAGTCCACACCAGCGGCCACCAAAGCAGCGGTGCACTCAGAATCGTACTGCTCGCGGCTCAAGTCCTTCGCAGAAATGAATTTTGACAGAACTGTTACGCCAAGAGCTCTCCCTTTTTCAAGAATAGGGGCTGAGGACTTGTTACTGATCAATGCCACAATTTCGGCGTCGAGCTCTCCACTCCGGCACGCTTCAACGACGGGAATCAGAGCTGTTCCGCGAGTTGAACCCAGCACCCCAATTCGGAGGTTCTTTTGCGTTGCCTTCTTGCCAATATCTGTTCGTCGGTGCAACTGATGTTTGCCATGTACATCGATGAACTGAATACTTTTGACACCGTTATAAGCTGACTGAAGTGCATTCTTAAGACTGCTACCGGTACCCGTTATGGCCAAGACACGACCACCCGAACAACGCGTGACGCCGGCGTTGTCTACATCCGTGCCCGCGTGATAGACTTTGACCCCATTTGAAGAATTTGCGGCATCCAAACCGATTATTTCCATACCCTTTGGATATACCTCAGGGTATCCCAAGGCAGCACAAACAACTGTTGCCGCCGATTGACCTTCCTTGAAACGTACATCTATCGCATCCAGGTTTCCCGAACAGCACGCCGTCAGGATCTCGTACAGATCCGTTTCGAGTAACGGTAAGACAACCTGAGTCTCGGGGTCCCCAAACCGGCAGTTAAATTCAAGAACGTACGGGCCATTCGGCGTCAGCATCATACCCGCGTACAACACTCCAACGTACGGTGTACCACGCTCTGCCATTTTCTGGACCGTCTTGATACACATTTCCTCAATGGTACGCTGTAATACGGGAGTGACGCACGGTGCTGGTGCGTAGGCTCCCATCCCTCCGGTGTTCAAACCTTGATCGTCGTCAAGGGCTCGTTTGTGGTCCTGAGCCGCTGGCATGAGACGAGCAGTTTTTCCGTCGCAAAATGCCAAGCAGGAAGCTTCGGGTCCTACCAGGAAGGATTCAATGACACAGATATCACCGGCATTGCCGAAAGCCTTGTCGGACATTATTTCCTTGACAGCCGCAATGGTGTCGGCTTTGTTCGTTGGCAGTAAGACCCCTTTTCCGGCTGCGAGACCCGACGCCTTCACGACCTGTCGATCTGACTCATCCAAACTTTCCACGTAGGCGATTGCTTCAGATACGTCCGTAAAGTTGCGATACTTTGCGGTGGGAATACCGTGCTCCTGCAGAAAGTCTTTGGAAAACGCTTTGGAAGCTTCCAGTTCTGCCGCCGCTTGTGTCGGACCAAACGCCATGGTACCCGGACATTCCTTCGCCAAGGCATCCACCAGACCGTCAACTAAAGGAGCTTCCGGACCCACCACCACCATTGCAGCGTTAGTTTCCTTGACCAATGCTACGACACTTTCGTTGTCTTGTTGACCGTTGGGAACGTTAGCGATTTTCCCACCTTCGACGGCGGTACCCCCGTTACCAGGGCAACACAGGACTCTTCCGACAAGGGGCGATTGCGCCAAAGCCACAGCGAGCGCATGCTCGCGGCCTCCGGCACCTACGACAATCACGGAATCTTGTTGACGATCGGGGCCGAGCTGAGCGGCCGCCTTTTGATCGAGTTCGGCAAGCGACGCCAAACTCGCCATGGCGAGTTTTTGTCGATACGAACCGTTGCCACCAACCGCGTCGAGGATTTGCGCAGTCTCACCGCCTACAAAAGCATTCTTGTGGACATCGTATATGACCACCACGATCTGGCGATCGGAACTGCCATACAGGAGCTTGGAACGGACGAGAGTGGCTTCTTGAGCAGCGTTGAGATATTCCGTCACACTCGTTGGTAGACAGTACACGAGCAAGTCAAGAGGTGATTTTCCGCCTCCACTCTCCGTCTTGTTGTTGTTATTGTCATTGCTGAGAAACGTCCGAAACGGCGCTTCCATCAAGGCCAGCGGTAAAGCTTGCGAGCGCGTTGGCGTCACCGTCACGATCCCTTCCTCGCGGACGGCCCTTGATAGCAAATCAAGCACCAGGGCGGGCGCCCGACCGCCAAAGCCGAGGGCAGTCGCCGTTGCCATACCATTCGACATTCTGGTCAAGCAGACACGGACAAATTCCAACAAACAGTTGGCACTTGTAAAAGTAGGTGGAGGATGACTGGTGTCGGCTTCCGTGAAGCTCACAGCAGCGCAAGGAGCATAGCAGAAGGAGGGAGATACTCCAAAACGGCGACGCCCAAGGGAAAAAATTGATGGATCTTGGCCGGTGAAGAATTTCCAGATAAGGTTCCGGTTTTGTCTGTTGAAGTACGGACAGTGTGGCCATCCCCTACTACCGTAAAACGTGACCCGGAAGTTGAATACGTACATTCGATCTTTCCACGAGCTCGCTGTACGCACGAAATCGGCGCAGGACCGTGACATTCGCGAGACCAAGTCGTTGGACTACGTCACAATTGGGTGTCGCCAGCATATTTACTTACGTTAGATAGTTTCACATCTTGATAGACAAAAAGTACATCATGCTTGTACAGATCTCGCGAAACATTCGATTTTTCGTGGTCCGCTCATGGATCATATTTTGATCGTACCGTGTCAGATACGCGTGCCATTCCTCTTTCTTCGACGGCAGACAACCTAAAAAAAGGCTACCCCGCAAGGATACTCGTATCTCGGTTTCCGAAAAACAAGATGGTTCGTGTTTGGATGACGTTGGCACTCTTCCTGTCGGTGACGATGACGGCGGCGTCCGCCATGACCGACAAGGCAACGGGCATCACCTTTGCACCCAAAAAGAACGATTTAGAGATATTTGGCGTCGGGGTCCGCAAAAAGGGACCCATCAAGGTCTATTCCGTCGCCATGTACTGTCAAAATTCCGTAAAAGAGCATTTGAATTTGATTTCTCGCTCGGCCGACAAAGGAAAGGCAGCGTTCAAGGCTCTCCGACATGGCGCCCACGAGGCTTCCTCCACAACCTTTTTGCTGCAAATGAATTTCAAAGTCGGCGCCGAGAAAATGGCCTCCGCCATTGCCGACTCGGTTACGCCACGTTACGCAAACACCGCCGAAGTGGAATCCCTCAAATCGCTGATCTTCAAGGGCGTAGCCGGCAAAGGCGCGGCCACCAAGGGCACGACCTTCGAATTTGACTGTAGCAAGGAAGGAGTTCACGTCAGCGTCGACGGCAAGTCGCAAGGGAAAGTCGCCTCGGACGGCCTGGGGGCTGCCTTTTGCGATGTCTATCTCGACGACAAGTGTGTGAGTCCACCATTGCGAGAATCATGCTTGGAAACGTGCTTCGCTCCTTAAAAATAGTCTTGATAGCACAGTAACAATCGCTAAATTCTCTAAAAGCCTAGCTAGCTAGAGCGATTGGAAAGGTAAGACATGTAAATTCAAAGATTTCAATGACAAGCTTCGTAACAGTCGCCTCTATGAAACCATGGGATCGGCTTCTTGAATACTTTGACGCTCATCCTTAAAGGCCTGTACACCGAATAGTTCCCTTCGGATTTCGGGGGTAATTTTGGGATGGAAATGCTTCTTCATGACCAGTCGTAACGACTCGCGGGCTTCATCCTTGATTTCGTTTTTGTAACGTTGCACAAAAACGAGCAGTGACTGATGCCACAGTACGGGCATCTGCCGCTCGTCTTCTATAAAGCTCGCATAGTGTCGCACAAGGCTACCGATTACTGGCGCCGGCAGCGAATACTTTTTGTTCAACAGAGTCTTGATGAAAATCGAAGAGGCTCCCGAGTACTCCAGACCAGCTAGCTTGTGAATGGCAACGGCAGAATGATGTGACGGAATGGACACCCGCTGTAATGCCGATGCTACAATGGCAGCTTCTCGGAGCGTACAGTTGTCTTGCAGCAAAGGTAAAAGGATTCCCTTGAAAAAGGCTGCTGGCTTGTATACACTCTTTTTCAGACTCATGTAGTAGTGATAGTTCAATTTCTTGCTGGATTGAATATCGGCCCGGACTGCGTCCAGCAAAACCAGGTTGTAAAAGCGCTGCGCCATCTTAGGGTTCAAGTTGGAGGCAAAAATACGAGTGGCTTGAAACATGGCCTGAGGCGTCCACTTATCTGGCCGAGTCAAATACAGCACTTCCTCCCAATTCGATAAACTCGGGATTACTTTGAATGCTTTGGGGAGTTTACCGGAAGTGTATCGTCCCAAGATCTTTCCAATGTCCGTATAAACCTCTATGACTTTAGGTGGCAGGGTGATTCCTTCATCCTCGGCCACGACCTCGCCGCGTTTTTCGGCTTCCTTTTCTTCTATTTTTTCGAGAATAATGTCGGCAAGAGTACGTCGTTCTTCCGAGGGATTCATCATTGAAGCTACCAGAGCTTCTTCTTCTGCATTGAGGCCGTCGGCATCTTCAGCCACTGTCACGTAACCCTGGTCGTGCTCAATGTAATCGACCTCTTCGTCCAACAATACGGACTCGTCTTCGAACTCTTCATCGTCACTGTCTACTTGCTGCTGACGCTTTTCTCGAAGTTCTGTTCGTCGCAGTACTTCTTCCTCGGCTTGCAATTCGAGTTGCTGTGCATTGCTCAGTTCTACAATACGTTGACTAGCCTTAGGGTCGAGCATTCGTGCTTCTTCTTCCGAATCAGTCCGCGTCCGTCGCTTTTCTTTCCGACGACCCGAGATCATTGCATACTTGTCCCGATTGACATCATCGTGAATCACTTGACCCAAGGGCTCGTGCCGAGCAACTTGATTAACGAGAGCGTTAGCTCTAATCTTTTTTACTTTAGGCATCAATTCGTCGATTTAAAAAAAAACAATACCAATTATGCGTTGGCTCTCTGGGGGGGGCCGGGCCGGCCAGAAACACAGGAATAAAAGGTTTTGATCCGTGGGAGAGAAAAATGTTGCCGACGAGCAAGTTTTGTTGGTCGCCAAAATGAGACAAATAACCTAATAAGATTTGACTCTTGGTTGCTATTGCAACACTACCAATCTGTGAAGCGTGAGGACTCAAGGTTCTTTATGTTTGATATGTAACAACTAGGGCAGAGCCCGACATAAAATTATGTCTATCACTAAAGTAAATAGCAGTAATAATTCGCGTGTACTAAATTGGTAAGTGTCCCTCTAGAGATTTGCCTAAAGAAAATCTACCACTGATCAGCTGGGGCACCACCGGCAGCAGCCTGTTCTCCTTCCCAGCCCGCACCATAAGCGGCAGCGCCTCCTTCAAAACCAGTAGCGGCAGAAGTAGGCTCCACCAA